>Ga0210378_10000241_pt1 | contig 26647 bp, 27 predicted proteins | sample PLM1_60_b1redo_FD_155465 | JGI IMG/M metagenome (GOLD analysis project Ga0210378, IMG submission 155465) | Groundwater sediment microbial communities from an aquifer in East River, Colorado, USA - PLM1_60_b1 redo | ecosystem: Environmental > Terrestrial > Soil > Riparian zone | place: USA: East...
CCAGCAGCCGGAAACAGGCGAAATGCGGATCGAACCGGGACCGGTCGAGGCCTTGAGCGAGGTTCACGGCCTGCCGCTCCGTGCCGCCCATCGCGAACGTGGCCAGGAACTGAAGCACCGTCACCACATCCGCGCCGCGCGGGTCCGTTCGTCCATCGACCGCCCGTCCGACGTTCATGACGCGGACGCCATCGGCGGCTCGGTTTCGCCCGTGGTGACGAGCTTGCGGTGGACGACACCCGCCGCCACCGCCAGTCCCGCCAGGTAGTAGAAGTTGAAAAGGTACGCGACGGGAGCGAAAAGGGCCCCGATGCCGAAGCTCCAGAGCGCGATCTCGATGCCCTCCGCCAGGCAGGAGAGTTGGTGCCCTGAGGGAGCCTCCACCGGCGCCCGCTGCACGTACCGGACCCGCCGGACGCAGGACACGAACAGCAGCGTGAACAGCGCGAGCCCCGGCAGCCCGAGGTCGACGGCATACTCGAGGAAGATGTTGTGCACCTGGGTCCAGGTGATTCCCCTCACGTCGTTGAGAGCTTCCGTATCCATGCCCACCCCTGCCCCGATCAACGGGTTCGCCATCACGAACCGTATGGCCGCCCCCGTGTCCTCCCAGCGCGACTGCGCCGAGCCAGTCGGGTCGCTGTCGATGTCGGCGATGGTGGTCAGGCGGGCCACGTACGAACCGGGCAGCAGGGTCGCGCCGGCGGCGCAGATCAGGAGGATGGCCAGCACCCATCCCGTGAAACCGCGCCGGGCCAGGCGCCAGACGTAGATGGCGACGCAGGCCGCCAGGCTCAGGAACCCCGCCCGCGAGAAGGTGACGATCACGGCTGACACTTCCAGCAGGATGATCCCCACCAGCACGCCGCGAGCGAGCGCGCGGCGGCTGACCACCAACAGGGCCACGCCCAGGGGGAGCAGCAGGTTCAGCATCAAGGCAAGGTCGTTGGGGTTTGCCGTGAGCCCCGCCTCGTACCCCAGGATGCGGTTCGCGCCCCAGAACTCGCCGGACAGGAAGTTCCTCAGGCCCGTCACCGCCAGCGGGACCGCCATGAGCGTGAGGCTCCAGGCCAGCGTCTGGAGCCGGTCCACGCTGTCGACGGTGTTGGCCAGCAGCCAGAAGATCGCCACGGTCTTGAAGTAGACGTTCAGGAGAAAGGACACGCTTCCACCGGGCCAAAAGGACCACGGGATCGTGACGACGGACCAGGCCACGAGGCCCCCCACCAGCGCCATCTCCCGGCCCAGGACCGTCAGTGGCCGGCCGTGAACCACCCGCTCCACGAGCTGCGCCGCGATGCCGACCGCGGCCGCGAGCAGCGCGATGCGAAACGGCTGCAGGGCGGGAACGAAGCTTTGTGGCGCCAGCACCAGGATGAACGTGAACGCCAGGAGGGCTCGGAAGGCCAGCGGGCTGCCCGTGGCGCGCGACGCGGCAACGGAGGCCGTCGGCCACTCCGATCCGATCGCCGCCACCGGCTTCGGCCGCCACCACTCGGCTTGAGGAAGGAAATTCATGCGCGTCCCGCCAATGCGGGGCTGGCCGCGAGATCGAGGATCGCGCGCGCCAGCTTGTGAGCGTCGTGGCGCACCTCGGGTCCGGCGGCCAGCACATCGGCCACGCAGACTCGGCACTCGAGCGCCGCCAGCGCCTTCGGCTCTACGGGCAGCGGCTGCGCGCCGTGCGCCGCGTAGCGCCGGCGGACCGGGTCGGCCAGGGACGCCGAGTTGAGGATCACGTCGTGCACGGGGAGGCCGGGGGCGTGCGCGCGCAGGGCCACGAGGTGCTCACCGGCACCATACCCATCGGTCTCGCCCGGCTCGGTCATGAGGTTCATCACCAGGACCACCCGGGCCCGGGAGCGAGCGATGGCCTCGGACAGCCCGCCCGTCAGGAGGACGGGAATCAGGCTGGTGTACAGGCTGCCGGGCCCGATGACGACGCAGTCCGCGTTTCCGATGGCCTCGAGCGCCTGGGGAAGCGCGGACGCCTCGGGCTGGAGGCGGATCCTCCGCACGCGGCCGCGCGCTCCGGCGATCCGTGATTCGCCGGTGATTCGCGTGCCATCCTCGAGCTCGGCCTCCAGGCCGATGGCCGCCCCCGTTGCGGGCAGTACCCGCCCGCGGATGCCCAGGATCTCCCCCGCCCTCTCGACGGCCCGCTCGAAGTTGCTCTCCATTTGGCTCAGCGCGGCCAGGATGAGGTTGCCCAGGCTATGGCCGGACATCTCGCCGTGGTGGTTGAACCGGAAGCCGAACAGGCTGGCGAGCGGGTCCGTGCCCTCCGAGAGCGCGAGCAGGCAATTTCGGACGTCACCGGGCGCGAGCATGCCGTAGGTCCGGCGCAACCGGCCGGAGCTGCCGCCGTCGTCGGATACGGTGACGATGGCCGTGAGTCGGTCCCGGTCGGTCGCCGCCTGCGGCTCGCCGCCGAGGGGCGGCGCCAAAAGGGATTTCAAGCCGCGGAGCACGACGGGAAGCCCGGTGCCCCCACCCAGGGCCACGATGCGCGGCCCCGGGAGAATGGGCCGTGCCCTCGAGGCCGGGGCGGCGGAGGTGCGCAGGGATATCGACGTCGGGGCAGGGGAGTTCATGAGGACACGCGGGCCTAGGGCACCAGGATGATGTCGCCGGGGCGCAGCCGGAAGTTGGCCTGGCTGGGATCGCCGCTCCGGACCTTCTCGTAGTCGAAGGGGATGCGCTCGGTCTTGTCGCCGCTCGAGCGGATCACCACGACCCGCGAGCGTGAGGCGAAATCGGTGAATCCGCCGGCCATTGCCAGCACGTCCATCACGGTGGCCGCGCTCCTGAGCTCGTAGCGGTCGGGCCTGGGGACCTGCCCGATGACTGCGATCTTGAAGCTCCGGACTTCCGTGACCACGACGGAGACCTCCGGGTGCGGGATGTACTCGATCAGCCGCTGCATGAGCCGCTCACGCAGCTCCATCGGCGTGAGACCGGCCGCCTGCACATCGTTGATCAGGGGGAGCGATATCTTGCCGTCGGGTCGGATCGGGGCGGTGCGGCTCATGGCCTCGTTGTTCCAGACCGACACCTGCACCACGTCCTCCGGCCCGATGCGATAGCCGGGGTCCTCCGGCGGCCCGGCACGCGAGACGGACGGAGCGGCGGGGCCCGACAGTGCCAAAAGGGCCGATACGAGAAGGCTCGAAATCATGTTCTTCCTCCCGGCGATGGCGGCTGGCTCACGCCCTCGCCGCCGGCGGCGCCGGCATCGGCATGGCCGCCGGCGCCGGCTCGAACGTGGTGGCCGCCGCCGCGACCAGCGGCGGAGTCGTTTCGGAGGTTCGCGCTCCGCTGCGGGCCAGCCGCAGCGCCGCCACGGCCGAGCGCGCGGGGGGCGCCTCGGAGCGCCGGCGCGGCGGGGTGGCGGGCGGCGCCGACTCGCGGCCGCGCAGCACGATCTTCAAGGTCGCGAACAGGATCCGGACGTCGAGCCAGGCCGACATGTGCTTGATGTAGTACAGGTCGTACCTCATCTTCTCGACCTCTTCCTCGAGATCGTTCGCGTACTGATAGCGCACCTGCGCCCAGCCGCTCAGCCCGGGACGCACCATGGAACGCAGCGCATAGTAGGGGATCGTCTCCCCGCACTCGGGCGTGTTCCGCATGACCATCTCGAAGAGAGGCACGTTCGAGACCGGATGAGGCCGGGGTCCCACGAGGCTCATTTCTCCCTTCACGACGTTGAAGAGCTGCGGAAGCTCGTCCAGGCGGAACCGCCTGAGCCACCGGCCGACCCGAGTGACGCGCCCATCGTTGTCCCTCACCCACTCGGAGGTGGCGCCCCGCGCGGGACGCATGGTTCGGAACTTGACCAGCTTGAACTGCCTCCCGCCCCGTCCCACCCGCTCCTGGACGAAGAGCACGGGCCCGCGCGAATCGAGCTTGATGGCCAGGGCGATGAGCGCCAGCAGCGGCGCCACGAGCACGAGCCCCACCGCGACCAGCGGCAAGCTCAAGACACGGGCCAGCGCCAGGTCCCGACGATAGGCCTGGAAGTGCTGGCTGAAGATGAGGCTGCTGGGCGTCAGGGCCTCGATGGCGATCTTGCCCGTGAGCCTTTCGTAGACCTCGACCCCGTCCTCCACCGCGGTTCCGTGCACGCGCAACTGGAGCAACGCCTTCAAAGGCATGCTTCCGCGCCGGGAGGCGAGAGCGACGATCACGCGGTGCGGCTGGACCTCGTCGATGATGCGGGCCGCGTCCTTGAGCGACCCCAGCCGGGGGCAGCCCGGCACCGGTGCTCCCGAACGGTCGTCGACGAAGCCCACGACTCTCTGGCGCAGGTCGGGCCGGGCCTGGATCTCCGCGACGAGCTCCTGGGCGACCGGCCCCCCGCCGATGATCAGCACGCGACGGGCGCGGGGCGTTGCGCCCAGGAGCCCATAGGCGCCCGCCCGTACCGCCAGCGCCGTCGCCAGAGCGGCGACGCCGCTGGCGAGGAGCTGGCCGTGGGTGACGGGGCAGCGTCCGAACATCGCGTGGGCGGCGAGCCCCACCAGGGTGCCGGCGGCGATGGCCTGCGCCAGCCGCGGCGCCGATTGACGGAAATGCCGAACCTGGCGGAAGTCGTACAGGTCGTGGTAGCAGAAGACGGCGACGCAGATGAGGGCGAGAACGAGGGCATGAACGGACGCCAGGGCGGTGCCGACCCCGTGCGGTCCGCCGGTCCAGACGAGCGTCCCGAGCACGACCGCGAACAGGATGCCCGCGTCCAGCAAAGCCAGGATCATCGCCATGGCGACCGCCTGGATTTCCGGTCGCGCTTCCACGAATGCCGCCACCCGCTCGGACCGTGGCTGGCCGGCTCGTGATAGTAGCCACCATAGTACTTGCCGTAGTAACCGGCCACGGGCCGGTCGTCCCCGTTGACGACGATTCCGAGCAACTTGGCCTCGTCCATCGCGTTCAGGGCCTCACCCAGCAGCTTGCGGGGCGTGCGGTGGGCGGCCACGACGAGCAGGAAACCGTCGACCCACTGCGACATGAGCTTGCAGTCGGGCACGAGTAGCACCGGAGGCGTGTCGAGCACGATGCAGTCGTACGATTCCCGGGCCTGCTCGAGCAACTGGCCCACGCGGGCGGACTCCAGCGCCTGGTACGCGTTGGCCGGAGGAACGCCCGCGGGCAGGACGGCGAGGTCGTACGGCGTCGACTGCACGAGCTCGCTCAATTCGAGCCGCTCGTCCGCGGCGCCTTCCGCCAAACCGGGACCACTCGGGTCGAGTCCGAGGTTGGCGGCCACGAACGGCCGGCGCAGGTCGGTATCCACCAGCAGCACCCGTGAGCCCGGCGTCTGGGCCAGCGTGGCGGCCAGGTTGATGGCGGTCGTCGTCTTTCCGTCCCCCGCCGCCGGGCTGGTGACGGCCAGGACCTTCAGCGGCCTGACCTCGCGGGCCTCGGCGAGGAACTGGCGCAGGACGCGGTACTGATCGGCCTCGAAGGAGTGCGGCGCGAGCAGGCTGGCCAGATGATCTTCCAGCTCGCCGGTCGGGACGGCCTGGTCGGTCCGTGGAGGCGCGACTTTGTCCGACACCCGGCTCACGGTCGCCTCGCTGAGCGCGCCGGCCTCGTCCAGCTCGAGGTGCAGCGTCAAGGCCGCCCCCGGGCCATCATGAGGGCGATGCTCTCGCTCGCCCGGGCAACGCGGTGGACGCCTTGCGTGACCACTCCCAACGCCAACAGCAGGCCGGCGGTCGCCAGCCAGACCCGGCGGTGGTGCGCGCGGCGATCGCCGGGGGTGACGATCCTCGGGATGCGGGCCACGACGGGAACGCGGGTGAAGGCCCGGATGTCGTCGGCGGTGTGCAACGACGCGTCCATCTGGTGGGCGACCCAGGCCGTGGCCGCCGCTAGCAGCAGCGAGCCGACGAGCGTGACGAAGAGCAGCATCAGCCGGTTCGGGGCGACGGGAGCATTGGGAACGATGGCCGGGTCCAGGATCCGGAAAGGCGACGCGGCGGACCCGCCTGTCTTGTCTTCCTCGAGCTGCGCCTCCTCGTAGCGCTTGCGCAGCGAGTCGTAGAGGTCGCGCGTCGTCTGGTAGTCGCGGGTGATCGCCTGGTAGCCGCGCTGTCGGCGCGGCGCCGTCTCGAGACGCCGGATCCGCTCCGAGACCTCCCCCCGCAGCCGGCTCTCGTCCGACCTGAGACCGCTGATCTCGGCCTCCACGTCGCGCAACCCGTCTCGGAGGCGGGCCACACGGCTGGCGGCAGTGGCGGCCCCGCCGGCCGCCGGCGCCGGCTCCTGCGCCGCCTCCTTCTCGAGCGCCGCCACCTCTTCCTTCAAGCGGATGACCTCCGGGTACTTGTCGCTGTAGCGCCGGCTCAAGTCCGCCAGCTCTTCCTTCTTCCTCGCCAGCCTGGTCGCCACGGGGCCGGGGCCGGCGTTCGGGGATGACGGGGCCGCATCCGCCTCGTCGAGCTGCCTCAGCAGCTCGTTGCGCCGATCGACGGCTCTCAGCCGCTCCTCGGTCGCGGCCCGCAGGTCGCCCTGCAGCCGCTCCAGGTTGGCCAGGTTGGCCTCCGCCTCGTGCGGCAGCTGTCCCGCGTGCTGTTCCTGGAACTCTCCGAGGGTCTGCTCCTGCTGCTGGAGGTTTGCCTTCACCTCGTCGAGCTGCGTCTTCAGCAGCCGAACCGTCCCGCTCGTCTGGCGCTCGCGGATCTGGCGATCCTGCTCGAGGTAGAACGACGCCAGCGCGTTGGCCACCTTCGCGACCACCTCCGGGTCCGCGCCGCGATAACTGATGGCAAAGGCGATCGTGGCTCCGATGCCGCCGGGCTGGGGTTGGACCTTGGACTCGGTCTGGATGTCCCGCCGCATCTGGTTCACCGCGGCTTCCATGGGAGCGCTCTGGCGGAGGACGGGATAGAGCCTCAGGCTGCTGATCACTGCCTCCAGACGCGCGCGGCTGAGGATCTCCTGGCTGATGAGCTGCAGCCGCGATTCCAGCTCTCCGGGGATGGCCCCGTTCCGACTCTGCTCGACGAGCACGGTCGCGGTGGCGCGATAGATGGAAGGAAGGCTGAGGGCGACCGTTCCGCCCGTCGCCGCCGCCAACGTGAAGATCGCCAGCGCCAGCCACTTCCGCCGGCGCCAGACTTCGGCCAGGTGCTCGAACGGCTGGGGCCCGTGTGCTTGCATCCCTTCCTCTCAGTTCCCGGACGAGGCGGCGACCATCCGAAGTACGAACGCGTTGTGTGCGATCTCGAAGACGGGCTGTGCGGGACCCGGCATGCCCCTCTGGAAGCTGTATTGATGCGAGGCGGAAAGGGACAGCCGACGGGTCAGGCGCCAGGCCACCTCCAGGTTGATCCGATACACGTCAAACTCGGAGCCCTGCCCCAGCACGCGGGCAAAGGCGGGCTCGGCCACCAGCGTCAGCGAGTCGAGCCGTCGGCGGAACGTGGCGCTGACGGCCCTGGTCGTCACCGGCCCCACCTGGCCGAGGACCGTCGTCTGCGTGTGGACGTAGCCGAGGCCGGCCTCGCCCCTCGCGAACCGGTGCCTCAAACGGGCGGCCAACTCCAACCCCACTGTCCCTTGGGACAGGCGGGGACCGGCTTCGAACTCGAAATGGGCGAACGACGTGACCTCGCGGGTCCAGCCCAGCGTGACCACGTGCGACAGGATCGGATCGACGTCCGCGTCGAAGCGCCGGGCGCCGTACGTGAAGTGGACCCGGTCGAGGCCGCCCAGCCGCCGTTCCAGCCGAAGGTTGACGGCTTGCGTGTCGGTCTGGGGGAAGCCGGCCATCAGCTCACGCGTGAAGCTCTGCTCGAGCACGGCCCGGGTGCGAACCCCCGCCTGCCAGGAGAACGCCTGCACCGCGGAGAACCGCCGCGCTCGGCGCCGTCCCACTTCCAGGCCGGTCAGGACGTTGAGAGCGCCCGCCGCCTGCGCATCCACGTAGGATGCGGTCGTCGTGGCGGTCCACCGCTTCGAAGGGATCCAGCTCATCTCGAAGGAAGCGTCCTGCGCGGCGAGGGGCGTGTTGAGCGAAGGATGGCGGCGGAACCACTCCGCATCCACGCCGTATCGCCCGCCGAGCGTGAGCCGCGGCGAGCGGCGGTCGAAGCTCAGTCGGGGGCTGAGGCGCCAGATGTTGTCCGGCTCCGGAGCCTCGGCGCTGAAGAAGACGTTGTCGTCGTATGCTTCTACGGCGGCCAACGACGCGCCGAGGTCGAATGTCTGTTGTGCCATCGATGGATAGGAAAGCAAGAGCAGGATCAGAAGGGCCAGTCCGGCACGCGCGACCGGCGGTTTGCAGACTTGCATGAGGGAGCCGACGCTCGTCAGGCCGGGGCCACCTGCGCCCCGTCTACCTCGACCGCCACGCTGCGCTGAAGCAGGTGGACCGAGAGCACCAGGAGGCCCTTTTCCGGCCGCGCCCTGACGAGGACGCCCTCCAGATCCGCCAGCGGGCCGGAGACGATGCGCACCCGCTGGCCTTCACGAAGATAGGGGTAGCCGAAGGCCGGAACCCGGGAAGCGGCGACCCGGCGGACGGCCTCCATTTCCGCCTCTGGGACCACCGCCGGCCGGTCCCAGCCGTCGCCCAGGATGCGGGCGAGGCCGCGCGCCTTGCGTACCTCGATGTGGCCCCCCTTGTCGAGCGCGTCGTTCAAGAACAGGTAGCCGGGGAACATCGGAGCGCTGATGAGCCGGCGGCGGCCGGCCCGTACCGACCACACTTCCATCTGGGGCAGGAAGGGGTGGAAGCCCTTGGCGGCGAGCTGATCGCAGACCAGCTGCTCGCAGTGGCTGTGGGTCCAGAGGACGTGCCACGCCGCATCCCGCTCCACGCTTCTCGTTTCCATGACGGCGATGTCGACGGCTGCGGAAGTCAAGGCTTCGCCCCCTTCGGTTTCGATGTGCTTCGAAACCGCCTGAAAACCGTTACTTTGCCGGCGACTTTGCCGGCGACGGCCGCGTCTCTCTGCCCAGGACGTCCGAGCTTCCGGCGCGCACCCTCGCGCCAGCGCTTTCGGGCGTCGCGTCACCGCGGGCCCGAACCGCAGCCAAAGGGCCACGGGGCGCTGGAGGGTAGAGGCGAGAAGGGTTGACGCACTCGAAGCTCGGACGTTCTCGGAAGAGAACCACGTACCTATCCCCCACCGTTGAAAGTTACGCCTCAAGTCTCTGGGGGCAATCGGGGGCGCGTGGAATGTCGGATCAGGGAATCCCTGAAGATCGGCTCAGGGACGTACCGCGGGTGGGGTTAGAACTCGCTGAGGCCGCGCTGGAGGGCGTAGCGGACGAGACCGGCCGTCTGGCGGATCCCCAGCTTTCTCATGATGTTCGTGCGGTGGGACTCGGCGGTCTTCACGCTCACGCCCAGCACCTCCAGGACCATCTGCTCGTCTTGCCGGCTCGTCAGGAGGATGGCCCTCGTCCGAGGAGAGGCATGCTGGATCTCGCGGGCGGCGTCCAGGCCGTTGAGGACGGGCATGACGACGTCGAGCACGACCACGTCCGGCTCCAGCTCGTGCGCCAGTCGCACCGCCTCATGCCCGTTGGAGGCCTCCCCCACCACCTCGAACCCGGCGCCCGCGAGAAGAAGGCTCAATCCCTGTCGGACGATGACGTGGTCGTCGGCGAGGACGATGCGCATCGGGGTATCGTGGCCGTGAGAGGCGCGAACCGTGCCGGAGCCGCCTGCTTGAGTTGTGTGAGAGCGTTTCACTGGGCAGACCGAGACGTCCATACGGCGCGAATGTCGGCGGGCGCGGAGCGGAGGCAATTGGGCCCGACCCGGAAACCGACATCGGGAGAAAACGGAAAGCGCGTACGGGGAGAAGTGCGGGAGGCTATAGCTGGCTGAGGCCGTGCTGCAGCGCGTAGCGCACGAGCCCGGCGGTCTGGCTGATCCCGAGCTTCTTCGTGATGTGGGTGCGGTGGGATTCCGCCGTCTTCACGCTGACGCCGAGCACTTCCGCGATCTCGCGCGTCCGCTTGCCTTCCGCGATGAGCTGAAGCACCTGGCGCTCCCGCACGCTCAGCGGGTCGACCGGCAGCGCGGTCCGCGCCCGGTAGGCGTCCACGAGCGATCGGGACATCCCAGGGCTCAGGTAGACGCCGCCGGCCACGACGTCCTGGATCGCTCGGATGAGATCGTCGGCCTGGTAGGTCTTCAGGACGCAGGCACGTATGCCGGCTTGGAGCGCTTCCAGGATGAGCTGTTCCTCATGCCGGCTGGTCAGCAGGATCACCTTCGTCCGGGGAGAGGCCGCGTGGATCTCCCGGCCGGCATCCAGGCCGTTGAGGAGCGGCATGACGAGGTCGAGGACGGCCACGTCCGGCTCGAGCTGGCGCGCGAGCCTGACGGCCTCGTGCCCGTCGGAAGCTTCGCCGACGACCTCGAAGCCGGCCCCGGAAAGAAGAAGGCCCAAGCCCTGACGGACGATCACATGGTCATCGGCGAGGACGACGCGGATCCGCATGCCACCGACGAGTGGCAAGATGCGTGCCGGGTCTTCCGCTCGCGCGGAATGAATCCGCGCTCGCTCCTTGAGCTCGGGGGACTCTCCGGTCCCCCCAGACCCCCCGCCCCGGGGATGACAATCCGGTAAGATGGCTCATCCGCGGGCACGTCTTCCCGACGCCCGCGACGAGGCCGGGCGTGAACCAGGGCCGTATCCTGATCGTCGAGGACGACGAGAGTACCCGCCGGCTGCTCGCGGCGCTTCTGACGTCGCTGGGCCACGAGGTGGCGTGCGCAGAGTCGGGCGAGGTGGCGTTGCACCGCCTGGAAGAGCCTCCACACCCCGAGCTGGTTCTCCTCGACCTGATCCTGCCCGGCATCGGAGGCCTCGAGGTCCTCGACCGGGTCCGCCAGTCGCATCCCTCGCTGCCGGTGATCGTGCTCTCGACCGAAGGCCGGCTGAAGACGGTCGTGAACGCGGTAAAGCGTGGCGCTTCCGACTATCTGACCAAGCCCTTCGGGGAGCAGGAGCTGGAGCTCGCCATCCGGAACGCGTTCGAGAAGCAGCTCCTCCAGGACGAGGTCCGGACGCTGCGAAAGCGCCTCGCTTCGGGCGCAGGGGGCGAGGAGCCCATCTCCGGCAGCGCGTCCATGCTGCGCATCCGCGAGGTGGCGCGCCAGGTCGCGGACACGGACGCGCCGGTGCTGATCACCGGCGAGTCCGGCGTCGGCAAGGAGGTGCTGGCGCGCTTCATCCACGCGCAGTCGGGGCGCCGGGACGGGCCCTTCGTGAAGGTGAATTGCGCCGCCCTCCCCCAGGAGCTCCTCGAATCGGAGCTGTTCGGCTACGAGCGCGGCGCCTTCTCGGGCGCCCTGCGCGACAAGCCCGGCAAGTTCGAGCTGGCCCATCGCGGCTCCATCCTGCTCGACGAGATCGGCGAGATGAGCCCCCATTTGCAGGCCAAGCTGCTCCACGTGCTCCAGGACGGCGAGTACAGCCGGCTCGGAGCGCGGCGCCCGATGACTGTCGACGCGCGGGTGCTGGCGACCACCAACGCGCGCCTGGCGGAAGCCGTCGCCGCCGGACGATTCCGCGAGGACCTCTATTTCCGCCTCGACGTGATCCGCATCGAGATCCCGCCGCTGCGCGAGCGGCGGGAGGACATCCCGCTCCTCTGCGAGCACTTCCTCCGCCTCTACGTGGACAAGTACAAGAGCGCGGTGCGCGAGCTGCCGCCGAGCGTCTTCGAAGCGTTCCTGGCCCACGACTGGCCGGGCAACGTGCGCGAACTGGAGAACGCCGTCCGCCGCTACCTGATCCTGCCCAGCGTCACGGGATCGCTGTCCCGCCGGACGGACTCCCCGCGCGAGGCGGGACCGGCCGGGCCCCCGGCCGCCGCCGTCCCTAGCCCCTCGCTGCGAGCAGTTGCCGCGCGCGCCGCCGAGCAGGCGGAGCGCGAGATGGTGGAGCGCGTGCTCGAGGAAACCCGGTGGAACCGGCGGGAAGCGTCTCGCCGGCTGAAAATTTCCTACAAGGGACTCCTCAACAAGCTCAAGAAGTGGAAGGTAGCGCAGGCCGGCGAGGAGTAGACGACGGGCAACAGTGAACCTCGCGGTTCCACTATTGGGTAGCCGGTTACCCTTCCTGCTTCCCCCTTTCCGCCGTCGCCGGCTCCTCAGGGATCCCCTGAGGCGTTTCTGCGGCCACCCCCTGTCCGCCAGCGCCGCGGTGCCCGCAGCCCTGAATTGGCGCGCGTCTTGCTTACAACTCGCACCAGGGCCTGACCGCGTTCGGTCGAGGAGGTCGTATGAGATCAATCCTGACGGGGGGCGCGATCGTCGCGCTCAGCTGCGCGATGCTTGCCTTCACCCAGCTTCCGCCTCTCCCCCCCCTCCCAACGCCAACACCGCCGCCCACGCTCCCGACCCCGCCGCCGTTGCCCGGCCCGATAACGGTCACGCTGACGATCTCCGGCAACGAAGCCCAGGGAAGCTTCGAGTTCGAAGGGATTGGCATCGGCGCGGACTTCACGATCGCGTTCGAGAACGCGGTCGGGCTGGTGCCGACGGCGCTCGACGTGACGGTTGCGCTCGTCAACCCGGTGGACCCCCTGCTGTTGGGCCGGCTGCCCGGTCCGGGAGTGGGAATACCGGTGGCGTTTCCGGTCCTGATCCGCATCAGCCCGAGCTCGACGAGCGCCCTCAGCTTCTCCGGCCCGTATACGATCTCGATTCACACCCACAACCTCGCGCTCGACCCCAACCTCCCCCTGTCACTCTTCAAGGCTCCGGAAGGCGCCGCCTTCAAGGACATCACGAAGTGGGAGGGCCGAGGCAGCTACCGCGACGACGGGGGCGGCGGCGATTTCTCGGAGTTCATGATCGCGGTCGATCTGCGGCAGATCGACGGGGTCATAGTCGGCAAGTTCGACGACTTGCAGGCGACGCTCGACAACTACGCCACTTCGATGCCGCCGACGGTCCTGGCGGAGCTGCAGGAGGATCTGTCCGAGGCGCGCACGCTGTACCAGTCCGGGGAGATCCGGCGCGCCATCGTCAAGATGAGGGTCTTTTCGCGCGACGTGAAGAGGCACAGCGGGGAGGAGATCCCCGACGTCTGGCGCGCCGGCTGCGCGCCCCTGGTCAACGTCGCTGGCCTGCTGCGATCCGGCGCGGATACGCTCAGGTTCAGCCTCGACCGCAAGCCGAGCCACTGAGGCCCGAGGAGTAACATGCCCGCCAAGCTGACGCTGCATCCGCCGCAACGTGCCTCCCGGTTCCTGATCATCCGGGACGGCGAGAGCCTCGTCGTCGGACGAGACCCCGGCTGCGAGCTGGTCATCGAAGACCCGCGCGTGTCGAAGCGACACGCCCAGCTGCGCTGGTGCGACAGCGGCTGGACGCTCGAGGATCTCGGCAGCAAGAACGGCACTGCCGTCAACGGCGAGCCGGCCGCCGGGGCGGAGCTCCGGGACGACGACGCGATCAGCTTCGGCGGGTTGGCCGGGCGGTTCGAGCGCCTCACGGCCGCGCAGGCCGCGACCCTCGACATGGAGCGGCTGGTGCGCATCGAGACCACCGCCCGGATCCGGCGCGGGCTGCACGCCGAGCTGGAGCCCGCAGACCTGCTGCTGCGCTTCCTGGAAGCGACGATGCAGCTCACGCGGACCGACCGGGGCTTCGTGCTGCTGACCTGCCCTGCCGGCAAGCTCCGGGCCGAGGTCGCGGCCGGCCTGTCGCCGGAGGCGGTGAGCGACGAGCGGTTCCGCGGCAGCGTCGGGGCGGTCCGGCAGGCCATCGAGAGCCGGCGTCCGGTCGTCCTCTCCGACGTCCGCGCCGATCCCCGCCTGGGCCGGCGTCCCAGTGTCATATCCCTCCGGATCGCGTCGCTGGCCTGCGTCCCCATCCGCCACGAGGGGAAGACCCTCGGTGTGGTCTACGTGGACAGCCAGAAGCTTGGCCCGGCCCTCACGGAGCTGGAGCTCGACACGCTCGAGAGCATGGCCGATCACATGGGCGGGATCCTCGCCGGGACGCTGCCCGAACAGGCGCGCGACGCCGAGCCGCCCGCCGGGAACCCCCTCGTCGCGCATCTCCAGCGACGCATCGAGGAGCTGCTGCCCGTCACATTGTGATGATGCGCCTGGTGAAGGGCGGCGGCCCGATGCCCCGTCCTGTCCCCTCGGACACCCAGTCCAACGTGGACCTCGATCGCCGCCTGGTCCCCGGCACCCTGGTCGCGGGACGGTACCGCATCGTCGGCCAGGTCGGCCTGGGAGGGATGGGCGTCGTGTACAAGGCCCGTGACGAAGAGCTGGACCTCGACATTGCGCTCAAGGTCCTCCGCCCGGACCTGGGGACCGATCCCGAGTGGATCGAGCGCTTCCGGAGAGAGCTGATCCTCGCACGCGAGATCACGCACAAGAACGTGGTCCGCATCCACGACATCGGCGAGAGCGACGGTCTACGCTTCCTCACGATGCGGCTCGTCGAGGGGCGCTCCCTCCTCGCGGTCCTGGAGAAGGATGGTCCGCTGCCGGTCGATCGCGCCGTACACATCTTCCGGCAGGTGGCCGAGGCGCTGCAGCAGGCCCACGAGGCCGGCATCGTTCATCGGGACCTGAAGCCGGGCAACGTCCTGTTGTCCCCCGACGACACGGCGTTCATCACCGATTTCGGGGTCGCGCGCTCCCTGGACCGGGACCGGGTGACCCGGGCCGGTGCCGTGGTGGGGACGCTCGACTACCTTTCGCCCGAGCAGGTCGCGGGGGAGCCCGCCGACGCGCGCAGCGACGTATACGCCCTTGGCCTCCTGCTCTTCGAGATGCTCACCGGGGAGCTCCCGTTCCGCAGCGCGTCGCGGGCCGAGACCCTGGCCCAGCGGGTGGCGGGTCGGGCCCGCGACATCGCCGAGACCGGAGTCCAGGTGCCGGCCCGTCTTCGCCGGGTGATACGGCGCAGCCTCGAGCGAGCACCGGCGCGCCGCTACTCCGGCGTGCGCGAGCTGCTCACCGACCTCGACACGGGGCGCGCCGGCGTCCTCGACCGCGTGCCCCGGCAGGCGTGGATGGTTCTGGCCGTCCTCGTCGTCGCCGCCGGAGCGGCGATCGCGTACCGCCAATGGCCGGCCCGGCCGGCCGGGGCCCCCGCCGTCGCGCCGGCGGCGGCCCCGGCCGCGGTGGCGGTGTTGCCCCTGGCGGACGAGACGGGCGACCCGGCCCTGGCCTGGACAGGAACCGGTGTCGCCGAGATGCTGGCCGCCCATCTCGCCGAGACCCCCCAGCTCCGGGTGGTCGACTCGGCGCGCGTCCTGCGCATGCTGCGCGACCTCAAGCTGGCCGCTCCCCCCACGGACGATGCCGGGCTGCGCCGGCTCGCAGAGCTGCTCGACGTGAGACGCATCGTCACCGGCAGCGTGCGCCGGGCGGGCTCCACCGTGCGCGTGGATCTGCACCTCGTGTCCTTCGGCGGGGCCGGCGCGCCCGAGGCCCGAACGGTGGCGGCCGAGACGGCGGACGCCAGCGGCCTGTTCCGGCTCGTCGCCGATCTGGGTCAGCGGCTGCATGCCGAGCTGGGTGCGCCGGCGCCCGCGGGCGATCTCGCGCCCGGGCCGCACACCGCCTCCCTGGAAGCGGCGCGCGCCTACCGCGAAGGCCGGGAACGACTTCTCCTCGGCGACTCGGTGCAGGCGGCCCCCGCCTTCGAGCGCGCGGTTGCCGCGGACCCGCGCTTCGCTTCGGCGCTGCTCGGCCTCAGCGAGTCCTATCAGGCGCTCGGCTACCGCGACAAGGCCCAGGCCGCGGCGGAGCAGGCCACGGAGGCTCTCGGATCGGCCCAGACGCGCCTGGCCTGGCAGGTGCGGGCTCGCCGGGCGCTCCTCCGCGGCGACCCGGCGGAGGCCGAGAGCGTCTATGCGGAGCTGGTGCAGCGATACCCCAACGACACGGAGGCGCTCTTCGACCTCGCGGCCGCCCAGTCGAGCCAGGGCGCCGCGAAGAAGGCGGTCGACACGCTCGCACGCCTGACCTCACTCGACAAGGGCGACGCACGGGCGTGGTATCTGCTGGGCCGGAACATGATCCAGGCCGGCGACGCACGCCAGGCCGTGAGCGATCCGCTCGTCCGCGCCCTCGCCCTCATGACCCAGCTCGGCAACGAGCAGGGACAAGGGGACGTACTGCACGCAATGGGCGTCGCACACCAGCGCCTGGGCGAGTACCCGCAGGCCATCGCGAAGTACGGCGAGGCCGCCGCCATCCGCCAGAGGATCGGCGACCAGCGCGGGACCGCCGTCAGCCTGAAGAACCGGGCGAGCGTCCGGATCGCCATGGGCGACTTCGCCGACGCCGGGCCCGACCTGCGCGTCGCGGGTGAGCTGTACGCGAAAATCGGCGACCGCAAGGGCCTGGCCGACGTCGCCAACGACCTCGGCACGCTCCACGAGGGGCGTGGCCAGTACGCCCTTGCCCGGCGGTCCTACCAGGAGGCGCTGCAGATCCGGCGAGACCTCGGGGACGAGCAGCAGCTCGCCCAGAGCTACGACAACGTCGGCTACGCCTTCTTCCTGGAGGGCGAGCAGGACAACGCGCTCGCGTACTGGCGGCAGGCCCTGGAGCTCCGGCAGAAAAACGGCGACCGGCGGGGCCTCGTGCTCTCCACCCAGAACATGGGCTTCCTGCAGACGGCGCAGGGCCGCTGGCCGGAGGCGATGAAGTCCTTCCTGGACGCGCTGCAGAAGGCCCGGGAGATCGACTCCGCCCGCGCCCAGGCCGTCTCCCACGGCAACATCGGCCTCCTGAACCAGTACGACGGCCGCTACGTCGCCGCGCTCTCCGCGTACGAGGATGCCCTCGGGATCGTGACCCGGCTCGACGACAAGCGCGGGCAGGCGGAGTTCACGATCAAGCAGGCGACCGCCTTCACCGAGCTCGGGCGGCTCGACGACGCGAAGGCGAAGCTCGACGCGGCCGCGCCGTGGGTGCACGAGACCCGCAACAACGAGCAGTCCTCGGACTATCACGCCGCGCTCGGGGAGTGGCACCGGGCCAAGGGCGAGCCGGAGGCCGCGCGTCGCGATTGGGAACGGGCGCTCGAGCTGGCGACGGCGAGCGGGAGCCCCACCGCGGTGCTGCGGGCTCGGGTCGGCCGGGGCGCGCTGCTCGCGGCGCAGGGCGACGCGGCGGCGGCGCCGGAGCTCACCGCGGCCGTGCGCAAGGCCGACGCGCTCGGCGATGCGCTCCTGCGCATCCGCGCCGCCGAGGCGCTCGCGCGCGCGGAGCTGGCCCGCGGCCGCCTGCCCGCGGCCGCCGAGTCATCCCGCCGGGCCATCGATCTTGCCGAACGCTCGGGCTGGGAGGCGGGGCTCTACCGGCTCCACGCGCTCTCGGCGCGGATCCAGCAGAAGAAGGGCGACGTGGCCGGAGCCGCCGCCGCGCTGCGTGAGAGCGCGCGCCGGATCGCGCGGCTCCGCGAAGGGCTGAGCGCGGAGCTGCGCTCCTCCTTCGACGGTCTGCCCGCCGTCCGCGAGATCGAAGCCAGCGCTGCTTCCGCCACCGCGCAGCGATGATCCCACCTCCCTCGGACCGACTCCCTCCAGATCGCGAGGGCGAATATACACCTTACGGATAAAACCTGTAAACTCGGGACCTCGATCCGCAGATGCAGCCATCATCTTGCGGGCCAAAATCGCTGATGACCCCTTGCCGTTTCCGCGCACGGGGTTTAATCTCGATGTGGAACTTCATCGAGTTCTCGCGGATCGACTTCTCGCATTGGCCAACGAGGATGTGACGCGCTCGATTCAGGCCGGGCTCAACGCTGCGGCACCTCAACCTGGAACCCCGTGCCTCCCCTCCCTCCGAGCATGCGTGCATCCAAAAGGAGCCTGACGCATGACGACCGCTATCCGACCGCACGGCAACGATTCGAGCCGCCCCCGCGCCGATGGCACCGCCGCGCTTCTGCGCGAGCTGGTGGCCCACCTGCGCAAGAACCGCACCCAGCTCCGCGAGGAATGGGCGCGCCGCATCACCGAATCCAAGCTCCTCACGGCGATGACCCGGGAGGAGATCTTCGCCGAAGCCACTTCGGTCTACGACAACTACGTGGAGGTGCTGGAGACCGGCAGCGTGGAGGCGTTGCAGGCCTACGCCCGGAATCTCTCCGAGCGCATCATCCCCCGCGGCGTCGAGACCCACGAGGTCCTGGGCATCGTGCTGCTGCTGCGTGACGTCCTCGCCCGCTCGCTGTTCAAGAAGTACCAGGCCGACTTCGCCCTCCTGAACGCGGTGCTCGACGCGTACGAGCCGGCGGCGAACCGGATCGCGAACACGGTTGCGGTCGGCTTCGTCCAGGAGCGGGAGCGGATCATCCGCCAGCAGCAGGAGGCCATCCGCGAGCTCTCCACGCCGGTGCTGCAGGTCCGCGACCGCCTGCTCATCCTGCCCATCATCGGCGTCATCGACCCCCACCGGGCCCGCCAGCTCACCGAACAGCTGCTGCGCGGCATCCGCGCCAACCGCGCCAAGGTGGTGGTGGTGGACATCACGGGCGTACCCTCGGTGGATGCCACGGTCGCCAACCACCTGGTGCAGACCGTCGACGCGTCGCGGCTCATGGGGGCCAACGTCATCGTCACCGGTTTGTCATCGGAGATCGCACAGACTCTGGTCACCATCGGCGTGGACCTGAGCAAGATCAACGCGGTGGGCGACCTGCAAGGCGGGATAGAGGAAGCCGAGCGGTTGCTGGGATACACGGTGACGACGCCGGAGCCGAAGCCGTCCGAGGTGAAGGCCTAAGGACCCGACACCATGCGCGTCCCCATCCTGAAGCAGAGCCAGTACGTGATCGCCTCCATCCAGTCTGCGCTCAGCGATGAGGACCTGCTCCAGCTCCGTGACGACCTCGTCCAGAACGTCGGCCGTTACCGCTCACGCGGGGTCATCGTCGACGTGACGGTCCTCGACGTCATGGACTCCTTCGCCGTGCGCACGCTGCGGGCGATTGCCCACATGATCCGCCTGCGCGGGGCGGAGACCGTGATCGTGGGGATCCAGCCGGAGGTGGCCTTCGCGATGGTCCAGCTCGGGCTCACCCTGGAGGACGTCACCACCGCCCTCGACCTCGAGGAGGGCCTGGCGTACTTGAACCATCAGATGGCGGGCGCAGCCCATGTCAAGTAGCCGGGCGCCGAGCGCGGAGCCGGGCCAACGGGACGAGAGCGTCGTCGCCATAGGCTCCTCGGCCGACATCGTCACCGCCCGTCAGCAGGGACGCGCCCTCGCCGCCTCGCTGGGGTTCGCCGGTAGCGACCTGACCGTGATCGCCACCGCGATCTCCGAGCTGGCGCGCAACATCATCGAGTACGCGACCAAGGGCGAGATCGTGCTGAGCCAGGACGACGCCGACGGCCGGCCGGGCATCGTCATCGTGGCCCGGGACGAGGGGCCGGGGATCCCGGACGTCTCCCGGGCCCTCAGCGCCGGCTACTCCACCGGGATGGGTCTCGGTCTCGGCCTGCCCGGCGTGCGCCGCCTGATGGACGAGTTCGAGATCACGAGCAACGCCGGACGTGGGACCACGGTGGCCGTGCGGAAATGGCTGCCATGATCCGCGCGGCGTCCCACGTTGCGCCGTCGGCTCTGGTCGATTGGGGGCTCGCCGAGCGCCCGCGCCAGGGTGGCGCGGAGTCGGGAGACCGGCACGTGGTCCAGCCCTTCGCATCCGGCGTCCTGCTCGCCGTCGTCGACGGCCTGGGGCACGGCGAACCCGCCGCGGCCGCCGCCCGGCTGGCGGTTGCGATCCTGGCCGAGCACGCCGACGAGCCGCCAAGCCTGCTTGTCGAGCGCTGTCACACCTCCCTGGCCCCCACGCGCGGCGTGGTCATGAGCCTCGCCTCCGTGCGCACCCTCGACCACACCATGAGCTGGCTCGGGGTCGGCAACGTGGAGGCCGTGCTGCTGCGCCGGGACGGGGGGTCTGGGGGGACCGGAGAGTCCCCCCAGCTTAAGGAGCGAGCGCGGGATTCACTCCCGCGCGAGCGCCCCGGGGGCGCCCAGTGCCCCCGCTCGGAGAGCGAGCGCGGATTCATTCCGCGCGAGCGAAAGATGGAGCAGCTGCTTCTGCGGCCAGGCGTGGTGGGCCAGAAGCTGCCCGTCCTGCAGCCGGTCCTGCTCAAGGTGGAGCCGGGCGACACGCTCGTGCTCGCGACCGACGGCATCCGCAGTGGCTTCACCGCCGCCCTCACGCCGGGACGCTCCCCCCGGCAGCTCGCGGACGGCATCCTCGCCGGGCACGGCCGCGATGAAGACGACGCGCTGGTGCTCGTGGCCCGCCTCCGGGGAGCGGCGGGATGAAAGCGGACCTGGTGGAGCTGACCGAACAGTACTCGACCGCGCTCCGCGAGTACTGCCGTGGAGGCGGCGAGGCCGCTCTTCTGCGGGCGTATCAGCTCGGACGCCGCGCCGTCACCGGCGGCGCGGGCGTCCTGGAGATGGCCGGCCTCCACCAGGAGGCGTTGGTGGCGGCCCTGCTGGAGATGCTGGCGCTCGACGAGAGCGCGCGCATCGCCAAGCGAGCCTCCGAGTTCTTCGCGGAGTGCCTGGCCCCCTTCGAGCTGACGCGCCGCGGGTTCGAAGAGGCCCACGCGGCGATGTGCGACCTCAACGAGGGGCTGGAGCGGCGCCTCAGCGCGGTGCTCCAGGACTTCGAGAGCGCGCAGGACGAGCTCCTCGAGCAGAAGCGGATGGAGAAGCTCAAGAACGACTTCATCTCGGTCATCAGCCACGAGGTGCGCACGCCCCTCACCTCGATCCACGGCGCGCTCAACCTGCTGAAGAGCGGCCTGGGCGGCGAGCTGAACGTCCAGGGGGTCAGGCTCCTGGACGCGGCCTATCGGAACAGCCAGCGGCTGGTGCGGCTGGTGAACGACCTTCTCGACCTCCAGAGGATCGAGTCGGGCACGATGACCTTCAACCTGCGGCCCGTCGACCTGCGCTCGCTGCTCGAGCAGTCCATCGAGGCCGGGCAGCCGCATGCCGGCCAGCTCGAGACGCAGCTGGTCCTGCAACGCGCGCCGGCGGGAGTGCGGGTGCGCGTCGACAGCGACCGGATGATGCAGGTGATGACCAACCTGCTCTCGAACGCCGCCAAGTTCTCGCCTCGGGGCGAGACGGTGGTGGTCGAGGCCGTCCGGCTGGACTCCCGTGTCCGGGTCCAGGTGACGGACAGCGGGCCCGGGGTGCCGGCGGAGTTCCGGGCCCGCATCTTCCAGAAGTTCGCCCAGGCGGCCCCCTCTTCCGACCGCGGGGGCTCGGGCCTCGGCTTGAGCATCACCAAGGCCATCGTGGAGCACATGAGCGGCCACGTCGGCTTCGAGAGCGAGCCCGGCCGCACGACGTTCTACTTCGACCTTCCGGAATGGAGACCCCGGGCTGCCGCTCGGCAGAAGGCGGCCGGGGACACGTGGTCCGCCGATCACTGAAGCGCATCCTCCTCGTGGAGGACGACCCCGACATCCAGACGGTGACGTCGATGGCCCTCGGCAGCTTCGGTGGGTACACGGTCCACGTCTGTGGCTCGGCCCGAGAGGCTCTCGACTCGGCGGCCTCCTTCAAGCCCGATCTGATCCTGCTCGACGTCATGATGCCGGGCATGGACGGCCTGGACACGCTCAAGGCCCTGCGCGAGATCCCCGCCACCGCCACCACCCCGGTGATCTTCCTGACGGCCCGGGTCCAGCCCGCCGACGTCGCGCTCTACAACGAGCTCGATTCCCTGGCCGTCATCCGCAAGCCGTTCGAGCCCACGGCGCTGGTGGAAACGATTCACGGGCTCTGGGCCCGGTACCGTGACCAGGCTGACTGAAGCGCAGCGGGCGGAGTTCGACGCCCTCCGCCAGTTGTACGAGGCGGAGCTGCCCGACAAGCTCGGGCTCATCGCCGGCGCCGCCGACGCGCTGCGGGCGGGGGGCTGGGACAAGTCCGACCTGCAGGCCTTCTACATGCTGATCCACAAGCTCACGGGCTCGGCGGCGATCTACGGCTTCGACGGGATCAGCCGCGCCGCGGGAGACCTCGAGATGTGGGCGCTCGCGGGCCTCACCGACGGCGTGCCCGAGCCCCGGCGCGTCGAGCTGCTTCCGCTGGTCAGCGCCCTCCAGGACGCGTTCGCCGCCGGCGGCAAGAGCAAGGTCAGACGGCGCGCCTCCCCGCCGCACCGCTGAGGTACATCGCCCGCCGGTGGCGCGCGAGCAGCACCGGGTCCTTGAAGAAGAGCACCAGCAGCGCGCCGGCCACGAACCCCCCGACGTGGGCCCAGAACGCCACCCCTCCCGGCGCGTCTCCCGCGAGGCCCGGCAGGCCGCCCACGAGCTGGATCAGGAACCAGTAGCCGAGCATCAGATAGGCGGGCAGGGCCACTCTCGTCACGAGGAACCCCAGGAAGACGAGCGTGTGAACCCGCACCAGGGGGTAAAGGATCACGTAGGCCCCCATCACGCCGCTGATCGCGCCCGAGGCCCCCACCATGGGCAGCGCCGAGCCGGGGCTGGCCAGGACCTGCGCCGCGGCGGCGGCGAGGCCCGTGACCACATAGAAGATGAGGAAGCGGAAGTGGCCCATGGCGTCCTCGACGTTGTTGCCGAAGACGTACATGAACCACATGTTGCCGATCAGGTGGAACCAGCCTCCGTGAAGGAACATCGAGGTGAACGGCGCGGACCACGAGGCGGAGGCGCCCAGGACGCAGGCCGCGCTCTCGCTCACCCGGATCGTGAGGCCCGCGGGCGCGCGGCCCAGGAACTCGGCGGGGATCAACCCCAGCTCGCACACGGACCGGGACAGGGCCGGCTCCAGCCCCATTCCCTGGACGAAGATCCAGCAACCCACGTTGAGGACGATGACGGCCAGCGTGACGAACGGCGTGAGGATGGAAGGGTTCTCGTCTCGGTAGGGGAACATACGCCCCTGAGCCTACTACGCGGATCGGCCCCGCGCCTCAGCGCGCGCAGGCCGCACGGCGCGTCATCTTCAACCCGCGTGTCCCTAGTAGATCAGCCGGAACCCGAACTGCAACTGCCGCGGCCGGCCGTTCATCGCCGTGATCCGGCCCACGGTGGCCGGATTGTCGATCGCGACCCCCGCGTTCTCGAGCCGCCAGTTGATGTGGTTGAAGACGTTGAATGCTTCCACGCGGACCTGCAGCTCGCTGCTGCCCCGGAGGCGGACGTTCTTCTGGAGGCCGACGTCCACGTTCCAGAAGCCGGGCCCGCGCAGGCTGTTGCGCTCCACGTTGCCGAAGCTGTTGACCGGGATCGCGAACGCCGCCGGGTTGAAATACCGCGCGGTCGTCGACTCGCCCTCCCACGGATCACCGACCAGGTTGGCCCGGGAGTACCCGGTGTGGCCGAGATTGGCCGGGTCGCCGCCCACCGACGGCGTGAAGGGCTGACCCGAGCGGGCCAGCACCATCCAGTTGAGCTGCCAGTTGCCCAGGATCCATGAAGCGGGACCGTCGTCAGCCAGCGCTTGCCTCGTCCGAATGGAAGCTCCCACAGCGTGGCCCAGGTGAGGATGTGGGGGACGTCGTAGCCGGCGAGGCCGCGGTTGGAGTCGATGTCGTGGTAGTTCTGGACGCCGGCGGCGCCGCCGCCGATCCCGTTCTCGGCCCCGAACCACCCGCTGTTAGTGTCGATCGTCCGCGACCAGGTGTAGGACAGCATGCTGCCCACGCCGTTGGCGAACCGGCGCTGCACCTTGACCTGGACCGAGTTGTATCTGGACATCCCGATGTCGTTCGAGTATGTGAACGTCCCGTCGAGTGGGGCCACGGGCGGAGCTGGTTCCTCTCCGCCGCGGTGAGCCTCCGGCCGGTGGCGTCGATGGCCGGTGCGGGGGGCGCCTGGGCCCGGCCGGCATACTCCATCCGGCCGTTGTAGCTCCCGACGTAGGCAACGCCGACCATCAGGTCGCGCGTGATCTCCCACCGCAAGATCTATCAGGCCATCCGCGCCCGCGACGCCGAGGCCGCGCGGGCGGCGATGGACGAGCACGTCCGCCTCGCCCAGCTCGCCCAAGCCACCGAACAGCCCGCCTAGTCGCCGGCCAGGCTAACGAATCGGCTCTTTAACGCAGAGGTCGCAGAGGGGAACGAAGAGGACGCAGAGGGACTAAAGAGAAGGCTGCCATCCACTTCCGTCTCTGCGTCCTCTGCGTTCCTCTGCGTCCTCTGCGTTTAAAAAGCACGCTCTCCTTCGTGCATGAGCGCTTCATTACTTGCGCGTTTTTCGGCCGTAGCCCAGCTCGGCGCCGCCGGACTGGATGTGGTCCACGCCGGTGGTGAAGGTCGCTTCGGCGGCCAGGAACAGGCACAGCCGCCCCGCCTCTTCGATCGTACCCATGCGGCCGAGGACCTGCGCGGCTTCTCCATCGGCCCGGCACCGAGCGGGATCCGGCGCGGCGTCGATCGCCTCCTGCCACAGCGGCGTGTAGATGTTGCCCGGCGACACCGAGTTCACCCGCACGTCGCGGGCGGCCTCGTCGATCGCCAGCGCCTTCGTGAAGGCGGTGATGGCGCCCTTGGTCGCGACGTACGTCGTCGCGTGGAATTGCCCCATCGTCCCCACCAGGCTCGACATGTTGATGATGTTGCCCTTGCTGCGCCGCAGGTGCGGGAGCGCGAGCTGGCAGGCGGCGAAGACGCTCACCAGGTTCAGGTCGAGCAACCGGCGGAAATCCTCCACCGTGAAGGCGTCGATGGGCTTGGGGGGCGGGTGCCAGCCCGCGTTGTTGATCAGACAGTCGATGCGCCCGAAACGCTGGACGGTGCCTTCGACCAGCTTGCGCAGGTCGTCGACCTTCGACACGTCGCAGGCGACGAAGTGCGCCTCGCCGGGGCCCTTCGCCGTGACCTCCCGCGCTAGCGTCTCGCCGGCCGCGGCCTTGCGGGCGCAGAAGACCACCTTCGACCCGGCCTCCACGAAGACGCGCACGCAGCCCTCGCCGATCCCCTTGCTGCCACCGGTGACGATCACGACCTTGTCTTCGTAGCGCATGGATTCATCTACCTGGGGGGTGCTAGCGGCGCACCCCCCAGACCCCCCGCTCGCTTCGCGGGAGTGAATCCCGCTCCGCTCGCAGCAATGCCTTTCTTACGTGATGTGCGCGCCCTGCGTCTCGACGTAGAGCGCGTAGAGCGACTGGCTGGCGGTGATGAACACCCGGTTGCGCTTGGCGCCGCCGAAGCACAGGTTGGAGCAGATCTCCGGCAAGCGGATGAACCCGATGCGCGTGCCGTCCGGGGCGAACACGTGGACGCCGTCGAAGCCGTCGCCCGCCCAGCCGGCGCTCGCCCACACGTTGCCGTCCACGTCGCAGCGGATGCCGTCGCTCCCGCCCCGCTTGCCGTCCAGCTCCATCGAGGAGAAGCGGCGGCCGCCCGCGAGCCGCCGCGAGTCCACCACGTCGAACACCTGGATCGGGCCCGGCGGCGGCGCCCCCGTGTCGACGACGTACAGCTTCTTGTAATCGGGCGAGAAGCAGAGGCCGTTGGGCTTGTTGAGCGTATCGGCCACCAGATCCATCTTCCCGGAGGCCGGATCGATCCGGTACACCGCCTCCTTGATCTGCAGAGGGGCCTTGTGTCCCTCGTAGTTCATCATGCTGCCGTAGCCGGGGTCGGTGAACCAGATGCCGCCGTCGGGATGGACGACCGCGTCGTTGGGAGCGTTCAGCGCCTTGCCGTTCCAGTTGTCGGCGAGCACGGTCACCGCCCCCGTGTGCTCGTAGCGCACGACACGGCGGTTGCCGTGCTCGCACGAGATCTGGCGGCCCTGGAAGTCGAAGGTGTTGCCGTTGCTGTTGCCGGAAGGATTCCGGAGGACGCTCACGTGGCCGTCCTCATCGAGGCGGCGCAGCTGGATGTCGTGGGGAATGTCGCTCCACAGCAGGTAGCGGCCCACGGCGTTCCACGCCGGCCCCTCGGCCCAGGCCATGCCGGTATGGAGGCGCTGGATGGCAGCGTTGCCGAGCTTGATTTTCTGGAAGCGCGGGTCCAGCACGACGACGTCGGCATCGGGGTAGCGGACGGGACGGGCCCCCGTCCAGTCCCGTTCCTGCGCCGGCGCGGCGCCGGCGAGGACGGCGCCGGCCGCCGAGGTGATCGTGGAGGCGAGGAATGCCCGGCGATTGCTCATCGGCGATCTCTCCCCTGGCATGGGCGCCCCGTCCGGTGGCGGAGCGGGCGCCGAACATGGTAGTTACTAACACGGTGAAGGCACTGGTGCTCAAGGCGTACGGACAGCTCGAGGTGCAGGACCGCCCCGAGCCGGTGGTGGGCGCTCAGGACGTGCTCGTGCGCGTGATGGCCTGTGGGATCTGCGGCAGCGACGTCCACGGCCTGGACGGCAGCACGGGCCGGCGCCGGCCTCCCGTCGTCATGGGCCACGAGGCCGCCGGCGTGGTGGAGCGCGTGGGCGCGGATGTCACCACCGTCCGCGCCGGCGATCGGGTGACGATGGACTCGACGATCTACAATCCCGAGAGCTTCTTCTCGCGCCGCGGTCACGTGAACCTCTGCGACGATCGCCGCGTTCTCGGCGTCTCCTGCGAGGACTACCGGCAGGACGGCGCGTTCGCAGAGCTGGTCTCGGTTCCCGCCCACATCGTCTACCAGCTTCCCGCGGGCATGACCTTCGAACAG
>Ga0210378_10000242_pt1 | contig 26593 bp, 18 predicted proteins | sample PLM1_60_b1redo_FD_155465 | JGI IMG/M metagenome (GOLD analysis project Ga0210378, IMG submission 155465) | Groundwater sediment microbial communities from an aquifer in East River, Colorado, USA - PLM1_60_b1 redo | ecosystem: Environmental > Terrestrial > Soil > Riparian zone | place: USA: East...
GATCGGCATCCTCTCCCTGGCGCTGGCCGTGGCGGTGGTGCCCGATCTACGGCCGCAGCGGCGGCACCGGCTCGACCTCGTCGGCACCGCGCTGGCCACCGCCGCACTGTTCTTCATCACGTTCGGCCTGATCGAGGGCGAGCAGCACGACTGGGGGCGGATCTGGGGCGGCATCACGATCCCCGAACTGATCGGCGCCGGCGTCGTCCTGCTCGTCGTGTTTCTGGTCGTCCAGTACCGCGCGAAGGGCGAGCCGCTGGTGCCCTTCGCCCTCCTCCGCGACCGCAACTTCTCGCTGATGATGTTCGTCGGCGGCGCGATGGCCTTCGGCTTGCTCGGGCTGTTCGTGCCGTTCCTCATCTACCTGCAGTCCGTGCTGGGGCTGTCCGCGATGCAGGCCGGGTTCACGGTCGCTCCGATGGCGCTGACCTCGATCTTCGTGTCCCCGTTCGCGGGCAGGCTGGCGGACCGGGTGGGCGGCAAGTACGTCCTCATGACCGGCCTGTCGTTCTTCGCCACCGGCACCGGTTACCTGATCTGGACGGCGCAGGTCGACTCCGGACGCTGGACGTTCCTCCCCGGCCTGATCACCGCCGGCGTCGGCATGGGCTTCACCTTCCCGCCGATGACGACGCTGGCGATGCGCGATGTCGTGCCGCACCTCGCCGGCGCCGCGTCGGGCGTACTGAACACCACCCGGCAACTCGGCGGCGTGATCGGCAGCGCGGCCGTGGGCGCCCTGCTCCAGGCCCAGCTCAGCGCGCATCTCCGTACGGCGGCTGAACGGCACGCCGCCGGCCTCCCCGCGCCGTACCGCGACGACTTCGTTGCCGCGTTCAGCCGCGCCGCCACCGACGGGTTGAAGGTGGGGCGCGGCCAGACCGGCGCCGCACTGCCGGACGATCTGCCCGCCGAGGTCGGACGCGTCGCCGCGACCACGTTCCATGAGGGCTTCGTGGGAGCGATGCGGCCGTCGCTGGCGCTAGCCATCGGGGTGCTCGCCACGGCGGCTCTGAGCTGCGTGTTCATTCGCGGTCGCCGGCCGGCGCCCGTCACACCCGCTAGCGTCCGCGCGGGGCAGTCCGGTGTTAGCGGTTAGGGCCACGCCACGCGAGCGTGTCGTGGGCCCAACCGCTAACAACCGAGGGCAGCAGCGGTGATCGCTCTGGCCAACGCGAGGTGCCCGAGCGCGTCGGTGCTGTCGACGAACTGATCTACCGCACCGATCCGGGGCAGGGCTGCCACGGCGGGATCGGTGATCCCGGCGAGCAGCGCGTCGGCGAACCTGTCCGCGCGTATCACCCGGAACGGCCGGTCATGGAAGCCGCGCGGCGCCGGATCGAGCGGATCGGTGAGCCCGAGCGCGTTGTGCTCCTCCGCCAGCGCGGTGTACGCCGCGCACAGGCCGGCCTCCCGGGCAGCGAAGTCGGGAGCGTTCAGCGCGGCATCCAATCCGGTCACGGTGCCGGCGTCTGTACCGAGCCACTTGCCATACGGCGGGTAGCGCCGCCGGATCAGCAGGTGCAGGCGCATCGAGTCGCGGGCGAGCCGGGCGGCGACCACGCGCGAACCGGCCTCGTCACCGCCCTCGGCCGTACGCCCGACGAAGGGCTCCTCCTGAGCGATCCGGCGCCACTGGCACGCCAGGACGTAGCGCCAGACGTCCGGCGGGTACCAGGCCAGCGCCGCCCGGCGCCGCTCCAGCGCGTCCAGCCCGTCGTGGAAGACCTCGCCGGCCAGGACCTCCCGGAGCAGCTGCGTAGGGGTCGCCAGCCAGTCGAGCAGCGTGACGCCATCGGCCGGATCGAAGCCCACCCGTCCGGTGAACCATGACGGCGCATCCGTGACCTCGACACCGTGCGGCCGGGCAGGGGAGAACTGGGTCGGGTAGCCAAGGAACGCTTCTGGGATCCGATCGGCGAATGCGGCGACGATCTCCGGGCCGTGCCGAGCGGCGTCGCCGGGATGGAGGAACAGTTGGAGGCGCGGTCCCCAATCGTGATCAGTGGAGCGTTCGGTGTCGAAGCCGAGCACCTCCGAGCCGGGGCCGAGCAGCGCCGCCGCGTGGGGCAGGTCCGGCGCGACGTCGGCGAGGATCGGCCGCACGGCCTCGACGTAGAACCGGCGCGCGAGCGCGATCCCGGGAAGGAAGGCCATCGGGTGAGTCTCGCCGATCGGGCCCGGCCGAGCCTCCGCATTTCCGGCGGTCAGCGTCATTTCCGGCGGTCAGCGTCCGCCGCGAGACAGCCGGTCTGCCCGATTGGCCCAGTCCCGGGGCTGGCACACCCATTCCGCATGGCAGAAGGCGCAGCGGTGCTCGTGTGGGAACACATCCTGCCGGTGCCGGCTGATGATGGCCTGCGCATCGCGCCAGAGCCGGACGTCAATGACGTCGGCCGGCGGGCGTTTATCCCGGTCAGGGCTCATGATCCGGCGATCCCGCCGTCGCCCAGGCGCAGCGGCTGCGACGAGCGCCGACCACTGGCCCCGACGTCCGCTATGTATGACTGACCCTGCATCGGCCCCAGCGTAGGCCGGGTGGACAGGTCCGTCGAGGTGAGTGGGTCAGGCGGGATCGAAGCCTGGGGTACCAAGGCACCACCGGACGCGGATCGGCGGTGCCCACGAACAGGACCGGTCAGACGACGGTGACCAGTGTGTGCATCCCCTGGACGGCGCGTCCGGCACCGTTGCCCAGATCGGTGACCCAGGTGACCAGCGCGTACTCGCCCGGCATGAGTCCAGGCCGGATCACCGCCGCATGGCCGGGCGAGATCACCGGCATGCCCTGCGGCAGCCCGGTGAACGGGGATTCCGGCGGCCACTCGCCACGCTCGATCGCGTCGAAGAACCGCTGGACGTCTTTGCTTGTCGTGCCTGGACGGACCGGCACGAAGATCGCCTCGTCGACCTGGTTACTCAGGTTGGTGACCAGCACCGATGCTCCGGACCGCAGGGTGCGCGGCGCCTGGAAGCGCGGGCCTGACGGCGTCTCGACCATCCGGATCATGGCGTCCGGACGATCCGGCACGTCGTGCTCGATCCGGTCGGTCACCGTGAGCGCCCTGACGGTGACCGGCCGGCCGCCGCCGTCATCGATGTCCTCGTAGTCGATGAGGTGGTACGTGCCGGGCCGGAGAGCCTGCGTGAGGGTGGCGGGCTGACCAGGTAGCGCGTTGACCCCACCGAGCAGGGTCGCCTCCCGGACCACCTTCCGCCCGGCTGCTACCGCCTCCTCGCGCTCGCCGCTGAGGGCCGTGCGCAGGTGGACGAGGTACCGGCCGAGCGGGACGCCGGGCTTGAGCCGGAACAGCCCCAGCCGGATCCCGGCCGGATCGGTGGTGCTGACCCGGAACGACGCGATCCCGGCCCGGCGGGCGGCCGGCGCCGTGAAACCGGTCGGCGAACCCACGACGTCGACCGTGCGCGTGGTGGTCTGGATGGCCGGCCGTTCGGCCGCGGTCGAAGGTGCGGATCCGGCGGGCGCCGCTGTGGCGGGAGCCCCGACGAAGAGAGCGGGTGCGACGAGTAACGCGCCAACGGTCGAGGCTCGGCGCGAAGCGCGCTTGGACAACGGACTTCCTCCCGTGGATACGCCCGCCACGCTGTCTACAGAGGACATACGCCGCCCGGGCCGTACCTCTATTACGCCGCCACCAACCTGCTGCCGGCAATCAGGGAACGCACCGAACCCGCCTCGGGGTTCCCCCTGAGACGGGCCTGCGCCGACTGTGTGATGCACCACGCCGCGTCCTCCGCCGCGCCGCATCACACGCCACGCCTCAACACCCGCGCCGCATCACACTGAGCCCGGACATGCGTCGAGGGGCCGCCCCCGATGGCGGCCCCTCGACGGGAGTGCGGGTAGATCAGCCGATGAAGAGGTAGTCGGCCTTGTACGGGCTCTTCGCGATGGGCTTGGCGTTCGGGTCACACGGGCCGGTCGGGGCGAGCCCGCCGACGGTGTTCAGTCGCAGGATCTCCACCGTGCTGGCGAAGCGGCCCTTCGGCTTGCCGCTGGAGGTCGCGGCGAGGTCCAGCTCGGCGATGTTGGCCGCGCCGTTCGGGGTACGGCTGATGAGCTTGCCGGTCACGGCGCTGCCGTCGTGGGCGATCCACTGGGGCGGACCGGCGGCGTCGGCGACGAACGAGTGACGGATGTCACCGGCGAGCACCGCGCGGACGTTGTGCTGGGTATAGCTGAAGGTACCGTCGGCGCCCTTGGTGCAGTTGTAGATCTGCTCACCGCTGACGACCGAGGCGCTGACCGCGCCCGGCTGGACGCCCGCGTTGCCGAATCCGGTGCGGAACAGCTGGCCGCGGACGGCGCCGCCGGGGAACTCCGCCGTGTGGATGTTGGCGTAGAACTTGTTCGGGGTGTTCTCGATCTTGTCGGTCAGCTCCGGGCTGATGTCGCTGACGCTGCCGGCAATGCCGGTGAAGGTCTCCGGAAGCGCTGTGACCGCGGGGAAGAGCGGCACAGCGACCGGGCCGTTGGTACCGACCAGACCCTCGTGCAGGTGCAGGTTGTTCGGCGCCTGGATGCCGGACCAGCGGAACGAGAAGTCGACCTTCTTGTTCTGGACCCGGACGAACGCAGTGGCCTGGCCCTCGGGGTCGGCGGTGGGCTTGCCGTCGGCGGCCGGGATCTCCTGGTCGCTGTCGAGCAGGGCGGAGAGCGGGCCGGTGCGCAGGACGCTCGTCAGGTCAACCGGGTTGGTGACGGTGTGCAGCTGGCCACGGACGGCACCACCTGGGAACTCCGCCGTGTGCAGGTTGGCGTAGAAGCCGGTCGGGTTGGTCTTGATCTGCTCGAGCAGCGCCGTGTCGGTGATCGTCACCTTGCCGACTGCGGCGTTGAGCGTGCCCGGCAGCGCGGTACCGAAGAACGGGATCTTGACGGCGCCGCTGGTGCCGGTCGCGCCGAGATGGATGTGGCCGGCGGTCGGCGCGGCGACGTTCTTCCAGGACAGCGCGAACGCGACCTGGTTGCCCTTGATCCGCAGGACCTGAACGGCCTGGCCATCCTTGTCGCCGACGGCCGGGCCGCCCGCCGTCGGGACCTCGTTGCGTCCGTTGAGGACGGCGGCGAGGAAGATGGGCTTCTCGTTCGGGTCAGCCGGTGCGCCGGTCGCGGTCGGCGTCGGCGTGGGGTGGTCACCGTCGTGGGCGGATGCCGCCACACCGACCGCGAGCGAACCGGCTGTCGCCACGGCGGCAGTCGCGGCGACCGAAAGCGCCAGGCGTGTACGCGCCAAGCGAATCATGAGAATTCCCCCTGTTTGGGATTTCGCCGGAGCCCGGTGCACCGGCAACGCCCCTAGACACGGCTCCACATGGCTCGATAGTTCGATCCGATCGAAACTTTCCGTGGAGCGGACTGTCGCACCTGGACTCCTGGCCCGTCGTAAGCCCCGTTGAACTGCGACTATGTCCGGTCCACGGGGCAGGATCGCCACGGCCGGCCGGGCCAGAGTGACCGACCGGCGGGGGTGACAGGGGGTAATACCGTGCGAGTCTTCGGCGGATTCGTCCGCGACGCGACTCGCACGGGGGTTCAGGCATGTTGGTGTCCATACGGCTGCGATTAGCAGCCTCGTTGGTGGTCGGGGCGACCGCTGCGGCCACGTTTGCGCCCACCGGCGCAACCGCCGCGCCCGCGCCCGGTGACCCGTCGATCAAGCAACTCGGCAACGGGACCACTCGGGTCGTCGTCCCGCTTCCGAAGCCGGTCGGACTGCGTGACGCGGCTCCGCTGGTGATGAGCGGCGACACACCGCTCGGCCTCGGCACGATCTCGGCCGATCGCCGTTCGGTGCTGCTCGACACCCGGTCCAAGGTTGGCTCGCCGGCGTCGGTCCGGGTGTACTGGTCCGGCGGCAGCGTCCCGGCGCCACGGAACGCCCAGCGCGCGGTGGCCCGACCGGCCGCACCCGGCGCCGGGATAACCGCAGCCCCCGGTCTGCCGCCCCAGGCGTTACCCGCCGCGGTGGGTGACCCGGGCAAGCCCGGTCCGCTGGCCACGACGCGCGGCCAGTACAGCCTCGGCGACACCGCCCTGAAGGTGCCTAGCGGTGCGAAGGTCGAGGTCACCGGTGAGGTGACGTACCCGAAGACGCTCAGCGCCACGACCCCGCGTCCCGTCGTCGTCCTGCTGCACGGGCGGCACGACTTCTGCGGCCGTAAGGACGGCAAGACCGCGTACCAATGGCCCTGCCCGAAGAGCTACCGGCGCATCCCCAGCGAGCAGGGGTACCGCGCCCTCGCCGACCTGCTCGCCAGCCACGGCAACGTGGTCGTCTCGATCGCCGCGAACGGCATCAACGCCAGCGACGGCAACCTGACCGACGGCGGTGCCCGCGATCGCGGTTACCTCATCCTGCACCACCTGAACACCTGGCGCGCCTGGTCCACCACCAACCTCAAGGGTCCGTTCGGCGCCCGTTTCAAGGGCACGCTGAACTTCGGCAAGGTCGGGCTGATGGGCCACAGCCGGGGCGGCGAAGGCGTCGTCGCGGCGCTCGCCGAGAACCGCAAGCAGGGCTCGAAGTACGTCATCAAGGCCGTAGTGCCGCTGGCACCCGTCGACTTCACCCGGCAGACGGTCCGCGGCACGCCGAGCATGACGCTCGTGCCGTACTGCGACGGTGACGTCTCCGACCTGCAGGGCGTGCACTTCTTCGACGACGCTACCAACGGCAAGGTCGACAAGGTGCCGCACGCGCTGCTCGGCGTGATGGGTGCGAACCACAACTTCTTCAACACGGTCTGGACGCCCGGCGGCTGGGAGGCCGGCACGGTCGACGACTGGTACGAGGCGAAGGACCAGTTCTGCGGCGCCAAGAGCGGCCGGCTGACGCCGAAGCAGCAGATCGCGGCGGGCAACGCCTACATGGCGGCGTTCCTCCGGGCGCGGCTCCAGGGCCAGGTCGGCTACGACCCGCTCTTCCTCGGCAGCACCGCTACCCCTGCGTCCGCCGCACCGGCGAAGACCGTGGCGGCGTGGAGCGCCCCGGCGGGCCGCCGACTGCTCGTGAACGACATCCGCTCGTCCGCGGCCAACGCACTTGGCGGCACAGTCCAGATCACCGGCTTCGACGCGGCACTGCGGTGCGGTGGCGACAGCCGGTACGCGCTGACCTGCATCGCCCCGCGCGGCGGCGGCGGCGACGAACCGCACCTCAGCCTGTCCTGGGCGGCGCCGAAGGCGGTCGGGCTGGCGCAGATGCACCTCGTGTGGTCCAAGGCCGGGCCGGCGTGGTCGAACACGGTGCCGTCGCGGTACCGCGACGTCGCCGGGTACCAGTACCTGACCGTCCGGCTGACCAAGGACGCCTGGGCTTTCTCGGCGACGCCGCCGGCCGTGGGACTGCAACTCCGTGACGCCAACGGCGCGACGCAGACCGTCCGGCTCAGCGGCGCGGCGCTCAACACGCCCGTCTACACCGGTCCGACCGTGTCCGACCGGTACGGCTCGGTGCCGCACGCGCTGGTCATGGCCGTCCCGGTCCCGCTGAGCGCATTCAACGGCGTCGACCTGCACAACGTCGAGGACATCTCGCTGGTCGCGCTCGGCGGCAGCGGTGACCTCACCGTCGGCGATATCTCGTTCCAGCGCTGAGCACCTGCGTCGCGCCCCTCCCGCTCCGGGAGGGGCGCGATGCGCTTAGACGCCCTGGCCGGTGGCCTTCTCGAAGCGCACGCGGTCGGCGGTGCCGACGGCCAGCGTCTCGTCGATGAACTGCCGTGACGACCGCAGCGTGAACCGGAGATCCTCGTTCTCGATGGCCCGGTACTCCGCCGGGGTGCCGCCTGCGCGCTCGAGCGCGCCGCCATCCCGGATCCACGCGGCGACCGCGGCGCCCTGGCCCCGGACGGAGTCCCATCGCTTGCTGGTCAGCGGGCCGAGGCTGGCCTCAACGGACGCGGCCACCTCGGGCGGTGTCTCCGGCCACGAGCACCAGTCGCTGATGACCTCGATCAGGCCGATCGTGAGGACGTAGTCGAGATGAGCGCCCGGCTCATTGTCGAGATCGGCGCCAGCCAGGGCCTCTTCCGCGATGACGAAGGCGGTCAGCGTCGGCGCTGGGTCGCCCCGGTCGATCGCCGTGCAGAGGCGATGCTGGGCGAGGTGTCCCAGCTGCGCCGTCGGGGTCGGCGCGTCGGCGAGGGGCGGCCGTGCCCAGCGCAACGTCTTCGACAGGCGACGCAGCGCGTCCTCGGTGGGGTCGGGCGGGCGTCGCCGGAAGATGTTCACCAGCGCAGGTATACCGCAATGACGCACGTGGCCGGGTCCTAGCTTGCGCGACGCGGCCGGAGCATGCACGGTTTTGGTGTGACGGCTGTCGGAGACGCTGTGAACCGCAACCCCTCGTTGGCGTTCCCGCCGATCGACGGTTACGGGTTCCTGTCTGACTGTGAAGTGACCGCGCTGGTCGCTCCGAGCGGCGCGGTCGAGTGGCTCTGCCTGCCCCGGCTGGACTCGCCGAGCGTCTTCGGCGCGATCCTGGACCGCGACGCCGGGAGCTTCCGAGTCGGCCCCACCGGCATCCACGTCCCGGCCGACCGACGTTACCTCCCCGGCACGATGGTCCTGGAGACGAGTTGGGGCACGCCGACAGGCTGGCTGGTCGTCCGCGACGTGCTGCTCATGGGGCCGTGGCACCACCCCCGGGAGCTGTCCCGGTCACACCGGCGCGCGCCCACCGACTACGACGCCGACCACGTGCTGCTGCGGATGATCCGGTGCGTGAACGGCGAGGTGCAGGTCACCCTCGACTGCGATCCCGTCCTGGACTACGGCCGCCAGCAGGTGCGCTGGTCCTATGGCGAAAGTGGGTACCACGAGGGCATCGCCCGGGCCGAGGGCTCGGACATCGAACTGCGCCTCACCACCGACCTGCGGCTGGGCTTCGAGGGCGACCGCGCGATGGCGCGCACGCTGCTCAAGGCTGGCGACACCCGGTACTGCGCCCTCTCCTGGACCGAACACAAGGCGCCGCAGACCCACGCCGAAGCGCACGACCGTCTCGTCTGGACCGCCCACCACTGGCAACACTGGCTCGCCCGCGGCGGCCTCCCCGACCACCCGTGGAGTACCCACCTGCAGCGCAGCGCGCTGACGCTCAAAGGGCTGACGTTCGCGCCCACCGGTGCGGTCGTCGCGGCGGCCACCACGTCGCTGCCCGAGACCCCGGGCGGCGAGCGGAACTGGGACTACCGGTACAGCTGGTTCCGCGACTCGATGCTCGTCCTCAACGCGCTCTACTCCCTCGGCTTCGACTGGGAGGCGAACGACTTCTACTGGTTCATCGCCGACATCGCCGAGCGGGACGGCGACAAGCTCCAGATCATGTACGGGGTCGACGGCGAGCGTGACCTCACAGAACAGATCCTCGACCACCTGAACGGGTACGGCGGCGCGCGGCCCGTGCGGATCGGCAACGATGCGTACAACCAGCGGCAGCACGACATGTGGGGCTCGGTCGTAGCCAGCATCTTCCTGCACGTCCGGTCACGGTCGCAGGGGCGGCTCGACGACCGGGCCTGGATGATCGTGCGGCGCCAGGTGGACGCGGCGCTGGAACACTGGCGCGAGCCTGACCAGGGCGTTTGGGAGGTCCGTGGCGAGCCGAAGCACTTCACGTCATCGAAGGTGATGTGCTGGCTGGCCGTGCACACTGGCGCCAGACTGGCCCGGTACCGGGACGACGACACCGGCCTGGCCGACAAATGGCAGGCCGCCGCCGAGGAGATCAAGACCGACATCTGCGACCACGCCGTCAGCGAGCGCGGCGTGTTCCGGCAGCACTACGAGACCGATGCGTTGGACGCGTCGCTTCTGGTCATCCCGCTGCTCGGGTTCCTCCCGCCGGACGATCCGCGGGTGCGGGCCACCGTGCTGGCCATCGCCGACGAGTTGAGCGTCGACGACCTGGTCCTCCGGTATCGCGTCGAGGAGACCGACGATGGGCTGGCCGGCGAGGAAGGCACGTTCACGATCTGCTCGTTCACGCTCGTGTCGGCGCTGTCCGCGATCGGCGAGCACGGACGGGCCCGTTACCTCTGCGACAAGCTGCTGAAGCTGGCCAGCCCGCTCGGTCTCTATGCCGAAGAACTTGAGCCGGGTAGTGGCCAGCATCTTGGCAACTTCCCGCAGGCCTTCACCCATCTGGCGCTGATCAACGCTGTGATGTCGGTGATCCGCGCCGAGAGGCCCGGGCCACACAGCTGGCGTTCCTGAGCTCTGTTCCTGGCGAGCCGCCCGGGTGGCCCGCCGCCCGTTGTGGCGGCGGCCGGGGAGAATGGAGGTCCGGGCAGCAGGAGGTTCAGGTTGGGAATCATGCGCACCGTACTCGTGGGGGTTGTCCTGGCGGTCACGGTGAGCAGTTGCTCGGTCGTCGACGCTGGGCTCGAGCAGGTGGCCGGTGCCGCCGAGATCTCGCTCCAGACGCTCGGTTCGCTCGACAACGTCCCCCTGCTGCCGTCCTGGACCCGCCGACCTGAACCCGCCGCCTGAACCGGACTGTTCCGGCATGCGGGCAATAAGCGGGCACGGGATGCCCCGCTAACCCCGACAGTTCCGCACGTGAGCGATATACCGCCGTCAGCGCCGGACCGACTCGTCCTACGCCTCGACAGACGTCGCCGGCCTAGTCCCTGGCGCTATCGTCGCGTGCTCGTTGCTGACCGCACGAACCCACTGACCCGGAGCGAATGCGCCGATTGTCTCATTTGACGCACCTCGGCGGGTGATGGTGAGGGCGCCGTTGTCGTGGACGTGCATGCGTCCCACTTCGGTGAAGCTCACGTCGGGAGTCCGGCCGACACCAGTGACCGTGACGTCTGTCTGTGCTGGTTGGTCTGCCATGCGAGGCAGGTTAGCAACGCCCTTGGCGCGACGATCCAGTTCAACGACCTGCGCGGAGGGCGTGGGATTCGAACCCACGATCAGAGTTCCCCCTGATAGCAGTTTTCAAGACTGCCGCCATCGGCCACTAGGCGAGCCCTCCTGAGCTGCGGAAACATCCCTTGCACCACCCGCTTGGAGTGGCTTGCCGGTGATATGCCCGCTAGCTCTGCCTCCGGTGTCCCAGAGGCACCGTTAGTCTTTCACGACCGTCCCCGTTGCTCGACAAAATACCCACGCCTGCCCGAACGTCAGCGACGCTGGTGCAGCGTCGGGGGCGGATCAACCCGCTCCGCTGGGGCATCAGGCCCCACCCCGGCGAGATTCTCGGCGTAGACGTACGCCGACCAAGGGAACGTAGCGTCCACTCCTCCGAGCGTCGCCGAACGGACGCTGTCGCTGAACGGCCCGGCCTTCCTACAGTCGCTCGGCCCGCCGAGTGGACTACACGCGTAGATCCAGTAAAAGACCTTGTCGGACGGGTACGTGACACCCGTCCAATTGATTCGCATCGTGCTGGGACCCTCAAAGCTGTAGGTCACATTGGTGGCGGCCGCGGGCAGTTCTAGTCGGGCAATTCTGTCGACTGTGTTGGAGCTGGGCGCCTCGTTGTCCAGCTTGCCGTCGCCGTTGCGGTCGACGGCCGCGTCGGCGCTCGCGAACGGGACCACATACCAGCCGAACTGGTGACCGTTGTCGTCCCGACTCAACACAGGAAAGTCCTGCGCCGAAGAGACGGTCGTCCACAGGTCATGCTTCCGGAATGGTCCGTCGGCGGTCACATCTCGTCGGTAGAGCCAGTACCAGATATCTCGCCCGTAACTATTCCAGTCCAGACTCACGCTGCCGTCCGGCCGCGCGGTGGCGTCGAGGGACGTCACGCTGTCCAGCTTCGGGCAATCGTGGTTGGCCACGACGGGGGCGCTCCACTGGTCGTACCAGGTCAGGTCACCGTCGTCGGCAAGCGCACTTCGCCTCGTCGAATGCGCCGGAACACCTGCCGGCGGCTTGAGCGGTACCTGCCTGACACCCCGGCCGTCCTGCGGCTTTCTCTTGCCGCTTGCCGACCGCGCGGAGGCCGCTGAAATCGATGACGCCGACTTTGCATTGAAGGCCGACTTGGGAACATCGAGGAAGCGCGGCCGGTAAATGGCTCCGTCATAGTCGTTGCGACTGCGGCAACCGATGCTCACCGCCGACGTATTGACGTTATACGAGACAACGACCTTCGTAGAGTCCGTCGACAACTGCGGATGCAGCCGCGCCTCGTAGTAGAACTGGTGCTTGTGGTCGGCGTCGCGAGGCCCCTCTGGCGGCGTGTAGAGCGCCACCCGGCTGCTCGTGAAGTTCCACGGTCGAGTTGCGGGATGAGCCACGATGCGGCCACCGTCGAGATCTGGCTCGTGCTGGATCAACCAGTGCTTTCCACCGATCGATGCCACGCTGAATCCGGCCTCGACGTGCAGCCCGGCCGAGACCGGCCGTGCGGCGGCCTGGTTGCCCTTGGCTGACCACTTGTTCTGGCCGTCGCCGGTGTTGTACTGCCACTCACTCGGCTTGCTGAGGTTGGCCGGCGCCACTCGGGCCAGGTAGAGCTTCTTGTTGTTGTTCGAGTCCGTTACGCCCCAGCCATAGATATAGGTGTAGCCACCGGAGTCGAGCAAGCTGGCCCCCCAAATTATCGGGTGGTCACCGAAAGAGGGCTGCGGATCCATAAAGGTCGGCGCCACGTTGAGGACAGACTTTGTTTCCAGGTCACTGATCGGAATAGTGGCGATTCCGGTGTGCGTCTCGATCCACCACCGACTCTGCGCGACGTTCCGGTAATAGAACTTGACGACGTTGGACCCGATCACCTTGCTGTCACCCGACCAGTACCACGCCTGGTCGGACAGTGGGTCAACGACGGGCGTCTTCGCGTACCGTTCCCAGAACGGGATCGAATGGTCGCGCTCCCGGCAGGTGTTCCCACCGGTGATCGTGCGCAGGTCGTCTCCGCTCTGCATCACTATCGCGTTGCGGATGAAACTCTTGTAGAAGCCCGGCCTTTCCTGGACGGCGCCGAGGTAGCTATCGGAGAAGAACCACGCTCGCTTGCCGCTGGGGAGCTTGATCGACTGAGTTCCGTCCGCGCCACTCCAGTCAGCGCACCCGGCGCTATTGCCGTACTCGTTGAAGAGGTCATTGAGGTAAGTGTTGGGGCTTACCCCGTTCTGAGACTGCGCGCTGCGGGCCGCCGGGCGCGCGCCCTCCGCACCGGCTGGCAGAGCGATCAAGCTGCTGGTGATCAGCAGCGATAGGACCACGCCGGCTCGCCATCCGGTCCGGTTCATTCGGTTCTCCTTGCAGGGCCTGGCCGGGGCAAGCCGACAGAGGTGGGGCAACCGGCGGACCCAACGCGCGACGAACCGGGCGAACAGCATTGGCCCGATCACCATGACGAGAGGGTGGTGCCCGACTCCGGTTCGCTGACCACGTTGGACTATTCGGTCACGGTCTTGTCGTTGGAGGCGAGGGTAGCGGCGAGCGCAAACCCCTCCGACCCGGGTCGAAGAGACTGTCAGACCCTGCTCCTACCGTTCACGATCTCAGCACGGACGGGGGCAACGTGGGACGACTCGGTGCGCTCAGGGAGAAGAACTTCCGGCGGTACTTCACCGGCCAGGCGCTGTCGCAGTTCGGCGACGCGCTGGTTCCGGTCGCGCTGGCGTTCGCCGTTCTCGACATCTCCCCGTCCGCCAGCGCGCTCGGCCTGGTGCTCCTCGCCAACCGGCTGCCGGTTGTCGCGCTCGTCCTGCTGGGCGGTGTCATTGGCGATCGGTGGCCCCGCCACCGCGTGATGCTCGCCGCCGACATCCTCCGCTGCGTCGCCCAGGCTGTGACTGCGTTGCTGCTGCTCAGCGGCCACGCGGAACTCTGGCACCTCGTCGTCCTCCAGGCGACGGTCGGCGCCGCGGGCGCGTTCTTCACACCGGCAGCGGCTGGGCTTCTGCCGGCCACGGTGTCGAGGGAACGTCTTCAACAGGCCAACGCCCTCGTCGGGCTCTCCCGCAACACTGCCGGCCTGCTCGCGACGGGCATCTCGGCCACCCTCGTCGCCACGGTCGGAGCCGGGTGGGCGCTCGCCATCGACTCGGTCACGTTCGCGATCAGCGCCGCCGCGCTGGCCCTGCTCAAGGTCCCGCTGCCCCCAACCACACGGCGCCCAAATCAGGTGCGGCAGCTCGTCGAAGGATGGCGTCACGTCACGAGCCGCAGCTGGCTCTGGGCCTCGATCCTGCATGTCTCGTTCGTCAACACGCGGGCCATCGCGCCGTTCATCGTCCTCGGCCCACTCGTCGCGCACGAGTCACTCGGCGGCGCGCCCGCATGGGCGGCGATCGGCACCGGCTATGCAGCCGGCGCGATCATCGGCGGGGTCGTCAGCCTCCGGGCCGAGCCACGCCACCCGCTGCGTTGGGGAATCGCCGTCGTCTTCGCGCTCTGCCCGATGATGGCGCTGCTCGCGATTCCCGGACCAGTGTGGACGATCGCCCTGTCCGCCACGCTGGCCGGCGCCCAGGCCAGCTTCTCCGCGGCGATGACCGCGATCACCACCCAGACGCACGTCCCCGCCGACGCGCTCGCCCGGGTCAGCTCGTACAGCCAACTCGGCGCGCTCGTGCTCGTGCCGGCGAGCTTCGCCGTCACCGGCACCGTCACCGACCAGATCGGGGTCAGCACGACGCTCTGGCTCTGCTGCGGCTTCATCACGGCGAGCACGCTCCTGACGATGGCGCTGCGGTCCGTCCGGGATCTGCCCCGCCTCCCCGCGCCGACACGTCAGCCGGAGCCAGTTCACAGTCAGTAAGCGAGGATCGCCAACCCGTACCGGGTCGCTCGCGCTGGGCACCGGCTCCGACGCGCACAGTGAAAATCATCAGAATCACCCCAAAGACAGCTAGCCTCACGTAACCGCGCTGGCCTTCGGCGCGTCCGAGAGGAGTGGCGAACGCTTGACATGCTGTCTGAACCGGCCGGCAAGGGGCGCTGGCAGTCGCGCGACGGTACCTGTGCGTGACGATAACTGAAGAGCCAGGAGTACCACCTTCGACCGGGGCGAGGTGTTGTTCACCGGATGACGCAGCACACGAACACGGGCGCGCGGGCGCTCGACGAGGTCGGCCAGTTGGCGCTGCGGCACAGCGTACCCATCGAGGACGTCCTGCTCATCGCGCTCAATCTCCACGGCGTCGACTCGTTCCAGGGCCACAATCGCGCCCGGCTCACGCTCAGCCTCACCCGGGCGCCGGATGAGCGGTTTCTCGTCGTCGTCCCGCTCAACCGCGCGGACTCGCCGTTCCGCCTCTACGGCGACGCGCTGACCCTCGACGGCACCACGATCGCGCAGGTGCACAGCGTCGACGCCGACGCGGCCATCGGCGGCTACTTCCGCGCCGGCGGCGACGTCGTCACGCTCAACCCGAACGCCCGTAGCCGCTGCAGCGGCTGTGCCTTCTGCCCGACCACGCTCGAAGTCGCGGCCGACCCGCGGATGAGCGCCGAACAGGAACTCGCCGAACTCCTCCACGCGCTGGCCACCCAGTCGCCGCGCGGTGATCTCGCCAGCGTCCGCGAGGTCACCGTCTCGACCGGCTGCTTCGAACGCGAAGACACGGCGCTCGACCACCTCCGCAGCCTGCGCCGGGTGCTCACCGCTAGCAGCCTGCATCCGCGGGTAGGTTTTCTCTCTTCGGTACTGCGCAGCGACTTTGCGTTCCGGACCCTCGCCGATGAGGTCGCGCCGTTCCTGCTCTATGTCACCGTCGAGTGCTTCACCCGTCGCGAGCTGATGCTCAAGTCGACCAAAGCCGACCTCACCGCCGCCGAGATGCCCAGCCTGCTGCGACGCGCGCGCCGAGCCGGCCTGGACACGTCCTTCAACTACGTCGTCGGGCTCGACGCCCTGGAACCGGTCCGCGAGCACGTCCGCCGGCTCGCTCCGCACGTCAGCGTCTTCCCGAACTTCCAGGTCTTCCAGGCGCACAACCGGTTCATGGAGACGCTCCGGACGCCGACCGGCGGCGACCTGGAGTTCTACCTACTCGCCCGTCGCGAGCTGGAGCGGATCTTCGCCCCGCTCGACCTGCGGCCGGAGTCGTGGCGAAACTACCGACCACTGTGGTACTTCGAGTACGCCGGTACGCCGCTCACCGGGTTGCGGATATGACATCTCTCCCCGTGCGTGGTGAGGTCCGCCGGCGCCGAGGCATGGCACCGCTGCTGGTACTGAGCCAGCGGCTCGACGGGCACGACACGTTCCTTCAGGCCGATCTCGCGCTGGATCCGGACGGCGCGACCGTGCGGGTCCGCGTCCACACATTCGACGACCTAACCGTTCTGCACCCCACCGACGGCACCGAGATCACCGGCAAGGCGTGGACCGGCCTGCTGCGGCTCCGGCATGAGCGGCGTAGGGGTATCGTCCCGCCCGATCTGGCCCACGCACTGACCGCCGCCGGCACCAGCCTCGACGCTCTCGACGAGCGCGAACAGCGCCACCTGCTCGGGTACCTCGCCGACGCGGCCGATCCAGCCACCCGCCGCGCCCGGATCGTCACGATCGTCGCCGGCCTCCACGGCCTCACCGCGTAAACGGCGTCGCGCCGAAATCTCGAGTTGTGGACTTTCGAGGGTTCAGCGCAGGCGCGCACCCTCGAAAGTCCACGGCTCAACGGGTGGTGGCGTCGGCGGCGACCAGCTCGGGAAGCGGCTCCGGTTCGTCGTTCTCGCGGATCCCGTACCGGGCGTAGAGGCGTCCGAGCGGTCCAGGCGCCCACCAGTTCGCCCGTCCGAGCAGCCGCATCGTCGCCGGTACGAGCAGTGCCCGCACCACGGTGGCGTCCACGATGATCGCGATGATCATGGCGACACCGATCAGCTTGATGAACGTGATTCCGGACAGCGAGAACGCCGCCGTGACCACGATCAGCAGCAGCGCGGCGCTGGTGATGATCTGGCCGGTGCGCTGGAGGCCGGTCGCCACTGCCTGGGTGTTGTCGCCGGTCAGGTCGTACTGCTCGCGGATCCGGGACATGAGGAACACCTCGTAGTCCATCGACAGGCCGAAGACGATCGCGAGCACGAGGATCGGCTGCGTGGCATCGAGCGTCCCGGTCGACGTGAAGTTGAGCGGCCCGGCGAGGTTGCCGTCCTGGAAGATCCAGACGAGCGCGCCGAACGACGCTCCGAGCGAGAGCACGTTCATCACGATCGCCTTGATCGGCAGCACCACCGACCCGAACGCGAGGAAGAGCAGCACGAACGTCGTAGCCGCGACCATGAGCGCCATCCACGGCAGCAGGCCGCCGACGCTGGCCAGCAGATCGACCAGCTCGGCCGTACGGCCGCCGACCTGCACCTCGCCACCGGGCGGCGGTGGCAGATCGCGGACGCGTTGCACCAGGTCGCGGGCCTCGTCCGAGATCGACTCGCCCGAGTACCGGATGCTGACCCGCGCGGTGTCGCCCGCCTGGCCGGTGACATCGGCCGCCACCACGCCGTCCAGCTTCCGGACGGACGCCACGTACGCGTCGAGACCGGTCCCACCCGTGACGACGGCCTCGATTGGGCTCGTCGACGTCGGTGGGAAGTCGCGGGCGATCGTCTCAGCCACGACGCGGCTCTCGGTACCGGCCGGCAGCACCCGCTCGTCCACGCCGCCGAACTGCACGCGCAGGAACGGCAGGCCGAGCGCGATCAGGACCGCCACGATCCCGACCGTGTAGAGGACCGGCCGGCGCATGACGCTCTGCGCGATCCGGTACCAGGCGCCGTGACGGTCCGGCGCGACCGGCCGCCGGCGGAGCAGCCGCCGTACGGACAGCGCGTCGACCCTGTGGCCGAGCATCCCGAATACCGCCGGCAGCAGCGTGAGCGCAGCGGCCATCGCGATGAGCACGGCCGCGACACCGCCCATGCCCATGGACCGCAGGAAGACCTGCGGGAAGATCAGCAGACCGCCGAGCGAGAGGGCGACGGTGACGCCGGAGACGGCGACGGTCCGGCCGGCGGTGGCCATCGTGCGGGCGACCGCGTCCTCAACCGTGGCGCTCCGGCGGATCTCCTCGCGGAACCGGCTGACCATGAACAGCCCGTAGTCGATCGCGAGACCAAGGCCGAGGATCGTCACCACGTTGATCGAGAAGACGGACACGTCACTGAAGTACGTGACGGCGCGCAGCGCGGTGAAGGCACCGAGGATCGCGATGGCGCCAATGGCCAGCGGCAGGCTGGCGGCGGCGAGGCTCCCGAAGATCACGACGAGCAGCAGGAGCAGGATGGGCATCGAGATCGTCTCGGCCTTGGCGATGTCGGCCTGGATCCGCTCGGTGATGTCGCGGTTGATGACGGTGCCACCGCCGAGCTGCGTCTCCAGGCCCGGTGCGGCGAGCTTTGACTCGATCCGCTCCAACGCGTCGCCGCGCTGCTCCTCGTCCCCGCGCAGGCCCAGGACGACGTAGGTGGAGTGGCGGTCCTTGCTCACCAGATCGGGCGACTTGGTACTCCAGAACGTGACAGTCCGGTCGACGGTGTCGCGGGGTAACGCCTCCAGTGTCGTGGTGACCGCGCGCTGGAACATCGGGTCGTCGACGGTCGAATCAGGGCTGCGGTAGAGGACGATCACGTCCGCGTCGTCGCGCCCCAGCTTGTCGGCGGCGACCTGAGCGGCACGATAGCTGTCGCTCCCGGGATCGTCGAAGCCGCCGCCCGAGAGGCTGCCGAAGACCTGCGTACCCCAGACGCCGGCGAAGGCCACGAACAAGAACGTCGCAGCAACCACCCAGCGCCGGCGGCGGTACATGATCCGCCCGAACCGTTCGAACATAACAGCCCCCTCGACCGGTATACTGCGACTGTCCGTCGCAATAGTGATGCGTGTTAACTTTGCAACTCGCGTTCGCACTAGTCAAGGGGTTTGCGTGGCCGAACCAGTGAGCCGTCGGGACCGCATCCGTGCGGCCACGATCGCGGAGATCAAGGACACGGCCCGCGCGATCCTGGTCAGCGAGGGGCCAGCCGGGCTGACGCTCCGGGCGATCGCGCGCGAGATGGGCATGTCCGCCCCCGCGCTCTACCGGTACTTCGAGAGCCGTGAAGAGCTGCTGCAGGACCTTGTCACCGACCTGTATGCCGAGGTCAGCACCGCGATGGAGACTGCTCGCGACGCCGAGCCCGCCGACGCTGCGCCGGCTAGGCTCAGGGCCGTCAGCCGCGCGTTCCGGGCCTGGGCGACCAGCCACCCAGCCGAGTTCGCCCTCGTCTTCGGCAGCCGGAGGCTCCCCTCCCCCACGGAAGAGCCCGGTGGACACTCCCGGTTCGGCGGCGTCTTCGGTGGCCTGATCGCCCAGATCTACCGAGCGAAGCCGTTCCCGATCCCCGCCGACGACGAGATCTCCCCGGAACTACGCGCGCAGCTTGCCGAGTTCGGCGCGAAACTCCCGGTGCCCCTACCCGACGGCGTGACGCAGGTCTTCCTCTCCTGCTGGATCCGCCTCTACGGCATCGTCTCGATGGAGGTGTTCGGGCAGCTCGGCTTCGCGCTCGACGACGTCGAGCCGATGTTCGAGGCGGAACTCCGTGGCCTCGGCGTCCTACTCGGGATCGCCGAGGACTACCGCCCGCCCGCCGTCAGCGGTAAGAGTCCAGCTCAGGACGCTTAGCGGTGATGTTGTCGCCGGACGAGCGGCCGCGCAGCCGGCGACCGATCCACGGCGCGAGGTGCCCCACCGCCCACTGCAGATCCTCGCGGCGCCCATCCACCCAGCCGGCGGGCAACGCGGCCGGCAGCGCCGCCCGCCACGCGGGATCAGGCGCCACGCCGAGCGCCTCGATGACGTGGGCCGCCACCCGGTGATGCCCCGCCGCGCTCAGGTGCAGCCGATCGACGCTCCACATACGACGATCGCGCAGCGCCTCGTCGCCGTAGAGATCGACCAGGATGGCGCCGCGCTCCTCGGCCACCCGGCGCACGATCGCCATCAGCGCGTGGACCCGACCCAGCAGGTAGTTGCGCGCGGGCAGGTGCCCGGTGCCGTCGGCAAGAGTAAAGAGGACAACGTCCGCGCCGCTCGCCTGCAGCCGCGCGACGGCACCGTCGTACGCCGCGCCGACCAGCTCAGGGTCGAACCGCCGCCGCAGCGCGTCGTTGCCGCCGGCCGCAAAGCTCACCAGATCCGGCTTCATGTCGACGGCGACCGGCAGCTGATCTGCGATGACCGGCTCGAGCAACTTGCCGCGGATCGCCAGGTTCGCGTACCGGAACCCGTCGACCTCGCCGGCCAACCGCTGGGCAACGAGGTCGGCCCAGCCGCGGTACGTGCCGTCGCCGCGCGCGTCGTCCATACCCTCGGTAAAGCTGTCCCCTAACGCGACGTAGCTGCCGAAACGCCCGGTTTTCATGCCCCCCGTACCCTCCGCTGATCTGGCTTCCTGCGGACCTCATGGATCGTCGGTCGGGCGCGCCGGGTTACGCAACCGTAGTGCCGCCGTACGAGGGGAGCGTCACAGTGCTTCCACCCCGGCGAGCATTTCGGCGAGGTGGAGCGCGCGCCGGCCGGTTGCGTGCGCGATCTGCGTACGGCAGCTGAACCCGTCGGCCAGCAGGACGGTCTCCGGTGACGCCGCCCGCACCGCCGGCAGCAGGACCCGCTCGCCGACCGCCTGCGATACGGCGTAGTGGCCACGTTCGAAACCGAAGTTGCCGGCCAGCCCGCAGCAGCTCGGCTCCAACGGTTGCTGCGCCAGCCCGACCCTGGCCACCAGCTCCGCGTCGGCGGTAGCGCCCAGCACGGCCCGCTGGTGGCAGTGGACCTGCATCAACGCGTCCCCGTCACGCCGTGGCGGTGCCCAATCATGGTCAACCAGGAGCTCGGCGAGGGTGCGCGTCCGTTCGGCGAGCCGGGTCGTCTCCTCGCCGGGCAGCAGTTCGGGCAGATCGGAGCGGAGCACGGCAGTACAGCTCGGCTCCAGCCCGACGACGAGCGCGCCCGCGTCCAGGTGCGGCCGAAGCCGGTCGAAACTGCGACGCGCGACCCGGCGGGCGATGCCGAGCTGCCCGGTGGAGATCCAGGTCAGTCCACAGCAGACGGTGCCGTCCGGGATGACCACCTCGAACCCCGCCGACTCCAGGACCTCGACGGCCGCACGTCCGACCTCAGGCGTGAGGTAGTTCGTGAACGTGTCGGGCCAGAGCACCACCCGCCGGCCGCCGCCGCGGGAGGGCGCCCGGTTCCGGAACCAGCGGCAGGTCCCGCTCGGGCGCCACGCCGGCCAGCCGCTTGGCGCCGGGAACGCGACCAGCGGCGTTCATCAGCCACGGCGGCAGCCGGGCCCAGAGCGGCAGGAACCCCATCGAGTAGTGCGACGCCGGGCGCAGCCGCCCCGCGTAGTGGTGGTGCAGGAACTCCGCCTTGTACGTCGCCATGTCGACGCCGACCGGACAGTCGCTCTTGCACGCCTTGCAGGACAGGCACAGGTCCAGTGCGTCGCGCACCTCGGACGAGCGCCAGCCGCCGGTGACGACGTCCCCACGCACCATCTCGAACAGGAGCCGCGCCCGGCCGCGGGTGGAGTGCTCCTCCTCCCCCGTGACCTGGTAACTCGGGCACATCGCGGTACCAGCCGTGTTGCGACACTTCCCGACCCCGACGCAGCGGCGGGTCGCCTGTGCGAAGTCGCCGGCGTCGTGCGGATAGGCGAAAACCGTCAGCAGCTCACGGGGCTGACGGTCGTGCTTCAGGTTCTCATCGATCCGGAAGGGGCGGACGACCACGCCCGGGTTCATTTTGTCGTCCGGATCCCAGAAGGCCTTGAACTGCCCGAACAGCGCGGTCACCTCGGCGCCGTACATCCGGGGCAGCAGTTCGGAACGGGCATTCCCGTCGCCATGCTCGCCGGAGTACGAACCGCCGTACAAAGCGACCAGGTCCGCCGCTTCCTCCACGAACCGCCGGAACCGGGTGACGCCGGCGGCGCTGAGCAGGTCGAAGTCGAGCCGGACGTGGATGCACCCCTCGCCGAAATGCCCGTACGTCACCCCGCGGAGGCCGTGGCGCTGCTTCAGCTCCCGGAACTCACGCAGGTACGCGCCGAGCTTTTCGGGCGGCACGGCCGCGTCCTCCCAGCCGGGCCACGCCTCGGCGCCGTCGGGCATCCGGGTGGCGATGCCGGCGCCCTCCTCGCGAATCCGCCATAGCGCCCGCTGGGCTCGCTCGTCCGTGACGATGCTCGCCCGGGGGCGATGATCGGAGTCGTCCAGATCGCGGGCGAGCTTCCGGGCGGCGGCGACGGCGTCTGGCCCACTCTCGCCACCCAGCTCGACGAAGAGCCAGGCGTTGCCCGCCGGCAACCCCTCCGGCGTCGCGCGGCTGCCAACCAGTTCGGTGTCGATGCCCTCCACGGTGAGCGGCCGGTGCGGCAGGATCAGCGGGACGGCGTCCGCCGCGGCGCCGTCGTTGGCGAAGCCCAGCACGAGCAGTACCCGCGCGGACGGCACTTCCACGAGCCGGACCGTCGCCCCGAGCACCGTCACGCACGTGCCCTCCGTGCCGACCAGGGCCCGGGCGACGTTGCGCCCCCGCTCGGGCAGCAGCTCGTCGAGCGCGTATCCCGAAACCTGCCGCACGAACCGGCCGAACTTCTGCCGGATCAGCGCGAGGTTGGCGTCCGCCAGCTCCCGCAAGAGCCCGTCAGCCCCGGCTCCGACGGTCTGGCGGGTGCCGTCGTAGCGCAGGACGTCGAGGGTGTCCACGTTCTCCGAGGTCTTGCCCCAGATCACGGAGTGCGAGCCGCAGGCGTTGTTGCCGATCATCCCGCCGAGCGTGCAGCGGCTGTGCGTCGACGGATCGGGCCCGAACGTGAGCCTGTGCCGAGCCGCCTCGCCACGCAGCCGGTCGAGCACCAGACCAGGCTGGACTCGGGCCGTCCGCGTCTGCGGGTCGAGGTGTTCAAGCTCGTTGAAGTGCCGGGACGTGTCGACGACGACCCCGCCGCCGATCGCGTTGCCGGCGACGCTCGTGCCGCCGCCACGGGGCGTGATCGGGGCGCCGAACTCGCGGCACGCGGCCACGGTGGCGATCACGTCATCGGCATCGGCCGGCCAGACGACGCCGAGCGGCACGCGCCGGTAGTTCGACGCATCGGCGCTGTACTGGGCGCGCGCCGACGTACCGAAGTCGACCTCGCCCCGCACCTCCCGGCCCAGCCTGCGCGCCAGCGCCGCAACGTCGACATCCACGCCCACAGTCTTGACCACTGGGTGCCATCCACACAGCACACCGGCCCCTCCCGGCGAGGCGGGAGGAGCCGGTGCGGTAGGTGAGCGTGGACGCTCTCAGCTGTCGATCCGGAAGTCCTCGCCGTACATCTTCCAGCGCAACGGCGGGTCCAGGTCGAGGTTGCCGGCCCTGAGCCACGGCCGCTGTGCGGTGTCGACGCGGCTGGTGTCGCTGTGCGCCTCCTCTTCCTTCATGACCGCGCGCCGCACGTCCAGGAAGGCGTTGAGGTAGGCGGTCTCGTTGCCGCCCTGCGCCGGCGGCTTCGCCTTCCGGATCGCGGCGCTGCGGATCCCGCCGAAGCTCAGCCGGTCGGAGCCGGGGCCGTGCATGACGATGGCGTCGTAGTAGATGAACTGGCCGAGCGCGCGGAGGCCGTCGCCCTTCGCCTGCTGCACGGCCGGGTTGAAGTAGACGCGGTCACGCTCGTGGTCCTGGGACTGCTTGAACACCGAGTCGTTGGCGGCCGTCCGCCAGTCCTTGGTGAAGTTCGGGTCGAGGCCGGCGTGGGAGTCGCTGCCGTTCACGCGCCGCAGCGCGGGCAGGTACTTCGCGAGGATGTTGCCAGGCTTGCGCCGGGTGTACTCCTCGACGAGGTCCAGCATGTCGCCGGTGCCGGAGCAGAATCCGATGATGCCGGCGGTGTAGCCGCGGCCGTCGTCGATGTCCTCGATGTACTTGTACTGCGCCCGCCAGTTGAGCGAGGAGTTCTCGGCGCTCGACACGATCTGCATGGCGATGTCTTTTTTGTGCGGATCGGTCAGGTCGACGCGAGCGGCAGCTGAGACGGTCCGCCGCGGTGCCTCACCCGCGTTCCCGATGCCGGTGGTGGCCATCAGGGCCGGTCCGGCGATCACGGCCGTGGCGGCGATAAGGAGTGCGGTCCGCCGTCGCGGTCGCCGGAGCTGGGGGATCTGCACGTGTCTCTCCATCTCGCGGGGGAATCGAATAGGAAAGTTTCCTGACGAATACGACACCCGTACGTGGAGGCTGTCAACTTTTGGACCCTTAAGTCCCGGTAAAGCCGACGGCAGGCAGGACGGTGCCCCGCCGGGGCCGCTGTCGACCGGCGGGGCACCGCGTTCAGGCGGGGGCTCAGTACGAGTAGCTCCCGGTGCTGGTGCCGGTGGTCGAGGCGCCACCGGACTTCTGTGCTTTCTTGCCGTTCGGGGCGATGGCAAACCAGGTGCCGTTCTTGCCGTAGCCCTCGGTCTGGCCGAGCTTCTTGTCGGTCTTGAAGTAGTACAGCGGCCAGCCCTTCAGCGTGACCTGCTTGCCCTCGGGACGGTCGATGGTGCCGACCAGGTCCTTCTCGATCGCGCCGCTGCCGATCTGGATGCTGGTCGCCAGCACCGGCTCCCAGGTCTCGGCGCAGGCATCGAAGCAGGTGCTTGTCGCTGGGGAGTTGGAGTCGTTGTCGAAGCGGTAGATCGTCCGGCCCTTCCCGTTGGTGACGAAGGGACTGAAGCCGTCGACCTGGTTCACCGTGAGCACCTGCGACTTGCCGGCGGGGGCGGCGGGGGCATCGGCCTCGCCGGCAGGCGCTGTGGGGGCCTCGGCGGCGGGCTTGGCGTTGGACTTGCTCTCCGAGGTGCCGTACTCGCCCGAGCAGGCGGCGAGAGAGAAGGCGACAACGGCGATACCGGCGATCGGCACGAGCTTGCGGAGCTTCATGGCAGTGTCCTCCTTGGACAGTCGGTCGGTCGTGGCGGTACGTCAGCGATCCGGGGCGTGCGGGGGTATGCGAGGAGCCGGTGGCTGTCTCGCCTGGTGCGTTTGCGGGAGGATCGGCGGGCAGCGGTGCTGGGCGTTGCTCGCTCGTCGCAACCAACACGCATGGCAGGCTGTAAAGGGTTCGACGCAATGCGTAGTGGCCTGCGTCACACTGGCTGGGGCAACAAACATGCAGTCTTGACTGTTTGTTGATCGGCCGGCAGGCTCATGCCATGTCCGCCCCGCCGCGTACCACCAACGCCGAGCGCAGCCTCACCACGCGCACCCGGCTGATGGAGGCGACGGTCGAGTGCCTGGCACAACTGGGCTGGTCAGGCACCACGACGACGGTCGTCGCCGGGCGGGCCGGCGTCTCCCGCGGCGCCCAGCTGCACCACTACCCCACCAAGGCGACGCTGGTCGTCGCGGCGATCGAACACCTGGCGACGCTGCGGCGCGACGAGATGCGCCGCGCGGCCGAGACGTTGCCTGGCGGCGCCGACCGCACCGCGGCCGTCCTCGATCTGCTTGCCGCACACCACACCGGCCCGCTCTTCACCGCCGCGCTGGAGGTGTGGGTCGCCGCACGCACCGACCCCGCCCTGCGCGAGGCGCTGGTGCCGGTGGAGGTAAAGGTCGGTCGGGAGGTCCACCGGCTCACCGTCGAGATGCTCGGCGTCGACGAGAGCCGCCCGGGCACCCGCGAAACCGTCCAGGCGACGCTCGATCTGATGCGCGGTCTCGGCGTCGCGAACTTGCTCACCGACGACTCCGCACGCCGGCAGCGCCTGCTCCGGCAATGGGCCCACACCCTCGACACCGCACTGGAGGCGAGCCGTGGTTGACCGTTCCGAACTCCTCAATGACTTGCGTGCCGAGGGCGACGAGCTGGACGCGCTCGTCGCCGGCCTCAGCGCCGTCGGGTGGGAGATGGCCACACCGGCCACGGGCTGGACCGTCGCCCACCAGATCGCCCACCTGACCTGGACAGACGAGGTCGCGCTGCTGGCGATCACCGATCCGGACGGGTTCCAGGCGGTGCTGCGGAACGCCTTCGAGAATCCGGCCGGGTTCGTCGATGACGGCGCCGCCGAGGTTGTTGCCGACCCCGCGCTGCTCGCCCGCTGGCGTGCGAAGCGGGCAGCGCTGGCCGACGCGCTGGGCGCCGTACCGGACGGCGTGAAGCTGACGTGGTTCGGTCCGCCGATGAGCGCCGCCACGATGGCCACCGCCCGGATCATGGAGACCTGGGCGCACGGGCAGGACGTCGCCGACGCGCTCGGGATCGAGCGAAGCGCCACACCGCGGCTGCGCCACATCGCCCACATCGGAGTCCGCACCCGCGCGAACGGCTACCTCGCGCACGGGCACGCTGCGCCCACGACTGAGGTGCGCGTTGAGCTGACCGGCCCCGGTGGCGAACTGTGGACGTGGGGACCGGAGGACGCGCCCGACCGGGTGACCGGCCCCGCGCTCGACTTCTGCCTCCTCGTCACCCAGCGGCGGCACCGGGACGACCTCGCGCTCGAAGCGACGGGCGACGCCGACACCTGGCTCGACGTCGCGCAGGCGTTCGCCGGACCGCCCGGACCGGGGCGCCCGCCGCGCGCCGACACCGCGCCCGGCGCCGACCAGCCCTTCGGCACCGCCCACGCAC
>Ga0210378_10000243_pt1 | contig 26579 bp, 23 predicted proteins | sample PLM1_60_b1redo_FD_155465 | JGI IMG/M metagenome (GOLD analysis project Ga0210378, IMG submission 155465) | Groundwater sediment microbial communities from an aquifer in East River, Colorado, USA - PLM1_60_b1 redo | ecosystem: Environmental > Terrestrial > Soil > Riparian zone | place: USA: East...
TCCCGGCAGCAGCCGGCTGCGCCACCTCACCGCGCGGGAGCGTGAGGTGCTGGCCGAGATGGCCACCGGCGCGAACAACGCGACGATCGCGGAGCGGCTGGTCGTGACCGTGCGTGCGGTGGAGCGACACATCAACTCGATCTTCGCCAAGCTCGGCCTCGCCGAGGAAGGCGAGGCGCACCACCGGGTACGGGCCGTGCTGCTCTACCTCGCCGACCGGAGCTGACAACCCGCGGCGGCGTCGTGCCGCGTGGAGGGGTGCTGGCACCACATCGACATTGGCGGCTGGCACGATTGTGGCTCATCGTGGCTCAGGACAGCCTGATAACCATGACACCCCGCACCCCGCAGCCCGCCGAGCAGGCCACCGCCCGCCGGCGCGAGGAGATCCGGGCCGCCGCGGCACGGACCCTCCAGCACAGCCCGTACCACCCGGACCGGCCGATCGATGTCCGTACCGGGGCGACCAGCCTGACCCAGGCGCTGATCCTGGCCGCCGGCGGGGCGGTCGTGGCCGGCCGGGCCTGGGCGGGCGAGCCGACCGAATCCGCCGCCCGGCAGAACCTGCACGCGGTGGTGCGCGGCCTGCTCCTCGACGCCGGCGTCAGCGTGCCCGCCGGCAGCTGCCCGTCCCGAGTGCTGGCCGGTTGGGAGTGGTCCGTGGCCGACCCGGCCGCCGCGTACCGGCTGGTCGGCGCCCGTCCCGCCGCCGGCCGCCGGCCGGTCGGCAACCGCCCCGCGGCCGCCCACCGGCTCCCCGCGACCACAGCTCCGGCGGAGCACCGGCCGCGCACCCCCCGGTCACCCGCCGCCCGGTTATCCGTCTCGGCGGCCGCCTGACCGCTGCTGACCGCCCCGGCGGTCGGCAGCGGGCTATCTTGCTCCAGCACGGTCGCCTGACCGGTGCTGACCGGCTCGCGGTCGGCAGCGGGCTGTCTTGCTCCAGCACGGTCGCCTGACCGGTGCTGACCGGCTCGCGGTCGGCACCGGGCTGTCTTGCTCCAGCACGGTCGCCTATCCTCTTCGCCGCCCCCGCAGGAGGCGCTGGCGGCCGGTCCGTGGCCTCTTTCCCGGGACCCCTCAGTTGGGTGTCGCCGCCGGTCGATAGACGACCGTGGGCTGGCGGGGGGCGGGCGAAGTGGGTGACCCAAGATGGGCACGGGTGCGGCTGGGCTGCTACGGCGCGTGGATGACGCTTCTCACCGTCGCGGTCTACGCGTTTCCCGGCCGGCATACCGTGCTGTGGAGCGCGATCGGACTGAGCAGCGCCGCGGCGGTCGTCGTGGGTGTGGTCACCGCACGGCCGCGACGGCGGGGTCCGTGGCTGCTGCTCGCGGTCGCGCTGGTGACATTTTCGGCCGGTGACACCACGTATGACGTGTTGACCGGCGTGCTGGGTCAGGACAACCCGTTCCCGTCGGCCGCCGACGTGTTCTATTTGGTCACCTATCCGTTGCTGGCTGCCGGCCTGCTCGGCTTCATCCGGTGCCGTACGGCCAGGGGCGACCGGGCCAGCCTGCTCGACGCGCTGATCGTGACGGCGGGACTGACGCTGCTGTCGTGGGTCTTCCTGATCGTTCCTTATGTACGGGACACCGATCTCACCGTGCTGGAGAAGGCGACCTCGGTTGCCTACCCGCTCGGTGACGTGCTGATCCTGGCCATCCTGGCCCGGCTGCTGGCCGGCGCCGGTCGACGGACCCGGGCGATCGACCTGCTCGGTATCGGCACCGCCGGCCTGCTGGTCGCCGACGTGCTGTACGGGCTGATCCAGATCAACGGCTCGTGGCACACCGGCACCGCCGTCGACCTGGGTTGGGTCCTGTTCTACGCGGCCTGGGGCGGCGCGGCGCTGCATCCGTCGATGCGGCAGCTCACGCAGCCGATGTCCGGCCTTCCCAGCGACGGCGGCTCCCGGCGGCTGGCGCTGCTCGCGCTGGTGTCGCTGGTCGCGCCCGCGGTGCTGCTGGAGGAGTCGGCCAGGGGCGCGGTGCACGACGGTCCCATCATCGCGGTGCTGTCCGGGGTGATGTTCCTGCTGGTGCTGTCCCGGCTGGCCGGGGTGGCGGCCAGGCACCGGCAGGCCGTGGCACGGGAACGGGGGCTGCGGCTCGCCAGCACGGCACTGGTGTCCGCGGCCGACAGCGAGGACGTTGCGGCCGCGGTCCGTACCGCGGTGGAGCAACTCCTGCCGTCCGACGTGGACCACCGGGTGATCCTCGTGCTCAGTGACGGCGACGAGCTGCGGCCGGTCGGGCCGGACAGCGGCTGGCGGCTGCGGGACACCACCGGGTTCCTGTCGACCTGGGCCGAGGCGCTGGGCACGCGGGCCGTGCGGCTGCTGGCCACCGGCGACCTGGGTGCCGCGCTGGCCACCGAGCTCGCCGGCCTGGAGGCGACCCTGATCTGCCCGCTCGCCTTGGGCGACCGGCCCAGCGGGGATCCGCTCGTCGGCTTCGTCCTGGTCAGCGCGGACGAGCTCACGCTCGCCGCGCTCCAGGACCCGTTGCAGGTCCTGGCTTCCCAGGCCGCGCTCGCGCTCGAGCGGGTCGTGCTGACCGCCGAGGTCAACCGCCGCAACAGCGAAACCTACTTCCGTACCCTGGTGCAGAACGCGTCGGACGTCATCGTGATCCTCGATGACGACGACCGGGTGCGTTATGCGAGTCCATCCGCCCAGACGGTCTTCGGCTCGGAGCGGCTGGCGGAACTACCGCTGGATGAGTTCGTCCACCCGCAGGATCGGGGCCGGGTCCAGGCGGCGCTGCGGCAGATCCGCGTCGGCGGGGCCCGGAACCACAGCGACGACTGGCGCATCCTGCGCTCGGACGGTAGCTGCATCGAGGTCGAGGTCACCTGCCGCAACCTGCGCGAGGACCGCACGGTGCACGGGCTGGTGCTGACCCTGCGGGACGTGACCGAGCGGCGGCAGCTGGAGCGGCAGCTCACCCACCGCGCGTTCCACGACTCGCTGACCGGGCTGGCGAACCGGGTCCTGTTCCAGGACCGGGTCGAGCACGCGGTGGCGCGGGCGGGGCGGGACGGCACCGTGGTCGGGGTGCTGTTCCTCGACCTGGACGACTTCAAGGTGGTCAACGACACCCTCGGGCACGGCAGCGGGGACGAGCTGCTGGTGGCGGTCGCCCAGCGGCTGACCGGCGTGCTGCGTCCGCACGACACCGCGGCCCGCGTCGGTGGGGACGAGTTCGCCGCCCTGATCGAGGGCGCCGCCAGCCCGGCCGAGGTGGAGGAGGTCGCCGAGCGTATCGTCACGGCGCTCGCGACTCAGTTCACTGTGGACAGAGGCCCGGTGGGTGGCGGAGTAAGCGTCGGGGTGGCGACCACCGCCGAGGCGGCCGGTGCCGAGGAGCTGCTGCGGCACGCCGACCTCGCGCTGTACGCGGCCAAGGCCGCCGGCAAGGGCCAGTGGCGCCGCTACCAGGCCACGCTGCACACGGCGATGGTGGAACGGATGGCGCTGCGAGCCGCGCTGGAGCAGGCCGTCGCCGAGCGTGCCTTTACCCTCCGCTACCAGCCCATCGTCCACTTGGGAAGTGGCGAGGTGGCCGGCTTCGAGGCGCTGGTGCGCTGGCAGCACCCGGAACACGGCCTGATCCCGCCCGACGAGTTCATCGAGGTAGCCGAGGAAAGCGGCCTGATCGTGCAGCTGGGCAGCTGGGTGCTCGAGCAAGCGCTGGTCGCCGCGGCGGGCTGGCAGCCGCGGCCGGGCCAGCCGCGACCGTATGCGAGCGTGAACGTGTCCGCGCGGCAGTTCCGCGCCGGCGGGTTCGTGGACGTGGTGCGGGCCGCGCTGGCCCGCTCCGGCCTCGCCCCGGAGCTGCTCATGCTGGAGATCACCGAGAGCCTGCTGCTGCGCGACGACCAGCAGGTCTACGCCGACCTCGCGGCCCTGCACGCGCTCGGTGTGAAGATCGCCATCGACGACTTCGGCACCGGCTACTCGTCGCTGAGCTACCTGCAGCAGTTCCCGATCGACGTGCTGAAGATCGACAAGTCGTTCATCGACGACACCACCGCATCAGCCAAACAGCGGGCCCTGGTCGAGGCGATCATCCGCCTCGCCGGAACCCTCGACCTGCAGGTCATCGCCGAAGGCATCGAACACCCCGCCCAACGCGACGTCCTAGTCCGGATGGGCTGCCCACTCGGCCAGGGCTACCTCTTCGCCCGCCCGCTGACCGCCGCCGAGGCAACGCAGCGGCTGGCGCGCGGGCCGCATCGCCCCGCTGTGTCCTCGCCGCCTCCGGTTAGCCACGCCTTCGCGCCTCGGGCGGGCATGGCTACCTGAACCACGCTACCAAGCGTAGTCTGCCCAAGCTGCAGGTAGGGCAGCCCGGGTGGACGTGGTGTCGAGTGCGCCACAGGAGGAAGGCCATGATGCGCCCAGAGCGACGGGTCCTGAGGACGGTGTCGGCCGGCTTGCTGCTGGTGGCCGTCACGCTGGTTGGCAGCCCGCCCGCCGCGGCTGCGCCGCCGGCGAACGGCAGCGGTGCCGCCGCCGCGGTCGCGGCAGCGCCGGCCACCCGGATCCTGTGGTCGCCGTGCGAGCGTGGTCAGTTCGACTGCGCCACGGTGCCCGCCCCGCTCGACTACGACCAGCCCGACGGCGCCAGCATCTTGCTCTCGTTGATCCGCCTGCCGGCCACCGACCCGGGTCGGCGGATCGGCTCGCTGCTGGTCAACCCCGGCGGGCCGGGCGGCTCCGGGGTGGACTTCGTCCTGTTCGCCGGCCAGTTCCTGCCGGCAGAGATTAGGGCCCGCTTCGACGTTATTGGGTTCGACCCACGCGGCATCGGCCGCAGCACGGCGCTGCGCTGCTTCGGCACGCCGCGGCAGTGGGGGCCGGCGTTCTGGGCCGAACTGCCGCTGACACCGGCCGGGGTCGACATCGTGGCAGCGGCCGACGGCTACCTTGCCGACGCGTGCTCTCAGCGCGGCGGCCCGATCATCGATCACATGAGCACTGCGGACGTCGTCCGGGACATGGATCTGCTCCGCGCCGGGCTGGGCGACGAGCGGCTGACCTTCCTGGGCTTCTCCTACGGTTCGATGCTGGGCACGACCTACGCCAACCTCTTCCCGGACCGGGTGCGGGCGATCGTCATCGACGGTGTGCTCGACCCGATCGCCTGGACGACCGGCGCCGCCGGCCAGCAGAACCTGCCCTTCTCCACCCGGCTGCGCTCGGATGCCGGCGCGCAGAAGACGCTCGGGGAGTTCTTCCGGCTCTGCGACCTGGCGGGCCCCGACTGCGCGTTCTCGGGTAACTCGGCGGCCCGGTTCGCCGCCCTGCGCGCACGGCTGCTCGCCGGGCCGATCCAGGTCACGATGGACGGCGAGACGTTCCCGTTCACCTACACGGACCTGATCTACAGCATGCTCGGCGCCCTGTACTCGCCGTTCGCCTGGCCGTTCGCGGCCGAGGCCCTAGCGCTGCTGGAGAGCTCGGCATCCGCTCAGGCGGTCGGCGCCGCGCTGGCCGACCTGCGGACCAGCCTGGGGTATGTCAACAAGCGGGGCTTCCCGCGGTACCCGAACTTCCTCGAGGGCTTCCCGGGAGTGGCCTGCTCCGACTCCGACAACCCGACCAGCCACGCCGACTGGTTCGCCGCGGCCGAGGCAGCTGAGGCTCAGTTCGGGTACTTCGGCCGGGCCTGGACCTGGGCGTCGAGCATCTGCGCGGTGTGGCCCGGCAAGGGCGAGGACCGCTACACCGGGCCGTGGAACACCCCGACGGCCAACCCCGTCCTCGTGGTCGGCAATTTCTTCGACCCGGCGACCCGGTACGAGGGAGCGCAGACGGTCGCCGGGCTGCTGCCCAACTCCCGGCTGCTGTCCTACGCCGGCTGGGGCCACACCGTCTACTGGGGCGTGTCCGGCTGCATCGACGCCGCCGTCAACGGCTACCTCATCAGCGGGGTGCTGCCGGCCGCCGGCACCGTCTGCCAACCGGAGATCGACCCCTTCGCGCCGGTCGGACCCGGTTCCGCAGGCGCCCGGCTGCAGCGGACCGGCCGAGCGGCGCTGCTGCCCGAGCCCACCAAGCGCGCACTCCACGGATAAGCACCTGGCCGGCGCAGCGCTCGATGCGGACGGTGCCGCTGCAGAATCGCGTCACGCCGACCGGGGAGATCGTGTCCGACCGCGGGCGCGGGCTGCTGATGGGTAACCGCGGCTGCCTGCACGGCCCGGATCGGCGGTTGGGAGTCACCCGGTGGCGGTCGAAGCTGTGGATCTGCTGCGTGCTCGCCTGGAAGGGCGTCCGGCGCGATCCGATGCCACCGGGCCGGTGGACCGCGCTGTTCTTCCTGGACGAGGCGACCGCGTTGGCGGCCGGGCACCGCCCGTGCGCGTACTGCCGCCGCCGGGACTATGTCTCCTTCGCCGAGGCGTGGGGCCGCGCGCACGGACTGGTGCGCCGGCCGCGGGCGCACGAGATGGACGCTTGGCTGCACATCGAGCGGGTCGACTCCCGCTCCCGGCGCCAGCTGACCCGGCCGGCGGTCATCGGTGAGCTGCCCGACGGTGTCATGATCCGGCATGGCGGCGCTGCGGGGCTGCTCGTCGGCGGCCGCCTGCTGCCGTGGTCGTTCACCGGCTACGCCGCACCCGTCGAGGTGCCGCCGACCACGGCGGTGGAGTTGCTCACCCCTCCGGTAACCGTTGCCACGATCGCCGCCGGCTACCGCCCGCTGCTGCATCCCAGCGCACGAGCCGGCGACGGCTAGCGGGCCCGCGCCTCAATCCCACCCCTGCCGCCGGCACCGGGCCGGCCCACCGCCGTACCGACCGCGACCTCGCCTCCCAAGAGGAGTCTAATGTGGACCTGCATCTGTCCGGGAAGGCGGCGTGGTCACCGGCCCGGGCGAGGGCATCGGCAGACTGATCGATCGCATGCAGTCGCAGGGTTACGCAATCTGAGTCAGGAGAGTGGGTCATGGCAGCAGCCGGCACGCCGGTCGTCTTCGTCCACGGCTTATGGCTGCACGCCGAGTCGTGGGGTGCCTGGGTCGAACTGTTCCGGGCGGCGGGTTACGCGCCGGTCGCGCCGGGCTGGCCGGGCGAACCGGGCACCGTCGAGGAAGCCCGGCAGCACCCGGACCGGGTCGCCGGGCGAGGAATCGACGACATCGTGGAGCACTACGCCGGGATCATCCGCGGGCTCGGCGCCAAGCCGATCGTCATCGGCCACTCCTTCGGCGGTCTCATCGCGCAGCGGCTGTTGGGACAGGGGCTCGCCACCGCGGCCGTGGCAATCGACGCCGCACCGATCAAGGGCGTGCTCTACCTCCCGCCGTCGGCCCTGCGGGTGGCCTCGATCGCGCTGCGGAACCCGGCCAACCGGCGCCGAGCCGTCTCACTCACCCCTCAGCAGTTCCGCTACGGCTTCGGCAACGCGCTGTCTGCCGAGGAGTCCGCCGCGCTGTTCCAGCGCTGGGCCATCCCCTCACCGGCGAAGCCTCTGTTCGAGGCCGCTGCCGCGAACTTCTTCCCGCGGTCGCCCGCGAAGGTCGACACCCGCAGCCAGACCCGCGGCCCGCTGCTGCTGACCGCCGGCGGCAAGGACCACACCGTGCCGCCGGCCATCACCAGGTCGACCCGGAAGCTGTACCGCAAGTCGCCGGCGGTCACGGACTACACGGAGTTCGCCGACCGGGGCCACTCCCTCACGATCGACGGCGGCTGGCGCGAGGTAGCCGACAGCACACTGAAATGGCTTGAGCCGCACACCGGGTAGCCCGGGGCTATCTGTGGTAGCCGTCGGCGCGGTGGTCGATGCGTACAACGTGGACGACGTGCCCCGCCTCGTCGATTCGGTAGACCACCCGGTAGGCGCCGCGCCGGGCCGAGTGGTATCGGCGCAGTTCCGCGACCAGCGTCCTATGTCTCCCCGCCGAGGTCGACCTGATAGGCCTGGTAGATCAGATCCGCGCCGCGCTGCCGGTGGCGCACGAGCCGGCCGAGCAGCGCCGTGCCGAGGTCCCGGATCGCGTCCACCTCGCCATCCGGGACCGGTTGGCTCACCCAGCTCATCAGGTCGCCGATGAGTTTGATGATCACAGCGTGTTCGCCGACCAGGCGCGCGACCGAGTTGGACAGCCGAGGCGCGGTCGCGAGTATGTCGCCGTGCAGGCCGTCCGTTCCCTCGGTGACGGCGACGTGCTCGCGGAAGTCGGCGGAGAGTTCGACGAGCGCGACGTCGACTCGCTCAGCCCACTCGCGGGCGCGGCCGGGTGCAGCCGCGGCCAATGCCTGCTCGAGGGCGGCTATCGACCCGCCCAGCTCGGCGCGAATCCGGCGCAGCGCGTCCAATCCCGGATCACGGGCGAAGACGACCGGTTCCATCGGCGCCTCCTGGGGGTTGTGCTCGATGCTCTCGCCGTCCGCGCGTCACGTCTAGCGCAGGAGGGTCGGCGTACCGACTGCACAGGCCCATGCAGGCACCCCGCGCGGACCGGCACCGGCCGAGTCACCGGCACGTCGCCGAGATCTGCGTCCGCCTGGGCGGGATGCCACTCGCGCTGCGCCTGGCCGCCGTCACCAGGAGGTGCGCCAGACCCGCCACAGCGCGGCCGGATCGGACAGCGGGTCGCCGTGCACCAGGACGAAGTCGGCCGGACCGCCCGGCCGGAGGACGCCGGCGTCCGGCTCGCGAAGCAGCCGGCCACCGTTGACCGTGCCGGCGGCGAGCGCGGCCGCCGGCGGCAGACCCGCGGCCACCAGCGTTTGCACCTCCCAGGCCAGCTGGTTCGCGCGCAGCGAGCCGCCGCCGAAGTCCGTGCCGGCCGCGATCAGCACGCCGGCGGCATGGGCCAGCCGCACCGACTCGTGCGCCTGCTCCCGTCGGGCTGCAATCGCGGCCTGTCCTTCGGTGCCGAACCGCGGCAGCCTGGTGGTAGACCCGAACGTGCGCCAGGACTCCAGCACCGCCAGGGTGGAGACCAGCGCGATGCCGCCCGCGGCCATCGCCCGGGCCACCTCGGCGTCCAACTGGAAGCCGTGTTCGAGGGAGTCCACCCCCGCCGCGACACCTGCCCGGGCGCCCGGCAACTGGCCTGAGTGCGCGGTCACCGGGGCACCCCGGGCGTGCGCCGCCTCGACCACCCGCCGCAGCTCGTCGGCGGTGAACGGGGCGACGTCCTGGTCGGGTCCGTCCAGGTACAGCTTCACCAGGTCGGCGCCGTCGTCGAGTTGGCCGATCGCGGCGGCCAGCAGCGCGTCGGCGTCGTCCACCTCGACCGACAACCCCGGCCGGAGTACGCCGCGGCGGGCCACCCAGCTGCCGGCCGCACGCACGTACGGGTACTCCCGGCGCCCGCGCCAGGCGTCCCGTACCGCCAGCGACACGGCCCGGCCGTCCCGCATCGGTGCGCCGACGTCCCGGGCCCAGCGCACCCCGGCCTGCCGCAGCAGCCGCGCGTTGTCCTCGGCGACGGCCAGCAGCCGGTCGGTTGGGTCGAAGCCGCGGTCGATCCAGTGCGACCCGCCCGGCAGGGTCAGGTGGCTGTGCGCGTCCACCATGCCGGGCACCGCGGTGGTGCCGCCGGCATCGACCACCTCGACGTCTGCCGCCAGCGCGGGCTCGTCCGCGCTGGCCCCGATCCAGCCGATCCGGCCGCCGTCGACCAGGACGCTCGTCTCGGGTCGCAGCCCTCCGGCGGCCAGGTCCACCAGGGCGCAGTCGCGGTACACGGTGGCCGGCACAGGCCGCTCCGCACGCTTCATTCGGCGAGTCGGTGCAGGACGACGATGCCGCCAAGCACGGGTTGGTCGAGGCGCTGGTCCTCGGTCTCGACGTACTCGTCGATGATCGCGAGGATGCGGCGATCCAGCGCCGCGACGTCCTCGGGCGACAGGTGCAGCATGAACCGGGTGAACAGCTGAACGGAGCCCGGACCCGCCTCGCGCAGCTCCTCCTGGAACGCCTGGATCGGAGCGAACCTGGCATCGGGCTCGGCGTCGGCCAGCGGGTCGTCCAGCCACCAGGATCGCCCATCGGACCGGTAGGGCTTCTCGAGGGCGCCGCTGTCGCCGGTTCGCACCGGTGCCTGTTGCAGGAGGCCGGCCTCGACCAGCAGCCGGACGTGGTAGAGGACCGTCCCCGGCTCGCTGCCGAGCCGGTCGGCCAGTTGCTTGTTCGTCAGCTCCTGCTGCGCGCACAGGCGCAAGATGCGCGCGCGCAGCGGATGCGCCAGGGCCTTGGCCTCGAGGACCGTCGCCGGACGTCGCGGCCGCGGGTAGGGGGAGGACCCGCCCGGCGGCCGCCGCTCGGTGCCCTGATCGCCCATGGCCACAGGATAGTCGACTGATCGACGTCCGTCATATCGATTTACTTTTCTCGATCGATCTGACATCCTCGACCGATGGCAGACGACGGCGGTACGCAGACCGAGGACCGGCGGACGCCGCCCGCCGGACGACCGCCACTGGGGGTCGCCTACTGGCGGCTGTGGACGTCATCGGGCCTGTCGAACCTGGCCGACGGGATCGTCAAGGTCGCGCTGCCACTGGTCGCCATCCGCTTCACGGATTCCCCCACGCTGATCGCGGGACTGGCCTTCGCACTGATGGTCCCGTGGCTGCTCTTCGCGCTGCCGGCCGGCGCACTCGCCGACCGGCTCGACCGCCGCCGGGCGATGCTCGGCGCCAACGCCGTCCGGGCGGGCTTGCTCGTCCTGCTCGCGCTGACCGTCATGGTCGACATCGGCTCGATCTGGGTGCTGTACGTCGTCGCGTTCTGCATCGGCGTCACCGAGACGATCTACGACACCTCGGCACAGTCGATCCTGCCGCTGGTCGTACCGCGGGACCGGCTGTCGCGCGCCAACGGACGCCTGTTCGCCGCCGAACTGACCGCGAACGAGTTCGTCGGCCCGCCCCTGGGCGGCTTCCTGGTGGCGGCCGGCGCGGCGATGGCCTTCGCGACGCCGGCGGCGCTGTGGGTGGTCGCCGTGGGGGTGCTGCTGCTCGTGCGCGGCCCGTTCCGGGTCGAGCGGGACCGGCGCACCACCATGCGCGCCGACATCGCCGAAGGGCTGCGTTTCCTGTGGCGGCACCGCCTGCTGCGGACCCTCGCCGTCATGGTGGGCGTCTTCAACTTCGCCTCGAACGCCGTGTGGGGGATCCTCGTGCTCTACGCGGTGGGTCCCTCGTCCGCCATCGGGCTGTCCGAGCCGGCCTTCGGACTGCTGCTCGCCACCGTCGCGGCAGGCAGCCTGCTCGGCTTCCTGGTCGCCGAGCGGGTCGAACAGCGGCTCGGCCGGGCCCGCTCGCTCATGCTGACCATCCTCGGCAGCGCGCTCCTCGTCGGCGCCCCGGCCCTGACAGCTAACCCGTTCCTCATCGGCGCCGCCTTCTTCGTCGGGGGCATCACCAACGCCATCTGGAACGTCATCACCGTGACACTGCGGCAACTGGTCACCCCCGACCGACTGCTCGGGCGCCTCAACAGCGCCTACCGCCTCGTCGCCTGGGGCACCAGGCCGCTCGGTGCCGTCGCCGGCGGCGTGCTCGCCCAGGCGTTCGGGCTCCATGCGGTGTTCGTCATCATGGCGCCGTTGACGCTCGCCCTGGTTGCCGGCATGACGAAGGTGACCGACAAGGTCATGGATGCAGCAGAACGCGACGCCGACCACTCCTGAACCCGGCCGCGGCTCCCTCGCCACGCCTGACAGAGTCAGCGGAGCGTCAGGCAGAGGGGATCAGTCAGATGGCAACCGTGCATAGCACTACCCGACCAGGCGCGCCCCGATGAGCGACTCCGAACAGACCCGGACGCACCGCCTGAGGGTGATGTCCGGCCGCGACCCGGACGAGGAGCACCGGGCTGCGACACCCCTCGAGCTGCTGTACGACCTGACGTTCGTGGTGGCGTTCGGGCAGGCCGGCGCGCAGTTCGCGCACCTGCTGGCCGAAGGCCACCTCGCGAGCGGCCTCATCGGCTTCGGCTTCGCCGCCTTCGGGATCTGCTGGGCCTGGATCAACTTCTCGTGGTTCGCCTCGGCCTACGACACCGACGACTGGGCCTTCCGGCTGGCCACGATGGTGCAGATGGTCGGCGTGATCATCCTGGCGCTCGGACTCCCGCAGGTGTTCCGCTCCATCGACGAGGGCCACACCATCGCAAACAGCGTGACGGTGCTGGGCTACGTGGTGATGCGGGTTGCCATGCTCTTCCTGTGGTTGCGTGCCGCGCGGCAGGATCCGCCACGGCGCCGGGCCTGCCAGACCTACGCCGCCACCATCGGCGTCGCCCAGGTCGGGTGGGTCCTGCTGCTGCCGGCGAACATGACTGTCGGCGTGTTCTTCATCGTGGCCGCGCCGCTTGTGCTGATCGAGATGGCCGGCCCCGTCCTCGCCGAGCGCGGCAAAGGCGGGACCCCGTGGCACGCCCACCACATCGCGGAGCGTTACGGGCTGCTGACGATCATCACCCTCGGCGAGGGCGTGATCGGCACCGTCGCCTCGCTCAGCGCGGTGGTCGACGTCCAGGGGTGGAGCCGCGACGCCGCGCTCGTCGCCGTTGCGGGGACTGGGCTGACATTCGGGCTGTGGTGGATATATTTCGCGGTTCCGTCGGCCGAGGTGCTGCACGTCCACCGCGAGCGGGCGTTCCCTTGGGGCTACGGCCACATCCTGATCTTCAGCTCGATCGCCGCAACCGGGGCCGGCCTGCACGTCGCGGCGGCCTACCTCGACCACGAGGCGCACATCGGCGCCACCGCCACGGTGCTGACCGTGGCGGTGCCGGTGGCGGTGTTCATGTTCGCGCTATTTGCGCTGTACACGTTCCTCGTCCACGCCGGCGACCCGTTGCACATCGCCCTTCTCCTCGGCACGGTGGCGGTACTCGCGCTCGCCGTCATCCTCGCCGCCACCGGCGTGCCGATGGCAGCCTGCCTCGTCGTGCTCATGCTCGCGCCGCTCGTGACCGTGGTCGGCTACGAGACCATCGGGCACCGGCACATGGTCATCCACCTGCAGCGCACCCTCGCCGCCGACTAGGCCGAACCGCCCGGCTCTCCTTTCGTCGGCAAGGACACAGCTAGGCGGCGGGGGATGCGGTCAGCCCCGCGTCGTGCCGCAGCCGCGTCCACCACCACGCGACTCCCTCCGGCGGGCTGAACCCAGCCGCGGGGAGGTTGGAATATGGCCCGGCCGCGGCTGGCCGACTGGACAAAACGGTTGACCGGGGCGGCCAGATTGTCGCTACGGATATCCGAATGCACCCGGTCAGGTCAGCCGGCCAGCCCTGCCGGCCGAGCGTCTACGGACATCCGTAGCGACCCGCAGCGGCAGGCGGCCGGGCTCCCTGTGCGGGCTCCCTGTGCGGGGTCAGCGGCGTCGGCGCACCTCAGTCTCTCGGAGGACGGCGAGCCGGGACCGGTACTCCTCCTCGGTGATCTGGCCGCGAGCGAAGGCTTCGCCGAGCGCGTCCTCCGGCCCCGGAGCCGCTGGCCGGCGGCGCCACCAGACGACCGCGGCGGCGAGGACGACTAGCCAGAAGGTCAGCGGGATCAGGAACCACAGCCCGGGGCCGCCGCCCCAGCCGTCGGGGTGCGCGGCGTATGCAAGGAATGCTGTCATGCGGTCAATCCTCGCGTCCCCGAGGCCGGCTGGCATCGGGCTGGCGGCGACATCCGAGCCTACGACGCCGGACGTGCATCCGGGCGTCTGGGTACGCCGCCGGACGTACTCACAACCGGGCTTATGACCGCGCACTCGCCGCACGGGGCGCCGGCGTACTCTGTCGGCGGCATGGGGCTACTTCGCGGCGCCGTGCTGGTCGCGGCCACCATGACCATGGGGCTGGCGGCCGGCGCCTTCGCTCTGTACGCACACACGATCATGCCGGGGCTGCGCCGGACGGACGACCGCACCTTCGTCGCGGCGTTCCAGACCCTCGACAGGGCGATCATCAACCCGTGGTTCATGGCGAGCTTCTTCGGCGCGCTCGTGCTCACCGGCCTGGCCGCGGCCCTCCACCTCGGCCGGGACCAGCGAACGGTGCTGCCCTGGATCGCGGCTGCGTTCGCCCTGTACCTCGCCGCGGTCGTCATCACCCTGGCCGTGAACGTGCCACTCAACGACGCCCTCAAGGCGGCCGGGCACCCGGACCGCATCGGCGATCTTGCCTCGGTGCGCGGGCGGTTCAACGAAACCAGGTGGGCGGCCTGGAACCTCGTCCGCACGGTGACGTCCACGGCAGCGTTCGGGTGCCTCACCTGGGCTCTCGTCACGTACGGTCGCCATAACTAAAGCCTCTGTCGCCTCCGCTATACGCTGCTGCCTGCCACCCTGAGCCGCAAAGGAGATCGCGATGTCCTATCCGGGGGTCACCGGTGAAGTCAGTGCTGTCTTCCGCTCGGCTGAGGAGGTTGAGCAGGTCGCGTTCGCGACGTCGGGAACCGTCGCTCGATTCGTCGCCCCAGCCTCGATGACCGGTGGCCGGTACGGGCTGTTCGAATGGAACATGCGACCCCGATCCGGCGGAGCCGGCGCGCATTTCCACCGGACCTTCTCCGAGTCGTTTTACGTGCTGTCCGGCATCGTGCGGCTCTACAACGGCGAGAAGTGGGTGCCCACCCGCGCCGGCGAGTTCCTCTACGTGCCCGAGGGCGGCATCCACGGGTTCCGCAACGACGATGACGTCCCCGCGTCGATGCTGATCCTCTTCACGCCGGGCCCGCCGCGCGAGGAGTACTTCCGGGAGTTGGCCGCCATCGCGGCAGAAGGCCGGACCCTCACCGAGGACGAATGGACCGGCCTGTTCGCCCGCCACGATCAGTATCGCGCCGAGTAGCCCGCACCCCACCGACCGACGGGCGTCCCGAGCCGCCGCCGGAGGCGGTTGCCGCCGATGCGGTCGACGAGTTCCTGTCGATCTCGCTCGGGGCGGTGCGTAGTTGGCACAACCCGCCGGCGGCCGGGAGCCTAGCGCCTGTCCCATGGATCTTCGGCGGCGCCATCTCGGCCCGTGGCCGTGCCGGGGGCGAGGCGGGGCGGTCGGCGCGGATGGCGGTGAGCAGGGGTCCGGTCATGACAGTGGTGACCAGGGCCATGATGACCATGAGGGAGTAGAGCCGGTGGTCGAGGATGCCGGCGCGCAGTCCGATGCTGAGTACGACGATTTCGGTGAGGCCGCGGGTGTTCATCAGCACGGCGAGCGCGCCGGCCTCCCGGCGCGGCAGGCCGTGCGCGGCCGCGGCGAGGTAGCCGCCGGCCAGCTTGCCGCCGATGGCGACCGCGAGAATCGCTGCGAGCTCACCCAGGCCGGCCACGCCGAGGCCGGCCACGTCGAGCTTGAGCCCGGCGACGACGAAGAACACCGGCAGCAGCAGTTGACCGCCGACGCTGGTCAGCCGGTCCACCACCTCGGTCCGCAGCCTGATGTTCTGGCGGGGGGTGATCGCGCCGAACAAGAACGCGCCGAAGATGAAATGCAGGCCCAGCAGTTCGGTGGTCGCGGCCGAGAGCAGCAGTCCGGCGGCCACGACGGTGAAGGCGGCGGGCCCGGTGCAGCGCTGCAGCACGGCGGCCAGCAGCGGACGGACCAGCAGGATCATGGCTACCACGGCCGGCGCCGCCAGGAGCGTCAACCACGCTGGTTTCCCGCCGACCAGGCTTATCACGACTGCGAGCAGCGACCAGGCGGCCACATCCCCGACGGCGGCGCTGGACAGCGCCAGGCCGCCGACCCGGGTGCCGGCCATGCCGCGGTCCACGACGATCCGGGCCAGCACCGGGAACGCGGTGACCGACATGGCGATGCCGATGAACAGCGCGAACGCCAGCGGCCGGGAGTGCTGGTGGCGGGCGGCGAGCCAGCCGGCCAGCCCGGCGCCGAGCAGGAACGGCAGCAGGGTCGACCCGGCGGCGACGGAAAGCGCCGCAGGCTGGCGCATCAGCCGGTGGTCCAGCTCGTAGCCGACACCGAACATGAACAGCACCAGGCCGAGGTCGGCCAGCGGCCCCAGCGCGAGCCGGACGTCGGCGGGGAACAGCGCTCCGGCAAGGGATGGGCCGAGCACGGCCGGTCCTAACAGGACGCCGCTGAGCACCTCCCCGAGCACCGGAGGCTGCCCGATTCTGCGTGCTGCGGCGCCGGCCAGGCGTGCGCAGACAATGATCAGAGCGAGGTCGATCAGGAGCATGCCGGTGCCGCCTCAGGGATTGCGGTAGGAGTCGTAGCGGATGTGGCGGGTGCCGATTCTCAGCCGGGCGCCCGGCATCAGCGGCACCCCGGCACCCGCCGGCACCGCCGACCAGAAGTGGCCGCCGGGTGGGCACACCCAGGTGCCGTTGGTCGAGCCGACGTCGGTGAGGATGACGTCCCAGCCGTCCGGCAGCACCCGGGCATGCACCCGGGAGACGGTCCGGTCGGCCAGCGGCAGCGGGTTGGCGCGGCCGGACCGGACCAGGCCGTCCCGGGCGGGTCTCCGACCGAGCACGTAGCCGCGTTCGAGCGGGTAGCCGACACCATCGTCCAGGACCAGCACGCCGAGCGGCGGGCGCGTTCCATGTGCCGGGACACGGGTCAGCTGGATCATCGAGATCCCGCACACCGAGCAGTACGGCACGTCGGGATCGTTGAAGTGTCCATCCTTGCAGTGCACGCCGATGACCATGCTGGTTCTCAGCGCGGTGCCGATCACAGGAACCTCCCGCCGTGGAACCGCCAGCGCAGGCACGGCACCCGCAGCGGGCCGTTCGCCGTTAGCCATACCGCTAGCCAGATGGCGACGAAGTCGATGACGAACGCGGCCAGCGGGACCGGGGTCGGCAGGCCGGGCAGCGCACCGGCGCGGTTCAGCCACCACACCGCGGCGCCCTCTGACGCGAGGGTGAGCAGGCCGAACAGCGTCGGCCAGTCTTTCTCCCATCGCCATTGCATGAGGAGCTGGTAGATCAGCTCCCAACCGAGGCCGAGCAGCGCGACGGCGGCCAGGAGGATGTAGCCGGCGCGGTACCGGTCGGCCAGCGGCGCCGCCACCGGCAGCACCGGCGCCAGCCCGGCGGTGAGCAGGCCGCCGACAACGACCAGCAGCACCAGCCGGGTCTGCAGTCGGCCGAACAGGGTGGGCACCATGACGCCGAACCCCTTCCTCTCCTCCGGTCAGATCTCCCGATCCGCCAGCCACTTGAGCCATTGAGCGATGGATCGCACCGTTCCGATCCGCCGGCATGCTCCGCGGCGGGCCAGGTCGTCGGCGATCTCCTGCGCCGCGATCTGCAGGCCGAGGAAGGTGTCCACCCCAGGGAAATAGCCGCCGAGGGCGGCCGCGCCGGATACATACAGCCGGCCGTCGCCGCTGGCCGCTCCGCGCAGCTCGAAGGTGCGCTCGACCTCCAGCCGGCCCAGCGGGTTCCGGCTGGCGCCGCCGTGGGCCAGCAGGTCGCCGAGCACCCGATGCTCGGCAACGTCGGCCTCCAGCCCGGTGCAGTCGATGATGAAGTCGGCCGGGACCTCGACCAGTCCCTCCTCGGCCCGGATCCGGATGAGCATCGGCGCCGGCCCGCGCGGCTCCAGTCGCTCGATCGTGCCGGTCATGGTGCGGTACCACCCGGCGCGGCGCCCTTCCGCCTGCCGCCGCTGCCAGCTGCGCCGGAACGCGGTGGTGGTGCCGCCCATCGCGGTGTACGCCTTGGCACGCTGCTCGCCGTCCAGGCGCCGCATCCGGGCCTTCAGCTGACCGCCCCACACCGACTTCGGGTAGTTGAAGCCCTGGTAGGCAAAGCCGTGCCCGCCCCGCCGGCGCGACCACGGGTGCGGCCCGTGTGCGCCCTCGACGTAGCTGCGGAACAGGTGCACGATCTGCGTCTGCAGGCCGTACTGCTCCCGGTCGCGCATCAGCCGCTCCAGGATCCGGGAGGCGACGATCCCGCCGCCGCGGACCACCACGGTGCCCGGGCGCTGCCGTAGCGTGGTGTACACGTGCTCGTGGTCCTCGTAGGCGTTCATCACATGGAAGAAGTCCCGGTGTTCCAGCCGGAACCGCTGCAGGTCCGGCAGGAACTTCAGCCCCGGGTAGCCCACGGCGAGGTGTACGTCCCGGGACCGGAACGCGACCCGCCTGGCCGACGAGGTGCCTGGCCGAGGGGTCAGCACGGTGAAATAGCCGCCGCCGGCGCGCCGGCGGACCATCCGCACCTCACCGTGCACCACCATGTCCCAGTAGCCGATGCGGCGAGCCTCGCGCTCCACGCCACCGAGCACCGTGCCCAGCCGCGGGGTGTAGAAGTCGGCGAACACCGGCTCAACCAGCACCTGCCACAGCGGCGCGACCGTGCGGCAGCGGAACGCCTCCTGCAGGGCGTAGGACGGAAAGCCCCAGATATTGTCCGGCCGGGACGCCGCATCCGACCGGATCCGTTCCGTCCTTGGAATCTGGGAGACCCGGGTGAGGTACTCATACGTCTGCCACGGCTGGTCGAGGTTCGTCAGCACCCGGATGCTCGACCGCGGCACGCCGGCGATCCGCAGATAGTCCACGGTGACGAATGAGCCGATTCCTCCGCCCACGGTGACGAACGGCACCTCGCGAACGGGGATGCCGGCCGCCGCGACCGCCTGGTCGGTCCACCAGTCGGCCGCCTCCAACTCCGGCGTCAACTCCCCGGCCCGCCAACCCGCCTGGATGCGGTCGCGAATCATCAGCGCAGCCGGCGCCGCGGCCTGCCGGCCGGTTCCGCCGCTGCACGTCGCGGTCGCTGGACACCGGGGTCCCAAGGAAGATTGAAACTGACGCGTCACCACATACCCCCGAACAACGACCGCACGGTCGCAAGCGCTGCCAGAACCGGCAGCACAACTGGTCATGGGGAGGACGCCGATCGGTATCGGCTTGTTGCCGGGCCCGTCGAACCATGCCCAATCGCGCAGCCGGCCACTCACGGGCCGTGACCTAGCCAGCCGAGCACGGTGGCTACGTCGCCCACTCCACCGGCAGCAGAGCGGGCCGCTGCTGCCGGTATCCGCGCGCGGCCGACGCCGCGAGCACGGTGGTCCCGGTTGCGGCTTCGCAACTGGCCGGCGGTGCGTACGCGTCGTTCCTGTGCCCCTACCAGGACCGCGAGTCCACCGGCCGGCTGCCGGGGACACCCACCTGACCTGCGGGCTGGGTCGGCGCGGAGTATCAGAGTCAACAAAGTGGCCCTCTTGTTGGGCAGGGCATTCGCCGCGTCGGCGAGCCCGGAGAAACGGGGGGATCCATGCCGGAGATGGACGATCGTCTGGAGGAACTGCGGGCGTCGGGTGCGGCGATCGGGAGGCTGGCTGAGCAGCCGGAGCTGTTCGCGGCCGCGGCGGCTGCCTTCCGGGCCGAGGACGCCGAGCGTTTCCAGGACGCGCTGGGTCGGGCTGGGTTGTTCGACCGATGTCACTGGATCTGCCGGTGGTTCTGCAGCAAGCACTGCGTCTTCGTGTGTGCCCGGCTCGTCGGCCCGATCGAGCCGGCCCGGGAAGTGGACGTCGAGGAGTGGCGGGCCTTCGCCGAGTACACCGGCGCGCTGGCTCGTGACGAGCAGCGGCTCACCAGGCTGCTGGAGATCGTGGCGGCCGAGGACGCCGAGGCGTTCCAGCGGTTCGTGGCCGAGGCCAGCATCGAGCGCTTCGCGCACCAGCTGTGCCACTGGCTGTGCGGGCTGCGCTGCCGGCTGGTCTGCAAGCGGATGTGCCCGCGGATGCCAGAACTGACCAAGGTGGCGGAGATCCCGGTCGGGCGGATCGACGCGCAAGGCTACGGCCATGGCCCAAGCAGCCCCGGTACGTTCACCCCGCCGGACAACCCGGCGGCCGGCGTCGGCGACCACCCTTTCGGCGGTAGCGTCCACCTGAACGGGTTGTTCCACGTGGCAGCCGCAGTCGAGTACAAGGTCGAGGTCGGCCCCGGCCCGGCCGGCCCGTGGACCGCGGTGACCACACCGGTGGAGGACTCCCACGACAACGGGGGCACCACCTACACCCGGTCCGCCACGGGCGACTGGTTCAGCATCGCGGACATGGACACGCTGTCGGAGGGCCACACGTACCTGACCGACTGGCAGACCCCGCCGACCGAGCGGAACGACCTGCACTACGTACGCCTGGTCGTGCGCAACGCCGCGCTCACCGAGTTCCCGAGCGGGCCAGTCCCGGTACGGGTGGACAACGGGCGCCCGGTCGGGCCGGTGCCGCCGGACGCCCGACCGCTGATCGAGTTCAGCCAGGGCGGGGAACCGCTGGGCTGCTGCTCCAAGGTGACCCGCGACAAAGGCCCGATAGAGATCCACATCGAGGGCACCGACGAGAACTTCAGCCGGCTCGACGTGGCCGCCTACGGCGGGTGCAGCGGCAGCGTCAGCATCTTCTCCAAGACCTACAACGGCGATCTGACCGATCAGGGAGCGCCCACGCCGGGCATCACGGTGAGCTGGGACCCGTGGGCGACGGAGGTGGAGCCCTGCTGCTACGTGGTGTTCGTGCGGATCTTCGACCGGGCCATCGTCAACAACAGTTGGAACGGCGGCCACGGCTTCGAGAACTGGCGTTCGATCACGGTCACCTGACCCTAACCGGAGAGCCGAACCCGCACCCCTTGCCCGGTTGGCCGATGATGGCCAACCGGGCAAGGGTGCGTGACGCCCCGGCTCCGGCGAGGGCGGTGATTGAGGCGGACAGCCCAGCGCTGGCCGTTCTGGCTGTCGGCAATGGCCGTCCGACCGGGCTTCCGTGCCCATGTCCACTCGTTTGGCCCCCGACATCGGGTGGTCATCCACGTACGATCTGCCGGGTTGGGGTGGACGTTGCATCGTTGGCGGGGCGCGGATGACAGGACGGCTGGCCCTGCTGGTCAAGGCGGCGGCCCTGCTTGCGCTGGTATGCGCCGGGTTGGCTGCGTGGAGCGCGGCGCGTGGCCGGTTGCCGGACCTCCGTGGGAGCCTGCTGGCTGTCGGGCTGCTCTTCGCCGGCGTCACCGTCCGGGTGCGTACCCGGCTCGGCGCGCAGCAGTTGGAGTTCACCTGGGGTCAGGCGGCATTGATGCTTGCCCTGGTGCTGCTGCCGCCCGCGTGGGTCGTGTTGCTCACGCCGGTGGGCGTTGGGCTGGGCGTGGTGTTCCGGCAGCCGGCCGTGAAGGCGGTCTACTACATCGCGATCTACACGATCGCCGGGGCGGTGGGTGCCGCCATCGTGGGTCTGGCACAGCCTTACCGGCCGGATAGCGTCTCCGGGTTGGTCGCGGTGGTGGCAGCCGGCGTCGTCGGCGGGCTCATCATCCAGGTGTCGGTCGCCGCGGCCGCCGCGGCCGCGCAGGACATCCCGGTGACGGCCAGCTGGCGTGCTGGCGAGGGCCTGCAGCTGCTGTCCACGGCCGGCAACGTCACCGCCGCGGCGGTGGTGCTTGTCCTCGCCCAGCGCGACCCTCGGCTGGCAGCCGCGTTGCCGGTGCTGGGACTGTGCTTGCACCAGGGCTATGTCGCCCGGTTGCGCGGCCGGGAGGAACGCATCCTGGCGCAGCGGCAGCTGCGTGCGGTCAACGCCTTCACCGGCGATCTGGACGAGGCACTGGTGGCCAGCCGGGCGGCCGCGGAGATCGCCGACCTGCTCGCCGCCGACGTCGTGGACGTGGAGCTGTACGCCCGCGATGGCCGCCCGACGACCCTACACCGGCATCCCAGGCGAGGGCAGCCGTGGAGCGGCCCGCCGGATCGGGCGCCGGGGGTCGCCGGCCGGGTTGTGACGCAGGTGCCTGTCTCGGACGGCCCTCACCCGGTTGGACTGATACGGGTGTGGCTCGGTGGCGGCGATGCCAACCTGCGTCTGTCCAACCGGGACGAGATTGCCGTCTGCACGTTCGCCGTCGCCGTTGAAACCGCGGTGGCCAACGCTCGTGCCCATGACCGGCTGCGCAAGATCGCCGAACGCCAGACTTATCACGCCACCCACGACCGGGTGACCGACCTACCCACGCATGATCTCCTGCTCGACCATGTCGATAGGTGCCTGGCAGGCGTCCGCGCGGGCGGCACGCAGGCGCCGGTCGCGGCATGCGTGATCGACATCAGCGGCCTCCGCGAGATCGCGTGCACGCTCGGCCGCGGCGCCGCCCAGCGCCTGCTTTCGCACGCCGCCGACCAGCTCCGTGGCAGCGCAGCGCCGGATGACTACCCCGCCCATCTCGGCGACGACTCTTTCGCCGTCTTCCTCCAAGCCGCGCCCGAGCCCGAACGGCTTCGCGCCCACGTGCTGAGCCTGCTGGCCGCTATCGGCCAGCCGGTACGGCTGGACGCCGGCGGCGCGCAGGTCAGGCTCAACGCGGCCGCCGGCATCACATACTGCGCCACTCCCGCCGCCACCAGCGCGGCCGAACTGCTCCGCCAGGCCACCCTCGCGCTCGACCACGCCGGTAGCGCCGGACTGGAAACCGGCTGCTACGAACCGGCACACGACCTGCCCGGCCCGTCCGCGCTCGTCCTGGCCGCCGAGCTGCGCACCGGCCTCGACCGGCACCAGCTCGAACTGCAGTACCAGCCGGTCGTCGACCTCACCCACTACTGGCCGGTCGCCGTCGAAGCCTCGGTCCGATGGCTGCACCCAAACCGCGGCCTGCTGCGACCCGAGGCGTTCCTCCCGGCCCTGCTCCACTCCCCGCGCGACCACGCCGGCTTCGTCCGCTGGTACCTCGACCAAGCCCTCTACGAACGGTCCCGCTGGGCACACGAGGACCTGCCCATCGCCGTCGACCTCGACGCCAGATCCCTGCTCGACCAAGGCCTGGTCGACCACGTCGCGCGGGCCATCGGCCGAGCCGGCGTGGCGCCCGACCAACTGATGATCGACCTGGCAGAAACCCCGACGCTGTCCACCCTGGACGCCGTCGACCATGTCCTCGCGCAACTGCGCTACCTCGGCACCCGGCTCGCCGTCGACGACTTCGGCACCGGCCACAGCTCTTTGGCCAGGCTGTTGCGCCTATCGGCTACCGACCTGAAGATCGCATCCGAGCTCGTCACCGACATGCTCAAGTCCGAACAGACCGCCACGATCGTCCGCGCCGCCATCGACATCGGCCGCGGTCTCGGGCAGCAGGTCACCGCGCTGGGCGTGGCAACCGCCGAACAAGCCGCGGCTCTACGCGACCTCGACTGCCCCGCAGGCCAGGGCCGCCACCTCGTGCCGCCGCTCACCTCTGCCCGCCTACGCGCGTACCTCACCGAAGCCCCCCGCAAACCCACCAGCACAGCCGCCGATGTCATCCTCCTCCAAGCCCGACGCCCATCCACAGCATCCGACCACCGCCACCGACCGTAGTCAGCAACCCCGCCACCGCTGTTCCGCCCGGCCACCCCATCCAACGCCTGCTCTCATCCCGTCGGGCGATCAGACTTCGCCGGAGCGCGTCCGGGAACAGCAGCGCCGAGGCCACCCTGGCGTCGTCACGACGTTCCACCCGGTGCGGGCGATGCGCCGGGCGCCGGGCGCCGGTCGGACGCACCGCCCGCATCCTGGTTCAGAGCTGGCCCCGCACCGCCCCGCCCGGGAACGCCGTCGTGTGCACGTTGACGTAGTAGTTCTCGGAGTGGCGGACGATGTCGCGGGCCAGCAGCGGGTCGGCCGTGGTGCAGTCGGACACGGTGCCGGTCGTCGGCGCGGTCAGCGGAACGACGATCGGGCCGTTTACCCCGGCCGGCGCGTTGTGGATGTGGGCCGCGGTCACGGGGTCGAGGTTGGAGACGGTGATCGTGTAGCAGATCTGGCCGGTGCCGGGGTTGACCCGCAAGGCGGCCACGCCGGTGCCGTCGGGGTCGCCGCCGCCTACCTCGGCCGCTCCGGTGAGAACGGTGGGCAGCTTGCGACCGCTGGCGGCTGCCGCGGGGCTGGCCGCCGCAGCAACCAGGGCGACCGCCGCGCCTAATACGAGCGCCGGCAGCAGCATTCGGGCCAACCTCGATCGGATCCTCATCTTGGCACCTCCACGGTCAGGACACGGGAACGCGGCCATCATTGCAGGAACTGGACAGCATGGATTAGGTGGGCTCCGCCCAGATCGCCCGACCCATTCTCAGGTCGAATGCGCGCCGCACGGACCGCATCCATGCCAGTGGTCCATCGGGGACCGCCGGCGGGTTGGGCGCTGTCCAGGTCATCGCGTCAGTGCCGCCGCCCGGCCTGGAACAATCCCGCTGACCGGTGGCAGTTGGCGGGTGCGTGGCCGGCTCAGTTCGCGGCGGGGCCTTGGAAGGCGCGGCGGTAGGCGTGCGGGTTGGTGCCGGTGAGGCGTTTGAAGCGGTCGCGGAAGGCGGTGGGTGAGCCGAACCCGACCTGTGCGGCGATCCGGTCGAGCGGGTGTGTGGTGGTCTCCAGCAGGTACTGCGCTTGGCGGATCCGGGCCTGGTGCAGCCATTGCAGCGGTGTGGTTCCGGTCTGTTCTCGGAACCGGCGGTTGAGGGTGCGGGTGCTCATGCCGGCCCGGGTGGCGACGTCGCCGAGGGTGAGTTCCTTGCCCGCGTTGTCCTCCATCCAGCGCAGCAGGGGTTCGATGACCGAGCCGTGGGGGGCCGGAGGTTGGTCGTGGACGATGAACTGGGCCTGCCCGCCGTCGCGTTCCAGCGGCATCACGGACAGCCGGGCGGCGTCGGCGGCCACGGCCGAGCCGTGGTCGCGGCGGATCATGTGCAGGCACAGGTCGAGCCCGGCGGCGGCGCCGGCCGAGGTCAGGAACTGGCCGTTGTCCACATACAGCACGTCGGGGTCCACCTCGACGTCGGGGTGGCGTGCGGCGAGGAGGGCGGCGGCGACCCAGTGGGTGGTGGCCCGCTGCCCGTCCAGCAGCCCGGTGGCGGCCAGGACGAACGCTCCCACGCAGATGGAGGCGATGCGGGTGCCGTTGGCTGCCGCTCGCCGCAGCGCGGCGATGACCTCGTCCGGCCTGCCGCTACTCCTTCGTCACGTGCCCGCCCCGGGCGGATCCGCTGCGACCCGGTGCCCGGTGACCTTGGACCCGGGCAAGCGGCCGGCTTTCGAGCGGCCGGTCATCTCGTCGCCGTCGACGGTGACGTCGAAGGTGAGGTTCAGGCGCACGGGTTTGGTGATGGACTGTGCCCAGGTCAGCCGGTTGCCGTTCAGCATCAGGTCGGTGAGGGTGACTTCCTCGCCGTGCCGCTGATCGCGGGCCACGCCGCGCAGCGCACCGTCCTGTGTGGACAGCCCGAGGACGGCCCGTTGCTTGCCGATCGGGGTGTCGATGACGAGATTCCAGGTTCCTTCGGCGGATGTCCCGGCCATGGTCAGACCCCTACCGTTGGCTCGGTTCCGGCGTTGCGCCAGACCGTGCCTCGGCGTTCGTGGGCGAAGAGCTTCTCCACGGTGAGCGCTACGCGTGGACCCAGTTCGCGCTCCAGCAGGTACAGCCCCAGGTCCAGGCCCGAGGTCACGCCCGCACCGGTCACCAGGTCCCCGTCGTCGACGACCCGGGCGTCGATCGGGGTCGCCCCGGCGGCCTCGAGCAGGTCGAGCCCCAGGTGGTGGGTCGTAGCGGGGCGGCCTTCGATCAGCCCGGCCATCGCAAGCACCATCGAACCGCCGCACACGGTGGCCACGGTCAGCCCCGGGCGATCCAGCGCTTCTTTGAGCAAAGCAGGCAAACCGGTGTCGAGTGTGCGGCCGAGGATGACGGGGATGTCCTCGTCGGTGGTTTCGTTCTCGTCCGGCACACGCCCTGCCGCGCCGGGCACGACGACCAGGTCCGCGCGTTGCGGTTCCAGCCGGGCCGTTGCACGCAGGGACAGCGAGCCGAGTCCGCTGGGCACCTCGCGCGCGCCCTCGGCCGACACGAGTTCGGCCTCCAGCGACCCGTCGGTGACCATGCCGCCGGCGCTCAGCACCTCGTACGGGGCGATGACGTCGAGCGGGTCGAACCCGTCGAACAACACTATCTGCGCAAGCATTACCGGATCAGTCCTCCTCGTTTCGGTGACCCGACGCTAGGCACGATCCGTGATCACGGGAATAGGCTGGACTGCCATATCTCAACGGATTCTCGCCATCGTTCTGACCAGCACTTATTCCCTAAGAGGCAAGGTCAGACGCCTGGCTGGACCAAGCAGGACGCCTACCGTGTTGCCATGCAACCCTGGAACGCGAAGGCGGACAGGCCCAGCTCATCGTCCACGACCAACCACCCACACCACGGGGCTCCGTCCTGGAACCCGTGCGTCGGTCGTTCCCGACTCAGCCTGCGGGGTCAAGGTCAAGCCTGCCATCGGATCGGAGCCGGAGGGCTTGGCGCAGGTCATCACGGGTCCGGTAGGTCACAGCGCGCTGAGCCTGGTCCAGCAGCGCAGTTGAGGCGCCAGCGTCGGGGTCCTGCTGGTAGGTGACGCAGCCGCCGGGGAACACGTCGACCACTTCGGGTGTGCTGGCGGGTCGTTCGATCTGGAAGCGTCTGACGCCCGGCGCGATGGTCTGCCCCTCCCCGGTCGGCTGGACGGCGCACGTGGCGGTAAGCCGAATCGTCATGCTGCCTGCGGCGGCACGCGCTCGGGGCGGTTCGCCGGCGATGAGGGAGATGTCAAGGCTG
>Ga0210378_10000244_pt1 | contig 26578 bp, 31 predicted proteins | sample PLM1_60_b1redo_FD_155465 | JGI IMG/M metagenome (GOLD analysis project Ga0210378, IMG submission 155465) | Groundwater sediment microbial communities from an aquifer in East River, Colorado, USA - PLM1_60_b1 redo | ecosystem: Environmental > Terrestrial > Soil > Riparian zone | place: USA: East...
ATGAAGTTCTTGCCCAGCGCGATATCGCGTAGATCCTCGATGTCTGCCATGGCGGTGTCCTTTCCACGGGTGTTCCTGCCCTACCGACGAACGGGCTGGGCGCGGACGGACACCTTCGACGCTATGACCCGGCAGTAATCTCCGTGATTTGACGGCGTAGGTAGCGGCGCTCAGTGTCGGTGGTCGCCTGTTGAAGCGCCTCGCAGTAGGCGTCGGCAGCCTCGGCGACCCGGCCCAGCCGGCGCTCGCGCGCCCTCACGACTGCCCGTTGGCAGGGATCCGCTCATGCCGCGAATCGCGCGGTCATGCCAATGCCGGTGCGTTCGGGGCTGCGGAGCTGCGGTCAGCGTTACATCATGGACGATGTGGAGACCGACGAGCACGGGCGGCCCGAGCCGCCGGACGAGGGTGACGAGGCCGCGACGCTGCTGGGCTTCCTGGACTTCCACCGCGCGACGCTGGAGTGGAAGTGCCGAGGGCTGAGCGACGAGCAACTGCGGGTCGCACTGCCGCCGACGTCGATGACGCTGGGCGGGATGCTCAAGCACTTGGCCTACGTCGAGGACTACTGGTGCACCCAGGTGGTGGCCGGCGAGCCGACCCCGGAGCCGTGGGCCAGCGTGGACTGGAAGGCCGACCCCGACTGGGAGTGGCATAGCGCAGCCGACGACCCCGGCGGCGAGCTGCGGGCGCTGTGGGCCGAGCGGGTCGAGCGGTCCCGGGCCGTCGTGGACGCACGGCTCGGCCAGGGTGCGGCCGAGGCGCTCGGCGAGGCGCACCCTGCGTGGGGCGGCCGGAGACGCGTCTCGCTCCGGTGGGTCCTCGTGCAACTGGTCCAGGAGTACGCCCGCCACAACGGTCACGCCGACCTGATCCGCGAGTCGATCGACGGCCAGACGGGCGACTGAGCGATCAGTCTGTTCCACTCCAGACCCGGCGCACCGTGCACAACGCACGCTCATGCCGCGATGGAGCGATTAGCCGTGGTGCCCACGCAACCAGGTGGCTGTACGCACACGTGAACAGGCGTGAAGGTTCCGCCGCCAAGATCGACGAGTACCGCAGGTTATGAATACCCACACTCCGCCAGCTATCCGGCTGAAATGGTCGATCTACGATGCGCGGCGTACTCCACTGTGGACTCCTAGCTAGGGCCGCCGAGACCCACGGGCAGGGCCGCACGGAGTCACGAGCTCGTATCAGCACTCTCATGACCGAAACGGATGTGCGGGGTGGGCCAGGCGTCCCAGGGCCGTGACGGGTCCGGCGCGCGGCCGGAGTCGCCGGCTAGGCTCGACAGAGGCATGAGGGAAGGGGTGCTCCATGTCGAACGAACGCAGGCAAGGGCCGCGACTTCCTCCCCGCTGGTTCGTGCGCCTTGCCTGGTCGGTGCACCGCGCCCTGTACAGCGTCACCGGTGGCCGAGTCGGACTGTGGCGTCCGAGGGCCAATCGCTGGGGCACCCTGCGCCTCACAACCACTGGACGTCGCACCGGCCAGGAGCGCAGCGTGATCATCGCCTACTTCGAGGACGGTCCGCACCTCATCGCGATGGCGATGAACGGCTGGGCTAACGGCGATCCTGCCTGGTGGCTCAACCTCCAAGCGCATCCGGACGCGAGAGTCCATCTCGCCGACGGGCCGCGCCCGGTGAGAGCGCGTGCCGCAGAGGGCGATGAACGGTCGCGCCTGTGGGCCCGGTGGCGCGAAATGGACACGAGGTTGGACGCCTATGCGGCCCTCAGGTCGTCTGAGACCGCAGTCGTGATCCTGGAGCCACAGCCCGATTCCGTCCGATGACCCAGGTACGAACAGCGCGGCGTCGAGTCGCCGTGACGCGCCGCGCCGGGCGGAGATGACGGCCCGACCGCACGCTGCTTGAGGACGCGATAGCGCAGGTGCGTCGCTGTGAACGTGTCGACGACCTCGAGCACCTCCAGGCCAGTGTGTGCGATGCCGAGGTTGTCGAACATGCGGGTGCCGCTGCCGAACAGGACCGGCACCAGGTGGATGCCGATCTCGTTCACGAGACCGGCGTTAAAGAACTGCTGCCCGATGTTGGCACCGGCGATGACGGTGACGTCCCTGCCGCCCCCGGCCTCCCGTGCCGCCGTCAGCGCGTCCTCGATGCCGCCGGTCACGAACCGGTAGACGCTGGCCGGCGACAGTCTGACGGCACGTCATAGGTCACGACGATCAGCGGGAGCCGGACGGGTCCGGTGCGCACGTCGGCGCCCCACCAGGGCAGCGACGTGCGTAGTTGCGGCGGCCGGTGATGAAGGTGCTGGACTCGCGATCATGCCGATGAGAGTGCGTTGGTCGCATGAACGGGCGAGGTAGCTTGGCCCGGCTACGAAACTGACGTCGGTGAGCAGGGGTAATGGTTGCCGGGCTGCGCCTGTCGTGTTGCTTCAACCTCGGGTGTACCCGGCGGCCGGTCTGGTTGACACGGGATGGTCGTATGACGGGGGTTCAGCGTTGGTCCGGGGGCTCGGCGATGAGCAGCCCGGTCAACAGGCTTCGGAGGGTTCTCTCGAAGAGGTCCCTGTGGGAAGCCGGCGCTGGGGGTTGGGTCAGAGCCGTGGCAAGGTGCGGATACGCCGCGAGGTCGACGCCGGCGAAGGTGAGTGAGCGGGAGGTGGCTTTGCTGCGGGCGAAGAGGCTGACCACGCCGGTCATCATTGCGATTGCCTCGAACTTGGCGGTGACGGCGCAGCGGACGGGTTCCATGATCCGCAGGCAGTTGTCGAACCACGCGAGGCTCTCCGGGCCGATGCCAGATGTCCGGTGACTCAGGTCGACCAGCCAGGGGTGGCGCCGGTGCAGCGCCAGTTGGCGGCGGGCCAGCAGTAGCATCGCGTCCAGCCAGTCGCCGTCTGCCGCCGGGTACGGTCGTAGTTCGCCCGCGACCCGGTCGGTCATCAGGTCCAGTAGGTCGTCACGGGACGACAGGTACCGGTAGAGCGATGCGGCGCTGGTGCCCAGCGCGGTGGCGACGGCGCGCATCGACACTGCGGTAAGGCCTTCGGCGTCCGCTAGGGCGATGGCGGCCGCGACGATGGTGTCCCGGCTGTGCGCGGGGGCGGGGCCGCGGCTGCCGCGTTCGTGCTTGGTCCAGATCGGCTGCCGGTCGGAGCCACCCGCGCCGGAATTCGTGGGTGCGTCACTCACCCGACAACTGTAAACTGCAAACGGCGTTCGCAGTTGTTGGAAGGGGGCAAGTCATGGAGCGGATCACGGCACGGGACGGCGCGAATATCGTGCTGCACTCCAGGGGAACCGGACCCGGCATCGTCGTGGTGCACGGAGGCGGGGTCACGATCGACATCTACCGCAGGCTGGCCGCGGCGTTGGCCGACCGGTTCACGGTGCACCTCTTCAACCGGCGGGGGCGAGGAGATGCCCCGCCCAGGTCGCAGCCCTACGCCTTCGAGCAGGATGTCGACGACCTTGCGGTCGTACTGGAGCACACCGGCACCGGGAACGTCATCGGGCATAGCAGCGGCGGCTTCATCGCGTTGCAGGCTGCGCTCCGGCTACCGATGGACCGGCTTGCGCTGTACGACGCGGCGATCTCCATCGATGGAATCATCCCCTCCGCGTGGCTCGCCCCCGCGCGGGAGGCGTTGCGGGTCGGCAACACCGCCCGGGCCCTCGCGATCACCAGTGCCGGGATCAACACGCATACGGCGGCTTCGAAACTTCCGCTCGGCATCCAGACCGCGATCTGCCGCGTGTTCCTGCGTACCCCGATCGGGCGGACGATGGGCGACCTGCTGTCGATGACACTGGACGAGTCGGATCAAATACGGATGCACGACGGTCCCGCTGACCAGTGGGCGGGGGTTACCGCGGAGGTGCTGTTGGCCTGCGGCGCCGACGGCCCGCCCTACTACATCGAAGTCAACGAGGCGCTGGCCCGCGTCCTGCCTCGATCCCGGACCCTGCGGATTCCCCGCAGCGGCCACGACGCCATCAACAGGGCGAGCCCGAGAATCGTTGATCCGCTCGCCGCATTCTTCGCGGCCCCGGTGACCCCGGAGTGGACAAGCCAGATGTAACGGGCTGCCCAGCCGTACTGTCATGCCGCTGGTCGCGTACAGAGCCGGATGGCGTGCTGGCGGGCAACAAGTTCTCAGACGCTAGTTGCCCGTCGGCAAGCCCTCAATCGGGAGGCGGTCAGGCCACGGTCAATCCTCGTTGCCCTGGACCGTTACCTGAACTCGTTCATGATGCCGACCACGCTGCGGCTGGCGGTTGTCGCGACTCGGTAGTCCCGCATATGCCGCAGTTCCTCATCGATGATCGTGTCCGGTGTGTGGTGGGCGGCCAGTACGGCGGCGATCTGGTGGGCGGCCCTGGCCGGCAGCGTGGCTGCCGGCGCCAAGGGCATCACCACGGGCAGCAACGTCGGCTCGTTGACCAGCAGCACGGCTCGGCGCCGCCACGCCAGGGACGTGGCGTACCACTGGCCCAACAGCGTGGTGGACTGTTCGCCTTCACGCAGCGTCGGTGGACCGATGTGGTCGCGCAGCTTCTTCGTCGCGCGCACGATAAGCACCCGGCCATCCTGCCGCACCTGCGACAAACCGGCCGCTCACGCGGCGTTCGCGCGTCGCCCGCTTCTGCCGCTGTCATGGCGTTGACTGCCTGACTGGGAGAGCGAGGTGTCGGGGACGGCGTTTAGCGTTGGGGCGTGGTGTTCTGGCAGCTGACGATCGATGCGAACGACCCGGCCCTGCTGGCGCGGTTCTGGGCCCAGGCGCTGAGCTACCAGCCGGTGCCGCCGGTGGAGCCGGAGACCCCCTGGCACGCGCACTACCGCGCCCGCCTGGGCGCCGACGCGGCATTCGACGACCGGCTCTTCGACCCGGCCGGGCTGCGCCCGCCGATCTGGTTCCAGCAGGTGCCGGAGACGAAGGCGGGGAAGAACCGGCTCCACCTCGACCTGTACCCCACTGGCCGCGACGACGCTCTGCCGCTGGGGCGGCGGATCGAGATCGTCGAGGCGAAGGTGTCCGAGTTGGTGGGGCTGGGCGCCAGCGTGGAGCGCCGGACGCGAGGCGACGACCCGGAGGACCCGTTCTACTACGTGGTCATGCACGACCCGGAGGGCAACGAGTTCTGCGTGAGCTGAGACTCCGATCTGTGGGCCCACCGCGCCTTCACGAGCTGACGGCGCGGTGCCGCAAGACACCGAGCCGCTCGCCGCGATCCGTGCTCGACGCCCAGTTCTGAACACTGATCTGCCGCAGAGGGAACGGTCGCGAGGCCGAAGATGCAGGTACGCGGTCGCTACGCGACTGGCTCGTTCCATACCCGTTCGAAGTCTGTCGCCGAGATTTCCCATTCGGACCAGTCCTCGAACTCGTCAAGCCGGGCCTGGCCGAGGCCGCCATACTCGTCCTCTACCTGCTCGGGCCCGTAGCGCAGCACCGGCCCGGCGTCGTAGGCCTCGATCTGCCGTATCGGCCACCCAGCGTCATCCACTTCGAAGAGGTACGTGGCAGGACCCCAGGCGTCGAATGCGTCGCCTCGGGACTCATCCCATCGACGGCGAAAGAACCTCGTCACCGACCAAGTGTGGCTCAGCTCATCAGGAACCCTGGCCACTACTCCGACTCCCCTTCCGCCGCCGAGTGTGCCCCCACGGCTGGCGGGAACTGCGTTGCCTCTGCATTCGCCCGTTGGCACCATGCGGCCCATGACCGCTCAGCTCAGCCCAGGCAGCGGCGGCCCGCTTGTCGATCCGGACGGTCACGCATGGACCATGACGCGGCGGCGGCTGGACCTGCGTCTGGTGCGCCGGGCGCTACGAAACAGCGGTCGCCTCGTGCTGCTCGGCGAGGACGGCGGCTTCAGCCTCCGGTGGATTCGACCCGAAGAACGAGCCAGCTTGTGGGAAGTCCTCCGCGACCGCTACGCCGGTCCGGGCGGCGATTTCCACGAGGGCGACCACATGGGTCACGAGTTTGTTGACGCGGACGGTCGACAGCTCACGTACATCGAGGTCTCGTGTTGAGCTGGGCACCCGCCTCAACTGCCGCCGAGAGTGCTTGGTGCTGCGCTCTGGCCGGTGAGCGTCTGATCACAGACGCGCTAAGCCTCCGCCGGGGACGGCCACGAACCTGAAGCCACGATCGATCGGCGGAAGCGACCCGGTCACGTGGAGGCTTCGTACCGCTCGTCTGGTTCCACGACCAGCACCGTGTGGTCCGCGAAGGTGAGCGTGAGCAGGCCGTCCCTGCGGATCGCGCCCATCACGGCCCGCCACTCGATCCTTCTCCCGAGGGAAGTCCCCAGGCATGAGATTCACACCGCGTACCTTACGGTTGTACGGTGCGTTGCGCCGCCATCCCGCGATTCGGCCGGTCCCGCCACCCAACGGCGGACCGGAGCCACACGCCCTGCATCAGCTGTCGAGACAACAAGTGTTGGCAGGCAACGGAGAGGTCTAGTCAGGAGCTGGTCCTCGACGACGTCGTGTCGAAGCAGCTAATCGGGCTCTTGTGCGCAGGAGCATCGCTCCAGTAGGACTGTCCCGAGAAGCGTGCCCATTGGACTTGGCCAGGAGGGTCGCATGAGCGTCTACAGGGTGACCGACATCATCGGCACCAGTACGGAGTCCTGGGAGGACGCCGCATCGGTGGCCGTCAATACGGCAAGGAACACGATCCGCGATCTCAGGGTCGCCGAAGTCGTCGCACAGGACATCCATCTGGCAGACGACGGCGGGATCACCTATCGCACGAAGCTTCGCGTCTCGTTCAAGTACGAAACCGCGGAGTAGGCGAACCGGCGCATCGCAGCGGCGCCCCAACCCTCGGCCCCCAGATTTCGACAGCCACGAGTTCCGGCGTCACACGCGCCAGCCTGCGGCTGGCCGGAACGTACTCGTCTGCTTGAAATGTGCAGGTATGGCGTGGGCCCCTCAACGACGCCGTGTCCAGCGTGAGGCTGGTCGACAACCAGACGAGCACCTCACCGGCGCTGATGCCTCAACCCACTATGGGAGAGTCGGGTGGCAAAGGGCCGCCGGTTTCGGGCTCGGCCGGGCGGCTTTCCTCGCTGGCCGTCGCGGAGTTGCAACCACGGTCAGCAGTCGTAGCCGAGCCGAAGGGCCCGTGGTCGCCTATCAAGGCGTCCTGACCGCGGCTGGTGGACGATCCGCGTGCCGGGCCTCGGCGTGGAAGGACAGCGGAAGGTCGCGGTCGACATCCTGCTGATCGCCTTTCGATCTCGGTCCCCGATGCCTCCGTTGGACGCCCTCACATCAGCGTAAGACGTTTTGAGTCAAGCTTTGGTCGGTGCCTCGTCCGTCGTCTGTCCCTGCATAGCCGTAATGGGGTTGGTCCCGGCAGCGTGTAACCGGGTTGGTGAGACGACGGGCGGGGCTGCCCATGATGTGCGTCGAGGTAACCGTGGTTCCTCAATGCCGCGTGGGGCTCGCCCCGACTCTGCTCGACGGGCGGCCTGCTGATGTCAGGCGGCGGGCGTCGCCGCGGGATGTTTGGTGCCGTGGGTGGCGATGACCGGGTCCCAGCGTTGGCCGGTGGTGATGACGGCGTGCAGTTGCCGCAGGATCGCTGCGGCGATCACGGCCTGGGCTTGGGTGACGGTGAGCTTGTTCTGCTGTCTTTTGGTCAGGTGGGTGAACCGGGCGGCGTAAACCGGGTTGGCGCGTTGCGCGCCCCAGACCGCTCGCCACGCCGCCAGCCGCAGTCCGGGCCGTCCTTGCCCGGTCAGTTTCGTGCGGGGCGATGAAGTTGCCGGATAGCTTCTCCCGTGGTGCCAGGCCGGCGTGCTTGACCAACGCCTGGGCGGTCGCGAACCTGTTCGCCTCGCCGGTCTCGGCCAGGATCGCTGCCGCGCCAATCTCAGATAGGCCGGTGATCGAGGTGGCCAGCTCGGTCAGCCGGAGTTCGTCCAGGATCGTCGTCATCCGGGTCTCGGTGTCGAGCAATCGGCGGTGGGTCTCGACCCAGTCGCCCAGCAGCAGCGCGACCCGTTCCAAGGCACCCGGGCGGTGGGTGATCACTGCGGCCGGATCGGTCAGTGCCGCGAACAGCAGACGGACGATCCGCAGGCAGGGTTTCTGCTTACCGCGTCGGATGATTTCCCGCCGCACCGCAGACTCCAACCGCGCCAAGCCCAGCCGGTGGGTTCTGCTCAGGTCCCCGCCGTCGCGGTCCAGCACGACGCTGATCGCCGCGGTCCACGTCGAGGAGCGAAACGGCTGCCGCGCGGTCTGCAGCGCCGCCGGCCAGACACACTCCAGCAGCGCCCGCATCTGCTGGACCTGGCTGCCCGCTTCCACGAGCAGCTGCTCACGACGCGCCGAGATGCCGCAGCCGGCCCCACGTCTCATCAACCGGTTCGGGGACGTAGCAGCGCAGCTGAGCCGCCAGTCGAGCGATGATCACGGCGTCTTTCTCATCGGTCTTGTCGAAGGTCAGGTCCTCGCTGCGGCGCGCCCACGACGTCAGCATCGGCTGGACACACACGAACGGCATTCCTCGTTCACCGGCCAACTGACCCAGCACCCGCCAGCGATGGCCGGTCGGCTCGCAGGCCACCGTGACACCGGCGAAGCCCTTCGATGAAGCCTGTGTGCCGGCCCAGTCCAACGCCGCACCCAGATCCCACGCACGGCACCTGACCGTCTTGCGCGCCACCACCTTCGAGTCATGATCGGTGACCACGACCATCTGCTTCGCATCTGCCAGGTCAATGCCGACGATCGCGTTCGTGGCCGGGACCAGAACCCGCAACCGAGCAAGCCGCGCATTGCGGTTGCGATCACCCCGGGACACGCCGCTACCGTTACCCATGAACGTCCTCCTCCTGCGATGGGACACCAAGCCCGACAAGCGCATCAGGGGGACGTTCCTACGTCCTGCATCGACACGCAGAACGTCTTTCTATGCCGCTGATCACAAACCGCGCCGTGGTGAAGCGGTTCCGCACCCGGGTGGGCGCCGGCCGCACTTGAGGTGACACGTGGCGGTCCAGCTTTAGGGTCTGGATCATCGACGATGACCTCGCCCTCGGTGGAAAGCCGCGACTAACGCTGTTGGTCCCTACAGCTAGCCGGCGGGTCGATCCGGGCGGTGACGCCCTGCCGCCGCGCCTGCCGGGCATCGGCGGTCCCCGGCCGGTTGCCGTGGCCGTACCGGGCGCGCAGCGCCCGGGCGATCTGGCGCAGGTACTCCCGAGCCTCCCGGTTGCTCACCTTCCGCCAGGCCACAAGCGCGGCGCTCATCTGCCTCCATGATCTGCGTACGGACCATCAGCGCCGCTCCGTCCAGCCGAGCACGTTGTGCAGCGCGTCGCCCGGCGGCTCCGGCAGTTGGCCGTAGGGCAGCACGTCCGGGGCCTCGTTCGCGATCCAGTGCCCGGGCAGCCCACGTACCACCTTGGTGAACGCCTCCCGCCGCGGCGCCGGCACGTAGAACAACACGGAGGTGTGGAACACCACCAGTGTCGCGTCGGCCGGCGCCTGCGCGGCCAGCGCCGGCAGGTCATCGACCAGGTCGCCGCGCACGAGCAGCGGCGGCTCGGCGGTGGCGACGGCCGCCGCGGCCCGCAGACGGGCGCGGCGATGCGCGTGCTCCGGCCAGATGAGCGCCTCGAGCCACGCGACGTCCGCGGGGTCCGTCACGTCGAGCGGGTTCAGATCCAGCCCGGCCCGCCACACCACATCCGGTACGCCGGTAGGCGGCGGCACTGCGGTCGCCGCGCACTCAAGGACCGGTTCGCCGGAACCGACCACGTGGTCGCCGTAGCGGTAGGCGTACCGGTCGGGGTAGAGGCACAGCCCGGCGGACGCGCCGACCTCGAGCAGCGCAAGCGGCTGCGGCAGCGCGGCGAGCACCGGCAGCAGCACGGCACACCGCCCAGCCTCGTTGGTCTGCGTGGCCCGGACGCGCAGCTCCGCCTCGATCGCCGCCGCTGTAACGCATGCGGTCCTTCGCGAGACCAATGGAGGTGTCCGCTCGGGCACCCGCGCAGCGGACAACCGCGAGCTGGAGGGCGAAATGCCCAGCACGCTTGAGTCGGCCCGAGCCGAGGCGTTGTCTCGACCGTGCAACCGTCCGACCTGCCCACCGCCGACGAAGTCCGCCGCGCGGTCGCCACCACGCTCCGCAGGTGGCAGTCCACCGGCTGCGCGGTTCAGGTCGCCGCGGAGTTCCGCGACCACCCGGAAACTGCGGTAACCCGAATGTCATGGGCGCTCGCCACCGGCCGCACCGTCTATTCAGGACGGTCGCGCACTGAACTGACGGCGTGGTCCAGCACCCACCGAGCGCACCTCCGAAAGCTGCCGGCTCCCACCTACGCGTAACGGATCCGGGGCCATCGATCACTGAGCAGTCATTCTCGCCAACCCGTGGCACCGAGCTGCCACGACCACACCAGGAGGCACACCATGAAGAACTCGACCACGGAGGTCCGCAAGCGCCGGTCACCGCTGAAGAGGCCGTTCGTCAGGGCGTTACTGGGAATCGTCGCGATTCTGGTCATGATCGCGGTCCCCGTGTTCGAGCCCTGGACGCTGTGGATCAACAAAACCATTAACGAACCCGCCCCCGGCGACGCGGCACCGCCGACCGAGCTCGCGCGTGGCGACCTGATCAGCCACGAACATGCTGCGACCGGCACCGTCCGGGTCCTGCAATTGGCCGACGGCTCCCGCGTGCTGCGTCTGGAGAACCTGGACACCACCAGCGGGCCGGACCTGAAGGTCTTGCTCTCGGATGCCGAGGTCAAGTCGGGCCGCGCCGGCTGGCACGTGTTCGACGACGGGGAGCACCTGAACCTTGGCGAACTCAAGGGCAACAAGGGCGACCAGAACTACCGGCTCCCGCGCAACGCCGACCTGGGCGACTATCGGAGCGTGAGCGTCTGGTGTGATCGGTTCAACGTCTCCTTCGGCGCCGCGACGCTCGCCGGAGGCTGACCGATGCGGTGGGCCCGGCGGGAAGAATCCCGCTCCCGAGGGGAGGGCCCCCGGGGGGAAAGGCCCTGGGGTGGGGGCCCGAGAGGGATCGGCGGGATGCCGTGCGGTCGTTGACACCATCCGAGATGGACTACGGCAACCGCGCCCGGCGATCTGAAGAAGGGCATCTGCACGGTCGGGGTGCAGCGCCAGTACACCGGTACCGCCGGCCGGATCGAAAACGCTCAGGTCGCGGTCTACCTGACCTACGCCGGGGCTCGCGGTCACGCCATGATCGACCGCGAGCTCTCCCTGCCCCAGTCCTGGACCAGCGATGATCAGCGCTGCGCAGCGGCGGGGGTGCCCGACGACATCGAGTGACCTCGGCCGTCGTTCGCGAGGGTGTGGCGTGTCCGAGGCAGCCGGAAGCAGCACTGCAATGCGACCAGGCTCGGCGTGCCCCGGACACGGAGCCTGACGCGAATCGCTATCGGGACCGTACTGTTCCGACTCGCCAGATGGGAGAGACGCCATGCGTCCCAACTGTGTCCCACTACCGGATGACACCGCTCGGAACGGCAGCGCTGCTATCTTGGCGCTGCTGTCGTTCGCGATGCTGATCGTCTCTCTTGATCAATACATCGTGGTCGTGGCCCTGCCGGACATCGGCCGGGACCTGGGCTACTCGCCGCAGACCCTGCAGGCGGTGATCAGCGCTTACGCCGTTGCATCAAGCGGATTCCTGCTGTTCGGCGGTCGAGCTGCGGACCTGCTTGGCCGGCGCCGGATGCTGGTGACCGGTCTCGCGCTGTATGTCGTGGCATCGCTCGCCGGGGGGCTCGCGACCGGACCGGAGATTCAGCTGGCAGCCCGTGCGGTTCAGGGCCTCGGTGGCGCCTTGGTCTTCCCCGGCACCCTCGCGCTGATCAACACAACGTTCGCCGAAGGACGTGACCGCAACCGCGCCCTTGGCATCTGGGGCGGCTCCGGCGCGGCCGGCCTCGTGGTCGGGGTCTTGCTCGGCGGCGTGCTCACCCGTTCCTTCGGCTGGGAAGCGGTGTTCTTCGTCAACGTTCCGCTCGCGGGCGCGGCGCTCATCGGGGCGCTCGTGCTGATCGAAGCCGACCAGGCCCGGGACGCGGACCGCAGGTTCGATCTACCGGGTGCGCTGACCGCCACCGGTGGGATCACCTTGCTCGTCTTCGCGCTCGTGCAGGGCCCGGACGTTGGTTGGGCCTCACCATGGATCCTCGCCGCCGCAGTCGCGGGGCTTGTGCTGCTGAGCGCCTTCGCCGTCATCGAGCGCCGCAGCCGTGATCCGCTGATGCCACCCCGCCTGCTGGCCAACCGCGTCCTGACCAGGGCCGTGATGATCGCCTTCATGTTCATGGCGACGTTCGGCTCCCTGCTTTACTTCCTGTCCCTCTACTTCCAGGACGTCTGGGGCTACGACGCCCTGGAGACCGGCGTCGGGTTCCTGCTTCCCACCGCCGTGGTCGTCGCGGGCTCGACGTTCGCCGGGAAGGTGGTGACGCGCCTGGGTCTGCGGCGCACGCTCGTCGCCGCCCTCGCCATCGGCGCGGCAGGCGCGGCCGCCTTGGGACTGGCGATGTCGCCAGACGGCTCCTACGCCTCCCTCGTGCCCGGCCTCGTCGCCGTCAGCATCGGCGACGGTGTTGTCTTCACGGCCATGTTCATCGCCGCTGCCACCGGGGTGACAGACCGCGAGCACGGCGTCGCCTCGGGCGTCGTCTCCACCGGTTCCGGAGTCGGTGCGGTGGTCGGTCTCGCCATCCTGGTCCTGCTGGCCAACTCCGGCACCGAAGGACTCGTCGGCGAAGGGCTGCGCGTTGCCACAGCCGAAGGGATCAGAACGGCGGTGTTCGCCATCGCCGGCGGGATTGTGGTAACGCTCCTGCTCGCACTCAACCTCCGCACCGCTCCCGACATTCGTCACACGGTGCCCACCACAAGGTGATCAGCGGTTTCACGGGCCAGAACGGAGACTCGCATGGAGAGCGGACCGTTGTCGATCATGTCACCGTCGTCGCCTCGGACACACAGACGTCCAGCGCTTCTACGACGCGGCACTCGCGCCTCTCGGCGTCCGGCGCATGCTGGACTTCCGGGGCGACCGGCTAAGCGGGCGCGATGACAAACCGGACTTCTGGGTCATCGAGGGCTCCCCGGCCACGACCGCCGTCCCACGTGGCATTCGTCGCGCCGAGCTATGAGCCACACGCGAGGGCTCGCGGCCGCGAACGGCCGCGGTGCTGGAGCAGCTCGGACGCCGCGGCGCGCTCTGCGTCCGCGCGACGGCGGGCGCATCATCACGGTTCTAGGTGATCGGTCAGGCGTCGTCTGCTCCGAGCGGAGTCGCCGATCCGGTCGCAATTCGACAATCACCCTCGTCCGTGTCTGTAGCCGAGCGCATTCGGTGTGCTACGGCTGCAGCTTCCCCCGTGTGGCAGCTCCCAGCTTTTCAGGATCTTCGATACGTGGACGCTCGCCGTTCTGCGCGAGATGAAGAGCACTTTGGCGATCTGCCTGTTCGAGAGCCCGTTGACGAGCAGGTCGAGCACCTGGTTCTCCCGCGCTGCGAGTCCATACTGGAAAGCGACCCGGCTGGTACGTCACCTGCGGCTGATCGTCGGAGAGGCTGATCCGCGCTCGCTCGGCGACGGTGTGCACGGCGACTCGGAGCGGCTGGGCGCTGAGGCGCTCGGCGACAAGGAGAGCTCGTCGCAGCCGTTCCTCGGCGAGCTTCCGCTTACGCCCGGCCACGAGGTCCTCGACCGAGCTCACGAGTGCCCATGCCGTGACGTGTGGATCTCCCGCCTCCTCCCATGCTGCCAACGCCATCTCTCGCGCTCTCGCGCGGTCGGAGAGGGGGCGGTCGCGGCTGCGTAGGACGAGCGCCAGGCATGCTCAGTGATCGACCTGCATTCGAGGGAGGTAGAGAGAGCTTGGAGACGCTCGTGGGAGCCCGGCGGCACGGTGGGTGCCGCATGGGGTAGCAGCCGTGACTGAACCCTGGACGCCGGTGTCCAGGCACGGTGGGTGGCCGGGGACGAGGTCCACGGCGCCGACCCGCCCTGCGCGCTGAGCTGGAAGCCCGTCGGGTCGGCTATGTGCTGGCCATCAGCTGCGACCGCCGCGTCCCGACCGCGGCCGGGCTGCTGCGCGCTGATGAGCTGGCCGCTGGGCTGCCGCGCCAGGCCTGGCAGCGGCTCTCGGCCGGGCACGGTGCGAAGGGGCAGCGCTACTACGACGGGGGCATCGCATATACATTGCCGCCGACGCGGTACCGCTCGCGCACGCAACCACAAAACCCGCTGCCTTGCACAGAATCCGCGTTCCATATTCGCGCGTCGAATGACTAGGCCTGTAAGAGCATCACCTGGTCTACCGCGTCCGACAATGCCCTTCCACGTTGTCGCTTCGGTCGAGCCCGGCGCCTACAGGTAGCGGCAGACCTGGTCTGGCCGGCAGGTGTCGGGGTCGGCGGTGGTGGCGGCGTCGTGCAGCTGGGCGACGGTGTCGCGTAGAGCCCGCAGGTCGGCGATCTGGCGGTCGAGCCCTGTCAGCCGCGCGGCAAGAAGGTCTTGCACATGCGAGCACGGGGCGTGGCCGGCGTCGCGGACGGCGAGAATCTCGCGGATCTGGGCGAGGGTTAGCCCAGCGGCGCGGCCCCGGCGGATGAAGTCCAGCCGGGCGACCGCGTCCTGGGTGTAGTCCCGGTAGCCGCTGGTGGTCCGCGCGGTCGGGGCGAGCAGTCCGCTGGCCTCGTAGAAACGCAGCGTCTTCGTCGTCGTGCTGGTCGCCGCGGCGAGCTCTCCGATCCGCACCGGGTCCACCTCCTGCCGTCTCACTCTTGACCTTCCACCGCACTGGAAGGTCCAGTCTGGTCCCGGGACGGCACAACGACCAGTGGAGGCACACGGTGGAGCAGGGTTACGACATCGACCTGGCGGTGATCGGCTCGGGCGGGGCCGCGATGGCCGCCGGGATCGCCGCCCGCCAGGCCGGCGCGAGCGTCGTGCTGGTGGAGCGGGCGGCACTCGGCGGCACCTGCGTGAACGTGGGCTGCGTTCCGTCGAAGACGCTGCTGGCCGCCGCCGGCGCCCGGCACGCCGCGCTGACCAACCCCTTCCCGGGAGCACCGACATGGGCCGGCGAGGTGGACCTCGCCGCGCTGGTGGAGCAGAAGGACGAGCTGGTCGGACGGCTGCGCGAGGCGAAGTACGCCGCCGTCGCCGAGGCCCACGGCTTCGAGGTCCGCGCCGGGCAGGCCACCTTCGTCGACGCGAACACTATCGAGGTCGACGGGCGGCCGCTGCGCGCCCGGGCGTATCTCCTCGCGACCGGCGCCGAGCCCAAGCGCCCTGACCTGCCCGGGCTGACCGAGGTGGACTATCTGACGTCGACGACAGCGATGGAGCAGCGGACACTGCCCGCGTCACTGGTGGTGATCGGCGGCGGCTACGTCGGGATGGAACAGGCGCAGCTGTTCGCCCACCTCGGCGCCCGGGTCACCGTGGTGGGAAGGCTCGCGCCGCGGGCGGAGCCCGAACTCGCCGCGGCCCTGCGCGGCGTGTTCGCCGACGACGGCATCACCGTGATCGAAGAACGCGCCACCGCGATCGAATCCTCCGACGGCACGGTGGTGGTCGTGACCGACGCCGGCCAGCGGGTGAGTGGGCAGCGGCTGCTGGTCGCCACCGGCCGCCGGGCCCGCACCGACGGCCTGGACCTGGACGCGGCCGGTGTGAAGACCGACGAACGCGGCTTCGTCGCGGTCGACGAGGCGCAGCGGACCTCCAACCCGCGGGTCTACGCCGCCGGGGACGTCACCGGCGCGCCGCAGCACGTCTACGTCGCCGCGGCCGCGGGCCGGGTCGCGGCCACCAACGCCCTCGCCGGCGACACCACCCGGCCGGCCAGGGTGGACTACACCGGCCTGCCGTCGGTCGTGTTCACCCGCCCCCAGTTGGCCTCCGCGGGCCCGACCGAAGCCGACGCGCTCGCCGCTGGGCTGCGGTGCGCGTGCCGGGTCCTTGACCTGGCCGACGTGCCGCGGGCTTTGGTCAACCGGAACACGGCCGGCGCGGTCAAGGTCGTCGCCGACACCGACACCCGCCGGGTGCTGGGCGTGCACGCCGTCGCCGAAGGCGCCGGTGAACTGATGCTCGCCGCCACCTACGCGATCAAGGCGGGCATGACCGTCGACGACGTCGCCGACACCTGGGCGCCGTACCTGACCATGGCCGAGAGCCTGGGCATCACCGCCGGGCTGTTCCGCAACCAGATGCCGACCTCCTGCTGTGCCTGACCGACCGGACCACCACGACCGCCACAGCCCGCCGGAGCGGACACGACAACGGAGGAACCGATGAGCACCAATGGCAGCGACGACCTCGCTGAGGTCCTGACGCGCGCGGGGCTTCCGCTCGACAACATCGCGACCCGCCAGGCCGCGCTTCCCGGCCCGCTGCGGGATCTGCACCGACGCGTCCTGACCAGCTTCGCCGGCACCGGCGCACCGCCCACGCCAACGGAGCTGATTGGCTGGGCCGCCGAACATGGCCTGGACCTGCACGAGGCGCTGCGCGAGCTCAGCCGGACCGAGCTCGTGTTCACCAACCCGGACGCGTCGGCGGTGACCGGGGCGGTGCCGTTCGCCGCCGGCGCCTCGGCGCACCGGGTCCGCATCGCCGGCGGTCCGGACGTCTTCGGCAACTGCGCCGTCGACGCGCTCGGCATCGCCGCGATGCTGGACCGGGACGTAGATGTCCGCTCCACCGACCCGCACACCGGCGAGCCGGTCACTGCCGTGAGCCGAGCCGGAGTGTGGAGCTGGCAACCCGGCTCCGCGGTGGTATTCGTCGGTTCGAGTGGGCCCGGTCGGCTCACCGACAGCTGCTGCCCCGTCATCAACTTCTTCACCAGCGCCGAGCACGCCGAGGCCTACCGAGCCACGCACGGGCTGTCCGGTGTCATGCTGACGCTGCCCGACGCCGCCCGCGCCGGCGCCCTGGTCTTCGTCGACCTCCTGCGTGAGCCGACCACCGCCTCCCGGACGCCACAGCAGTCCGACGCGCCAGCGGTCACCGCCGACGAGCCCTGACGGGCCGGGCCGGTCTCGATCGAACCCCTGACAACGACACGGCGAGAAAGGACGGACGACATGACCCAGGACCCGCTGGCCCAGGACCCGATGACACGGTGCCCAACCACACCGGATTCACCGTCAGAAGGCCCGGCGCGGACCGGGCGACGACGCGGAATCGGCCCGGCCGGCACGGCCGGACGCGTCGTTCTCGGTTCCTACTTCGTGGCCAGCGTGGCGTGGGGGCACTGGTCCGGACCGTTCCGGCCGGCTGCCCTGAGCGCTCGGCCTCGTCGGGTTCCCCGCCGTGCTGCTGCTTTGGCAGTGGCTACGCACCCGCCGGACCCACACCCGGCTGCAGGCCACCGGACCGGTCAGTCACGCCCTGAGCCTCGCCGTGCCCCTCGCTTTGTACTTCACGCCGTCCTATGCGCCGGCGCTCTTCCTCACCAGCGACGCGGCGCTGCTCTTCTACGGCGGCTCCATGCTGCTCGCAGCGGTCCGCGGCTACGCCGGCTGCGAAGTGCTGGCAGTGTCCAACTGGCTGCTCCGCCGCGACGACCAGGTCGGCTGCGCGGTGTTCTGGCCAGTGGACGAGGTCGAGCGGCGGATCCACCGCTAAGAGGCGTGACCAGCCGCGGGCGACCGGGGCGGCCGGACTAGATGGGGAGGCGGCGTGGTGAAAAGGCATCCGGTGTTCGCCGCGGCCTACGACGTGATGTCTGGTCCGCTGGAGCGGGAGGTGCTGGCCGAGCGTCGGGAGCGGCTGCTCGGCCGGCTCACGGGCGAAATCCTCGACTTGGGGGCAGGCACCGGCGCGAACCTGCCGTACCTGCGGAACGCGGCCCGGGTCGTTGCCGCCGAGCCGGATCCTGCGATGCGCAGGCGGTTGGCCGGCAAGCTGACCCAGGCCCCAGTTCCGGTCGAACTCGCCACCGCCGCCGCGGAGTCCCTGCCGTTCCCCGACGCCAGTTCCGACGCCGTGGTTTGCACCCTGGTGCTGTGCACCGTGGCGGACCTGGACCAGGCTCTGTCCGAGGCCGGCCGGGTCCTCAAGGCCGGTGGGCGGCTGGTGGTGCTCGAACACGTGCGCGGCCGCGGCCGACTGGCCCGCTGGCAGGACCGCCTGGCCCCGGTGTGGTCCCGGCTGCTCGCCGGCTGCCACCCGAACCGCGACACCCGTGCCGCGGTCGAACGGGCCGGATTCGTCTTCGACGACGTGGAGGAATTCGAGCCACTGCCCCGCTGGGTTCCCATCCGGACGATGCTGCAGGCGGTCGCTGTCCGGCCCGACTGAGCGCAGCACGTGGTGCCTACCGTGGACAGGAGGCGTGGTCACGGTGACCACCAGCACACAGAGGAGCCGCTGACCGTCGCCGTGGGCCAGGCCATCCACATCGTCTAGCCCTGACGCTGAAGCGGCTGCAGAGCGAGAACCTCGGCCTGACCACGGCGCGGCTCGGCGACGACGACCCCGACGAGATGTCACGCACCCTGCTACACGTCGCCACCGACTGCCCGGCCGCTTCCCCAACGGAGCGGCCACCGTGACCGCGCTCATCGACGCTGGCGCCGACATCGACGCACCCCGCGCGGTCATAGCCGGCGGTAGCCCCCTCACCGATGTCCGAGCGTTCGCCCAACCGCCGAGGCAGATCCGGTAGCGAGCTGAACCGCTCGTCCCGGTCCACCGGGGGCGCAGCGGGCGATGGCCCTGGAGATCCGACAGTGCTGGTTGCGCCCTAGAAGGTGATGGTGCGCGCGCTGCATGGCTGGTTCGAAGCCGAGTTCGCCCACATCGATGTAGGGCAGCTGCGCGTCGCGGCATTGCTCGCGAAGGCGTTGGCTACACCGCCGGATCCAGGCCGCGGCTTCGGTGAGCTCGGTGAGCGGCATCTCTCTTTCATGTTGCGGTTTCGGACCGCGGTAGGTGGCGAGGTCAAGGGCGGAGAAGGTGGCGTGTCCGAGAAAGCAGGCTCGGACCTCGACCCCGTCGAGGTCGGTGTGCAGGCGCGCTAGGTACGACGGCGACAGCTCCAGGCCCTCGATCAGGAATTGCTCGGCTTCTTCGGCGCATACCTCGGCTGCCTGCTCGATGTGCGGATACATGAACTCGGCGAGGCGTGCGGCGTCGACCGGATCCTGGTCGATCGCGTCGAGTTCGGGAAGCACGCGGCGTAACACGGTCCGCAGGACGTCGGTCGGCAGCCACGGGATGCCCTCGGCTTCCACGAGCCGCCGGGCCAGCGAGGACTTGCCCACCCGGGGTGGGCCGCCAACGAGGTAGAGAACGCGCCCCGCCGTGGCCCCATGCTCGCCCTGCCGCCGGTCGTGGCCGGGGATGCCGGCGGCGAGACTCGAACGTGTAAAGGTTCGTGAGTCATGGCCGTCGCTTCGGCCGGCTCAGGGAGCCGGCCTGGGTTCGGCCGAGAGCCGCTCGCGCAGTGCGCTGGGGTCGACGCGGTGCGCCTGCAGGAGCAGCCGCGTGGGGTGGCCGGTGCCGAGGCTCCATCCGAGCTGGTCCAGGTGCTTGTGTCCGCGGCGGCTCAACTGGGCGCTCAAGGGCAGGTCGATGTCTTGCAGCACCCCGTACAGCAAGTGCTCCGGGGTCACCTGCACGTCCCCCCGCGCTGTGGCGACGTCGGCGGCCGCTTGCAGGGCGCGCTTGGCAAACAGCGCCGGTCCGCACAGCGGGGTGCGCTGCCGCCCGCCACCGCGCCACCAGGGCCGCCGGCTCGCGCGCCACACCGCTGCGGACACCGCGTCAGAGCCGAACGTCGCGACGAGCCGGCCGCGGATCGCCTCGACATCGATGCCAACCGCACGCAGCGCGGCCGCGTCGTCCGCCCGCCGCCGCGGCGTCTGCCCGGCTGCCTGCAACCGGCCCAACTCCGTCCGCACACCAGCCGCCGTCAAACCCGCCTCCCGCAGCAGGGCCGCAGCCCGGCTTACGCCGTGACTCAGCAGGCCCAACAGCAGATGCTCGTCGCCGATGTAGTCCTGTCCGAGTTGCTCCGCCTCGTCCCGGGCCAGGTTCATCACCTGCGCCGCGGACGGAGAGAGCCGATCCCACATGACCCTCACCGGCCCTTGAACCGCAGCCCGTGCTTGTAATGCACGGCCTGCTTGGTCACCCCGAGCCGGCGGGCGATGTCGCGCCAGGACCAGCCCTGCGCGCGGGCATGGTCGACCTGCAGAGCCTCGAGCACCTCCACCAGGCCGCGCAGTGCCAGCACCGCGGACAGACCGGTTTCCGGATCCCTGCTCGTGGCCGCCTCCACCATGCGCCGCGCCTCCCCCAGATCCACACCGACTCCCACATCGTCAAGGTAGTTTGACGACGAAGGGATCGTCAAGGAGCGTTGACGACGACCGCGGTCGGCCGCGTACTATCCCACTAGTACATTGAGACAGGCGTCCTTGCTGGTGGAGGTGGTGGTGTTCGCGTTCCGGCTGCTCGACGCCAGGTCGGGCGTGCCGACCTATCTGCAGCTGGTCGACCAGGTGCGCCGCGCCCTGCTGCTGGGCTACCTGCGCGACGGCGATCAGCTACCGACCGTGCGGGAGGTCGCCGCATCGGTAGTGATCAACCCCAACACCGTGGCCAAGGCCTACCGGGAGCTGGAACGCGCCGGTCTGGTCACCGCCCGCACCGGGCAGGGCACCTTCGTCATCGGCAGCCTCGACGAGGTCCCGGCCGCCACCTATGCCCGGCTCAGCCGCACCCTTCGGGTCTGGCTGCGCGACGCCGGCGAGGCCGGCCTGGACGCCGAACAGATCCGGGCCCTGGTCGCCGCCGTGCTCGACGACGCCCAGACGCGGGGGGCCACGGCATGACCGCCGCGCTCGTGACGGACGGGTTGGGCAAGCGGTACGGGCACGTCTGGGCGCTGCGGGACTGCACCCTGGCCCTGCCCGAGGGCCGGATCATCGCGCTGGTCGGGCCGAACGGGGCCGGCAAGACCACGCTGCTGCACCTGGCCATCGGCCTTCTGCAGCCGACGCACGGCGCGGTGCGGCTGTTCGGCGAGCCGGTCGCGATGGACCACCCCGCCGGGCTGGCGCAGGTCGGCTTCGTCGCGCAGGACCACCCGCTCTACCGCGGCTTCACCGTCGTGGACCTGCTGCACCTGGGCCGGGCACTCAATCCCGGCTGGGACCAGGCCTACGCCGAACACCGCCTGGACGCGCTGGGAATAGCATCCCACCGGCGTGCCGGCAAACTCTCCGGCGGCCAGCAGGCGCAGGTCGCGCTCACCATGGCGTTGGCCAAACGGCCGCGGCTACTCGTCCTGGACGAGCCGGTCGCCGGCCTCGACCCCATCGCCCGGCGCGACTTCATGAAGACCCTCGTGGACGCGGTCGCCGCCGGCGGGCTGACCGTGCTGCTCTCCTCCCATGTGGTCGCTGAGCTGGAACGCGTCTGCGACCACCTGATCCTGCTGCGGGAGGGCCGCGCGCGCCTGGCCGGCGACATCGACGACCTGCTCGACCAGCACCGGATTCTGACCGGGCCCCGCGGCCCGGCCAACGACCCGGCCTGGGCCGACGTCATCGCCGCGACGCACAGCGACCGGCACAGCAACCTCCTCGTCCGGCTCCCGCCCGGCGCGGCCACCCATCCGCGGTGGGAGAGCCGCCCGGTTGGGCTGGAGGAACTCGTCCTGGCCTACCTCGAGCACCCGGGCACCGTCGACACGCCGGCGCACGCACCGAAGGAGGCCTGAGGCGATGCTGTGGCTCACCTGGCGCCAGCACCGCGCCGAACTGGCCGGCGCCGCCCTGCTCCTCGCGGCCATCACCGCGGTCCTGGCCGTCAGCGGCGCCTCGATGCACGCGGCGTACCGCGCCGACGGCGTCGCCGCCTGCCTGGCCGACCAGGGCGCCGGCCAAGCCGTCTGCAACGAGGTCATCGCCCAGTTCCGGGAGCGCTACATCCCCTGGGGCGACCAGCTCACCTGGCTCAACCTGCTGCCCGCGCTGGCCGGCGTGTTCATCGGCGCCCCCCTGCTGGCCCGCGAACTCGAACACGGCACCTGGAAGCTGGCCTTCACCCAGACCGTCACCCGCACCCGGTGGCTGGCCACCAAGCTCACCCTGGTCGGCCTCGCCATCACCCTCCTCGCCGCGGCGTTCACCGCCGTGTTCACCTGGTGGCGCGCCCCGCTCGATGCGATCCACGGCCGCATCGAACCCCCCGCGTTCAACTTCGAAGGACTCTCCCCCGCCGCCGCCGCGCTGTTCGCGTTCGCCGCCGGCACCCTCCTCGGTGCCCTGCTGCGCCGCACCGTCGCCGCGATGGCGCTGACCCTGCTCGCCTACTTCGCCGTACGCACACCGGTCGAACTCGCCCTCCGGCCCCGCTACCAGACGCCGAAGCTGCGTACCCTCGACGCCGCCCAGCCCCGCGGCCGCCCGGGCAGCACCGACTGGATCCTCGGCCAAGGCATGATCGACGCCACCGGCCGGCGGCTCACCGACGCCGAACGAACCAGCGTGCTCTACCAGGCCGACAACACCGGCCTCGACTTCGACAGCTACATGGCCCAGCACGGCCTGCGGCACTACATCGAATACCAACCCAGCAGCCGATTCTGGACCTTCCAACTCCTCGAAGCCGGACTCTTCCTCGCCCTCGCCGCCACACTGCTGGCCGCCGCCGTCTGGCTCATCCGCCGCCGCACCACCTGAGAACCGGCAGTACACCGGTCGACGCCTCGAACAGAAATGCACATACCGAGCGCCTTCGGGACTGACGCGGCAGGACGACCTGAGTGACCCCGCAGACGCAGAGTCAGCCGCGTTGCCCAGGCCAGAGCGGCGGGTTGCTTGCCGCGCTGCAGCAGCAGCGCAGAGAGCCGCTGCGAGGCAGCGGCGGTAGGCCCATGATCGGCACTGCCGGCTGCCACGCGGTAGCCGCGGCGCACGTGCTCCCCGATCCTTCGCTCTTGCCCTGCGCGGGTCGGCTGCGGCTATCGTGGCTGGTGGCGCGCCGGGCGCCGCCGGTCCGCGGGAAGGGCTAAGCCCACCTGGCTACGACAGTCGCGAGTTCGACGGCCTACCTCCTTTCTGGCCTGCGCATGCGGACACCAGGCACGTGGAAAGGAGGCCGCCATGCCGGCCCGTTGTCTCCCTGCTGACGTCAACCTCGAGAACCTGAAGAACCAGGCCAAAACCCTGCAGCGGATGGTACGAGCGGGCGAACGCGAGGCGCTGACGCTCGTCGCCGAGCTCCATCCCCGCCTCGGCGGGCTCGCCGCCGAGCAGCTAGCTGGCTTCTCGCGGGCGGACGCGCAGCTGGTGATCGCCCGGATGTACGGCTTCGCCAGCTGGCCCGTGCTGCGCCGGCACCTCGACGTCCTCGCGCGGTACTCCCGCTGGCCGCACCGCGCGCCCGCCAACGCGTCCGGTGAGCGGGCCGACCTGGCGGAGGAGTTCCTGCGGCTGGCCTGCCTCACCTACGGCGGCGACGACCTGGCCCGGCACGAGCGCGCCCGCGAGCTGCTGGCCGTACACCCGGAGATCGCGGCCGCGAACATCCACACCGCGGCCGCCGTCGGCGCCGTGGCCGCGGCGACAGACCTGCTGGCCGAGGATCCGGGCCAGGCCCGCCGGGAAGGCGGACCGCACGCCTGGGAGCCATTGCTCTACCTCGCCTACTCCCGCGTGCACAGCACCCAGCCCGGTGACTCCGCCGTCGCGATGGCGCGGCTCCTTCTCGACCACGGCGCGGACCCCAACGCCGGTTACCTGTGGGAGGCGCTGCCGTCGCCGTTCACGGTGTTGACCGGCGTGTTCGGGGAGGGCGAGGACGCGGTCAACCAGCCCCGCCACCCGAACTGCACTCAGCTGGCCAGGCTCCTGCTGGAGGCCGGCGCCGACCCCAACGACAGCCAGACCCTGTACAACCGGCACTTCAGGCCGGACAACGACTACCTGGAGCTGCTGCTGGCGTACGGCCTCGGCACCGGGACCGGTGGCCCCTGGCACGACCGGCTCGGCGCCGCCCACCAGACACCGCGGGAGATGGTCCAGGACCAGTTGCTGTGGGCGGCTATGCACGACAGGCGCGACCGCGTACACCTGCTGCTCGACCACGGCGTGGTCGACCCGAACGGGCTCGGCACCCACCCCGGCTTCGAGGGCCGCACCGCGTATGAGACCGCGGTGCTCGCCGGCAACGCCGAGATCGCCGAGATGCTCGTGGCCGCCGGCGCCGAACCGACCGTCCTCGACCCGGCACAGGCCTTCACCGCGGCCTGCATGCGCGCCGACCGCGCCACCATCAACGACCTGGTTGCTGCCGACCCGACGCTGCCCGCACGAGCGGTCGCCGCCGATCCCGGCCTCATCATCCGCGCCGCCGAGCACGGCCGCCTCAACGCGGTACGGCTGATGGCGGCGCTCGGCTTCGACGTCAACGTCCGCCAACGGGTCACGCCGCTGCACGAAGCCGCCTACCACGGCGACCTCGCGATGGCCCGGCTGCTCGTCGAGCTCGGCGCCGACCCGTCCATCGAGGACACCAGCTATCACTCACCGCCCGCCGGGTGGGCCGAACACAACCACCAGCCCCACGTCGCGGACTACCTCATCAGCCTCACGACGCCAGATCGGCGATGAGTTAGGTACCGGCACCGAGCGTCGGATCCAAACGCAGACGCGTTCCAATTCAGCGCCCGGCAAGATGTGGGTGTGGAGACCGTGCACATCCCCAATATCTGAGCGACATCGCCGGGCGCGAAGACGGCGCCGACGTCCGCGCTGGGTGGCGACCCTGCCCACGATCGTGTCAGACGTGGCGCAACTGCCGGGCTGCATCTTGGGGCACCCTACGAGCCTGGCGGACAGTGCTCCTGGGTCGCACCAGCACGGAACACAGCGGGTGATGAGCCGGTGCTGAAGGTGGGTGGCGCCACTCCGAAGCCATGCACGAGGCGGACGCGTTGCGCGATCCTCCACATGGTCGCCATTCGGCTCGCGCCATAGACCTCGCTCAGAATGCGCGTTCGCTGACCCGGTAGCGCTCGCGGGCACCCCATGAGGTTGACGTGTCCCGTCGCACAACGAACCCCGCCGCGGCGGCGCCTGCGCGAGGCCGGGGCCGCACGCCATGATTCCCCCGTGTCCTCCGATCCGTTCCTCGACTTCGATTTCCATCCCGATGAGGACCAGGTCCGCGTCTTTACGATCCCCCGTAGCGGCCTGCTGCTGGCCGATCTCCGCACCGTTGTCTACGAGATCCGATACGGGGACGTGGTGATGCGCCACTACGCCTTCGCCGACCAATGGTTCAAGGTCAACATCACGACTGACCATCGCGGCGGGCTGGTCGAGACCCGCAGCCCCGACGCCGGCATCCCGCCGTTCGCGATCAACTGCGACATCGCCACCCCCTTGATCTGGCAGGACGGGAACGCCCTTGCGGTCGACCTCTTCCTCGACGTGCTGGTTCGCGAGGACGCCCGCACCTACCTGGTCCGGGACATGGACGAGTTCGAGGACGCAGGGCGGCACGGCTTGATCTCACCCGCCGAGGCAACCGGCGCCCGCGCGGGCCTGGCCGCGCTCGTGCGGCTCATCCAGGACCACACTCTGATGCCCTTCCTGACCAGCGTCTTTCCGTTCGGGTCATCGACCGCCCCGGCTGCCTTGCCAGAATCCACCGCGCCGCTCTCCCGCGTCGAACGACTACGGCCCGGCCGGCGAGTTACCTGGTGAGCTTCACCGACAGTGCCCTCCCGCAGTGCCGCTTCGGCCGACCTCACGGCTACAGGTAGTGGCAGACCTGGTCGGGTCGGCAGGTGTCGGGGTTGGCAGGTGTCGGGGTCGGCGGTGGTGGTGGCATCGTGTAGGTGGGCGAGGGTGCCGCACAGAGCCTGCAGGTTGGCGATCTGGCGGTCAAAGCCCGGTCAGGCGCGGCGAGGAGGTCCTGGACGTGCCGGCCGGAAAGCACCTCAGCGGCGTTCGACCGTGGCCGGATCGCCCGACTCCACCGCCCTCGTCGTGAACAGACGCCGGGCCTACAGCGACACGTAGACGAGGCCGACCAGTGCCGGACCTCGATCAGCGGTCCGACCACTCGCTGCGGCGCGCGGGCTCATCGATACGCGGCGGCTCCATGAGCGCCGACCGTATCCCTGAGTCGCCAACTTCGACCGTGCCTCATCGTGACGGGGTTCACGCATGCTTTGTCGTTCTTGGCGCCTTCGAGGCACGTTCACGGACGAGTGGAAGCGTAAATGTGCAGGTCACGACGGTGGCGAAGGTGTTCGCATGCTGGAACCTTGGGTGCACTCTTCTGAACCGATCTGACCAGCGTGTTCACCCGATCCGGGTGGGCGCGTCTCGTCGTTTGTGGACGTTTGTGAGCCCGAGGGGAGCCCGAGCCTGCGTCGGTTCTGCAAGGGGATCATGCGGGCGGTGGCTTCGGCGGCTTGGCGGGCGACTTCGGGGAGCACGGTGGTGTAGGTGTCGGCGGTGATGGTGATGGAGGAGTGCCGCAGCATCGCTTGGACGACCTTCATGTC
>Ga0210378_10000245_pt1 | contig 26569 bp, 25 predicted proteins | sample PLM1_60_b1redo_FD_155465 | JGI IMG/M metagenome (GOLD analysis project Ga0210378, IMG submission 155465) | Groundwater sediment microbial communities from an aquifer in East River, Colorado, USA - PLM1_60_b1 redo | ecosystem: Environmental > Terrestrial > Soil > Riparian zone | place: USA: East...
TCTACGGCGCCGAGGAGACGGCCGCGCGGCGCAAGCCGTTCTTCGCGGGATTGCGGCGGCGGCCGGACCACCGGCCGGCAGCGTGACGATGAAGAAATAGAGGTGGTGCCGGAGGTGGGATTCGAACCCACACGGGCTTGCGCCCACGAGCTTTTGAGGCTCGCATGGCTGCCGGTTACATCACTCCGGCTGACGTTTCTAGTGTACGGCAAGCGCGTGTCGGTTTCACGTTTTCGGCCCGACGGCGAGATCGAGTCGAGCGACGTCGGGGCGGCGGGCGACGGACAACAGCTCCGTTCGGCAGGAAGTCCAGCGTATACCGTAATCGTCGCAGGCGGTACAGAAGATGGTCCTGATGCCGCTCGACTTGTTGGCGAAGTGATAACGCGGGTAATCCGTTTCGTTGACGTGATTGAGGACGCGGCACCCATCGGAATGAATCAGCCCGCGCAAGAGCAGGCCCGGGTATTTTCGCGTGATGTCACGCTGCCACGAGCACAGCTCGATCGTTCGCTCGTGCTTCGCGCCCGGCCCATGCTGAGGGAACAGACATGGCCAGTGTTTCCAGGAAGCAGTGACGACGATGCATCCCCGCGGACGGGCGTAACTCACGGATCGCGCACTTGCGGCCGCCATTGCGCGCGCACATTCGGCGATGATGTTCGGATACTTTGCGTCGAGGCTGATTCTCAAGAAGTAAACGTCGCGGCGGTGCCTGGCTAAATATCCGTCACCAAGGTAAAGGCCGAGCAAATAGGCATAAGCCGCCTCGTCGAGAGGGACGCCAGCGCACTGCGGGCAGTTGGTGCCGCGTAGAAGGTTCGGGCGTGGGCGTTTCAACCCCAGATGACGCCAATCCCGAACCGTCTCGCGCGGAATGCCGGTAGCGCGTAAGATCGCGCAGTCGTTCATTCCCGCTTCGATCAACCGGTGAACTTCAGCCCACTCCGCCTGCGCTCGCACGCGAGATGATCGCTCGCGCCGGTGCCGGGGCAGGTCAGCGCGGCGATAGAATCCCAGGGTGAGCACGCAGTGGAGCGAGATTCGCCGCGACTTTCCGGCGCTCTCTCGCTGCGTCTACCTCAACGCGGCCGCGGCCAGCCCGACGCCCCGGCCCGTGCGGGAGGCCGTCGACACCTTCCATCGCCAGCTCGAGGAAGAAGGCGACACGCCCTGGGACCGCTGGCTCGAGCAGCGCGAGGCCGTCCGCGCCCGCGTGGCCCGGTTCGTGGGGGCGGAGCCGGACGAGGTCGCCTTCGTCCCCAACACCTCCACCGGCATCAACCTGATCGTGGACCTGCTTGGCGACGACGGGCCCGTAGTGGCCGTCGAACCGGAGTTTCCCACCGTCACCCTGCCGTGGATCCATCGCGGCGTCCCGATGCGCTTCGTGAGCCCCGAGGCCGGGGCGTTGCCGGCGTCGATCTTCGCGCGCGACCGCGTGCCGGAAGCGGCCACCATCGCCGTGAGCCATGTCCAGTTCACCAACGGCTGCCGCATCGATCTGGACGCGCTGGGGGCGCTGAAGGCGGGCCGGAACCTGGTCGTGTGCGGCAGCCAGTCGGCCGGGGCGTTCCCCATCGACGTCGGCCGAAGCGGCATCGACGCGTTCGCGACCGCCGGCCACAAATGGATGTGTGCCGGCTACGGCGCGGGCTTCGTCGTCGTACGTCGCGAGCTGCTCGCGCGCCGCCCTCCGCGCGCCATCGGGTGGCTCAGCGTCGAGAACCCCTACGCCTTCGACAACCGGAGCTACCGCGTGCTGTCATCCGCGGCGCGCCACGAGCTGGGCTGCCCCCCGTTCGCCGGGATCTTCGCGCTGGGAGCGGCGGTCGACTACCTGTCCGCCATCGGCATGGTGGCGATCGCCGAGCGGGTGCTGGCCCTCAACACGCAGCTGACCGAGGGCCTGAGGAAGGCGGGCGTCGAAGTCCTCTCGCCGGCAGGCGCGTTCCGCTCCGGCGAGACTCTTTGCGCCGTCCCCGACCCGCCGCGGACCGCGGTCCTTCTGCGCGAGCGCCGGATCTTCGTCACCGAGAAGCCCGAGGGCCTGCGCATCGCCACGCACTTCTACAACGACGAGTCCGACGTGGATGCCTGCGTCGGCGCCCTCGCGAGAGCGCTCGGGCGGCGCTAGCCTGGCTCATGACGAGTCCTCACGAAAAATCACCGCGGTTTGCCCCTGACCGGGCACTCTGTTAGAATAGGCTTCTCGGACACAACCGTGCACTCCCAGCAGGCTCTCCAGCCCCCCCCGCGCCCTTTTGGAAAGAGAGGTCGAGTGTGGAGTTCCAGGTCGGCGAGAAGGTCATCTACCCCAACCACGGCATTGGCATCGTCGAGAGCATCCAGACACGCCCCGTTCCGGGGGGGAAGATAAGCCTCTACCAGCTCCGGATCCTTTCCAACGACTCGCGGGTCTGGATCCCCCAGCAGAACGCGGATGGGGTCGGCTTGCGCCACGTAATCACGGCCTCCGACGTCCGTCGGATTTATAACTTGCTCGCTGACGGGAACATCGACCAGCATCCGAACTGGAAGGGTCGCTTCAAGGAGAACTCGGACAAGATGCGCACCGGCAGCCTCTATGAGGTCGCCGTTGTGCTCAAGGGGCTGACCTACCTGAGCCGCAAGAAGGCGCTGTCCTTCCGCGAGAAGCGGATGCTCGACCGGGCCAAGTTCCTCCTGGTGAGCGAGATCGCCGAGGTCGAGGGCAAGCCGGTTCCTGTCGTCGAGGAGCGGGTCGACCGCGCCCTGGCGAGAACCTTCACCCCGGACGGCAAGGCGGGCAAGAAGCCCGTGCAGAAACCCGTAGGTACTGGCCGCCGGGCCTCGGACGCATAGGAGCGAAACCTTCCTTCGGGCGTGTCCGCGGGGTCGTCCGTCCCGGCTCGAGGCCTTCCCTCCGCCGGGACGGATCTTCCAATGGCTCCTTGACTTCGGCGGATCAGCGGGCTAGACTTCCGCTTCGCCGCCACCCCCGGCCGCGGAGCGCTCGCGATGAATGACGCAGCCCGTAACGCCATGACCAAGGCCGACCTGATCAACATCGTCGCCCGCAAGCTGGAGATCACCCAGGTGCAGGCTGGAATCATCGTCGAGGCCGCCCTCCGGAGCATCGTGAACGCCCTCCAGAACGGCCAGGAAGTCGAGATCCGCGGGTTCGGCAGCTTCCGCTTCCGCAACCGGGCTCCCCGCAAGGGCCGTAACCCGAAGACCGGGGAGAAAGTCGACGTACCGCCCAAGAAGATCCCCTACTTCAAGATGGGCAAGGAGTTGAAGGCCCTGCTGAACGGCCGGCCGTCTGAAGAGCTGGCCGCTCCGAACGCCACGCCCGAATCCTGAGCGAAGCTCGGGGAGTAGTCCTCGCCGGATGATCCGCACCCTGGCCGCCCTCCTCTTCCTGGCCCTCTATGTGCCGGCGGCGAGCCTGGTCGGACTGTTCGTGGCCCACCTGATGCGGTCGCCGGCCGTGCTGTACAAGCTCGGCCGCTTCGGGATCGGCGTGGCGCTGTTCCTGAGCGGAACTCGCGTCGTCGTCGAAGGCCGCGAGAAGCTCGGCGACGCGCGCAACACGGTCGTCATGCCCAACCACGTCAGCCATCTCGACGCCCCCGTCCTCTTCGAGGCCCTCGGCATCGACTTCAAGGCGGTGGCGAAGAAGGAGATCTTCAAGATCCCCTTCCTGGGCCACGTGCTTCGCTTCGCGGGCTTCATCGAGGTGGACCGGGGAGACCGCACGCAGGCGCGCCAGGCGCTCGACCGGGCCGCCGCGTCCTTGCGCGACGGGAACTGCTTCCTCATCTTTCCCGAGGGCACGCGCACGCGGACCGGCGAGCTGGGGCCGTTCAAGCGCGGCGCGTTCGTGGCCGCGATCGAGGCCGGCAGCCGCGTGGTGCCGGCCGTGCTTCAGGGGGTGGGGGAGTTGATGCCGCGCGGACGGCTCCGCATGCGCCCGGGCACGGTCCGCCTCCGGCTCCTGGATCCGGTGAGCGCGCAGGGTTACAGTTACGACGACCGCGAGCGGCTCGCCGAGGACGTGCGGGGCCGTATCGCCGAGGCGCTGGCGAACAACGCATGAAGCTGCAGGGAAGCCTGGTCGAGCGCGACTTTCCCGAGCTGATCCACGATCTGTCCGAGACGCGGTGGACCGGGCTCCTCATCCTGACCCACATGGGGATCGCACGCAGCGTCAGCGTCCAGCAGGGCCGGATGGTCTTCGCCGCTTCCACCAGCGTGGACGACCGGCTCGGCGAGCTGCTCTTCCGCCAGGGCCGCGTCAGCCTTCGGCAGTACTCGGATGCGGGCGCGGCGGTGGGACCGGGCAAGCGCCTCGGGGCGATCCTCGTCGAGCAGGGCGTGCTCACGCCCAAGGAGCTGGTGCGCGCGGTCGTGGAGCACACGCAGGAGATCATCTACGGCGCGTTCCAGTGGACGGAGGGGCAGTACCGCCTGCAGGAGGGGGCGGTGGCGGCCGAGGCCATCACGCTGAAGATCAGCACCCCGGACATCATCATGGAGGGCATCCGGCGCATCGACTCCTGGCAGCGCATCCAGCGGGCGGTGGGCAGCCTCGACGCCCGCTACGAGCGAGCCGCCGGCTACGAGGAGACATTGCGCACGCTCACCCCTTCGCTCGAGAAGCTGACCCTGCTCACCAGCCTCAACGAGCCCACCAGCCTCGAGGCGCTGTGCCACGAGTCAACGCTGTCGGACTTCGAGGTCTGCCGCACGCTGTGGGCGTACAAGGTCATCGGCGCCGTCCGGCGCCTCGACGCTCCGGCCCCGCGGGTGGAGGAGGCGGACGAGGGGTTCGGGCTGGTGCTGCCGCAGGAGTAGCCGTGAGCCATCCCGCCGACAAGCGCAAGACGCCGCGCATCCGGCCCTGGGTCTCGCCCTGCGTCGTGGTGGAAGGCTCCCGCCGCCTGCCGGCGTACTTCACGGACCTGAGCGTGCGCGGGGCCCGCCTCTCGACCGACGCGCAGCCTCCGGCCGCCCACGCGCGCGTGGTGGTGGAAGTGCGCCTGGCGCGGGCCCTGGCTCCCTCGCGTCTCCCGGGCCAGGTGAAATGGGTGAAGCCGGTGGAAAAGGGCTACGAGTTCGGCCTCACCTTCGTCGGGATCACCTCCGAGCTGCAGCGGACCCTCCAGGCCGTCGTCGAGGAGTTCCGGCGACTCGCCGACACCCTCAGCTAGACTACAATCGGCTATCCCGTGGACAACGACCCGGCGGCGCAGCGGCGGCCGTGGAGGGAGGGGCCGGAAGGCTTCGGGGGCGGAGCCGCGGGGTGGCTGGCCCTCAGCGACGACGATCTCCTCTTCCGCATCGAGGCCCTGGGGCTGGAGCACGACGCCGACCCGGTGCTGATGGAGGTGGTGCGCAGCCAACGGCACTTCTTCATCCGCCAGGAGGCGGCCAAGCGCATCCGCAATGCCGAGCTGCTCAAGGGCCAGTCCGGCGACCGCCACGTCGGGCAGATCCTGGTCCGGGTGATGAACCGGGCCGAGGACGTGGCGTATCTCGAGCGCCTCGTGGTCGAGAGCCGGCACATCGAGGTGCGCAAGGCCGCCGAGGCGCAGCTGCGGCGGGTACTCGGCGCCGCGGGGGAGAAGCGCTAGCTAGGGCGAGGGCCGCCCGCTGAGCGCCCCGGCGTAACCAATCCTGAAGCCGAAGAGCGCGCGCGACCGGGCGCCCGGCACCTGGACGAACACGTCGTTGCGCCGCTCCCAGGCGGCGTACGTCTCGAGCGTGCGGGCCCCTCTCCGCCAGCGCAGGCCCGCCTCCGCCGAACGGTCCAGGAAGTTGCCCCGCGGAAAGGCCTCGGAGCGCTCGACGGTGACGTAGCGGCTGCGCCCGGTCAGATACGCCTCGCTCTTCTCTCCGATGGGGAACACCCCGCCGAGCTGGCCCGTGGCCTCCCATCGATACCCGACGAGCGAGGCCAGCGTCGTGTGCCCCAGGCCGAACTTGAAGGCCAGCGGCACGCGGCCGGCGCGCTGCCCGGCCAGCCGCACGCCCAACACGTTCCAGTCCACCGCCTGCTCCTTCGGCCGGTCGACGAGGTGCCGTGAGACGTGATGAAAGAAGACCGCGGCCTCGTACCGCGCGCCCAGGCGGCGGTGCAGTCCGACCTCGAGGTGGTAGTTGGCCTGGCTCGCGTCGAAGGCTCGGCGCGTGTTGCCGATGATCGTCTCGACATCGGCCGTGAAGTACGCCCGGGTCGCGCCGACGCCGATCAGGCCCGCGCCTGCGCCGATCCAGCCCATCCAGTGCATGTCCGTCTCGACCGGCGCGTACCGGGCCGCTTCCAGGCGGACCGAGACGTCGGGAAGCAGCTCCACGCCGGCGCTCGCGGGAGCGCCGGCGAAACTCAAGACGATGGCCGTGGCGGTGATGCGGTGCATGGAGGGCTAGTTTTCGTCGCGAAACCAGGATCTGGCGCGACGAAAACTAACATGAACGCCTTAACATGTGTTCTTGCGGCGCGACTGCGCAGCTTTTAATTTAGTTTCTGTCGCGCCCGATCGGGCGTTTCGCGACAGAAACTAAGCGCAGCCTGGGCCTTCCGCCGCGTGAGCTATGATCGCACCCTGGCTCTGCTTCGATACGCGCTGATCCTGCTGGCGCTGTTCTGGTCGGTCCTCCGCGCTCGCGGCCGCCCCGGACTCTCGCTGCTCGCCGGCCTCGGCTTCGTCATCCTCGCGCTGGGCTTCTGGGCGATGTCGCTGGGCCGTCCCTACGGCCTTTTCGTGGACTCGGAGATCACACGCTGTGCGGGGGACGCTTCCGTGGCCGCGGCCGGAGCGCCCCCCGGGCAGGGAATGCTGGTGGACGAGCCTCCCCGCTGTGCACGATGGGCGTCTCTGGCCCGCCATTTGCCGCCGGCGTGGCTGCTCATGCTTCCCAGGATCGTTCCGGTCATCGCGCTGCCGCTGCTGGGCACTCTCGTCTACTTCCTCTGGCCCCGGCGAGAGGAAGCCTTCACGGCTTCGTTCCTGTGGCTGGCCTTCTCGACGGGCCAGCTCGAGACGCTGAGGGGCGTCGGGTTCGTGCCCGGGCTCTGGGCGCATCCCGGCTCGGCCGTTTTCCTCTGTCTGCTCGTCGCCGCGGTGCTGGCCGTTCCCCGCTTGCCTCTCCGTTACCCCGCCTACGTCGCCACGGTCCTGGGGGCGAGCCTGCTCTCGCTCTGGTGGCTCGTACCGGGTCCCGAAAGGGGACCCGGCGTGATGGACGCGCTGCTCCTCCTGAGCTTGGATCAGACACCCTGGTGGCTGCTGGCCGCCTGGGGCTGGCGGCGGGGGACGGAGCCCTCCGCCCGAGCGCTGATCCTGGGTGGTGCGCTCCTGCTCGTGGCCAGCGCGTTTCCGCTCGGCGTCGACCCGTGGGGAGCCCAGGCGTTCTACCGCTTCGGCCTGCTGCTCGCCGCCGCGGGGCCGGCGACTGTCCTGGCGGGGCGGCTCGGCGACGCGCTGTCCAGGCTCCGAGCCCGACGTCTCGCGGCCCCGGCCGACCTGGGGGCCGCCGTGCTGGTGCTCGCGGGCGCGTCCATCTCCTTCCTCGTCTGGTGGGCGCCCACCGGGCTCGATCCGGTGATGGAGGCCAGCCAGCCAGCGGTGGCCGACCGCCTGGCCACGGCCATGGACTGGATCCACGAGAACACGCCGCCGACATCCGTCTTCCTGGCGAGCCCCGACTACGCGCCCTCCGTCGCGGTCCTCGGCGGCCGGCGCGTGCTGCGCGCACCGACCCTCGGGCCCGCAGCCGACGAGGCGCGGCGCGAGCGCATGGAAGACAAGGTGCTCGCCGGGCGGGATCCCGGCCGGCTGGCCGACCTCTACGGGCTCACGCACGTCTTCTTCGCGCCCGGCGACTTCCTTGCCTACGGCATCCGCTCTCCGGAGGACCTCGAGCGTCAGGGCCGCGTCCGCCTGCTCTACGCCGACCCCGAGGACTATCGCGTGTACGAGATCACGCGGCCCGAGTGAGATGCTAAGATCTCGCGAAATGCCGGGATCGGTGACGGATCTGGCGTCGCTTCTCGAGGCGGCCATCGAGGCGCGAACGGCGAAGGTCGGCGTGATCGGCCTGGGCTACGTGGGCCTTCCCCTCGTCCTCGAGTTCCACCGGGGCGGCTTCCCCGTGATGGGGTTCGACATCGACCAGCGGAAGGTGGACGCCCTCCGGGCGGGGACCTCGTACATCGCCCACATCGACGCCGCGCGCATCCGCGACGCGGTCAAGGGAGGCCGCTTCGACGCGACCTCGGACTTCCGCCGTCTGGCCGAGGCCGACGCCATCCTGATCTGCGTGCCCACGCCCCTGACCCCGCAGCGGGAGCCGGACCTTTCGTACATCGAGAAGACCGCCGACGCGATCGCGGCCGCCCTGCGCCCCGGGCAGCTCGTGGTCCTGGAGTCGACGACGTATCCGGGGACCACCGAGGAAGTGGTGCAGCCGCGGCTGGAGGCCACCGGGAATCGCGTGGAGCGCGACTACTTCCTCGCCTTCAGCCCGGAGCGCGAGGACCCCGGAAACCCCGATTACTCCACCCGGAGCATCCCGAAGGTGGTGGGAGGCGTCGGACCGGAGTCGGCCCGGCTCGCGGAAGCGCTCTACCGGGGCGCGCTCGACCGCGTGGTGAGGGTTTCCTCGGCGCGCGTCGCGGAAGCGGTGAAGATCCTCGAGAACACTTATCGCGCGGTCAACATCGCCCTCGTCAACGAGCTGAAGGTCACGTTCGACGCGATGGGCATCGACGTCTGGGAGGTGATCGAGGCCGCCCGCACCAAGCCCTTCGGCTACGCCGCGTTCTATCCGGGGCCCGGGCTAGGCGGCCATTGCCTCAGCGGGCGCGAAACCGTGTGCATCCGCGACGGACCGGCGGTTCGGGTCCTGCCGCTCGATAAGCTGTTCGAGTCCGCGCCCGCTCGCCGGCGCGTTCGGGTGCGCGAGGTGGACGTGACGGTACCCGACGGCCTCGAAGTCCTGTCGGTCGATCCGGCCAGCGGTGAGGCCCGCTTTTCTACCGTCAGCCACCTGTTCCGACGGGCCGCCCCCACGCCGTTGCTGGGGCTCCGGCTGAAGGACAATCGCAGCCTCACGGTCACGGACGGGCATCCGATGCTGATCTACGACGAGCGGGGCATCGACGTCAGGCCTGCTCGTGATCTGCGGGTCGGCGACCAGATCGTCATTGTCGGCTCATGGCCCGCCGACGGCGCCTGGACACCGTGCCTCGCCCTTGTCGAAGGGGCGCGTACCGCTACGGTCGAGCTGGCCGCAGTCGAGCCGGCCCCGAGCGAGCCGGTGTATTCGATGGAGGTTGAAGGCACGGGCACCTTCGTCACGAGCTACGGAATCGCCGTTCACAATTGCATCCCCATCGACCCCTTCTACCTGACCTGGAAGGCGCGCGAGTACGGGCTTTCGACGCGTTTCATCGAGCTCGCGGGCGAAGTGAACACGGGAATGCCCGCCTACGTCGTACGGCGCCTGGCCTCGGCCCTGAACGAAGCGGGCAAGCCCCTGCGGGGCACACGGGTCCTCGTCCTCGGCGCGGCCTACAAGAAGAACATCGCCGACGTGCGGGAGAGCCCGGCCCTCGAGATCATCGAGATGCTGCAGGAGGCCGGAGTCCGCGTCGATTATCACGACCCGCACATCCCCCTCCTTCCGAAGGGGCGACGCCACCAGATCGAGCTGAGCTCGGTGCCGCTCGACGGGCTCGCGAAATACGACGCGGCGATGGTCGTCACCGACCACGCCGGCGTGGACTATCAGGCGGTGGCCGCCGCCGTTCCCCTCATCATCGATACGCGCAATGTCTACGGCGGGCACGCTCCCGGCCGGGCCCGCATCGTGAAGGCCTGATCCTGGACGTCACGTCCTTCCTGGCGGCCGCCCGGGAGCTCTATCCGTTCCTGGGCGTCGTCTGGCTGGCGGCCCTGCTGCGCTGGCGGCGGCCAGGGTGGCTCCTCGCGGGGGTGGTGGCCGCACAGGCCTACGCGTGGACCGTCACCAACTACCCGCTGCAACGCCTCTACGCGCTCGGGCCCAGCCGCGACCGCATCGGGAACCTGGGCCTGGCCCAGGTCGTGGCGGCGGGCGACTCTCCGCTCCAGACGACCCAGGTCGGACAGCTCCACTTCGAGCCCTTCTGGGGCCTGCTGGTGGCGGCGGTCTCGGGATGGAACCCCGAGCGCGTCCTCGTCCTGTACCCGTTCCTCTCGCTCGTCATCGCGATCGGCTTTCCGCTGGCGGTCTACTACGGCCTTCGGTCCCCCGACCGCGAGACCGGATCCTGGTCGCCTTGGGAGCGCGCCCTCATGGCGGGATTCGCGGCCCTGCTCAGCTCGTTCCCGCTCGACTACGCGGGCACGTTCCGGGTGCCGTGGGCCCGCACGTTCCTCCTCAAGCCCAACCATGCGCTGGGCCTCGTGCTGTTTCCCCTGTTCCTCGCGCTCTTTGTCCGGATCCGCGGCTGGCGCGGCCGGGTGGCGGCGGGCCTGGTCCTGCATCTGCTGGGATGGGTCTTCGTTCTCCACATGGCCTACGTGAGCTGCGGCCTCGTGGTCTTTGCCGTGCTCTCGTGGCTCGCGGACCGCGACAAGGCCAGACGAGACGTCGTGGACGTCGCGGTGGTGCTGGGGATCAACGTCCTCGTGGTGAGCCCGTACCTCGTCATGCTTCTCGTCGGCTATCCGTTCCTCGTGCGCTCTCCCGGCTACGCTCTCCAGGACGGCTCGACTCACGTGCTCGAGGCCACGCTCGCGACCGGTGCCCTCTTCTGGCTCGGGCTCTGGGGCGCGGTGGTGGCGTATCGGCGCGGCGACCGGCGGGGACGGCTCTGGACGGCGCAGCTAATGGGGGCGTTCGGCGTGTGGGTGGCCTACCTGGGCCTGGGCGCGATGCACCTGGCTCGCGAACGGGACGAGATCTTCTACTGGCTGCGCTTCCTGGTCGCCGCGAGCGCGGGCATCGGCGCCTGGGACCTCGCCGGTCGCCTCACGCCGTTGCTGACGCCACGCCTCGCGGCCCCCGCCGTGAAGGCGGCCGCGGTCGCCTTGCTCGCCCTTCCTTTCTCCCTGCCGTACTGGTGGGATCCCGCCCGCATGGATCCCAACTTCGCGGGCTCGCTCACGCCCGTGCCCGAGACCCTTCGCACCGCCATGGAATACCTTCGCCGGGAGACCGAGGCGCGGGCAGTGGTGGCGGGTGAGCCCGACCTGACGCGATGGGCGGCCGCTCTCGGCGCGCGGCGGGCGGTCATCGCCGGGGGCATGAACTCGACCAAAGACTGGGAGCAGCGGTGGCGGGTGATAGACACGATCGTGAAGGACGAAGACGGGGCCGCGGTGCGCGCCGCCGCCGCCCCCTACCGCGTCCAGTACCTGCTCGTCGATCCCGCTCTCCTCGCGCGGTACGCGCCCGTGACCCTCGCCGACCTGGAGCGCCGTCCCCATCTCCGCCGGGTGCATTTCTCGGGCGATCCCGACGGCGACTTCATCGCGGTGTTCCGCCTAATATAGTGGCGGCTTCTCCTGGCGGGAGGCGAACCTGATCGACCTCAAGACGAAGCGCGTCCTGGTCACCGGCGGCGCCGGATTCGTCGGCTCGGCGGTGGTGGAGCGGCTTCACCAGCGGGGCTGCGCGGCGGATGCGATAGCGGTGCCGCGCCGGGCGGAGTTCGACCTGGTGCACGAGGCCGACGTCCGCCGGCTGTACGAAACCCACCGGCCTCAGCTCGTGATCCACCTGGCGGCCCTCGTCGGCGGCATCGCGGCGAACCGGGCGCGGCCCGGCAGCTTCTACTACGAGAACATGGTCATGGGGGCGATGCTCATGGAGCACGCCCGGCAGGCCGGGGTCGAGAAGTTCATCGCCATCGGGACCATCTGCGCCTACCCGAAGTTCACGCCGGTGCCGTTCCGCGAGGAGGACCTCTGGAGCGGCTACCCGGAGGAGACCAACGCCCCCTACGGCCTGGCCAAGAAGATGCTCCTCGTCCAGTCCCAGGCCTACCGGACGCAGTACGGCTTCAACGCGATCTACCTTCTGCCCGTCAACCTCTACGGGCCTCGCGACAGCTTCGACCCGCAGAGCTCCCACGTGATCCCCGCCCTCATCCGCAAGTTCGTGGAGGCGGTCGAGCGCGGCGAGCCGGTGGTCGAGGTGTGGGGAACGGGGCGGGCCACGCGGGAGTTCCTCTACGTGGACGACGCGGCCGAAGGCATCGTGGCCGCGGCGGAGCGCTACGACGGGGTGGAGCCGGTCAACCTGGGGGCGGGGTTCGAGATCAGCATCAAGGGCCTGGCCGAGCTGATCGCGCGGCTCACGGGGTTCGAGGGGCGCCTGATCTGGAACGCGAACCAGCCGGACGGCCAGCCCCGGCGCTGCCTGGACACCAGCCGCGCCGCCGACTTCTTCGGCTTCCGGGCGAGCACGCCCTTCGAGGAAGGGCTGCGCCGGACGATCGACTGGTACCGGTCCCACCGGGCCTGAGCATGTTCGAAGGACGCCGTGTCTACGTGGTGATCCCGGCCTACAACGAAGAGAAGCTGATCGGACGGGTCCTCGACACGATGCCGGCGCTCGTGGACCGCATGATCGCGGTCGACGATGCCTCCACCGACGACACCGCGCGAATCCTGTGCGTGGCGCAGGGGAAGCTCGGGGAACGGCTGCGCGTCCTGCGACACGATCGCAACCGCGGGGTGGGGGCCGCGATCGTCAGCGGCTACGTGGCCGCCCTGGAGGACCTCGAGGGCAAGGACCTCATCGCGGTGATGGCCGGCGACGCCCAGATGGACCCCGTGGAGCTGCCCCGGCTGCTGGCACCGCTCGTGAAAGACCACGCCGACTACACCAAGGGCAACCGGCTCTTCACCGGCGAAGCGTGGAAGATCATCCCGCGTCACCGCTACCTGGGAAACGCCGCGCTCTCTTTCGCGACCAAGATCGCTTCCGGCTATTGGCACGTCGCCGACAGCCAGTCGGGCTACACCGCCATCACCGCCGAGGCGCTCTCGGTGCTCCAGCTCCACCGGCTGTACCCGCGCTACGGTTTCCCGAACCACCTGCTGGTGGAGCTCAACAACTACGACTTCCGCGTCCGGGACGTTCCCATGCATCCCGTCTACGACGTCGGCGAGGTGTCGGGGATCCGGCTCCCGAAGGTCATCCCCACGATCAGCTGGCTGCTCTTCAAGTGCTACTTCTGGCGGATGAAGGAGAAGTACATCATCCGCGACTTCCACCCGCTGGTCTTCTTCCTGGCCCTCGGGCTGCTGCTCGCGGGCGGAGGCTTCCTCTTCGGGCTCTACCTTCTGTACGTCCGGATCGCCCACGGCTCGCTCTCGCCGAACGGCGTCATCTTCGACGCCTTCTGCCTGATCATGGGCATGCAGATGCTGTTCTTCGCCATGTGGATGGACATGGAGCACAACAAAGGTCTGAAGTAGGTGGCGGGAGGCAGGATCGGGGTGGGCCTGGCCGGCTGCGGCTACTGGGGAAAGAACCTGGCCCGCAACCTGTTTCAGATGGGCCACCTCGCCGCCGTGTGCGACCCCGACGCGCGCGTGCGACGGCAGGCGAAGGCCACGTATCGCGGCGTGCGCGTGATGGCGGAATTCGCCGATCTCCTGAAGGATCCCGGGGTCAGGGTCGTGGCGGTGGCGTCACCCGCGGCTCTGCACTACGAGCTGGCGCGGAAGGCGCTGATGGCCCGCAAGGACGTGTTCGTGGAGAAGCCGCTGGCCCTGAAGGTCTCCGAGGCCGAAGAGCTGGTGGAGCTGGCCCGTCGGCGGAAACGGATCCTCATGGTCGGCCACGTCCTCGAGTACCATCCGGCCGTCCTCAAGCTGAAGGAGCTGATGGACGGCGGCGAGCTGGGGAGCATCCACTACGTCTATTCGAACCGCCTCAACCTGGGCAAGGTGCGCAAGGAGGAGAACATCCTCTGGAGCTTCGCGCCCCATGACGTGTCCGTGCTCCTGCTCTTGATGAACGCCATGCCGGAATGGGCGACCACCAGCGCCCAGCACTATCTCCAGCACGAGGTCGCCGACGTGACCCTGACCTGGCTCGCCTTCCCGGGCAAGGCGCGGGCCCACATCTTCGTGAGCTGGCTGCATCCCTACAAGGAGCAGAAGCTCGTCGTCGTCGGCAGCCGTAAGATGGCGGTGTTCGACGACGTGGCCAAGGAAGGCAAGCTGAAGATCTTCGACAAGGGGATCGAGTGGAAGGACGGCCGGCCGGTGACCCGGCAGACCGCGGAAACCACGCTCTTCTTCCCCGAGATCGAGCCCCTGCGCGAGGAGCTGGCCCACCTCGTGGAGTGCGTCCGGACCCGCCGCGCTCCCCGCACCGACGGGAGGAACGGCCTGCGGGTGCTGCGCGTGCTCGACGCGTGCCAGCGCTCGATCGAGAGGGGAGGGCGGCCTGTCCGGCTCTGAGCCATGGCGGAAAAGCCCTACTTCGTCCACGAGAGCAGCTATGTCGACGAGCCCTGCCGGATCGGCGAGGGAACGCGGATCTGGCACTTCTCGCACGTCATGAAGGACTGCGTCATCGGCCGCGAGTGCATCATCGGCCAGAACGTATTCGTGGCCTCCGGCGTGCGCGTGGGGGACCGCTGCAAGATCCAGAACAACGTCAGCCTCTACGAGGGGGTGACGCTGGAGGACGACGTGTTCTGCGGCCCGTCGATGGTCTTCACCAACGTGATCAATCCCCGCAGCGAGGTGTCCCGGCGCGACGAGTTCAAGCCCACGCTGGTGAGGAAGGGCGCGTCGATCGGGGCCAACGCCACCGTCATCTGCGGGGTGACGATCGGCACCGGGGCCTTCATCGCGGCGGCGGCGGTGGTGACCCACGACGTGCCCGACTTCGCGCTCGTGGTGGGGAATCCCGCCCGCCACGCGGGCTGGATATGCCGGTGCGGGATCAAGCTCGAGGTCGACGACGGGGCGGCGCGATGCGAGGCGTGCGGCGAGAGCTACACGCTCCACACGGGCGTCCTGAGCCGGAACGGGTAATCCCCAACCCTCACCCCTGCCCCTCTCCCTTGCAGGGAGAGGGGATTGTCTGGCCACCCCTCTCCCCCTGTTGGGGGAGAGGGTAGGGTGAGGGGGAGCCTAAGCCGGCAATCCCAGGCGGCGCCGCAGGGGGATGTAGCAGGCCTCGTACCAGAGCAGGAGCGGGAAGCTGGTGCCGTTCTTCCGGCAGACACGCCGCCACTCCGCCAGCTTCACGCTCCACGGCAGGGTGGAGCTGGTCGAGGTGCGGTGGCGGCGAAACTCGGAGAGGACCTGCGGGACATGGGCGAACCGCTTGCCCGCGAGGGCCAGGCGCAGGAACCAGTCCCAGTCTCCCGGGAGACGGAGCGTGGCGTCGAGCCAATATCCCCCTTCGTTGATCGCGCGCCGGCGCACGAACGTGGAGTGGGGCGGGATGAAGTTGTAGCGGCGCAGCGCACGCAGGTCGAAGTCCCGCCCGCGGACCTCCTCGCCCGGCAGCCCCGCCTCGTCGATGTACCGGAAGTCTCCATACACGACGTCCACCTCGGGGTGGTCGGCGAAGTACCGGACCGCGGTCGAGACCGCCCCCGGCACCATGTAGCGGTCGTCGGCGTTCTGGTAGGCGAGGATGTCGCCCTTGGCCATGCGGAAGCCGCGGTTGATCGCGTCGTACATGCCGGCGTCGGGCCCGCTCGTCCACACGATCCCCGGGGCGCCGCGCAGGATGTCGAGCGTCCCGTCGGTGGAACCCCCGTCGACCACGATGTGCTCGAGGCGGGCGTGGTCCTGGCCTCGCACGCTGGCCAGCGTCTCGGGAAGGAAGCGGGCGCCGTTGCGCACCGGAGTCACGATGCTGACGAGGGGGGTGTCCACCGCGACGGGTATAATCGCATGGTGCCGGGCTGGCCCCGCATCACGCTGGTCACGCCCGTCCTCAACGGCGCGCGTTATCTCGAAGCCGCCATCGAGTCGGTCCTCGGCCAGGGCTACCCCGACCTCGAGTACATCGTCGTCGACGGCGGCTCGACCGACGGCACCCTCGACCTCATCCGCCACCACGAGCGCCGTCTGGCCTGGTGGACGAGCGAGCCCGACCGGGGCATGTACGACGCCCTCAACAAGGGTTTTGCTCGTTCCTCCGGCGAGGTGATGGGGTGGCTCTCCGCCACCGACCTGCTTCACCAGGGCTCGCTCCTCGTCGTGGGCGGGGTCTTCCGTGACCTCCCGGAGGTGGATTGGATCACCGGCATGCCCACCGCCCTCACCGAGGAAGGAATGGCAGTGGAGATCGGCCCCTTCCCGAGATGGACCCGGCCCCGCTTCCTGCTCGGGGCGAACCGTTACATCCAGCAGGAGTCCACGTTCTGGCGGCGGCGTCTCTGGATGAAGGCGGGGGCGCGCGTCGACGACTCCCGCACGATGGCGAGCGACTTCGAGCTTTGGCTCCGCTTCTTCCGCCACGCGCGCCTGTATCCCGTACGCGCTCTCCTCGGCGCGTTCCGGCATCACCGCGACTCGCTCTGGGTGCGCAACGAGGCCGAGTGCCGCCGGCTCTACGACGAGATGCTCTCGCGCGAGTTGGACCAGGTGAACGGGGACAGGCTGCTGCGCGCCGCGGGCCGCGTCTCTCTGTGGGCCCGGCAGCGCCCGGGGGTCGGACCGCTCTGGGGCAAGCTGGTTTCGGCGCTGCTCCCCACGATTCCGGGGCCCGATCGGCCGCCCGTCGTGCGGCACGACGGCACGCGCTGGGTGCTATAATCGCGCGGCCTTTGTCGCGATCGTGGCCATCCAGAAAGGACCGCCCGTAGTGAACATTTCCGTCATCGGCCTGGGCAAGCTCGGCTCGCCCATGGCGGCGGTGCTGGCCGACAAGGGCCATACGGTCGTCGGCGTCGACGTCAATCCCGCCTTCATCCGTGCCCTCCAGGAGGGGCGGGGGTCGGTCCGTGAGACCGGGCTCGACGAGCTCGTCGAGCGCAACCGCGCACGGCTCCGCGCCACCACCGACTACGCCGAGGCCGTCCTCGCCACCGACCTGACCTTCATCATCGTGCCCACTCCTTCGCAGGCGGACGGGACCTTTTCGATCGAGCACATCCTGACCGCGTGCCGGCCGATCGGCCAGGCGCTCGCCCGGAAGAAGGACTTCCACGTCGTGGTGGTGACCAGCACCGTGATGCCGGGCTCGACGGGCGGCCCGATCCGCGAGGCGCTGGAGAAGGCTTCGGGCCGGACGTGCGGCCGGGACTTCGGGCTCTGCTACAACCCGGAGTTCATCGCCCTCGGCAGCGTCATCCGCGACATGCTGCACCCCGACTTCATCCTCATCGGGGAGTCCGACCCGCGCTCGGGCGACATCCTGGCCTCGCTCTACGAGAAGCACTGGGAGCCGCGGCCCCCGGTGCGCCGGATGAGCTTCGTCAACGCCGAGCTGGCCAAGATCGCGGTCAACACGTTCGTCACCACCAAGATCACGTACGCCAACACGCTGGCCCGGATCTGCGAGCGCCTGCCGGGGGCGGACGCCGACGTCGTGACCGCGGCCCTGGGCCTCGACACCCGCATCGGCCCCAAGTACCTGAAGGGGGCGCTGGGCTTCGGGGGACCGTGCTTCCCGAGGGACAACGTCGCCTTCAACGCCCTCGCGCGCGACAACGGCGTGCACGCGCTGCTGGCGGAAGCCACCGACCGCTTCAACCGGCAGCAGGTGGGCTGGCTGGCCGACCAGATGCTCCAGCACCTGCCTTCGGGCGGGCGCGTGGGCATCCTGGGTCTGGCCTACAAGCCGGAGACCAACGTGGTCGAGGAATCGCAGGGCGTGGCCTTCGCCCGCTACTTCCTCGAGCAGGGAGTCCCCGTCGTGGTCTACGACCCCGCGGCGCTCGACGCCGCGCGGCCGCTGCTGAGCGGAGCGATCACCTTCGCGTCGTCGGCCGAGGAGTGCGCGCGCCAGGCGGATCTGCTGCTCATCGCCACCGCGTGGGACGAGTTCCGCCGCCTGTCGCCCCGTTCCCTCAAGGACTCGGGGCGTCGGCCGGTCGTCGTCGACTGCTGGCGCATCCTGCCCGAGGCGGAGTTCGCTGAGCGGGCGGAGCTGATCGTCCTGGGACGGGGGCCCGCTCTCGGCGCGCCCGCGCCCGTGCTTGCGGAAAGGAGCGCGTCTTGACCCAGAGAAGGGCCCTCGTCACCGGCGCCGGCGGCTTCATCGGTCACCACCTGGTCACGTACCTCAAGAGCGAAGGGCACTGGGTGCGCGGCGTCGACCTCAAGCGGCCGGAGTACAACCCGAGCGACGCCGACGAGTTCGAGGTCATCGACCTGCGCCGCTGGGACAACTGCCTGCAGGCCACGCGGGGGATCGACGACGTGTACGCCCTCGCCGCCGACATGGGCGGCATGGGGTTCATCTCCACGAATCACGCCCCCATCCTCCACAACAACGCCCTCATCAACTTCCACACGATCGAGGCGGCCCGGCTGAACGGCGTCCAGCGCTATCTGTATACCTCCTCGGCCTGCATCTATCCCGACTACCGCCAGCGAGACGCCAACGTGACCGCGCTCAAAGAGGAGGACGCCTATCCGGCGCAGCCCGAGGACGCCTACGGGTGGGAGAAGCTCATCACCGAGCGCCTGTGCATGCATTACCGGAAGGACTACGGGCTGGAGACGCGCGTCGTCCGCTTCCACAACATCTTCGGACCGCTCGGCACCTGGACGGGCGGGCGCGAGAAGGCGCCGGCCGCGCTCTGCCGCAAGGTCGCCGTCGCCAAGCTCACCCACAAGCCCGAGATCGAAATCTGGGGCGACGGCGCGCAGACCCGCTCGTTCTGCTACATCGACGACTGCGTGCGGGGGATCCATCGGCTGATGGAGTCGAGCTATTCGGAGCCGCTGAACCTCGGCCAGGACCGCCTCATCACCGTCAACGAGCTGGCCGACGTCGTCGCCCGCATCGCGGGCGTGAGCATCACCAAGAAGCACGTGCCGGGGCCGCAGGGCGTGCGCGGACGGAACTCCGACAACACGCGGCTGCGCGAGGTCCTGGGCTGGGAGCCCGAGATCAGCCTCGAGGAAGGCCTCACGCGCACGTACGAGTGGATCGAGAAGCAGGTCCGGAACATGCTGACCACCGGTCAGGTCATGACCAACGTCATCCCCGGCGCTTCCTATCCGGTTCAGGCGGGGGTCGCCCCTGCCACAACGCGGGCCGGGCGGACGTAGGGGCGGGATGGAGCCGGAGACGTTCACCGGGGTCGGGGTCGAAGCCGTACGCTCGTACTGGAACTCCCGGCCCTGCAACATCAAGCACTCGCCCAAGGAAGTCGGCACCCGCGAGTACTTCGACGAGGTCGAAGCGCGGAAATACCTCGTCGAGCCGCACATCCCCCGCTTCGCCGAGTTCGAGCGCTGGAGGGGCAAGAAGGTCCTCGAGATCGGCTGCGGCATCGGCACCGACACGATCAACTTCGCGCGCCACGGCGCCCAGGTCACCGCGGTCGACCTGTCGGACACGTCGCTCGAGGTTGCGCGCAGCCGCGCGGCGGTGTTCGGCCTGCAGGACCGCATCCGGTTCTACCAGGGCGATTCGGAGGAGCTGTCCCGCTTCCTCCCCGTAGAGCCCTACGACCTCGTCTACTCGTTCGGGGTCATCCACCACACGCCGCGTCCCGGCGCCGTCCTCGACGAGCTGCGGAAGTACGTCGGTCCCGAGAGCACGCTGAAGGTCATGGTGTACAACCGGCGCTCGTGGAAGGTGCTCTGGATCGTGATGGGCTACGGGAAGGGCCAGATCTGGCGGCGGGAGGAGCTGGTGGCGCGCTACTCCGAGGCCCAGACCGGCTGCCCGGTCACGTACACCTACACGCCGCAGCAGGGGCAGGAGTGGCTGCGGCGGCACGGCTTCGAGCCGACCGACGTCTGGGTCGACCACGTCTTTCCGTACTCGATCCCCGAGTACAAGGAGTACCGCTACAAGAAGGTGTGGTACTTCCGGATGCTCCCTGCTCCCGCGTTCCGCGCCCTGGAACGCGCGTTCGGATGGCACCTCTGCATGACGGCCCGGCCGCGCCCCTGACGTCCGCGCGCGGCGCGCTCGGCGCCGGGCGACGACAGGCGGCCCTCCTGCCTCTCTCCGTGATCAAGGACCTGTTCTTCGTCTCGACGCGGGGGAGATCGGCCCGACGTTCCCTGTCCTATCTTGGCGTCGTCGCGCTCGTGGTCTTCCCTCTGTATGGCCGCTCCCTCGCGATGCATGTCACGCTCATCCCAGACCAACACCGCTGGATGTCTCTCGACATCGCCTTGAACAAGACGTTCTGTGGGGAGCCCTCGGCGCTCTCGCCGAGCTTCAAGAGTCGTACCGTCCTCGAGCACCCCCTGGTCGTGAGCACACCCTTCCGGAGGATGATTCGCGCGGAGGCGGGCTCCATAGACGCGTACTGTCGGTCGCTGACGCCCTACGTCAACAACGAGAACTCGCTCATGCTGTTGATGAGGGCGGCCCTGTGGGCGAGACGGGGCCTTTCGCCGCGCGGCCTCGGGCATTGGCTCCTGCTCGTGCGCCTCGTCGTCATCTTGTGTTTCTGCTACGTGCTGCTGTGGAGCGGAGCGAGCGTGCTCACCTGCGCGTGCATCCTTGCCGCCGCGCTTTCGCTGTTGCAGAGCGTCAGCGAGCGCGGCTACTCCGTGTATCCGTTCCTGCTGGTGTTGCCGATGGCAAGCGTGGCGCTTTATTCGGTCGCGTCCAGGGTCGTCGTCCCGCCGAGGGTTGGCGCACACCTGCTCTTCAGCGCCTTCGGGGGCGGGCTGGCCGCCTTTCACGCGAACATGCGAACGAGCCATCTGCCGATGCTGCTCGGCCTCTTTCTGGCCTACCTGGCAATCACGCATGGCGCCGCCGGTCGCTTGGGTTCCCGTCTGACCCGATCGCAAGCGCTGGCCTGGTGGTCGGGCGGCGTCCTTGCCTTCGCAATCGGGTACGCGGCGTTCACGGTGACCTTCATACGACCTTTGGAAGCCGTCGCCTCGAAGGTCCACGCGTTTGCCAACTACTCCTACCACGCCGTCACGCACCCGCTGGTGTTGTCGCTGGCCCTGCCCGAGAACGACCTCAGCCGCCGGGAGGGCATCGTGTGGGGCGACGATGGCGCAGGCTTCCGTCTGGCGAAGGAGATGGTGCCGACGGTGAAGTACCTCGAGCCGCCGTACGAACGCGCGCTTCTCTTGTACTACCTGAAGCTGTGGCTGTTCCATCCGCGGGAGATGGTCGACATCTATCGGATGAAGATTGCCCTCGCCGGCAAGGACATGCTCGACAACGTCGGACGGCTGCCCTATGGCGGCCGTCTGTGGACGTGGGTCCTTGCCCCGCTCGGGATCCTGCCCAGCGGAGGCGCGCTCCTATCCGTCTTCGTCCTGGTGACGGCCGTGTCCGCCGTCTTCAGCATGAGGATGGCGTGGCCGCTCGCGTTCGTGATGACGCTGGCCGGGGTGGCCGCGTGCATGTCATTGCTGGAGTCGATGGTCACCGTCCCGTATTTCCTGGCTGCCTATCACGGCTACCTGCTGATGTCCGCGGTGTTGGTCGGCCTGCTCGCCTGGCAGCTCCTGCTGGAGGGTAGTCGAGCCGCACTGCTGTGGATCCGGCAAAGACAGCTTCGACGCGAGGCGCTCTAGGAGGAACGCTGGGCGGCGATGCCCATGACGTCCCACAGTTTCAGCGAGATCCGGATACGCTTGAGCGGCCCCGCGGCGGAAGCGAGCAATCGGATCGCCGGCGCCACGGGGGTCTCTCGGGCCAGGTAGGACAGGCGATTCAGGACGTAGCTGACGCGGTAGGGATGGCCGAAATATCGGCACGCCCGAATCGCGAATCCCGCCTCCTGCAGGACGCGCGAGAGGTTGGAGCGGGAGAAGAGATTGATGTGTTGGACGGGATCCATGTAGTGCCAGTGCCGGCCCATCAAGCGCGCGACGAGCGAGCCGGCATCCGGAGTGGACAGGAACAGCCAGCCTCCCGCCTTGAGTCGGTCGCGCAGGCGGGCCAGCGCGAGCTCGGGATGCGCGAGGTGCTCGATGACGTCCCAGCAGGTGATAACGTCGAACGTCGCCGGCAGGTCCGCGGGCATCTCATAGATGGAGCCGGCACGGCTGGCCACCCCGAACCGATCGATGCTCCACGAGACGGCGCCGCGGTTCAGCTCCAGGCCGTAGGCGTCGTGGGCGGACCCGATCGCGGCCAGGAAGTGTCCGTAGCTGGAACCGACGTCGAGGAGTCGTCCCTTGGGTGAAAACTCGCGAACGAAGGCCGCCTTGGCCCGGGCGGCGAGCATGTTGCCGTCGTCCAGGTAGTATTCGATGTTGCCATCCATCTCGAAGATGGGACGCTCGCTCTCGTAGATCGAAAGGCCGTCGTCGGCCAGGGCCAGCCCCGCGGGAACGCTCACGTGGCGACAGGCGGGGCACCGATAGACCTCGCGTCCGAGCTTCTCGAACCAGGGTTGCAGGGCCGCGCGGCATACCGGACAGGAGAGATCGCGACCGTTCATGGTCAGGCGATAGCGGCTTCGGGTAGCTCCAGACACGGCACCGCCTCCGGGTCCGGAACGAGCACGGGCGCGCGTTGAAGGCGGGTGCGATGCCAGGCCACCAGCACCATCAGTCCCCAGAGCTCGAACCCGTAGGAGCGCCGGCCCGACATGTGCTCCTGCAATGCTGCGCGGACCTGCTCCGCGTCGAGGACGGCCATCGTCCGCAACGAGCTTTCCGCGAGCAGGTCATGGGCCAGCTCCCGCGCGGGTCCCCGCAGCCAGCCGTGTACCGGGATGCTGAAGCCCTGCTTTCCGGCTCGCGCCACATCCACCCCGTAGGTGCGCCGCGCGAGCTCGCGTAGCACCCTCTTCGAAGGACCTGTGACCGTGGACTTCAGGCGCGCGGGAAGCGAAACCGCGAACTGTGCCAGTCGAGCCTCCAGGAAGGGCGCGCGCACCTCGAGGCCGTGGGCCATGCTCATGCGGTCCGACTTGACGAGGATGTCGTTGGGCAGGTACTCGGCGAGGTCGAGGATCTGCAGGTCCTGAAGGCTCGGATGCTCAGGCACCCGGTGCCGCTCGGCCAGCCTGGCCAGGCAACCGGCGGCCTTCTCCTGGAGAGCGCGGGGCGTGAGGAAGCGCGCGGCCTCGGAGGGCAGCCAGGCCCCATTCCAGGTGAGGTGCGCCGTCGCGGGGGACAGGTCGGCCGCCCGCAGGAAGCGCATCATCTTGTAGCTCGTCGAGACCTTGCCCTCGCCTGTCCGGATCGTTCCGCTCATCCGCGCGGCCGCTCTGCGCACGGGCGCCGGGAGCCGCCGGACGACCGCGTCGTGCCAGCGAGTCGCCTTGTACGTCAGGTAGCCGCCAAACAGCTCGTCGCCACCGTCGCCGCTCAGCACGACCTTGTTGTGGCGGGCCGCCTCGCGCGCGAGTGTCCACACGGCCAGGGCCGACGAGTCCGCCAAGGGCTCATCGGCGTGCTCCACGATCTGGAGAAAATCCCGCAGAGCGTCGGGCGTGAGCGTCACGCGCGTGATCGGGATGCCGAGCTGCCGCGCGGTCTCGGCGGCCCGTGCATACTCGTCGTGAGTCCGCTCTTCGAAAGAAAGACAGTAGGCCCTCGCCAGGCGCCCCGAGCGCGCTGCGCTCCTGGCCACGAGCGACGAGTCGATCCCTCCCGACAGGAACACGCCGACCGGAACGTCGCTCCTCAACGCGAGCCGCGCTGAGTCGTCCAGCAGGCGCTCCAGCGTCTCGACGGCACGACCGAGGTCGGATTCGCCGGGTCCAGTGGCTTGCGGGGTCCAGAACGTTCCGGTTCTGGGTTCGGCGCGCCCCGAATAGATCCGCCAGGTTCCCGGGCGAAGCCGGCGGACGCCCTTCATGAGGGTCTGATCCCCGGGCACGTAATTGAGGCACAGGTATTCTGGGAGGACCTCGGCATTGAGCTCGCGGTTCTGGCCCAACAGCGTGGCCAGAGGGCTCAGCTCAGAGGCGAAGACGATCCCGTGAGGCTGCTCGACGTACAGGAGCGGCTTCTCCCCGAAGCGGTCCCGGACAAGAAACAGCTCCTTCTTTCGCCGGTCGGCGAGCGCGAACGCGAACATTCCCGTCAGACGGGCGGGCAAATCCACGCCCCACCGCCGGTAGCCGTGTAGGAGCACCTCGGTGTCGGACTGAGTGCGGAACTGGCAGCCGAGGGACTCCAGTTCCTGGCGGAGCTCGATATGGTTGTAGATCTCCCCGTTGAACGTGACGACCATCTGGCCGTCGGCCGTGGACATCGGCTGCCGTCCCTGCGGGGAGAGGTCGATGATGGACAGCCGGCGGTGTCCGAGAAAGAACGTTGCGTCGGACCAGCACGCGCCGTCGTCGGGTCCCCGATGCCGCAACGAGTTCACGAGCTTCCGAAGCAGAGCCTGCCGCTCGGGGCGGCGGCCGTCGTAGGCGTATTCTCCGAGGATCCCGCACATGTTCAGCGGACGCGCTCGGCCTCCGTGGCCTTCCACTCCCTGCGGATCACATACGCCTCGCTTCCCCCCAAACGGTAGTAGATGCGCACGAGAACCTCCGCGAGGATGCCCACGAGCATCAACTGCAGAGAGCTCAAGAGCAGAAAGGCGGCGAGGATGAACCAGCCACTGTGCTCGCGCACGGTCGCGACTCCGGTCAAGAACGAGTAGCCCAACAACCAGGCGGCTATTGAGACGCCCAGGAGCGCGAGCAGCATCGCAATCGTCCCGAACGCCCGGAGAGGACGGTTGAGGTAACGAATCGAAAAGAACAAGAAAGTGATGTCGAGAAGCACGCCGAGCGTGCGGCCGAGCCCGTAGCTCGACTCCCCGAAGGGTCTCTCTATGTTTCGTATCTTGACCTCCGTGATGCGGGCCCCGACCATTTCGGCGAGCGCGGGGACGAATCGGTGCTGCTCCCCGAGAAGACGCATGTGCCGAATGAGGTCCGCCCGGTAGGCCCGGAAGGTCGTCCCGAAGTCCTGGACGTCGAGATGCGAAATACGGCGTATGACCAGGTTGGCCGCCCGCGACGGCCAGCGTCGAAGGACTCCCTCCTTTCGGTCGTGGCGCCATCCGCAGACCAGGTCGTATCCCTCTTCCAACTTGGCCACCAGCTGGGGGATGTCCTCCGGGAAGTGCTGAAGATCGGAGTCCATCGAGATCAGGATGTCTCCATTGGCCGCATCGAGACCCGCCTGCAGCGCTGCCGTCTGCCCGAAGTTCCGCCGCAACTCGATGATGCGCAGCCGAGACTCTCCCGCCACGAGCGTCTTGGCCACCTCCAGGCTGCCGTCGGTGCTACCGTCGTCGACGAGAAGGATCTCGAAGGCATAGCGCTCCTGCAGGCTGCGGACGGTCTCGGCGATGCGCCGCACCAGCTCGGGCAACGACGCGGCCTCGTTGAATACCGGGGCGACGATGCTGATCAGCGGAAGTGGGGAGCCGGGCGGCAAGAGCTCTAGGGCTTCGTACCGATGACGCTCCAGCTGTAGCCATGCCGGTGATACAGGCGGACGTCGCGGAAACCGACCTGGGCCAGGAGCTCATGGGCTTCGTCCCGCGTGTAGTACTTCGCGAAGGTCGGGTTCAGCTGGTCATAGAGTACCAGCCGGCGCTTCTCCGGCGTCAGCCGTGCAAACACACTGCGCATGTAGCCCGCGAGCGGGATGCGCAGGTACCGGGAGGCCATCATGTAGGCCGTCACCGGCCCGTACAGCGTCCAGACGAAGAGCGCGAGCGCCGCGTGAGGGAGCCGGCGCGTGACTGCCCGCAGCGCCTTGGCGAGCGTCACGTAAGCCGCGTTTCCTTCCCGTCCATACAACCAGACCGCGCACTTGCCACCCCGGCGGAGGGCGCCCCAGGCCGCTCCGATTACAGGCATCGGATCCGGAATGTGATGCACCACCCCGATCGAGAACACGAAGTCGAGATCGCCGGTGGCCGGCAGGCAATCACCGGGCGCGTTCAAGTAGGTGATACGGTCTTGCGAGGTGACTGTGTTGTTTCGAAGGACCTCGAACGCGCCCGACGGCTCGACGGCCAGCACGTGGCGGGCGCCCGCGGCGAGGAGGACGTTGACGAACCGACCCGTTCCCGAGCCCACATCGGCCACCCGGGCACCGGCGATCTCGCCTTCGTTCAGCAGGGGGCCGAATATGTCCCTGAACAGCGCCGACGAGCCATAGTAGCCGTCGTTGTCCTGATACTTGACCCACTGCTCCCCGAAATCCTCGATCGTCCGCTGCTGGAGCGCCCCGTGGGTCATCGGGCTATCGGCAATCGATCAGCGGCAAGCCAGGTAATCTAACGTCCGGCGGGCCTCCGCGTCAATCACGAGGTCTTTGGCGGCGATTGTTCCCAGAACGACTCGACCAGACGGCGATGGTAGAGTTAGCCGAGCATGACCGGGGGCGCGCCCTACCTCTCCGTCGTCGCGACCTCCAGGAACGACGACCACGGGGGAGACCTGCTCCGTCGTATGCAGATCTTCGTGGACGGGCTCCTG
>Ga0210378_10000246_pt1 | contig 26527 bp, 24 predicted proteins | sample PLM1_60_b1redo_FD_155465 | JGI IMG/M metagenome (GOLD analysis project Ga0210378, IMG submission 155465) | Groundwater sediment microbial communities from an aquifer in East River, Colorado, USA - PLM1_60_b1 redo | ecosystem: Environmental > Terrestrial > Soil > Riparian zone | place: USA: East...
TTTCGAGCCAGCCAAGGAGCGCGAGTGGCGACAAAGCGACAACTGCCAGCACCGCCGCAATCCCGGCCGTCTTCCTCAGCCGCTCACGCCCCGCCTGAGCACACACGTCCCCCTCGGCATCGAGGCCGTGACTGGGATTGAACGATGTGCCGCATCGCAAGCTGCCGGCTCCGAACGTCACGCGAGTGGGGATGACTGCCCAACCGAGGGCGAAGAAGATCACGGCCAGCACGAGACCCGCCAGCGACAGCCTGGTAGCAGACGCCATCGCCGCAGCGTACCGGTGGCCTCAAGCCGATCACCTAGCCTCCAGCGTCAGGCGGCCGACTTGAGCTGGTCGGCGAGCTTCTTGTCCAGGGCCACCCGCACCAGCGCGGCGGCAAAGCGAGGCAGATCCTGGTCCGATACAAGTCGCACGAGCGCATCGGGTTCGGTGGGGAGGTCCAGACGTCGCGCACCCTCGATCACCCGGCGGTCCAGGAACGGGCGCACCCACGGCCAGACGCCCTGCACCTCGCGGAGGAAGATGTCGGCGCCCACGGGACCGATGCCTGGGAACTCGGTGAGGAGGACCCGGATCTGATCCCGGTCATCCCCAGCCTTCGCACTCAGCCGCCGCAGGTCACCGCCATAGCGTTCGAGCACTAGCCCGGCGGCGTTACCGAGCATCGTCGACGTGCGCTCGTCGTACCGGCGGTAATGCCCGCGACCCAGCGCGTCCACCCGCTGCTGCCAGGTCGCCTTATGCATCTTCTGGGGCGTGGTGAAACCGGCGGCGAAGAGTTCCCGCGCAGCAGCGGTCGCCACGGCGGCGGAGATCCGGGCGCTCAGCAGCGTCGCGAGCACCATGAGTTGGTAGAGCGGAGCCGGCTGGTTGCGCAGGCGGATCCCCGCCTCCTCGGCGTATGTCCGGCCGGCGCGATCGAGTAGGGCCGCTACGACGGCTCGCTCACGGACGCTCACATCGATCACCTCCGGTCGGCGGATGCTCCGTTCGAGCTACCCGTGACCGGCCCGTGTCATGCACGCCTCAACGACGCGACCAGGCTCCTGGCGAGTCCACCAGCTCCTGCACGTGAGCCGGGAACTTGGCCGCGAGGACGTCGGCGAGGCTCACCTCGTCGAGCACGCTGCGCACCGCCGCCCGCAGGGCTACCCAGACGGTCTGCAGGTGCTCGGCGGCGCCGTCGTAGCTGGCTGTCTCCGGCCGTTCGCCGCGAACACCGGCGAGCGGCCCGTCTACAGCACGAAGCACGTCACCAACGGAAATCTCGGTGGCCGGCCGGGCAAGCCGGTAGCCACCCTCGGCGCCGCGCTGGCTCCGGACGAGCCCGCCGCGCCGGAGGTCGGACAGGATCGCCTCAAGGAATTTGCGAGGCAGGGACTGCCGGTCGGCGAGGACCTGAGCCGTCGCCGATTCACTCTCGTCTGCCGCGAGCGCCAGCAAGGCGCGTACTGCGTAGTCCGCCCGCGCCGAAATCTGCATACCCCCATGATGCCGCCCCTTGGCCTTCCCGTTGGAAGGCCACCCCGCTATCGGGGCGGGAACGTCACTGTCCGGCATCCGCAAGACCCCACCGGCGGCGGATCTTGTTGTTCGCGATGTTGAACAGGACGTCCACGACGATGCCGAAAACGAGGATGACGATCATGTACGCGATCAGGCCGGGGTAGTCCGTCTGGTCGCGCGCGTGGCTGAGGTTGGCGCCGATCGCCGGCGTGTTCGGGATCTGCACCAGCAGCTCACCCGCCATCAGGCTGCGCCAGGCGAACGCCCAGCCCTGCTTGAGCCCGGCCACGATCGCCGGCAGTGATGCCGGCCCGATCACGTACCGGTAGAGGGCGAGGCCCCGCGCGCCGAGATTCCGGCCCGCGCGCACGAGAACGGGCGAGACGTAGTCGACGCCGGTGATGACCCCGTTGGCGATCGACGGCGCGGCACCGAGGACGACGACGAAGAACATCGCCTGTTCGCTCAGCTTGAACAGCACGATCGCGAGCGGGAACCAGGCAATCGACGGCATCGTCTGGAGGCCGGTGATGAACGATCCGAGCGCCGTCCGCAGCACCCGGGAGCGCGCCACGGCGAGGCCGAGCAGCAATCCGAGGACGGTGGCGAACGCGAAACCGGAGACCGCCCGCCGCGCCGTCGTGCTGACGGCGTCCCAGAACTCGCCGGTCGGGAGCAGCCTGACGAGCTCGTCGAAGACCGTGCCGGGGCCGGGGAGGATCCACGGGTCCTTCCAGCCGGTCCAGACGACGACCTGCCAGATCCCCAGGGCCAGAGTGACGGCGGCGACCTTCGGCCACACCGCCGACCAGAGCTTCTCGGCGCGCGACGTGGTGCGCCCGCCGCCGAGATCGAGAGCGTCGAGGCCGGCGATCTCCTCGGCCGTGCGCGTGGACGTGAGGTCAGTGGCCATGCCGGCGCACCTCCTCCTTGAGCCGGTCCGTGACGCTGGCAGCCAGCGACGCGATCTCCGGCGAGTCGATACGGCGCGGGCGGTCAAGGTCCACATTGAACTCCGCCACGGGACGGCCCGGACGGCTGGACAGCACGACGATGCGGTCGCCGAGCCGGGCCGCCTCACGGACGTTGTGGGTGACGAAGATGACCGTGAGCTTCCGCTCGGTCCAGATCCGCTCGAGCTCGTCGTGCAGGATGTCGCGGGTCATGGCGTCGAGCGCGCCGAACGGCTCGTCCATGAGTAGGACCGGGCTGTCCATCGCCAGCGTCCGCGCGAGGGCCACCCGCTGCCGCATACCGCCGGAGAGCTCGTGCGGCTGGCGGTCGGCGAACTCGGTCAGGTGGACGACGGAGAGCAGCTCGCGGGCGCGGGCGCGACGCGCGGCCCGCTTCACCCCACGCAACTTCAGCGGCACCTCGACGTTCGCGAGGACGCTGCGCCACGGGAACAGCGCCGGCTCCTGAAACATCAGCGCGGGCTCGGCACCGCCGGTGTCGATCGTGCCGGCGCTCGCCGAGTCGAGCCCCGAGACGATGTTCAGCAGCGTGCTCTTGCCGCAGCCGGACGCGCCGACCAGGCAGACGAACTCGCCGGGCTTCACCGTCAGGCTGAGCCGGTCGAGGGCGAGCACCGCGGTCGGGCCACGCCCGTAGGCCTTGGAGACCTCGCTCAACACGACGGCGGGCGCCGACGTCGCCGCCGGCACCCCCGTCATGGTCGTCGTCGCGGCAGTCATGGCCCACTCACCTGTTCCTTGCTCTTGTCCTTGAGCACCTCGTTCAGCGGACCGAGGTCGTAGATGCCCTCGAGGTTGTCGACCGGGTCGAGCAGCCCGACGGCCTGCGCGTGCTTGGCGCCGTCCAGCAGCGAGTTCACGACCGGGTCCTCGGTGAAGACCAGGGTCTTCCAGCCGCCCGCGACGATCTCCAGCTTGAGCGCCTTGCCGGTGATCTTGCCGATCCCCTCGGCGACCGCCTTCTGCGCGGCGGCCGGGTCAGCGTTGACCTTGTCGGTGGCCTCGACGTGGCCCGCCAGGAACTTCTTCACCACGTCCGGGTGCTCCTTGAGGAACGCCGTACGGACGATCACGTGCGTGGTGACGAACTTCTTGTCCGGCCACAGGTCACGCTCGTCGACGAGAACCTTGCCGCCGGCCTCCTGCAGCCGGTACGCCCACGGCTCCGGGACCCACGCGCCGTCGATCGCGCCGCTGGTGAACGTCTCCAGGCTCTGCGCGTTCTCCTGCGGGAGGATCGAGACGTCGCCGCCGCCGTCCTTGTTGGTCTTGAGGCCCTTCTCCTTGAGCCAGTACCGCAGCGCGATGTCCTGGGTGTTGCCCAGCTGCGGCGTGGCGATCTTCTTGCCCTTGAGCTGCTCGACGCTGGTGATGTTCGGCTTCACGACGAGTGCGGCACCATTCGCGGCCGAGCCGGCGATCACCCGGACTGCCTTGCCCTTGGACTTGGCGTACGCGTTGGTCGCCGGGCCAGGACCGATGTAGGTGATGTCGATCGCGTCGGAGAAGATCGCCTCGACCGCGGACGGGCCGGCGTTGAACGTCTTGGTGGTGAGCTTGACGTCGTCGCCGAGCGCCTTCTTGAAGATCCCCTGGTTGACGCCGACGATCGCCTGCGCGTGGGTGACGTTAGGGAAGTAGCCCAGGCGGAGCTCCACCGGACCATCAGAGCTGCCGGCGCTGTCCCCACAGGCGCTGGCACTCCCGGCCACGGCAAGCAACGCAGCTACAGCCAGCGCGCGGGTGCGCAGGGCGGCTCTCATGGGGGCTCCTTCTCTACTGGATCGCTAATTCCCCTCGACTAAGTAGAGATTGAACGACGCCTCGGAGCCGGTCAAGGCCGTGCCCACAGAACGAGACGAAAGTACGAGCCTCGTGACCCACCTCACGTCGCATGCTTGGACAGTGGAACCCGATGCGGCTTTCGTCCGGGTACAGCTGAAGCTGGCCGCCGCCTGGCGGGCCGACCTGCCGGGTTCGGTGACACCACATCTCGTCGTGGCGCTACCGTCGTTGGGCCTCGATCCGGTGCTGCTGTCGCACTACGCTCCACGCATCCCGGCGCTGGAGCAACGGAGAAGCTGCTCGAACGGCCCGATGCGCTCGCCCAATTGCGCGCGGTGGGAGACGGCAAGGTCGCGATGATCGAGCCGTGGAACGTCACCGCCGCCGAGCGCGAACTCGCGATCGAGCTGAAGATGCCGCTCTACGGCGCGCACCCGCGGCACTGGCGGCTGGGGACGAAGAGCGGGGCGCGGCGACTCTTCATCGAGGAGGGCGTGCCCTGCCCGGCCGGAGTCCAGGACGTCACCTCCCCTGACCAGGTCGTCGACGCGGTCGTCCACCTGCGCAAGCTCGACCCTGACCTGCACGCCGTCGTCATCAAACTGGACAACAGCGCCGCCGGCGACGGCAACGCGATCATCGACCTCGGCGGGGCGCCCGCGCCGGGTTCGCCCAGTGAACGGACGGCGCTGGAGCGCAAGCTGTACGCGCTGCCTGGGTGGTACGTCCAGTCGCTGGCGGGCGGCGGCATCGTCGAGACGTGGATCGAAGCCCACGACTTCCGTAGCCCCAGCGCCCAACTGACGATCACGCCGACCGGCGATGTCGTTGTGCTGTCCACACATGACCAGATCCTTGGCGGCCACTCGAACCAGGTCTACCTGGGCTGTCGCTTCCCCGCCGATCCGGCGTACGCGGTCCAGATCGGCGAGTACGGCGCGGTGGTCGGACGTGGGCTGGCCCGCGACGGCGTCATCGGACGCTTCAGCGTGGACTTCGCGACCGTGCGCGACACGGCGGGGGGCTGGCAGTCGTACGCCCTGGAGATCAACCTGCGCAAGGGAGGCACCACGCACCCGTTCGCCACTCTCCGCGCGCTCGCGCAGGGTCGGTACGACGCGGCCCGTGCGGCGTTCGCCGGAGCCGACGGCCGCCCGCGGTACTACGTCGCCAGCGACAACCTCGTCGACGACGCGTGGCGGGCGCTGGCCCCCGCTGACGTGGTGACACGCATCGAGAACGCCGGCCTGAACTACGACCCGCGACGCCGCACCGGGGTTGTGCTGCACATGCTCGAGTGCCTTCCCATCGACGGGCGGTTCGGGCTGACGGCGATCGGCGCCAGCCGGGACGAGGCCGAGTCGCTCTACGCCGCTGCCCCGCAGGCCCTGTACTGAGGAGTCCACAGAGGAGTCCACATGGAACGACCACGTCGCCTGGCGGAGATCCGCGGCTTCGGCATCGATCGCGTGGCCGCGGCCGCCGGCGATGACCCGGACGTGCTGCGATTGGAGAACCTGGACACCGACCTGGCCCCGCCGCCTGAGGCGATCGCCGCGACCTGTGAGGCCGCAGGCCGCGACGACGCGAACAGCTACCTGCCGTTCACCGGACGGCTCGACCTCAAGCAGGTAATCAGCGCCCGGATCGCGGCGCGCAGCGGCGTGACCTACGACCCTGCCAGCGAGATCGTCATCACCGGCGGCGACGGCGACGGGCTCCTCGACGCGCTCCTCGCCCTGACCGATCCGGGCGACGTGGTGATCCTGACCGACCCGACGTACGCCGGCATGGTCAACCGCGTCCGCCTCGCTGGCTGTGTGCCCCGGCTCGTGCCGGCAGACGTCCGCGCTGGCCGGTGGCGACTCGACATCGACTACCTGCACGCCGCGGTCGCTCGCGGGTGTCGGGCGATGTTCCTGCAGAACCCGACATTCCCGTCCGGCCAGGTCTTCGACGCCGCCGAGTGGGACGCCATCGCCACGCTCTGCCACGACCATGACCTGTGGTTGATCTACTGGGCGATGTTCGAGGGCATCGTGTTCGACGGCCGACCCGTGATCCATCCCGCGTCGCTGCCGGGTCTACGGGACCGGCTGGTCACCATCGGCACGGTCTCGATGGAGCAGCGGATGATCGGCTGGCGCCTGGGCTGGATCGTGGCTCCCGAAGCGGTGACCCCAGACCTCGCGGTGGTGCACATCTACAACTCGATCGTGCCGGGCGGCATCGCCCAGGCCGCGGCGCTCGCCGCCCTCACCGCACCGGACGATGGGCTCGGAACCTGCGTGGCGGAGTGGCAGCGGCGACGGGACACCATGCTGGAACAGCTGCATGGCTTGCCGGTGATCCCCGCGGCCGGAGGGTGGTCGCAGCTGCTCGACGTCGCTGCGTTGGGCATCGACGCATCCGAGTTCTCGCGGCGCCTGCTCGCGCAGAAGGTGGCGGCGACCCCGATGACCGGCTGGGGCGGCGAGGTCGCGGCGCGGCAGGTCCGCCTGGTCTTCAGCAACGAACCGGTCGACCGGCTGCACCTGCTCGGCGATCGCGTCCGCACCGCGCTCAAAGCTCGCTAGGCTCAAAGCTCGCTAGAAGGGGAACGCCGGGTCGTCCCCCAGCGGGACGACCCGGCGTTTGGCCTGTTCAGCGCAGCAGGTAAGCCATCGTCCTCCCCATGACAGCGTTGCGGGCCGCTGCCGTGCTGATCCCTTCGAAGCCGAATCCGAAGTACAGCGTGTCGTTCGTCGCGATGACGGCACCCTCCGGGAAGCCCGCCGCGGTCGTCCGGATGAAGTTGTTCGGGTTCGGCGCGCTACCGGCAGGCGGGCCCGTGACCGCCCACCCTGCCAGGCCGTCCTCGAACGACGTGGTGCCCTCGCCGGTGGACACGACGATGTCGTCGAGGAAGACACCCAGGCCCTGAACAGCCCAGTCACTCGCGTACGCGATGGATATCTCCACCTGCTTGCCCGCGTACGCGCTCAGATCGACCTGCCACTGCTGCCAGCCGCCGGAGCCGCCGGACGCCGCGTTCCAAGCGCCCGTCGTACCGGTCGGGCTGCAGGTCCCGTCCGCGTTGAGCGTCTGGTAGTGGTCGAGCTGCGGGTGCAACTCCCGCCATCCCGCCGGACAGCTGTCGCCGGTGTTCTGGCTCGTGTGCCCGTTGAGGTCAGGCAACGTCGTCCAGTCGTCGCCACCCGCGGTGCGGGCCTCCACGAACAGGTGATCCCAGAGCAACTCCGTGTCGTACGACGTCCAGAACGACAGGTTCGTGCCTACCGCCGGGACGGTGATCGTGCGGGTCAGCCGCTTGTAGGAGACATCCCCGATCTGGGAGTACACGTACTGCTCGCCGGTGTGCGGCGCGAACGGCCCGCCCGGCCGGTCGTACTTCGCCGCCGGCCAGCTCTCGAACTGTGGGAAGTCTGCCACTGACAGGAACCCGCTGGTCGCGAGGAACGAGCCACTGTGATCCTGGTTCTGGGCGCTGTCGGCACCGCCGAAGGACCACGATTGGCCAGCGAACGGAGTGTCGACGCCGTTCACGGGCAGGAGCTCGCCGGTGTCCGGGTCGGCGCCTCCGTTGTCGATGAGGATCGCCGCGCCGAACCAGTACTCGATGACGTCGTTGACGAGGTTGCCGGAGCCCGTGAGTGGTCGGCAACGCGCTCTGATCGCCGGGCTGGACGAGCACTGCGCGTTCTCGAACGGGTCGTAGAGCTGCGTGCCGTGCGCGGTCGTGTACTGGTGACCGGCGTACTTACCGGTGTAGAGGACGCGCCCGCCCTCGTTGGCGTAGTCGCGGACTTCGAGCAGCTCCTCCATGGCCAGGCTGGAGGCGTTGCCGCCCACCCACCCGGGCTCGCGCGTGATGATGTCGTTGCCCGTGTACCAGATGACCGCGTCATAGTGGCTGAGCACGCCGAGAGCGTCCGGGGCCTTGCGGCCGTTGGCGTCGACGTCGTACACGTCGGAAGCGATTCCGTTGGCCGCCAGCGCGTCGGTGTAGTAGGAGAGGTAATGCGGGCCTGGCGTCTGTACAGGCGAGGCGCCCGTGTAGTCCTCCGCAGCCATGACCAGCACGCGGTCCCCGCTCTCCGAGACGGCCCGGTACGTGAACGAGTCGCTGACCGCGCCGCCGCCCTCGAACCACACCTTCACGGTGTCCCCAGGGTTGGTGCCGGTGACCTGCCCGCGCATGACGCGGTAGTAGTTCGAGTTCCCGACCCCGTACCGTTCTCCGCCGATCCACTCCGAGGTCGGCGCGCTCCGCACCGCACCACCGTTGATCTGGAACTTCGCGCTCACCGCACCGAGGCTGCGCTTGGCGAGCACACGGACCTCCTGCGGGTCGCCGTAGGAGACCGCGAACTTGAAGTCGAACATCGCGAGTGGTCCGTTCTCGGGATCGACGTCGACCTGGTCGAGGTAGAACGGCTTGACTGTCATGCCGACCGGCGAGACCGGATCGGCGGGACGCGTGGCCGACTGGGCGAGTGCGAGGTGGAACGCGAGCGTCTTCTGGAACTCGGCCTGGATCAGTACCTCGTCGTCGGGGAAGACGAAACCGCTGCCAGTCGTGCCCTCGCCGAGTTCCGGCGTGAACGCCACCGTGCCGTTGCGCGAGTCGGCGTAGTCAGTCGTCTCGCCGTTGGTGACGTACAGCTCGTCAGAGCTGATGCCCGGGTCGAAGCCTGGGATTGCCGGGTTGGCGTCCGTGCCGGCGAGCGCCGTGTAGATCGGGTTGTCCGCCTCTGGCGAGCCGGTCTGCCAGCCCTGCGGGTAGAGGATGAACGGTCCGTAGGAGTGGAGGTTGGACTGGAGCTTCGGCTTGATCCGGTCGAGAAGGCCCTGCATGGCCTTGGTCTCGGGCTCCGAAGCCCGGCTCGGGCCGCGATAGGTGTCGGACGTCAAGACGGAGGAGGAGCCCTCCTCGTCGTACTTGAAGTGCTCGTCGAAGTTCCGGTTCGGGTCGACCCCGTCGCCGAGGCTGATCTGACCGTCGCCGTTGTTGTCGCGCAGGTTCTTTCGCCACAGCCGTTCGGTGTCGAAGGTGTACTGGTACCCGTCGGGGTTGGCGACGACGACGAACCACAGCTCGGTGCTCTTCAGGAGGTCCTTCGTGGGCTTGTCGTTGGCCCGCCAGCGGTCGATGAAGTGGTGCAGCAGGCGCCGGTTGACCTCGACACTGATCCACTCGCGCGCGTGCTGCAACGAGCTGTACAGCACAGCGGGCCTCGAACCGTCTTTGATGTCCCTCGCTTCCTGCGTCATCTTGAGCGCGATCAGTTCGCGGCCCTGGTAGGTCTTCCCCAGCACCTCGAGCTTGACCAGTTGCGGGTTTCGCCGCGCAATGTCGTACAGCTCGTCACGGATCCCGCCGGCCTCGTCCCACGATCGCCAGACGTTGTACCCGCCCGCCGCCTGCTCGGCGGCCAGCTGGCGATGGGTCTTCCCGTCCTTGTTGCGCTTGGGCGCGAGATTCACGCCGCGGGCCTGGAGTCGCTTCCGCTCGGAGTCGCTCAGCACCACATCGAGCTCCACGCTGTCCCCCGACCCACGGACCGCGACCACATCGAGGCCCTCCCGCACGAGCTCGCTGGCCTGCGGCGCCGCGACCCGTGCGGTGTAGAGCTCTAACGGATCCGGCGATTTTTCCGCTTGCGCCGGTACAACCAACCCCCAGATCGTCAGCAACAACGCTGTTATCAGGACGATGGAGCGCTTCATGGGAGCCCCCTACCCCCAGCGGACGACCCGCCGGGGAACGGCTTGGTCCGGGCAGTCCCAGCCATCATCGGAGCGCCGTCACGAGCGAAGAATCCCCCGTTCGGACGATGACGAGACATGTCAAATGTGGACACACCTGGCGCTGGGACGTCGCGGGCACAATGCTCGCGCGAGCCTGGTAGTTCGCACGCGCCAACAGGAATGACGACCCGCCGCGGGCAACCGCGAGCGGCGCTTCTCGCGAGCGCTCGACTGAGACTCAGCGGTAGCCGGTCGGATCCGCTTGCCGGCCGGCGTCCTGGACCTCGACGAGGTAGCGCCAGCAGTCGGGTTGGGAGCCGTCGAGGTCGGTGAAGCCGTAGTCGCGCGCCAGGCCGCCGGAAGAGAACGAGCCGCCGTTGCGACGGTGAACGTCCGGATCGGCGGCGAGGGCGGCGACCGCGCGGCCCACGAACCGCGGACTCTCGGAGATCGCGGCGAAGTGCGGATTCGTGGCCGCCCCATCGCGCCAGTTCGCTTCGGTGACCCCGTAGTGCTCGAGCATCATCTCCGAGCGCATCCAGCCCGGAGTCAGCGCCACGGCGGTACATCCGTGCGGCGCGAGCTCCTCACCCTGCGCGAAGGCGAGGCGGAGGACCCCCGTCTTCGCCAGGTCGTAGAACGTCGAGAGCCTGTAGTGCTCGGCGTTGTACTCGCGAGTGCCGTCAGTCATCTCGACCACCAACCCGCCGGGCTCGCGGATCAGCAACGGCAGCGCGAAGTGGCTGGTGATCAGGTGTGTGTCGATCGCCAGGCGCAGCATCCGCAGACCCTTCTCGAGGTCGTGCTTCCACACCGGCGTGTCCCACTCGAACAGCAGCTCGCCGCCCCAGATGTCGTTGACCAGCACGTCGAGCCGGCCCTGCTCCGCATCGATCCGCCGCGCTAGCGCCTCGACCTGCCCGGCCTCGAGGTGATCGACCGCCACCGCGATCCCTTCGCCTCCGGCCGCGGTCACGAGTTCGGCGGTCTCCTCGATCGTCTCCGGACGGTCGTACTCCGAACGTTGTTTCCGGGTGGTTCGACCCGTGCAGTACGCGGTCGCGCCCGCATCGCCGAGGGCCAGTGCGGTGCCGCGACCGGCACCCCGCGTCGCGCCTGCGACGAGGGCGACCTTGCCGTCGAGCGGTCGGGACATGTCCGAGACGCTATACCGAGACGCTGTACACAGACGGATCATGGGTTCGACGAATGGTCCCCATCCCCGACTGAGACCAGACGCAGAACGTCGGGTCCGTCCGTAAAGACTGACCCGGCGTTCGTGCTGCATATGGCGGTGGCGGTGGGATTTGAACCCACGGAGGAGTTGCCCCCTCACACGCTTTCGAGGTCTGGGACTGGTTGTTCACCATGATTCACCGACAGGAGCCGGTGCGCCCGGCGGCAGGTCATGCCAGGTGACTCGCCGTTTCGAAACGGAGGGCCTCACCGTCGCGAATCGCAGCGAACGCAACCACATCTGCAACCGTCGCCGTGTCCGAACGGACCTCGGCCGAGCTGCCAACTCGGCAGTCTCGCGCCAGGACGGTGACGAGGACCAGGACGAGCCGGCCGCGAACCAAGCCAGCCCGCCACGTCCTGACCACCACATGACATCCATGCTGCCCAGCGCCGCAGCTGGCAGAACGGACTCATGTAGCTTGGTCGATGGGATCATGAGCCGGCGTGCGGCACGTCAGCAGACACCAGACTACGAATGTGCCGTCATGTCGGCCCGGCGTGCTACACAGATGACGCATTCGAACAAAGGTTCGAGGGAGTAGGATGCGCCTCACAGAGCACCAGATCAGGCTGCTCGCGCTGTGCAAGGTCAAAGGCGTGAGCTGGCATCTGATCGCACGCGAAGCCCAGCGGCCGGACGGCTTGGATCGGCTTTGGTCGGGTACGCCGGTCGAGTCTTCACCAGATGCGATCGAAGCCGCTGCGCTACTGGCGGAGCACCAGTCCGACGACCAGCAGGCCGAGCTTGGTGCCGCTGTACAAGCGGAGATCGACAAGATCCAGCATGACGATGTTCGTCTGGTCACGGTGATAGACGAGGGCTATCCGCCGACCCTCCGGTTGATCTACAACCTGCCGCCCTTCCTGTTCATCCGAGGTGCCATCACCGAGGCCGACCTGCGCAGCGTGGCCGTGGTCGGGACCCGAACGGCCAGCGCGGACGGCATCAGCCGAGCCGGGCGAATGGCGCGGCTGCTCGCTGAAGAGGGCGTCACGGTCGTGTCTGGTCTGGCCCGCGGCATCGATACCGCCGCGCACACGGCCGCCCTGGACGCGGGCGGCCGCACCATCGCCGTCATCGGCACCGGCATCAACCGCTACTACCCCGCCGAGAACCGACCACTAGCGGACCAGATCACCACCCGCGGCGCACTGGTGTCGCAGTTCTGGCCAGACAGCCCCCCGACGACCTACTCCTTTCCACGTCGCAACGTCACGATGTCCGGCATCGCGCAGGGCACCGTGGTGATCGAGGCGTCCAGTACGTCCGGGGCGAAGATGCAGGCCCGGCTCGCTCTTGAGCACGGCAAGAAGGTGTTCTTGATCAGAAGCCTGACCGAACAACAGGAGTGGGCGCGAACGTACGTGGAGAAGCGCGGAGCGGCCCAGGTCGACGATGTAACTGAGGTGGTGGCCGCGCTCGCCCCAACAGAGCGAATCCACGCCGCCGATCAACGCCGCGAGCAGCTGGTGATGGATTTCGGGTGACAGCAACGCCACCATATGCAGGCCAGCCGCCGCCAGTTGCCGGGTTCGGTAACTGCGGACGTTGTCCGTACGTGGCGACCGGACCCGCTCGGCTGTGTCAATGGTGTGCCGCGCAGACGCTACAGCCAGCAGCGCCGTTCTACTGCTCGGTGTGCGGCCAGGCTCTGGAATCCGCCACCTCGCGATGCGGCAACGCCCTGTGCCAGGCGACCGACCGCGCGTTCGCATTCAACCGGGCGATCGCAATGAAGACCGGCGTACTGGACACCGCGATCAAGGCCCACAAGTACCAGGGCAGGGTGGGATGGGCGATCATCTTCGCGCGTGTCCTGCTGGGATACCTCGATACACATTCCGATGTCGGCGGCGCAGACCTGACCATCCCCATGCCGGCGGTCGACCCCAGCACCGACCACGCTGTCCGGGTCATCCAGAGCGCCATCGAACAGGACGAACGCGGCTACCCGTTCCGCATCAATCCGCCAGTGATCGTCAAGACTGCCGAGACGACCAGAATGGTCGCGACCACCAGCGCCGCCGAGCGTCGCCAAGCGGCAAGCGAGCTGTATGACGTCCTGCTTGTGTCAGACGCCGCAGTAGTCCGGGGCAAGTTCGTCGTGGTCTTTGACGATGTATTCACCGGCGGCAACACGCTGAACGCCGTGGCCAGGCGGCTGAGAGAGGCTGGCGCCACCGCTGTTGCAGGTCTCACGCTGGCTCGCGCGCCCTGGCGCTAGTCGGGTGCGTCCGAGCCTCCGCTCGCCTCGTCGGCCGCACGGCCAGATGACGGCCGAGCACGGTTCGTACGAAGTGCCTAGGGGCGCCGGAGGCACCGTCCGGCGGACCGAAGAACGGTGAGAACTTGCTGGCCCCGCGGCGCCGATAAGGCGGGGTCCGAGGTTCTTGTTGTTGCGCGCCGGTCGCCGGATGGCGCGCGCGCCCCTCTGACCGCCCATAATGGCACGCTAATGGCACGCCGGCAGGAGCCAGCGCGGTGGACAGAACGGAGGCCGGCATGGCGCTGGCGCTAGACGTGATTCCGGGCTTCACTGTTGCGCAGGTCGATGCCTTGGGGTCGATGCTCGGCGGCGTTGGCTCGGTCGCGGCCTTCGCGGCCACTCTCGTCTTGATCTGGCGGGAGGTACAGGCGCGTCGTCGTAGCGATGAGGAGCGGGCCGAAGAGCGGCGTGATGAGGAGCGGCAGCAGGCGCGACTGGTGTTCGCGAGTCTGAAGAGCGCAGAGATGGCGTTGGATGACGACCAGGATCCTGCGGAGGAGCTGCCCGACCTTGTCAATTGGAGTATTGCGGTCGAGGTGACGAATTACAGCCAAGAGCCGATCCACGAGGCACAAGTGAGGCTTCCGGGGGTGGAGGGAGCACATTTCCGTATCGGCCGCGTCGGCCCAGGTCAGACGGGCGAGAACGGCGGCAGCCGGGATGCTGATCCACATTGGCAGACCAGGTACGTCGGATGCGGTGGTCCAGCCTCGGCCCATTGGCTGGACCTAGACGTCGCCTTTGTGGACAACTCGGGTCGGATCTGGAGTCGTAGCGGTCGAGATGAGCCCCGGCGTCTATCAGAGATGCCGCGACCGTACTGAGACACACGTCCTCGCCCCGTGTGCTGCTGCCATCTGCCGTCGTCCCACCTATCAGGGAGCGCGGCAGGACCAGGGCGCCAAGTTGGAGCGCCCTACTGGACGAATGAGCTTGGCGCCCTGGTCCTGGTGTGCTCGGCTCTGCCTGGGGCGTCGGCGGGCGGGATGGCAGCCCAATCACCCCTCGACCCGCACGACAGGAACGTCCTTCCCCATCCTGGAGCCGGAGTTCCCCGCCGGAGGCATCTGTAACAGGAGCCATCACGGTGCGGCCGGCCGCGTGCGGCCGATGCCGGCCGGAGCTCGCCAGCAGGCCGCGACGCCGGCCGGCGCGGTGCGCCGCGCAAGCGGCGCCTTGATGGCTCATTCACGGCTCAACGCGGCCGTACATGCCTTGCAGAACCGCTTTAGGAGAGGAACCATTTCTCCGGCTTCGCCGCGCCGCTGACCTGCTGTTTTGTCTCGGCAGGCTCGCTCATGTTGCGAAGTTGGCCGTGTATTTGCCGTAGGGGTCGCTGGAGCGGTCAGCCCGGCAGGGACTCAAGGAGCGGCGTGGCCAGCTCGCCGATGACGGAACGCTCGGCTGCGCGGCGGGCACCCTGTGCGTGGAACATCGTGACTGGCGAGATGAGGGCGCGTCGCCGCCGGCTGGCTAGTGCAACCTGTCCGCACCGTACGTCCACTAGCCTCCTGTCCATGCCTCCTTCCGCTGCGTCGTCCGGCAGGTACTTCGGCGAGGTCCTCGAGTATCCGCCAGGGTCGACGTTTGCTTCGCGGCGCGCCGTCTCAGAGGCTGGGGTTCACCGACCGTTGATGGCCGGTATCAGCGGTACGAAGGCTGAGGGAGCGAACTCGGTTGTTGTCAGCGGAGGCTACGAAGACGATGAAGACGCTGGCGACCTCATCCGCTACACGGGCATGGGTGGTAATGATCCCGCGACAAAGAAGCAGATCGCGGACCAGACGCTTGACCAGCCTGGCAACGCAGGATTGGTGACAAGCCAGCTCGAAGGTCTGCCTGTCCGGGTCACTCGTGGCACGAATGGCGATCCGATGTACTCGCCGAGCAGTGGATTTAGGTATGACGGGCTGTTTCGTGTGGCCGACCACTGGACGAAAATTGGGAAAGGCGGGTTCAGGATCTGGCAGTTCCTCCTAGAAAGGATTGAGGGGGACGCCGGTGGCTACGGGGAGGGGGCCGAACCTTCGGGCCAGCGCAAACCTGGCCGTACCACCGGCGTGGTTACGCGAGTAACTCGGAACACGGTCGTGACTGAATGGGGGAAGCGGCTGTATGCCCACCGATGCCAGTTCTGCGGGGCGCAGATTGAGGTGGTGGGAGGCCGGTACGCCGAGGGCGCGCACATCCGGGCGCTCGGCTCACCGCACGAGGGCCCGGACACTCCCGACAACGTGCTGTGCCTCTGTCCCACCTGCCACGTGCGCTTCGATAACGGCGGCGTGTACGTGACGGACGAGCTCGTTATCCACGACGCAACAGCCGGCGAGCAGCTGGGAGTGCTCCAGCCACACAAGAAGCACTCGATCAACGTTGACCACCTACGCCAGCACCGCGGGAGATGGGGTTATTAGCTATCTGCGCACGTGCCTGCTTGGCTGGTCAGATGAATGCGGTTCACCCCGCCGGGGGTGGTGCCCCTGCGAGGACTTCGAACCTGGGCACCGCCTCCGGAGGGCGGAGCTAGCCCAACGCGTGCCAGGCCTTCTGACCTGCTCGTTCGCGCCTGATCGATGGTGCGTCCGTTGAGACTTTGGCATGTATTTGGCACATCCGAGCACAGGTTGGCCGCCGTAGCGGCCCGTTTTGCGCTCAAGAGGTCTGCGGCCAGACGTTGGTCAGGGTTCCGGACCTTGTTCCCGTTGTCGGGCTCAGCACCCTCACCGGCCAGCGTCGGAAACCCGGCGGCCGGCGCCTTGGCCACGGCCGCCGAGGCTCCGCCGAACCGACGTGGACCCACCCGAACGAGACTACGTATGAGACTGGCACCGAGTCCTCCCGGTCGTATCCGACGACACTGGCTACTCGTTCGGTGAGGCCGGGGCGTCCGGTCGCTACACTGCGTACATGCCTCGAACTCGTGCTTCAACCTCACGCTGCCCCGCGTGTCGTCTCACCCGCCGAACCACGGAACAGGCCATGTCGCTCGGCGCCGAGACGGATCAGGTCGTCTGGCGAATCGTCCGGCGGGAGTGTGACGGTTTGTGCACTGCCGATCAGATTGCCGCTGCGGAACAGCGCTCGCGCTGAGGGCCTCTGCTTTTGGAGACCGATGCACCTCGCGTTCCAGGACACGGGAGTCCGCCCGGCCGCCGGAGGCATCTGTTCGTACTGATCGTTGCCGGGCCGCGCGGAGTGGCTTAGGCGGGGCGCCGGGTGGGTTGTGCGGTGTGGGCCGACACCCTTGCACGGCGTCGGTGCGCCGAAGGCGGGAGGCGCCGGATCCAGCCGTCGGGCGTCATCGCTCAGCGACGCTGTTCGTGCCGACGCCCGGCGGTATCTCTACAAGGTCGCGGTACTGCCACATGAGATCAAAGAACAAGTGCAGGACCGACCAAGGAATTCGTTGGACGCTGGACGAAGGCGGGTCATGTGCCTTTGGTGGTGTTTGTCAGACCAGACGGTCGCCAAGCTGTGCTCATGGCGTCGGCCCAGAGTACTGACCGAGAGGCGGGGGCGCGGCGAGAGCCACCTAGGCGGCCGACAGTCTGTCATCGACTGGACACTGACTGCTAGCCATGTCAAGCTCCGTATCGACCAGCGCGAACATTCCTTGGGAACCTGTGGACCTTGTCATGACGCCAGCGGGCGGGAGGGAAATCTTGATGGCAAGTCCGTGGCCTGCCTGGGTTTCCAGAGCGGGTTAAAATGACACAGCGCCCAGAGAACCTAGCAGACTATCGCAAGCCACCCATTGACGAGGTGGCCATAGCCGTCCAGTTTCCTGCGATCGAAGGCTGCTCGAACGAGCGACTCCGGGAGTTTTGGAAAACCGTTCGCCAGGACTATCCGTTTGTCGAGAATCAGCCTCGGCTTGAATTCCCAATAGAATCCCCTGGGCCGTTGGAGTCGATAACCGTTCAACTCCAGATCTCGAGCGCATCTCCGCTGAACACGCGCATGTGGCTAATCAGCGAAACTGACGACTTCTTGATCCAGGTACAAGATACGAGGTTCATTCAAAACTGGCGGCACCGTAGCGCAGAGTATCCACACTTCGAACAAGTAAGGGATCTCTTCTGGATCAATTTCAGTAAATTCCGTGAGTTCTTGACCAAAGCTGGCCTTCCCCAGCCTCACATACAGCAAGTCGAGGTCACATACATCAACTGGGTCTCCGAGCTTTCGATCGCTCAGTTTCTGCGCCCGGCGAGCGAGACGGCGATAAGCGTCGCCGGATCCATGCGTGAACCTGAAGAGCAGGCTTGGAGTGCCCGATACCTGATTCCAAACGATCTCCCAGTAGTGGAACGGCTGTACGCGCAGGCTTCACCCGCTGCTCGTGCCCAGGACCCAGCTCTAAGGGGAACACAATTCTCTTTGGTGGTCCGCGCAGCTAACATCGGTGGCATTGCCGACGCGGACGCCGAGCGCCTGATAGATGATGCGCGGGTCATAATTGTCGAGGCATTTACAGGTCTAACCACTCCCAGTGCGCAGCAGTCATGGGAGAGGTCCCATTGAATACTAGCTCGGTGGGGCTTGCCGACCTGGGTGGGGTCATCGCTTTAAGCGGTACGGACCTCCAGATCCAGGATCCTGCTGACCTATTGAGGGTGCAGTATGTCCTTCACGGCAACCGCAATCGGACCGATCAGCCCCCGGCAGTAAACACCAACTCTGTGGTGTCGCCACAGGATCTCTCGCGCATCGAGCCCGTGCAATCGGACTCACGATGGCGCGGTTACGTGTCGCGTCGGCTGGCGCAACTTCGACGTGGCAGCGGCGACTTCACCGGGCTGTTGCAGCCTTCGGAGGAGGTCGTTAGACGCGCTAGGGACGTTTCTACAGGACTCTTCCGAGCTAATACACCTACCCCTTCTGTCGTCCCATCCGAATATGGGGACGTGCTGTTTATTTGGCATAAGGCTGGCTGGGAGCTCGAGATCGAAGTTGGACCAGAGGAGGTTTCAGTTTGGGCGCACGAACGCAATTCTGGAGCTGTGTGGTCTGGCTCGCTCGCAGAACTGTGGCCAAAGGTTTCAGACTTGTTGGCCTTTCTAGCCAAGCAATGACGCTAGCGCCGTGTGGCCAGATCATCCACGTGCCCGACGACGACCAACTCTGGCGGAGGTTTACCAACTCGGATAATCACCTAATGTGGAGCGACAATCTCGGTCGCAGGATTCCGAATCCTGCGGTATTGAGATTCGACCCTGACTTGTCGACTGATTGGCGCCAACATCTGGAAGCCATCCATTGCCAGTCGCCGAGAGTCCTGCTGAAAGGTAATCCTGGATACGCGCTGGTCGGCGAGTTTCCAGTCGGAGGAGTACGGTTGCTTCGCTTCGTCGTGAGGGGAACTCCGAATACGCTGAGTTCGCTCGGTTGTGCGCACGCGTCTATTGAATGGCCGCCTGACGCCATCCCCCCACAGCGCACGGAGCCCACAAAGGATGTCCGAAGGAAACTACGGCATGAACTAGCACAAGAAGTCTCCTGGGTCTACGGAGACATTTCTATGGTTCCTCCGGAGGGTGCCTGATTTCGTCGCGGTACTCATCGTCGATAGCCGCCAAGTCAGCTCCGCAACCGGGCCACGACATCTTCGTCCCGAAGCATTTCCGCCGTTCAGACCCAGTGCCTTGCCGCCTGAATGACAGTCCACCGGCGTCCGCGCCGGGCCGCCGCCAGGTGGCGTCGTTGTCACTCAGTTTTTCACTCAGCAACCGGTCGTTACCGGCGTTACTACAAGGCCACCACGGCCCGCCTCAAACACACTGGGCTATGCCTGACAAGCTCAGCGTCTCACGTTCTCGCTGGTCAGAGCCGCTCGGATACACGAATGCATACCGGCTATTTGGACGGCCGGACTGACCCGCGCGGCCGTTCCTTCTCACCGGCCTTTTCTGGTGAGCTGCCTTCGATACCATCTGCTGAGCGGAAGGTAGGCATGGCGCTTACGAAGCGGATCAGTCCAGGTGCGTTTCCCGGCGCTCAAGGAAGCGCTCACAACCATTACTGGTACAAGTCAGATCTTCGAAGCTTTCTCTCTAGCGCACTCAGCCATAGCCCCAGATTCTGAGCATAGTGGATTGGTCGGACGTCAAGAGGGCCATCGTCAGCAACATCGTAGACCGCATGGCGACATAAGAGGAAAGTACCAAGCTCAAATTCTTGCTCTGATGACACGCGTCATCGAGTTCTCAGACTTCAGCCATCTAAGACACTTGGAGGATGGTGAAGAGAAGGCCGAGCGAGCTGAACGAGCAGTAGCGGCGCTTGTCGAATGGGTCGAAGCGTCCGCCGCAACCACGAGGCGGTTGTCGCTCAGTTAAACAGGCTCTACGCGAAGAGCCGTTAAACACTCCCTTAGTTAGTCCACGGCCTTGGCCCCAGACCTCACGGTGACATCGGAGGTTGATCCACTGCATGTGACGGGTCGAACCGGACAGAATCACTCACGATCGACGCAACGGCGGACCGCTGGGTGGGTAGCCACCCGATCTCACCCGCTATTAGCTTCGTGTCTGCGATAACGACCTGCGGCTCGCCCGCCGCTGGCTGGTGCTGAACAGCAATCGTTGTATTCATCACGCGTTCAGCCGCGGCGATTAGATCACTGACGGAAGTACCGGTTCCGGTGCCGACGTTATACGTGACCGCTGTGCCAGGCCGGACAGATTCGGCGGCCAGGCGGAAGGCGACGGCAACGTCCGCCACGTGGACAAAGTCTCGCTGTACTGAACCATCACCGTTCACGGAGATCGGTCTGCCAGACGAAGCGCACTCGATGATGCGCGGAAGGATACGAGTCCGGTCAGGATCGGTGATCCCGTCGAGGGCACCCGCGATGTTGAAACAGCGCAATGTCACCGCTCCGATCTCGCCCGCGCGGGCGTAGAAGGCGAGAAGCTGCTCTGCGCTCACCTTCGATGCTGCGTAGGGGCTCTCCGGCTGCACGGGGTCGGCTTCGCCGAGCAGCCCGTCCCGCTGAGATCCGTAGACGGCGTGGGTCGATGCAAACACCACGCGCCGGGCCGCTGACTCACTGCCGGCCTGCCCAAGGGCATGCAACAGGTTGACCGTGCCGGTGACGTTCGCTGCGTAATAGCCGACCGGATCGGTGAACGACTCGCGTGCGTTGGTCCGGCCCGCGAGATGAATCACCACATCGGCAGGGTTCGCCGCAATCGCCTGCGTCGTTGCGTCGGCGTCGAGCAAGTCTGCGCGGACGAGGTTCACGCCCGGATCCAGCTCGGCCCGTGTGACTCCTCGGGCCAGCGCGGTCACCTGGTGGCCGTGGGCGAGGAGTTCGCGGGTGATAGCGCGGCCGAGGAAGCCCGTGCCGCCGGTGATGAGGATGTGCAACGTGGTCCTTCGTCGTCAGGCGGACAGAATCTGGCGTCGATGTTGCCATGCGAGCGAGAGGCAACCTGCAGCCTCTGGTGCGAGTCGGCCCCCTGCGGCCAGTTCGTCGAGGACGTGCTCGGTGAACGGGATCGACGGAGTTGGCCGGGCAGTGCCGATCTGAACGACGGAGCCCTCAGCGTTGACCTTGACCATGTCCGCGAACAGTCGATCGTAGATGTCGGCGTCGAGGACTACGACGGTGAGGATTTCGGCCCAGAGCGTGAGGGCATCCAGGGCGACGCCGAGGCAGTAAGCCCTGATCTTCCCGCTTGCCAATCCAGCGTCGAGCGTGCGGAACGGCTCGGCGGCATAGTCCACGCTCTGCCCGTCGCCACCGTGCTCGGGGTTGCCGAGGAACTCTTCGGACTACTCGCGCATGATGTTGCGCCAGAGGTCGAAGTCGGCGATGTAATCGGCACGGCGGCGGACGGTTGAAGGCTGGAACGTGCCCGACGGCATGACGCCGAGCATCCCGCCAGAGCTAGCCACATTGCCGGAGTGCCGGTTGTGGAGCACGAAGCTTGCTCCGTCGGTGCTCGCACGGATCGTAAGAGTGTCGGTCGACGGCAGCACTGGCCTGCGCATGAGGTCGAACGGGTCACCGATCAGGCGTCGGAAGGCCAGGCCACGCCAGGACGCTGCTTCGACCGTTCCATCCGGCGCGAGGTGCGCGCCGGTTGCTTCATGCGCGACCGCCTCGCACACGTCGATCGTGTCGAAGTACGTGGTGTCGCCGAAGGTCAGTCTTGGCGCGGCATGGTCGGTGCGGTCCAGGCCAAGAAGCCGCCAGCCAGGCCGGTTCTCGAACAGGCGAGGCTGAGCGATATCGCGGATCGCGTGGCTGTAGCGGCCATATCGCTGGTCCGTGTCGATCAGCGGTCGTGAGGACCGGCTGTCTGGCTCGGTGCCCGACACGGCCGGTGCTGGGGTTTCGTGGGACATGTCGATCCGCAGATCGGCTAGCGGGACTGGCTGGGAGAACAGCCACCCGCTTCCGGCGATCAGGCCCGTACTGCCGACGCGAGCCTCATCCGGATACAGCTGCGCAACCGTCTTCGCCAGTTGAACGTGACGAGACCCCAGCGCTTGGCGGATCCTTAGCCATTCCTGTTGCGTCTCGACGGCGCGAGAGTCCGCCATCGACTCCGCAGGATCAAGCGACAGGGCCAGGCTGCCTGCTGCGGCTGGGACAGGCGCGGCCGGCGTCCGTCCGCGAGGTCGGGCCAAGCCGAGCTCGGCGACGGACACGCCAAAGTGCTCAGCGAGAAGCTGGCGGTGAAACGGGCTAGGCCTGGAGATCCCGCGCTCCCATCGGCTGATCTGGTTCCCGGTGATGCCAGTCGGTTCCTTCTTCTTGAGCGCCAGGGCGTTCAACGCTTTGGCTGTCTGCTCCTGGCTCTCGCCGCGAGCGTCCCGCAGGTTGTACAGCTCGACATTCGGCACGGCCTCGTGCGTCCGTCTCACCATCGCGCGGGTCCTCCTCATTCAGCCAGGTCACGGCAGGTTCTGACACTGGGCGCCTAGCCGGCGCCTAGTCAGCCGCCAAGGCGTGCCTCTGGCGCGCTCTCGGATCAAGCCCAGTCTTTCGGTTGACTTCTCCTTGTAAGCGCGACACGGACAGGGAGGAGGTCAGCCAGTGATCAGTCAGTCTCGCGAGACCCCTTCCGTGGCCGGGCCGCGTGCCACTCGCGCACGACGTCGGGCCGCCAGACAGGCGACCGGCCAAAGGTTCTGTCCGGACTGGGGGCCTGGCCCCTAGACACGTACGAACCCCAGGTGGCACGGCTGATCGGCGCTCCGACTGACTTCAGGAACGCCAGAACATCATCGGTGGACCACCAGTCGGTGGGGAGCTGGTCAGTCGTCGTCTCGGCCATCTGTACAAGCCTAGGCGGTATCCACCCCTTGCTGAATACAACATCACGTTGTACTGTCCCTCATGCATTCGAATACAGCTCCAGCTTGTATTCATACCTAAACCCGTTCCGAAGGAGAAGCCGTGAAGAAGACCACCACCCCCAACCGTTCGCAGTCGTGGTTTCCGGGCCGCTACGTCCGTTTGCGTGACCTGCACGGCATCGAGGTTCTGCCGAACGAGCCGCAGCGCCGTCACGGCGGCGTGCGGTTGTCGAAGGCGACGCTGCACGGCACGGCGGCGGAGTTGCGGGCGCTGGCCGCGCAGCTGCTCGCCGCTGCCCACCGGGTGGATCCCGTGTCGTCGGCGTCGCGCCGATCTGCCGCGAGAGCGCGGCTTCGCACTGCGGCCTGACGCACGTCCTGTCTGTGCTGATCCGGTCCGCGCTCGTTGCGGGTGCGGGCCGGGTCAAGGCCGACAGGCCGGCGGTTCTTCCGCTTGTTGGTTGAGAACTCCATAGCAGTTCGCCGCGGTCCACCCGTTGTTGTCCTGGTGGCGCACCACGATGCCCGGGACGGGGCTCGGTCCGCGCAGCGAAGTACTTCGCGCAGCGCTTGCGCTGCCCGTCACCCACGACCCGGATCTGTTCGGGTGTGGGTGGTGGAGAACGCAAGCCCACCCATGAGCGAAGGAGCCTGATTGTGCGTCACAACCAGCGGCCAGTATTGGCCGTGAGTGCCCTGCTGCCGGCGACGGTGAGCCTGCCGGCGGGGGATCGGCCGATGATCTTGTGCCCGGACGGGTGTGGACGCTGGCCCTCGGTACGTCGCGGTCTGCTGTGGCCGCACCGGGCCGCCGACGGCCGCTCGCGGTGTGTCGGCAGTGGCCAGCGGATCCGGATCGACCTCACGCCCGCCGAGCACGCCGCCCGGCAGCACGCCGCGGAGCGGTCGGCGGACTACCGCCGCCCGACCCGGACCCGGATCGTCGCTGCGGCGCCGATCGCCCCGGCGGTGTGCCGGATGCGCAACGCCGCCTAGCTTCACCTGTTCGACCCGGGAGCGCCCGGTTCGGTTCGCCACTTCGGCGGGCCGGGCCGGGCGCTTCTTCGTGCGCTCGTATGAGCGCCCCCGGGGACCGATCACACCAAGAGGAGCACCGATGCCTTCCGCTACCAGCACTCCGCAGGCGTTGTGGGCCGCCTACACCCGGGCCGCCGCCCGCGAGGCCGCCGCCAACCACGAGTGCGATGCCACGTACGCGGTGTACGAGGCGGCCGTCCGTAAGCGCGTCGAGCGGGCCGCCGAATCCGACACGGCGCACCGCGCCTACCTCAAGGCCCTGACCGACGTGGCCGTCGTGGCCGCCGCCGAGGGCATCGCGCTCAACATCCCGCACCTGTTCACCGACAAGCACTGACCTGCCCCGCTCACCCCATCCCTGGAAGGAGCACCACCCATGAACGTCGCCCTCAACCTTGGCCGCGCCCAGGTCCTGCGGACCGTCGCGAAGTGGCTGGACGCCAACCCGGCACTACCGATCCGGAGCCTCACCTTCGATGAAGACGGCGGGATCGACATCGCCCCGTCCAGCCCGGACGACAGCGTCTACGGCGATGAGCGGCGGGTCCGCGCCCTGTACGCGCTCGCCGAGATGGTCGGCGCCACCGTCGACCTCGCCCCCGCCGTCGCCGGCTACCCGTACGGGTGGCACCTCACCGCGACCTGGAGCGTCGGCGTGGTGCCGATGACGGCCCGGGTCCGCCTGGAGAAGACCGCCACCGACGTCCGCGCGATTCCCGCCATCAAAGCGGCCCGCAAGGCGTCCTAACCCGCCAACCCCCATCAGGTCCGGCCCGCGCCACCCCGTCGGCGCGGGCCGGGCCTTGTCTTGCCCATAGGAGGGCACCCGCTATGAACGAGGTGAACACCCGCGCCGCCACCCACCCGAACCCGCCCACGTCGAACCTGCCGGCGTCCGCGACGGATCTGCTCGACTCGGACCTGACCACGGTCCGCGCCCACCTCGCCGACGCGTTCGCCACCCGCGGCGTGTTCGCGATGTGGACCTGCTGCCAGGACGAAGCCAGCCTGTTGGGCGACGTCGACCGGCTCGCCGCCGAGGTCGGCCGGCTGCGGCACGACTTCACGGTCATCTCCGACGACCTGGACGACATGACCGCCGACCGGGACCGGCTCGCGCGGGCGCACCGCGACCTCGCGGCGCGGAACAACGCGCTGCGGATCGAACGCGACGCCCACGCCCGCAAGGTCAACCGCCTCGTGCGGCGGCTCAACACCGGCCCGGCCGACGTCGCAGCCGAACTGGACCGGGTCCGGAACCGGGCCGCGCTCGCCGACGCGGACCACGCCCGGCTGATCGCGCACGTCCGCGCCGCGCTCGCCAGCGGCAACCTCGGCGCCCTGCGCGCGGAGATGAGCCACCGCGGGCTGAGCCCCAACCCGGGCGAGGATCGCACGCCGGCCGCGGTGCTCGCCGCGCCCGCACTTGAGCGGCGGTCGGCATGAGCACGCCGGCCGTCGCACCCTCGGCGCCGTTGACACCTACGTGTCAAAACCCGGCTTACCCCCAGAACGACGTGACGATGGTTGGCCTGCTCGCGGCGTTGGAGGCGGCGTGGGCGGCTATCCGGGGTCGGCACTCGGAGGTGCCGGCCGCGGTGTTGGTGGTCGCCTCCGGTACCGGGGCCGGCGCGGGCCAGACCAAGTGGGGGCACTTCGCGTCGATGCGCTGGCAACGGGGCACCGACCGGCTCCCCGAGGTGCTGGTCTCCGGCGAAGGACTCGCGCGGTCCCCGGGCGAGGTGCTGACCACGTTGCTGCACGAGGCCGCCCACGGCCTGGCCGATGCCCGCACGATCCAGGACACCTCTCGGCAGGGCCGCTGGCACAACAAGCGGTTCGCGGCGTTGGCCACCGAACTCGGCCTGGACCCGCGGATGGACCCTCGGCTCGGCTGGTCGCCGTGCACGCTGCGCCCGAGCACCGCGGAGGAGTACCGGCCGATCCTGGACCAGCTCGCCGCCGCGCTCTCGACCTGGCGGCACGCCGAACCCGCCCGCACCTCCGGCCGCGCGAAGACCAGCAACGGCGTGTCGTGCACGTGCGAATGCCCCCGCAAGATTCGCGTCTCCCTGTCGGTCCTGGAGGCCGGACCGATCCTGTGCGGCGTCTGCGACGCCGCGTTCAACCCGGAACAGGGAGACGCCTGATGGCCCTGCCCTGGCGCCCCACGGTGGGCGCGCCGGTCGTCCTCGCGCCGGTCACCAAGACCGCGTGCGCGGCCTGCTACCAGCAGCGCTCCGGCGTGGTCGTGGCGATCGCCACCGCGGGCGTGACGGTGCAGCTGGGCGACGGCACCCACGTCACCACGCACGAGCGCAACGTCCGCTCCGCCCACCACCCCAGCGCCACCGCCACCGCGCCCACCCCGCGCGGCACACCGCCCGCGCGACGGTCGGCGATCGATCCGCGGCACGGCACCGAAACCACCATCTTCGACTTCCTGGACGAGGTGTAGCGATGGCTACCTACCGCTTCGACGGCTTCACCGACATCCCGCACACCCTGACCCTGCTGCAGGCCGGCCGCGACGCGGACGGATGGCAGCGGTGGCGCTACCGGCTGACCGCTGGCACCGAGACGGTGTTCACCGGCGACGATCTGTGGTCCCCGGTTGGCGACTGCTTCGCCGACTCAGCGGCCCGCTCCGC
>Ga0210378_10000249_pt1 | contig 26380 bp, 19 predicted proteins | sample PLM1_60_b1redo_FD_155465 | JGI IMG/M metagenome (GOLD analysis project Ga0210378, IMG submission 155465) | Groundwater sediment microbial communities from an aquifer in East River, Colorado, USA - PLM1_60_b1 redo | ecosystem: Environmental > Terrestrial > Soil > Riparian zone | place: USA: East...
ACTATCGGTTGAGGCCGGTCGACCTCTGACGACAGCGGTCATCCGTCATTCCCAAGACCACAGCGTTGACCAGCCTCAACGACTTTGCGGGTCGCCCTGGGCCAGGCACGTAGCAGAGACTCGTTGATGCATGCGGTTACAGGGTCGATGCGGCCACCCTTGAGGAGACACTTCAATAATTATGTTGATAGGCGGCTCGGAGTCGCGCCTAGTCTGAACTTCCATGAAGAAATCGAATGATGCGCCCGGAGGTTAAAATGGCGTTGAGCGAAGGACAATCAGGGAGAGGATCGGACAACAGCCCGCGATCACGGCTCGAGGTAACCCGATCGTTCGCGCGAGACGTCCTAGTGAACGTCCTCGCCAACCTAGTCGCGGCCGCGATGATCTACCTAGCTGGCGCTGCGGCCGGCGTGTTCCCGCGCGTCGCCGCACTCATTGGTCCATCAGTGATCGTGATCCTCATGGCATTGGCGGCCCTATTCTTCGTGATCTCTAAGGTTACCAGACGAGTGGAGTTCATTCTATTATCCGGCGTATTCCTTGGCCTTGGTGGCTTACTAGCCTCGCTGTCCATGAAGCCCAACGACGATGGGTGGGAACAACCCATCCACTACCAAGTTTTTTACGTTCTTTGGATAACTTGGTGCATCGCTACTTGGCTCGTATTCAGGTGGACAAGGATCATCGAGCCCCACGGTGGGTCGGATCACACACCCTAACATGCCCGGTATTTAGCTGCCTGGACGCTGTTGCGCAAGTGAGGAATCGTGACCGCAGCTGCGACGGCCGGCGCCCCGATGATGAGAATTCGCGTTGCCCTAATCGCGATTCGCACGCGCTCTATTTGAAGGTGGTTATTCCGTTAGCATAGAACATTCATTCAAGGTAGGGTCCTTGTTATCGAATCGTCACCTTGGATCAGTGGGCGTGTTACTGTGCGCGGCACAGCGTAGGTCACTCACTTGCGGTCCGAATCCACCATTCGGCTCGAATTGGATAGTTTGTGGACGAGGGATCCATCTTCCGGGCACGTGGCGTGGGCGCTAGGCTGCGTGAACCCCTGACACTCGGACCGCCACTATGATGGCGCGACCTACACCGTGACCTGGGCAAACCGCGCAGATGCGCGGCATTCGTCGACTAACGGTTCTGCGATCGAGGACCGGTCGGCCGGTCTCTCAATCCTCGGGTGGGCATGCTCGCGGGATTCTTGGTCGCCGATGGCAGGATGGGCGCGGACCGGGCCGCGACCAGTACTCGAATCCGCAAATAGAACGGGAAGAGGGGGCGAGATGGTGATCGAGCTTCCAACGAAGGGTCGGCAGGTGCGCATCGACGGCGCCCTGGTCACCGTCAGGGACGCTGACTGGGCAGCTGACGGCGCCGTTGAGCTCTTCGTGCTCGACGCGGACGGTGATCCCCGCCGAATCCTGCTGTCTGAGCAGCAGTTGGCTGCCGGGCTGGTGCCTGTCAACGATCGTGGTGGTGACCCCGAGCGTGCTCTCACTGCGTTGTGGGGTCGATGGATGCAGCACGCTGTACCCCGGATCAGGTCAGCGGTGCTGGCGACTCGTCCGCTGCGCCCATACGCCCACCAGGACGAAGCCGTCCACGGTCACATGCTCAACCAGCCACGGTTGCGGTTCCTCCTTGGTGACGAGCCAGGCACGGGCAAGACCATCATGGCCGGGATGTACCTCACGGAAGGGCGCAGACAAGGCCTCATCCAAGGCCGATGCGTGGTCATAGTTCCTGCGCACTTGGTCACGAAGTGGGAGCGGGATCTGCGCCGTCTATTTGGTGTGGAGGCTCGGCGCATCACGAATGAGGTGGCCGCCGACCCCGCCGATCTCGACCCCCGCTACGACACATGGGTCGTCTCAGTCGATCTGTTCACCCACAACCCCGATGTTCGCCGCAAGGTGGCCGGCCACCGCGCCTCATGGTCCCTGGCGATCTTCGATGAGGCACACCGGCTGACCCCTACCAGCCAGTACCTCGCGGCCGCACGAGAGGCGTCCGGGCGCGCTCATCACCTGTTGTTGCTCACCGCCACTCCGCATCGCGGTAAGGAGCATTACTTCCGTGGGCTGATGAACCTGGTGGATCCGACGCTGTACCCGTGGGACGCGCGTCAGCTCGAGTATGAGACCGCACTTGTGCCTAGCAAACTCTCATTTTTGCGGCGAATGAAGGAAGACCTCGTCGACCACGACGGAGAGAAACTCTTCCCGCCCCGGTTCTCCGAGACAGTCCCCATCCAGCTGAACGCCCACGAGGCCACGGCGTACGACGCCGTCATGGACTATGTGGATACGTTCTACGCCGACAACGCCACGCTCGCCAGATCCATCTACGGCAAGCGCGCAGCCTCTAGCCTGCACGCCGCCGCCGCGACCATCGGCCGCCGCGAGGCCGCGCTAAAAGGAGCCGCGCACGAGCGCGGCACGCTGGTAATCCCGGACGACCTGCTCACCGCGGAGGGACTCGGTGCCGCGGCCGATGACGACGAGGCATGGGCCCGCGCCGAGAGCGCCCTCGTCGCGGTCCGCACGCGAGACAAGCGCGCCGAGCTCGCTCGCGTGGCCACTGTGTTGCAGACCGTCCAACAGGCCGAGAAGGCCGCCATCCCGGCGAAGTGGAAGAAGCTACTGAAGTTCCTTGCCCAGCACGGCATCCGCCCTGGGCACGGTCAGCTGCTGCTATTCACCGAGTTCGCCGACACCGCCCGCTGGCTGCGCAGCCGCTTCGACCACGCCGGATTCAGCGCGGACATCCTTGAAGGCGCCGTCGACCATCGCAGTCGTGACTCGCTACAGGAGCGCTACCTAGCCGGTAACTTTCAGGTGCTGGTGTCCACTGATGCGGGCGGCGAGGGCATTGACCTGCAGTCGGCGAACGTGATGGTCAACTGGGACCTGCCCTGGTCGATGGTGCGTCTCGAGCAGCGCATGGGACGGCTGCATCGGGTCGGCCAGCGCAACCCGGTCCACGTTTACCACCTGGTCGCTCCGCATACCCGGGAAGGTCGCGTCCAGGAAGTCATGCTCAATAACCTCGCGAGCGCTGCGGAAGCGTTGGAGGGCAAGCTGTACGACCTTCTGGACGCCACGGCCGCCCGGGCTGGCTTCGACTGGGGCAGGGCCATGGTTGACGCCCAGGCTGGCCGACACGTCACCATCCCTGAGCCCTCTGCCCTCATTGAGACCGCCCGCGCCCTCGTCGCCGACGAGCGTTCGCTGAGTACTCCGGCGAACGTTACAGAAGCCCTCGAGCGGTTCGCCGCGGACCGACTTGAGGCGATCAACCCCGTCATCGTGGAGGCGATGGTCGATCAGCTAGCGCGCAGCGGTGGATGGGCCGTCAGCCCAGGCCCGGCGAAGGGCATACGCCTATTGAGCGCAGCGGTAGGACGGAACCTTCCGAACTCACTTGGCGGGCAGCGTCACCGCTACATCGCCGCTGACGGAGCCTCAGTCCGCCAGGCCATCAACGACGGGGCGACTGGGCTAGACGATGTCATCGTTCTCGGCCCAACCGAGGACGCCTTCCAGCAGCTGGTCGCACATGCTCTTAGTGCAGGGGAGGAGGACCTCGTCCGCGGCGCGAGCCTCGTCGACAGCGCATCCCTCACCTCTTACGTGCTGGCGCTGTTCGACGCCGACATCCAGTTGCACGACGGCACTACGCGCACAACCCGCAAGGCTCCGTTGCTCATCCGCTGCTCGGCCGGCCATGCGTTGCCTGTGGCGTGGGAGTCGCTGATGACGCTTCGTGGTCCGACGCGGGGCGACCCGGCACCGGCCGGGCCGACCTCGTTGTCCCCCGCCACCCGGCACGACGCGACCGAGGCTGCCAAGTCCCAGTTGCGTGCCCAGGTCACAACGCTTGCCGCTGAGCGACGAGCGTGGATTAGGGCCGCTAAGGTGCAGTTGGACGCCACCCAGTACCGGTTTGAGGAATCCATCGCTGATCGACTCGTCGCCGAGCGCACTCAGCTCCTCAGCGAGTTCACGAGGGCCAAGGTGCAGCGTCTGGCCGTCCTTGATGACATCGCACAGGTGAATGCCAGTGCGCTCAGGCTGGTCGGTTGGGTGGCTGTTACTGGCGTCGCTCGTACTGACCAGCTCGGCTACGACCCTGATGCGGAGAAGGTCGCGATAGGTACCGTCGTTACGGAGCTGGAGAAGCTTGGGTATGACGTGGACGACCGGCAAACCGCTGGATTGGGCTATGACCTGTATGCCCGGCATCGGATCACGCGGGATCAGCGCCTGGTAGAGGTGAAGGGCGTGCAGGGATCGCTGCGAGCGGTGTGGCTGGAACAGAACGAGTGGGCACAGGCACAGCAGCGCAGCAATGAGTACTGGCTCTACGTCATCGACTCCTGCGCCACCGCGCCGGTCGTCCGGCTGCGCCAACAGGACCCCGCTGCCGTTCTCGGCGGCCCACGCCGCATCGAACGCTTCCAGATCCCCCTATCCGAACTCAACCGGCTGATTGGAACGAAGGAATGACCACCCACCTCGACATCACTACCGCCGGGCTGGGTGCGAATGCAGGCGTGGCGAGCACCGTGGCACACCCGACCACACGCCTTATCGACACGTGGTTTCCCTGCCCGGAAGTAGATGCCGCGGTCGGCACTCCCGCAGGATCCGGCCGCAGCGAGAAGGCGCTATTCACGTGGTTCGCCTCCCGGCCCATCGCCCAGGCTCGCGCCGCAGTCCTATGCTCTCTGCTGCCGGACACGCCCGAGAACCGCGCTGACATCAAAACAGCAGTACTCACCGGCGACGAGGCCACGATGACGCGGCTGCGCACCCGGATCGCCGAGCAGTACGGTACGAGGCCTCCAGTCGTCCTCGACATATTCTCCGGCCGAGGGATCATCCCTCTCGAGGCCGCCCGTGCCGGAGCATCTGCGATCGGTACGGATCTGTCGCCGGTCGCGACGCTCGCTGGCCGATTGCTTGCCGACTACCCGCTGCGGGATTGGTCGGCTGAACCGCCGCTGCCCTATCTGCCAGCGAGTGACCTAGGCTACGACGACGACACGAAGCCCTCGAAGGGGCGCCGCGGCGGCAAGCGCAAGCCGGCCTCGGTCGAGCCCACGCTCGAGGGCATGGAGGGATTCGCAGGTGAGCCGCGTCTGCTCGCCGACGTGCGCACGGTGCTCGCGGAGGTAGGCCGGCGCGTCGCCGGTACTGTCGCGCATTTGTACTCGGGGAATCCGGCCAGCGAGCAGTTGCCATGGGCGTACCTCTGGGCAATCACCCTGCCCTGCGACGGCTGCGCGAGGCGCTTCCCCGTCATCGGATCAATGACGCTGCGGCACCCATACAGCCGCACCGACGACAACGGGCAGTCGATGGAACTCGTGGTCGACGGTGAAGCGTGGCGCACGAGAGTCCACGAAGGAACTCCACAGCAGGATCCGACGTTCACCTCCCCACCAGGCAAGCGAGGCAAGTCAGCCCGCTGCCCCTTTCCCGGCTGCGGTCATACCCACAGCCTCGACGTGGTGAAGGCCAAGGGGTTTGCCGGACAGTACGCCGACGCGATGCTTGCAGTCGCCGAGACGGACCCCAATACCAATCAGAAGATCTTCCGCACGCCACGGCAGGACGAGATCGAGGCAGCGGCTCAGGCTGATCCTCTGGCTCTTCCGACAGTCTCAGGATTGCCAGCATATCCGTTTGAGGCTATACCCGAGACCGCCGGCGTTGACGCGCGTCAGTACGGGTTCCTCACCTACGGGACGCTGATGAACAGCCGGCAGGCCGCCCTCTTTGCCACGGCGGCTCGCGTGATCGACGAACTCTTTCATGAGTTGACCGACGCAGTTAGTGTGGAGTACGCCCAAGCTCTCACGTCCTACGCGGCGGCCAATCTCCCCCGAATCTTGCGTTATGCAACTCGTGGCGCGAGCCTTCGTGCCCACGGGAACGCTGCCGGAACGGAGCAGAACCGTTGCCAGGTCGGAGACGTCTTCGCCTCCCAGTCTGTAATGAAGTACCAATTCGACTATCTAGAAGTTGGCCCGGGCGCCGGTCCCGGGACATGGACATCGGTTTCAGCCAGTCTCGTGAATGCGCTCAAGAAGGTGCTGGAGGAGAACCACGCAAGCAGTCGGTCAGGGCGGTTCCGACGTGAGTCCGCCGTTTCCTTGCCGTTCCGTGACAGCACAGTCGATGTGCTTGTCTGCGACCCGCCCTACTACCAGATGATTGCCTACGCGGACTCCTCGGATCTGTCCTATGTTTGGCTTAAGCGTGCTCTCCGGTCCGCCGTGCCGGACCTGTTCGACGGCCGCGTCGAGGGAAGGGATTGCCTTCAGGACAAGGCTGAAGAAATTATTGTCAAAGGTCGCGGAGCCAAGGGCTACGGTGATCATCGCACCGTGGAGTTCTACGAGGCAATGCTGGCCCGGGCATTTGGCGAGGCCCGCCGCGTCCTAAAGCCCGACGGGCACTTGACGGTCATTTTTGGGCACTCGGATCCGGAGGCGTGGAAGCGGCTCTTGGCAGCGCTGACCGATGCCGGCTTCGTAGTGACGTCCTCGTGGCCGTCCCGGACGGAGACAGCTGTGACTGGCGTCGCAACGATTTCCGTCACCGTCTCCATCGGAGCCCGCGTGGCCCCGGAAAGGCGGCTGATCGGCATCGCAGCGCAAGTAGATGCTGAGGTGGTGGCTGAGGTAAAGAGCCGATGCCGAGGCTGGGACGCCGACGGCCTTGCACTTGACGAACAACTCATGGCGTCCTATGGCGCAGCCCTGCAGATTGTCGGCGGATACAGCAAGGTCATCACCCCGGATGGCAGCTGCGTGCCGCTAGAGCACTACATGACCCTCGCCCGGCGAGCTGTCCGTGAGGCTGTCGCGCTGCGGTTGGACGAGCTTCCCTTGGAGACGTTCGATCCGCACACCCGGTTGGCCGTCTTCTGGCACGAGGTGCACGGTCGCGTGGACGTTCCGAAGGGTGAAGCCAGGTTCTTCGGGCAGTCCGATGGCCTCCGCCTGGAGGATCTGCGCGGACCAATTCTGACCGAAACTAAGGCCGGCTTCCGGCTGCGACACGACGCCCCAGGCCGGCTTACCACGGCCTCCAGCGTCTACGAAGTTGTCCGTGGCATGGCTGCTTCCTGGTCGGCTGGTACCGAGGCAGTCGCCGCCTGTCTCGCTACCGCTGAGCGGTCGCCGACCGATGCCCACGTCTGGGCACTAGTCGACTGGCTCGCGACCAAGCTGCCCACGTCGGATCCGGTCGCGGTCGCGTTGGCGGCGGTCAAGCGTAACCGTGGGTCCATCCAGGCCAACGTCGCCACGCGAACCGCGGCCGTTGCCCAGCCGAGCTTGTTCGAGGAGACCTCGTGACCCGGCCTGCCTACGGCGCCCACTGGGCTGATGTCCTGACGTTGCGCGACGAGGTCCGCCTCACTGATGGCTCCGTCGGTGAGCTGCAGATGAGCCTGGCCAAGGCCGTGTACCAGACGGTTCCTGCCCCCTATGCGAAATGCGCGTACTTCACCGAAATTACCCAGCCGACCCCGCTGCTGGTCGGCTTCCTTGGCCGGGTCGCCCGCCGGCTGGGGGTGGAGGGTGTGGAGGCGCAGGCTTGCTTCCACCTCGACCAGGGGATGGGGGGCGGCAAGAGTCACGCCCTAGTCGGTATCTGGCACATGATTGACAGCTCCGATGCGTTCTTCGCCTCCGACCTCGGGCATGCCGTCGCCGCCGAGGCAACAGCCGGCGGTCGCACGCTCGATTTGAGTTCGGTCGTTCCGGTTGTGCTGATCGGCGACTCCATGTCGCCAGGCAAGACCGACCCGAGGTTCGGTCCAGCTACTGACCTGTTCGGCCGGTTCCTGTGGCTCGCATTTGATGGCCACCCCGACCGCATGAGCCGCTGGCGGCACTACGCCGACCTAGGCGCGAACAAGGCGACCCTGCAGGCCGTGTTCGCTGAGGTCGCGCGTCCCGTGCTCGTTGTCATTGACGAGCTGATGGACTATGCGATGGCGCTCACCGACCAGACAGCGATCGGCGGCCTACCTGGTGAGCAGGGATTCCTCAATGCCCTCGCCGATGCAGTGGACGACCAACCGCAGGTGGCGCTGGTCGTAGTGATGATCCGCAGCGACGAGGACCAGGCTGGCTATCACCCCGCGGCGGACGACATGCGTGAGTACCTTGCCGCTCGGTTGCAGCGCAACGGCGAGACCGTCACCGTGACCGAGCCGGCCGACTTCGCCCAGATCATCCGCCGCCGCCTGTTCGCCCGTGCAGACATCGTTCCGGCTGCCCGCACCGTTGCCGACGCCTACGTCTCTGCGTCGGATGACGCCTGGGCTACGCAGGTGTACGGCAAGCTCGGCTCCGGCCGCACCCTGGCACGGCTGACCGACAGGATCGTGGAGACCTACCCGTTCCACCCAGATCTGTTCGAGTTGGTCTCCAAGGAATGGTCCGTTGTCCAGGCCTTCCAGCGGGTTCGGTCCACCGTTGCAATCTTCGCCCGGACGGTGCTGCACTGGGTGACCCAGCATGAGGCCGGCCAGTGGGCGCCGGACCTGATTGGCCCCGGCGACATTCCACTGCATACCGACGCGCTTGAGGCGTTGCTGTCTTCCGGTGTGCTGGCCGGTAACGACCGTGCCATTCAGGGTTTCCGAGCCGTGGCTAACACCGACGTTGTCCGCTCCGGTGGTGGAGGTGGGACGGCCTTCAGTCTCGACGCCACCCTGACGGCCAACGGCGTAGCTACAGTCCAGCCGGCGCCGGCCATGCGGATGGCGACCGCGTGCTTCGCGTACAGCCTCGTGCCGCGTGCCCAGGCGGCACGTGGTGCCACCAAGCCCGAGTTGATCGCCGCCCTCGCTGGTCCGGCCGTGCCGTACGCCGCAGTCGAGGAGGTTTTCAACGCCCTTGTCGCCGGCCCAGTCCAAGGTGGCCTTGGTGCGTTGGAGCGCACGCGACCCGCGAACGGCAGGGGAGCCGAGCGCTTCTACCTGTCGATCAAACAAACGCTCAACATGTACCACGCCAACGCCATGACGATGGTCAGCAACGACCTCGCGCTGGACCGGGTGTGGAAGCGCGCCCAACAGCTGGCCAGCAAGGGTGTGTTCAGCAGCCTGCTGTTCATCGAGCCGCCTGCCAGTGGCAATGTTGGAGCAGCAGCCTGCTTCGGAGCAGTTGACGGGCAGGAGAATCGGCTGGTCGTGCTCGATCCCCGTCGATGGAGCCTGCTCAATGGCAAGGACGGTGCCACCCGCGCCGACCTTGACATCGCCTTCGAGGTAACCCCGGGGATCACTGCCAGCTACACGGCGTCGATGGTGGTCGCCCTGGTCAATACGCAGCGGCGCACCCGTGCCCGAGATCGCGCCAAGGATGTACTCGCGTGGGAGATCGTCGTTGCCCAGCTCGACCCAGCCGACGAGGAGTACGTCGAGGCGTGCTCGCGTCGGGACGAGGCCCGAGCCAAGCACGACGCCGACGTCAAATGGGCCTACCAGCACTATGCGTACCTGCTGCGCACGACGAGCGGCCTAGCTGTGCAGTACAAGGCGGTTCCCGACGGCAGGACCACCCTGGCTGGGCAGGACGTGTGGAACGACCTTGTCGCGTCCAGCCGCGCAGTGGCCTCCGGCGCGCTCGCTCCCGAGTACATCGGTCAGCTCATCACTACCGGCAACTTCGGGCGGGATCTCACCCCGAAAGAGCTGTTCGCGCTGCCCTACAGCAACCCAACGTGGCCGATGGTCGCAACCGTCGAGGATCTGCGCCGGGCCCTATTCCACCTCGCCGTCAGCAGCGAATGGATGCTGACCGACAGCGACGGCAACGAGGTTCGTCCGGCGGGACCGGGGCAGATACAGCCGGCGTCGATGCAGCAACTGCTGCGCCCCCGCCCCGCGGTGCCGGAGTCCCCCGCTGCGCCTGGTATGGATGCCGCCCCGGGCGGTGGCTTCTCAGGATCCGCGGTTCCAGCAGGCGGCTCGACGCAGACGCCGACTCCAGTGACGCCTATTCTCTCCGGGTCGGCACCCGGAGGCGGGGTGGTTGGCGAGACGACGTACGAGGTGACCAAGGTGCGGATGCCGTTGTCCTCACTCACCGACGACGGCAAGCGCGAGAGTGTGTGGGGACTTATCCGAGAGCTGGCATCCCTAGTTGATCCCGCGAAGATGAACGTGGACATCCAGATGATCGGGCTGGAGATCACCGTGACCGCACGGACGGGCGACACGCACCAACTGCTAATCAAGGCCGAGTCCATGTCCGGTGTCACCGTCGCGGTCGAGGACGAGGACCTGTAGAAATCAGGAGAGTTGGTCGAGTCACAAATGTCCGGGCAGTGGAGCCGAGGCCGCCGCCTGGCTATCGGCGAGCGCACTCGCACCAGATGAGATCGACACGATCGACCAACTGTTCTTGCTACGCCATCATGGCGACTGGCTTCACCTACCTCAGATCCCGGAGATCGCTGCGGCGTTGCCAGCGGCCGAGCGAACTGGCAAATGGCACCTGATGCGTGCCGACAGCGCGATGGCAGCGTTCAACTGCGTCCGAGCCAGGCTCAATCACGAGCCCGGGCATGCCAGCGACTGCCTGTGCGCAGCGCAGCGCATCGCGAAGGGTACGTGGCAGAAGATGCGGCACCGTTTGGCGGAGCTACGTCCAGGTTTGGCTCCCAGCCTCCCCCCGGATGTTCGAATGCCTAGTTGGCGAAACCCGCCACGCACGGTCCGGGTCGGAACGGTGGCCAAGTAGTGCCTGCGTCCGGACTCTCTACGGTGGTGAGGCCGCGTAGGTGCACCATGTAGGTATGTCAGATACCACACTACCCACTGTGTACGCGGATGAGTCGAGTAGCACGGGCGAGAACCTGATCGATCCTGACCAGCCGGTATTCGTCGCGGCAGCGGTTCACGTCGACCAAGGTGTGGCAGCGCGGATAGTCGAGTCGGTCCAGTCGCAGCTGCCATCCTCATGTGGCGAACCAAAGTACTCGTCGCTTACAGGTTCCAGGCGGGGGCGGGCGGCGCTCTTGATTGGCCTTGAGCAATTGCCAGACGATGCCGTCTTCGGTTACGTGGCCCACAAGCGTTATATGATCGTCGCGAAAATGGTCGACCTCCTGATCGTTGAGTTTATGAATTCTGAAGGCTATGATATGTATGCGGATGGATCCGCGTTGGGCCTCGCCAATTTGATGTACCAGATAGGGCCAGTTCTGGGCGATCCGGCAGCCTTCGACAAGATGCTGGCCACGTTCGTCGATGCACTCAGGCCTCGAAAGCCGGCGACTGTCTCGGACCTTCTCAATAGTATCGATGCGTATGTCGGGACGGCGAAAGATCCCGGTTGGCAAGAGAACCTGTCTCTCTTGCAAGCTGCGGGCGACGAAGCCGTCCGCGCCGCGACTCTCAACGCGGATGGAGAAGCACGGGACGGCCTCGACCCAGCGATTCCGTGTCTCGTACAATTGTGTTTCGAAATTGGCGAGCGTATTGGTAGGTTCAACCTCGTACATGACAATTCAAATACGCTTGCCCGACACGCTCTCAGGCTTATGTCACTCGACCAGTTGCCACGTCTGACTCCTGCGCTTGACAATCCGCCTCTACCAGTGGATTCCATCGACTTCGCTGACAGTCGCATCTTTCCTCAGCTGCAAGTCGCTGACTGGGCGGCAGGGGCGATACGACAGGTCTATTCGGCGAAGGTGAATAACGACGAGAACGACTATTTGGCCAGCCTTGGTCCGCTTTGTAACTCTTGGATGCTTGGTGGAATTTGGCCTGACGTCGATGCGATCGGGAAGCCGCGACCTCCCGCGCGGTGATATTCGGGCCGAATCCGTCGCCGAGTTCGTCACGGGCGGCGTGGTGCCATCGGTCGCACTAGCTCGAAGTCGTCCGCATCAAGACGAGCGATTCGAGAGGTGGCTTCCGTCGGTTACCCTTCAGCCCACAGCGCTTCCTTCCTTGTGCTGCTTCAGTAGAAGATCAACGTAGGCAGCGGCCTCTGCGGTACCGACCGGCCGGTCTTGTGCCTGGTAGTGATCTACGCCAGGGATGGGAACGCCCAGTTGCTGCACGACGTGGAGAACGGCTGCGGCGACGCGGTGAGGCTTTTCATCAAGCTGGACTTCCACGACGTTAGTGCCGACTGGCGGGAGTGGATGCTCACGAACGCGGATCACCGTCCACCCCGCCGATTCGAGTCGTTGCGTCTTAGCGCTGTCGCGGTCCTCGAGAGCTTGGTGCCAGTACGCGCCATCGAATTCGACGATCAGGCGGTGGTGGGGATCGCAGATGTCGACGCTGATCGGTGATCCGTTGGCGCCCTGGACGTGTCGGATCGTGTGATCGATGGGAAGGAACGCGGCGAGTTCGAACGCGAGGTAGATCTCATTGCGGGACCTGCCGTGCAACCGGCACCAGGGGCACCGTCGACCCTTGGTGCGGTTGCGCACGGTGGAGGGCCACTCATGTGAACGGTCATGGCGGCACTGCCAGATCGCCATGTAGTTGCTGCCCGCGGTGACCTCGGCCGAACTTATGTCGTTTTTCGTCGGGTGCCATTCGCGGGCGAGATCGCTGTAGACGGTCGCTAGGCAGTTAGTGACTGACACTTGCTGCCCGACGCAGAATGGGCATCCGCTTCGACTACGGACGTAGGGCGAGGCGGACCAACGGTGATCTGGTCCTTGAGCGCACTTCCACCAAACTAGCTGCGAGGAGCCAGGCGTGATGTCGAACGGCGTGATGCCTTCGTTGGCCTCCACATCCCACTGTTCGGTGAGTTCGGGGCGCAGGGTGGCGAGGCAGTTGCTGAGGCAGGCCCTGTGACCGGAACAGAATGGGCAGCCGGTGCCCCCCGCTTGCGTTCGTTCGTAGACCTTCGATGACCACTCGTGCTCGGGACCCTCGGGACACTTCCACCAATACTCCTGGTTCGACTTTGGACTCACATGCTCTGGCAGGAGACCTGCGTTGCGGTTTGGGTGCCACTGCGCGGCGACGGCAGGGAAGATGGCCACCAGGTTGACTTCAGGGCTGGCAAGTAGGCCGTTGCAGGTCGGACATCCAGTGAGCACGCGGGTGCGCTGGACGATTTGTGCTGGCCAGGGTCTGTGCCGTGGGTCTGTGAGGCATTGCCACCACACCTTCTTCGCCGCGCCATAGACGACCTGAGCCGGCGTCAGGTCCTCGTTGAGCGTCGGATGCCACTCGGCGGCGATTCCTGGGAAGCGTCGATCGAGGCGGTTGGTGACTGACAAACGCCGGCTTTTGCAGTAGGGGCAACCCGGCTTGATGGCTCGCTCTGATGGCGACTGGTCCCAGCGGTGGTCGGGACCCTCGGGGCATCGCCAGGCCACCTTCTTCGCGTGTCCGTGGTGGACCTGATCGGGAGTGAGGTCGCCGTTGGCCTCGTGATCCCATTGCGCGGCCAGCTCGGGGTTGATTCTTGCCAGGCTCCGGTCCGGGGTCAGGGAACGCGGATTGCAGTATCGGCATCCTGCGCCCGCCGACCGGGAGTAAACGGCCGCGTCCCATAGATGGCCGAGTGAACAGCGCCACCAGTACTTTTCTCGCGAGCCGCCCGCGACCTCGGACTCGTCCAGTGGGCCATTGACATCCTCTGCCCATTCCAGACGCAGCTGTTCAAGCAGCTGCTTGCGGATGTGGGACACCGGAACTCTCCAAATGGTTATGGGTGGGGTGCTCAAGTGAATTGGCACCCCACCGGTCCGGATCAATCCATGTGCAGCGCCCTCAGAACTGCGTCTCGAGTCTCGGGTGGCATGGCCTGCCACAACCGGATGAGCCGAAGGGCGCTGCTTGCGCACACGACTACATGTGGTCGTAGACGGCCTAGAAGGACCCTGCTAGCGTTATAGAAGGTCCTGTCTGCTGATTGGGACTGATTGTGGCGGGGAGCCCCCACCAGGCTGGCACCTGGTGATGCGGGGCTCCTCCGCTTGTTGCGGCACCTTCGGCGGTGCTGCTTACATCGCCTTCTTCTCTCTGACCTGCGGGGCGCCACCAGTGCGATCCTCTCCTCGCGCCGTGACCTCGACGCGGGCTTGATGACCAGCAGGGCTTTCCTGCCGGACTTCCACGTGGTCGAGCTTGTCGACCGTGCCGCCGCTCAGGGGGTAGGAGTAAACACCCTTGCGTTGGCGGGTCAGCCGGTTGCGGGCTACCCAGTAGCCCAGCGCGTTGCTGACCTTGAAGTTGGGCCACTCCGCACCAATCGCGGCGAGGCGTTCCCTGACCTGGCCCACCGTGAACTCCTCACCAGGGTCAATGACCTGCCAGACAAGCCGCCTCAGCGGCACGTCCTGCATCGGTACTGCGCCGCCGGCACCCGAAGAGTCACGTGCCGAAGAACCACCCGACACCGGTGCACCGGCGGCAGCGGCGCGGTGATTGGACTCGCGCGACGTCCGTTGCGCATCTGTACGCGAACCTGGTGCCGGGCGTGCTCGCGCGGGCCGGTTGTCCGGATTGGCCGGGCCACCATGCCGCGCGACAATATCCAGGCACGCAAGGTAGAGGGGTTCAGGCAGGGATACCGGCAACCCGAGCGATCGCGCCTGATCGAAGGCAGCCGCGACGTCGTGCAGACTCCGCACCAACCCGTCTAGATCGCCGGAGGCGACTGCCTTCTCTACTTTGTCCTGCGGCACGGTCACACCTCCAATCCTCCGAGCCGGTCTCTCCGCCGATGCGGTGCGTTCAATCTACATCACGTGAAACCGTCGAGCACCCTCCGCCCTTGTTGTGTCGGGAAGACTGGCCGCCTTCGGTACGCCATACCATGGCCTACCTGCGCAAACCAGTAGTGCGAGCTAGCTTGCAAATCAAGCTGGTTCACGGGAAGCAGAAGACTCTCTTGTTTGCTAGAGTCCTGCGAACATGAGCCACAGACCTGGGCTCATGAGGTGCGTCACTCGAAGCGAGGAGATGTCGACGTGTCGACGGCGATGCAGATCTGCCAGCTCCGCATCAGAACGAGCCGTGGGTGGCAAGATCCGTACAAAATGGACAAGCCTGTCGTCGCCATCGTCGGGCCGGTCGACACCGGCAAGAGTTCGTTCTTGGACTGCGTCGCGTTCGCACTGGGACGAGACGTTGAGGAGTTCCGTGGTGCGGTCAACAGGGAGCTTCGCGAAGTCGAGATCCTCGTGCGCTTCGCATCGGGTACGTACATGCTCCGGCGCTCACGGCGAACGAGTTCCCATGTCGAGATCCTGGATGCCGTAGGCACCCTAGAGCAAAGGCTTCCCATCCGGATGCGCGAGGGAGGGCCCCAGACAATCTCCGACTGGTTGCTGCAACAGCTTGGTCTAATCGACACATTGGCGTCCGTGCGGTTGCCTGGCGACAAGACTCTGGACTTTTCCAGTGCGTTGCTGCCCTACTGCTACCTCACACAGAACGACATCGACCGGCACATCATCCGGCCTCCACGCGACGATGCCGCTCGACTAGTCGTACTGAAACTTCTTCTTAACCTCACGACACCCGAGGCCGAGCGCCTCGCGGGCCAAATCCGCGACGCCGACAACGAGATCGTGAGACGGACTCGCCAGGCCAGCCTGATTGGCGAGTTTTTCGCCGAGTCGCCGACAATGCATCCCGGTGCTCTTTCAGATGAGCTCGAACGGCTCCGAACTTCGGAAGCTGCGGCAGCGAGTTGGCTGCAAAGTCTTAAGGACGACGCCAGGGCAGCGAGCCCGTCTGCGGACCCGGACCGACAGCGTGTGTTCGAAGCGCGCGGGGATGTGGCTGAATACGAGCTAGAGCTCGATAAAGTGCAAAAGCTGCACGATCATGAAACGAACAATATGATGTCCATCCGGGAAGCCCTGGCGGCATTGGTGGCGCTTGAAGAACGATCGCCGGATGATCGAGTATCCCTTCGGCTCACCTACCCGCAATGCCCGGCCTGCGAGTCGGAAACCACAGATCGGAGGGTTCCGCCAGGCCACTGCCATCTGTGCTGCCAGCCGTTGGCCGGTGCTGTTCACTCGGCGGAGCGCAGACGCCTAAGCGCGGCCCACCAGCAAAGCACGGCCAGGCTCCTAGCGCTCGACAGCGAGCTTCGCACCGCCGCCGACCAAGCAGACGCCGCACGCGGTGAGCTCGCGAACCTGCTAAAGAAGCTGGACATCCAGGCGCGTGACGGAGTCATGCCATACGTTGACAGAATCGCCACGGCTGCGGCGAACCTGGCAGAAATTCAAGGAAGAATCGCCACGTTAGGTCGCCTTCATGAGACCCACGACAGGTTGCGTGAGCAGTACGACCAGATTGACGAACTGGAACTGAAGCAGGCAGAACGTCGCCAACGCGTCGTTGGCAACGCCGGACTGGAGGCGGCTGAGGAGGTGCTTGGTCGGCTGAACACTATCTTCAGACGAGTAGTGCAAGGCATCGATCTGCCCCACGCGACCGGTCGTGCTCGGATCGACCCCGATACGTTGCTGCCGCTCGTGGACGAACAGACCTTCGGACAGCGCGGGGGTGGCGCTCGAGCCGCGGTCAGTGTCGCCTACAGCCTGACCTTGCTCACCTACGCACTCGAAAACAATCTTGCGAACCTGCCGGCCCTATTGATCATCGACTCGCCGCAGAAGAACTTCGGAGCGAACAAAGACGACAAGGCCCTGGCGCAGCGTGTCTATGCGCGATTCCTCGACTACATGGCGGAGCGTGTCGGATGGAGCCAGCAGTTTCGCCGGCCGTTTCAGCTCATCATCGTAGACAACGACCTCCATGCAGGTATTAAGAAACGGATCGATATCATCGAGTTCACGCATGACAGGGGATTCGTTCGTGAGCTAGCCGACCCTCATGGCAACCCAGGTGAATTGCGGCAGCTCGATTTCGGCGACCTCGAGATCGGAGCTGAGTAGTGATTATCCTGTAGCTGACAGGTGCAGCCGTCCGGTCGGACTGCTGACATAGTCGACGGGCCTCTGCGCGCGTGTGAATCCTCGTGAGGTGGGTAGCTGTATGGTGTCATTCGGCGTCGAACGGGAATGGACCTCGGATTTGCGAGATCTTATTGCTCGGTATGGTGCCCTGCGCGCCGCACCACGAGGATCAGAGCGCGGGCGGGGGCAGAAGTTCAACGCGCTGATAGCCGATCTGTTGAGGCACTGGGGGATCCAAGACGCTGAAGCCAACGTCCGCGGGCTCGAGGGCCGCGACGAAATCGATGTGACGTTTAGCATCGACGATAGTCACTACGTGCTTGAAGCGAAATGGACGGCGACACCCGTGTCGGCCGATCCCGTGATGAAGCTCGCGAGTCGAGTCGGCCAGCGGCTCGGGGGCACCCGAGGGATCATTGTGTCGATGTCTGGGTACACCAAATATGCAGCGTCGGCCGCCGAACGAGGACAACAACCTGAAGTCCTTTTGCTTGACCGGTCGCACTTTGAAGCGATCCTGTCCGGCCTGCTGCCGCCAGAGGAACTCCTTCGTTCCCTGGTCAGACGACTATCGCGGCATGGCGGTGTATACGTGCCACTGGCCGACCTCCTCATTCCGCAGCGGCCGGTGCCGGCCCCAACCGTCTGTAAGCGGCCTCTCGCTACGCCGCCCTGGAACATTGTCCTGGATACTGCTGGCGGAATTTCCGTCGACCTTTCCCTGCTCGGCGACCGCGGTTGGGCAGGACCGACCGGCATTTGCGCCGCGCCTCAGGCTGGCGCCGTGCTGGTCACCACACCGGTTGGCATCGTGGAGATCAACACTGGCGATGGCACCACCAGTTGGGCTCTGCCGGTGGTCGGTTGCCGAGGCACACCCGTAGTGGACGCTGACGGCAGCCTGCTCACGGTGTGCAACTACGCAGTTGTCCGGTGGCGCACTGGTGGCCTCGACATCGTCGGCGGCGGGTTCACCGGTAACAGCACTGTCTTCCCTGGTCCGGACGGTGATGCCTGGGTCTTCGACAACACCGGCGATCGCTACGCCGGACTAATGACGCTTACGAGCCTAGGCACGACTCTAGGCGACCAGACACATCACGAGATCGACTTCCCTGCAGGCGTATGGAACGCGGCATGGCTCGACCGCCGTCGATTCTTCCTCGCCGGCGATGGCCACAGCGGCGTGGTCGATCTTGACCTCGGCCCGGTCGTGCCTCGCAGTGCCTGGATCGAATCGCCGCAGGCAGGCCCCCGCCATATCCTCGTCCGCGACGCCAACACCGTCGTCACCGCGGCGCGCGAGCAGGGCGTGAGAGGCAGTCTTTATCAGACAAGTGTGACCAGCGGCGCCAACGGACGGCTGATACAGCTGGCGGTGAACTCCCTGCTGGGAGCCACCGCCGACGGAGGCGGCGGTGCTTATGTGCTGGCGGACGTACGAGGCAACAACGCGGACCCGGCGCCGGTTCTACTCCAGGTATCGGGGCTCGCCCTTTGAAGGACCCACGACCCTGGTACTTGGGAGAGAGCGCCGACAAGTAAGATACCTGGCCAGAGCAATGCCGCTCTCAATGATCAATTATCTGGACGCTTACAGCCATCCCTTGACCGCTGGCCTCCTGATTGAGGTCAGTTTCGATTCCGCGCGGATTCTCAATGAACCCCTCTGGGTCGAAGACCACGCAAACAAGATGCGAGACATCGGGGTGCACCTGATACTTGACCTTGTCAGCTATTAGCTCCTCCCCGAGCTTCCGCTTGGTCAGGGAAGAGCGTGCGTGCTTGAGTTCAATCGCAAGTCGCTGCCTGGGTAGGACGAAATCGATTCTACTCGATGCTCCTGCGTAACTCGGTGTCCACTCCTCCTGCCTAATGTCGTCCACGAAGATCGTCAGTAGCGATCTGAAGAGATCCTGTGCGTCATATTCGTCTTTCACAACGAGTGTATTGCGATTACCGTGACGGCGCTTGAGTGCTCGCTGCACATCCAGGAACCGTACGGCCAATGTCTGTATTAGGCGCACGGCATCCAACTGGCTATTCGAAAAGTCGATGCGCCCGGCGCTGTTAGTGGTTTGAAGCCTCCCTTCGCACAGTAGGACGAACAGCTGTGCAATTATTCTTGCTTTGACGGCAGTGCTCCTTTGAATGGCATTGACATCACCGGTTTCCAACTTGTCGGGTTCTTCCTTTCCGAGCAAGAAGTCGCGCATCGGGAGCTTATTTAGCACCGCAAGGCTCTGGAGCCTAGGGTGGGGTGCATAGTCAGGTCCGTACTCGTCCTCAATTATTGAAGCGAGGTCCAGCAAGCGGTTTTCTGAGGGTTTGTGCGGTGGAGGTTTGTGCGTTAGGGAGCTGAAGCGGGCGGCGATGGCGGCAAAGCCAAATGATGCCGTGCTCATCTTCCAATGTACTAGCCGCGAATCACTGTTCGCCTTCAGGCCGTCGTAAAATGCCTGAAGCATGTCGATCTCGGCTTGGTTGTCACCGTCTTGTCCATAGGATGTGTATGCGGTGGATGCGTGCGTACCTAGATCATGCCGTACGAGACATATGATGCGCACTGGCCTGTCGGTAATCGAATAGAAGTTCTCGCATGCGTAGTGTATTGCTGTTATGCGTTCTCTGCTTGCCAGGGCCCGCTGGAGATCCTCGATCCTTATTGTAGTCATGATGGGTTGGCCTCCATTCATTTGACGAATCACCTGAACTGGAGAAATCTGTACTCCGGCAATATCAATGCTGTAAGGGGTCCATCTGGCAGAGTCCCGCAGCCGGTATCCAGGCATATTCTATCCGGTGCAATAAACGGCGATCGCCCACTTTGCACATAATGGCCGAATACGGCAAGCTTTGATATGCCTCGTACTGACGGATCAAAGAGGTCAGGGTAGCTACCGCGTACCAGGCTCGCCGGGCTGCGATCAGCCGGGAGGTCAGGATTGAAGCCCGCATGACTAGCCAGGAGTGATTCGGTCTCGAGGTGGGTCTCAAGCCCTTCTAGCAGCTTACGGTGGCGTACCGGAAAGCTCTGTCTGAAGTATTCAATAGGGCGCGCAATCGATGTCGCCGCCTTCGGAAGGTAAGACCGCACGGTGGCCAGGCCTCCATCGGCAAGGCTGGAGAATGGCCTGTTGCTCGCAACGAAGTCCAAAAGGGCGGCGTCATGGTTGCCCTGCAGGAGCCGCAATCTTCGGCCCAGGGTGCCGCGCGCTTCGCAGAGGCTGTCTAGAACCTGCATGCTTGACGCGCCGCGATCAACGTAGTCTCCAAGGAATATGATAGTCGCTGCTATTCCGGGCAAAATGGTAAGGGCTCTGTCCAACCGATCCACGCACCCGTGAACGTCGCCAACGATAGCGACTGGATCCGCTACGTCGTCGTTCATAGCGGACCGTCTGATAGTGAAGCATATTCGATTACTGTGTCACCGGTTATTACCCGCGCTAGGAGAGATGCTGCATATGGACGGTCGGTCGCGATATTTACAGCGACGGCTTCAAGGCTGGGACCACCGGATATCTGGCTCGAGATCCAAACTGAGTCAGGTGTGAGCGCGCGCACACCGTCCCGCATTATTGCCAAGTCTTCACGACTAGCGGTAGTGCGATAGCGAAGTGCGACCGCATTCTTGACATTATCGCGCCCGAGTGTGGATACCGCTAGGTCAATATCGAACTGAGAATGACCGAATAGGATTAGGTGTTCAAGGTATACCGCAGTTCGCAATGCATACATCCCCACGCGGAGGATGCCCCTACCCAATTTCTTGAGCTCGTCATGGTCGGCATGGAGCAGGGCGTTAACGATAGTAGCGATCTCAAGTTGGAGAGGACGCCAATCTGCAGGGAGACGCCAGGCGTCAAGCACATGTTGCAGCGTGCCATGCTCGTCTCTTAGCGTAAGGCCTTCTTCTCGCAGGTGCAGAACGAAGAGCGACCCGCGCTCAGCCATTCGCAGGAGATGTGCAGGCGTGTATGAGGTCACGTTGACCCGACCAACCGCTCGGGCGACCACGCGCGACCTAGTCAGCTGGAGTACATCTAGGTCCGATTTCGGGTGCGGGGTGCCACGGGCGCGACTGCCGTAGAGCATCACTGCGACAGCATCTCTATCTGCTGCGCATAGTGCCTCCTCCTCAAGTCGCTCGTCATGAACAGCCTGGCCGTCATGGTGGTCCTTGCGTTCTGACGCCATCCACTATTTGTACTCCGGAGGACGGCCCCACGTGGACATTCGCGCGGATACCCGCGGCGTGCCACCCGCGGCGGAAGCCAGCATGCAAGGCCCAAGCCTGGTTCGCCGGGACGGGCCAGACTTACTTGAAGCCGTGTTGATCAGAAGATCCTGGATGCGCAAACCGCCGGAAGGCACACCAGATGCCAGTAGTCGTCGCCAGAACCCAACGCTGTCGCGATCAAACAGGGAACGGACCGAGCTCATCGATGCCTGCGAGGGTGCCGATCATGCGCTCAAGGCCCCAACTCGCGTCAATTAGATTGAGCATTCTCATTTTGTATCCTTCAGAACTCAGAGCGGTGCTAAGGGCGTCGTGAGTGTTCTCGGGCGCGAATACGACAACGATGTCCTTCGGTCTGAAGTTCAGGTCCCCTATATGGCGCCATTCGCGCTCCCACCAGAACTCCTTTCGCCCGGTGGAGGTTGGTCCCATCTGTTCGATAAAGGGCGTCAATCGCAGGATCGGGGCCGTCGCCAAGCTGCTGGGGTCACCCGCCAGCCCTACGTCGCGGATTGCAGCCGCCTCCGCCTCCTGAACCAACTTGGTGATAGGTACTGTGAGCCAATCATGGCCGGGCGTGATGTCGAGATACCAGACCGGGTTGGTGCCATTGCGCCGCGCGAAGGTTTTTGTGAATGCGATGCCGTAACCGTTGAACTGCATACTTCGGTGCTCGATATCGCTGCACATCATCCAGGCATGCTCCAGTGGCGTCTCCGTGAAGCACACGGCGCGCTGGGTTGCGGCCAAATCCGGGAAACGACTGACCAGATCCTTCGCCATACCGTAAATGGATCGTGCTTCCAAACTCCTGACTCTAAGAATACTTAGCAGGTTGTCGTAGGCGGTTGAGGACGGTGAGTCCCGGGTGAAATGGACGACGAACGTTGACAGGTCGTTCCGTCGGTGGAGCAGTTCTTCGATGGTGGTCATAGATATCCAGTGTGGGTTACCGCGACGTCCAATCCTGGACCTCATGCGCGTGTCGCGTTGTGGACGTGGCTCGGGGCGAGATCCGTCGACGGCGCTGAAGATCCGTACCGATTGGTCCTTCATCGACCTGCAGACCATATGACACGCCTTGCTCTCAGTGTCGTCGGATCACTTGTGAGCCGACGTCGGAGGTGTGCAGTGATGAACTGTTACATCCGGCCAACCGACGCCGCTCTGTGACGGACTTCCCGTTGCTGGACTTGTGATCGCTGTTGGACTTCCTTCTCGGGACGGTCTCGGGAGCGCAACCGCACCGTTGAGTGGCCGTGGCGATCCCCGCGTGGCTGCCTTGCTGTTCGAGTCCCTGCCGCACTGAGCCGATCATCGGAAGTCGAGGAGGTTGTATGCACCTTCAACGACGGCCGCGCCATCTTGCCTGCGCTGAGACTGGTGACTCCCTCGGCGCTGGGGCACCACGTTGGATGGAACGCGCGGCGCCTGCGCGGTGGATCGCGTCCCGATTGTTATCCCCAAGCTTGTGGGCAACCGTGCTACCAGAACTCTGTGGGTGTGTGGAGTGCGGTTGACCTGGGCCTATGGTGTGCTCAGGGCCTGGTGGGCATCGCGTTTCGCGGTGTTCTTCGTGGTGGGGCCACGTGGCTGGTCGACGCTGGGGGGCGGGCATGACTACTGAACTAGCGGTGCGCGTGAACTGGTCATGGCGAAAGACGCATCTCGGTGGCCCGCGACGGTCGCGACTTCGGCTCGGCTGACGGACGGCCGGCGGGACGTCGCGCCATGGTTGGACCGCCGATTGACCCGATGCTGGCGAAGAACGTCGCACGCCTGCCGGCCGATGACGGCCGGGCGGGCAGCGTGGTGTTCGAGCCGAAGTGGGACGGCTTCAGGTGTATCGCGTTTCACGACGCGCAGGGCCGGGTGGAGTTGCAGTCCCGGCAGCGCCGGCTGATGACCCGACAGTTCCCGGACATCGCCCGGCTCGTCCGCGAGCACACTTCGCCGGGCACGATCCTGGACGGCGAGCTAATCATCTGGGCGAGCGGCCGCCTGGATTTCGGGTTGTTGCAGCGCCGGAACGCGGCCGGCCCACGTCGCATCCTGGATGCGGTGGCGGAGTTTCCCGCGCATTACATGGTGTTCGACGTTCTGCAGATACCGCCCGACCTCGATGTGCGGGCTCGGCCGCTGGTGGACCGGCGTGCCCTACTCGAGCAGCTCCTGGCCGGCGCGCCGCCGCAGCTGCCTTTGTCCCCGCAGACCAGCTCGATCGAGCAGGCCCGGGAGTGGTTGGAGACCTGGCCTGTGGTCGGTGTCGAGGGCCTTGTGATTAAGGACGCCGGCGGCGCGTACGTGCCGGGGCGGCGTGGCTGGTCGAAACTCCGGCAGCGGGCGAGCGCGGAGGCGATCATCGGCGGGGTCACCGGCACCCTGACCCAGCCGGAGACGTTGCTGCTTGGCCGCCGCGATTCGGGCGGGGTTCTGCGGTACGTGGCGCGGACTCGACCGGTCACGGGCGCGCAACGAGCCGAGCTCCGCGGCGCCCTGCATCGGGTCGGTGCCGCGGGACGCTGGGCGGCGGAGCATCCGTGGCCCAGGCCACTACCGGCCGCCTGGACCGGGCAATGGGGCACCCCGGAGCCGCTCGCTTATGTGCAGGTCGAGCCGGACACGATCGCGGAGGTTGAGATCGACGCCGCCTACGAGCGGGAGACGGCGAGCTGGCGGCAACCACCTCGGTTCCTGCGTCTACGGACCGACATCTCTATTTTCGATGTGCCGCTGGCGGACCCGTCGCCGTGACGCCGTGACGAGCGTCACGGCGGCGGCGCTGCAATTGCTCGGTCCGGATTCAGATCGTCGGGGCGGGACGAAGGTCGCCGACCGTAGGGCTGCGGCAAGATCGGATGATCAGCGTTTGGCGTCGACGGCGGCGCGGACGGCGCGTCGGAAGTCCTCGATGATCAGTTCGTCGTGTGGGGTGCCGCCGAACTGCGCGCTGAGGACGGGGCGTGGGTCGCCGCGGTAGACCATCCAGCATTGGTCGATGCCGTTGATGAGGCAGTCCAGGAGTCGGCGCGCTGGCCGGTGAGGGTTCAACAGGGTCAGCCGGGCCGGGACGACGTCAGGGATTGGCCCGTGCGGCTCCGCGTCTTCGTCCGGGTCGTAGGTGGTTCCGTGGAGGTAGTCGCTGAGTTCGTCGAGGTCGAGGTCGGGGACGTAGCCGTCGGCGACGGCGAGCGCTTGGCGGACCAGGAACGTCACCGCGTCGGACGGGGTGCGGCCGGCCTCGAGCAGTTCCAGGACGAGGGTCGGGACCTGTTCATCCGGTAGCGGGGACGGTGCGTCCATGTGCTGGGCGACGGTCGGCACGTCGGTCACGGCGACGCCGCTCTGTTTCGCCGCTGCGGTGGCTGCGGCGTGCAGCCACCGGGACGCCGCGACGGCCGCGGCGGTCGGGTCGAACCCGGTCAGGAGCGCGAGCCCGCCGAGTGGATCGGCGGCGAGCATGTCCTCGGCGGCGGCGACCTGGGCGGGTGAGGCGTCAGCGCGGGACAGGGTGGCCGCTTGGGCGGCGCGGCCGGTCAGGTCGCCGCGTTCGGCCTGGTCGATCGCGCGGATCTCGGCCTCGACCTCGGCCAGGACAGCCGCGGTGAGGTCGCCGCGTCCGAGCTCGTGCAGGACCCGGCCCACGTCGTGCGCGGATTCGGCGATCGGCTCGAACTCCACCTTCACCCCGCGCTCGGTGGGCAGGTTTGGGTGACTGATCCCGGCGAGGATCTGCGGTCCGGTCGTCAGGTCACCGTTCAATGCCAGCACTGTCGGATCCATTGGGCGGGTGTAGCGGCGCCACAGTGCCGTGGACAGCCTCGACAGGGTTCCGGCGAGCGGCAGCGCGAGGAGCCGGTCCGCTGGGTCGTCGGGGAGCTGCGCCACGGTGTGGGCGACATCGCCCCAGCCGGTGTCCCAGCTGGCGATCAGGTCATGCCGCCGCGCCTCGACCGCGTATCGCGTCACGCTCACCCCCATGAGCAGTCTCTCACCCAGCCCACACGCTAGCGCCAGATCGGCGACCCCGAGTACCAGCGGTGGCGATGACCACCACGGCATCGTCCCCGCCTTCGTGTTTCCCAGGGCGGGCGTGCTGGTCAGGCAGGGTCAGCGGCCTCGAACCGCCCAGAATGAAAGCGCCCCGGCCGGCGTACCGACCAGGGCGCCTCCCGGCCCCGAAGGGTCCCGCCTCCTTGCGACAGGAAGGCATCGCCACGGTAAGCCGTCAGCACCCTTACAGCGACCCTAGGCCGCCGCGACGCACCTGATGAGCATGGGCGCGATGGCCGACCTCGGCGTCAGGCCCAGGCGCCAACTCAGGGCGCGCAAGCTCCGTCGTTCGAGTCGTCCGCGACGAGCGACAGTGTGAAGGCGAGGTTCGCCGCCGTCATCCAGACTTCCCTGGTTGCGCCGTGTCCACCGCAGACTGCGGACATAGTCTCAGCCGCGGTCTTCGCGCTGGCCAGCAGAGCGGCGCGCGCGGCCTCGCGCTGGGCGAGTGTCGACTGGATTTCGCCCGGCGGAAAGAGCTGGTTGACCCGGTTGTAGTCCTCGGCCAGCCGATGCAGGACGGGCCCAACCGCGATGCGCTGATAGTCGTCGGCGCTCGGCCACCACGCGCGACCGTGCTGGAGCAGGTCACCGACCAGCCTGCGCGTCCGGTACCAATCCTCAGCCGTCACGGCTCGAACGTATGTTCGAGTCGGCGTGGGCGTCAAGGTGCCGAAATCCATCGGTGACGCGGGTGCTCTTCACGGGGAGGGGCGAACCGACCTACGAGGCTGACGACCCAGCGTGCGAGTAGCGATGCGACTGGCCAAGGGCCGGCAACTCGTGCGAGCTACACAGTGCCACCGGCGGGTTCGTTGTCTGGGTCCCACCATGTCAGGCCGGTGGGCCGGCGGCCAGTGGTGATGTACTCGCGAGCCGCGGCCCTGGCCGTCCCGGGCAGGACGCACGTCTGCTCCGGGTGGAACTCGGTCCACTGCCCGCAGTAGTCGAAAGGCACGTCCTCTGTTAGCAGGCCGACCCCGGATTCGCGGCCCCAGCCACCGCCCTCGCCGGCCCAGAAGGCGAAGGCTCGTTCGGGATGCCCGACGCCGATGGCGAGGAATTCTTGGCCGACCGGGTCGATGCTGTCGTCCGAGAATTCCTCGCCATCGGCGTCGGG
>Ga0210378_10000250_pt1 | contig 26364 bp, 35 predicted proteins | sample PLM1_60_b1redo_FD_155465 | JGI IMG/M metagenome (GOLD analysis project Ga0210378, IMG submission 155465) | Groundwater sediment microbial communities from an aquifer in East River, Colorado, USA - PLM1_60_b1 redo | ecosystem: Environmental > Terrestrial > Soil > Riparian zone | place: USA: East...
GCATCAAGATCACCGACCGGGAGATGAAAGACCTGGACAAGCGCACCCTCCACCGCCATGAGTTCCACGGCGAGTGGAACTACACCTTCAACCCGACCGACACGCCATAGTTATTTCCTAGCAAGCCCTAGGGCTACCTCGACGGCGTTGGGGGTCTGGCCGGCGACTCGCCGACCACCGGCCCGTCATCCTCCCGTCCGTTCACGGTTGGCGCCTGCATCGCCCTGACGTTGGGATGGGTGCGCCGTGCCCCCGGACGTGAGCCGAGCGGCCGGCGGGTCGTGGTGCCCGCCGGGCGCCGCCGTCCAATGCGGGCCCTTGGCCCCCGCCGGCCGGGGCCAAAGGCCCTGGCGACGGGAGACGCGGCAGGGACACTGGAAGATGACCGGCCGGACGCTTCGTGCAACCGGTCGGATGTGTCCCGCGATACGAAGAAGGTGATGGCGATGATGTGGGGTTGCGACTGGGGCTGGGGAGCCTGGCTTGCCATGATGGTGATGATGGTCGTGTTCTGGGGGCTGGTGATCGCCGCGGTCGTCGCGCTGGTCCGCTACCTGGGCGGCACCCGACAAGGCGATCGAACGGGCTCCGGGAGCGGGCGGGCGAGCGCCGAGGAGGTGCTGGCCGAGCGGTTCGCCCGCGGCGAGATCGACGCCGACGAGTACACCCGGCGGCGTGAGCTGTTGCAGGCTGGCCGGTGAGTCCGGTGCGCCGGCCGAACCTGCGGCTGGTGGTGGCCGGGACGCTGGCCGCGGTCGTGCTGGGCGTCGCGTCGACGGTCGCGCTCGCCGCCGCCGGCGCCTTCCGCGGCCCGGCGCCCACCGGGACACGCTGCGCTGCGCCCGCGCTAGCCGGCGCGGTGGTCGACGTGACCCTGGCCGACATGGGTGGGGGCATGATGGGCGGCCCGATGACGGGCGGCGGGTGGCGGGGCATGGGCATGGCGCGGGTGCTGGTCAGCCGGGGCGTGGTCCCCGCGGGGACAGTGTCGCTGCGGGTGGTCAACGTCGGCGTGCGGACCCACGAGCTGGTCGTGCTGCCCCTGCCGGCCGGCCAGGCCGCCGGGGCGCGGCCGGTTGGCGCCGACGGCCGGGTCGATGAGACCGGCAGCCTGGGCGAGGCGTCGCGCAGCTGCGGCGCCGGGGCCGGGGATGGCATCACCACCGGCGCGACCGGCTGGGTCACCCTGACCCTCGGGCCTGGCCGCTACGAGCTGGTGTGCAACCTGCCCGGCCACTACAAGGCTGGCATGTACGCCGAGCTCGACGTCCGCTGAGCAGCCTCGTGATGGGCCTTCCCCGGTCACGGTGACGCGGCCATACCCCGGCATCCGCCGTCACCCGTTCTGCCCTGGTGCGTAGCGGCGGCGAGGCGGCACCCGGCAGACCAGCGGCGGCCCCGTCAGGACGTCAGGGACCGTAGCGTGTCCAGCGCGGCCGTCAGGCGGCGGGCCGCCTCGTCGGCGACCGGCTTGAGCTCGGGCCGGCCGGTGACGTCGACCATCACCTGAGGGTCGAGCGCCTCGACCACGGTCTGGTCACCGTCGGCGCGCACGACGACGTTGCAGGGCAGCAGCAGCCCGATCTGCCGGTCGGTCTGCAGCGCCCGGTGGGCCAGCGGCGGGTTGCAGGCACCCAATATGATGTAGTCCTCCAGCTCCTCCCCGAGCTTCTCCCGCAGGGTGGCCCGCACGTCGATCTCGGTGAGCACGCCGAAGCCCTGCTCCTGCAAGGCCGCCCGGACCTGTTCCACCGTCTCGGCGAAGGGCGCGTGGAGCCGGATCGTCATGCCGTAGCCCATGTGGCTGCCTCCTGTTGCTCCTCGTCCATCCATGTCCACTCCAGGTGCGGCCGTCGGCCAGCGCCACACAGCGCCTTGTCACTGTGGCTGCCCGGTCGTGGTTGGCCCACTGTAGTGCTGACCGGACCGTCTGCCCGTTCCCCGGCGCAGCAGGCGCAGGTGCTTGGTGTCGCCCGGCAGGTTCGGGCCGGCGGCGCGGTACGGGTTGTCGGCGGAGGCAGTGGAAGGCGATCAGCCGACACACCAGCCAGGCCGAGGAGTTCCCGCTGGTGGCGCGCAGCCTGGAGCTGCTCGGAACCGGGAGCACCTTCGCTGGCTCGTCCAGCTCGCGACGAGCCGTGGACCTCGTCTTCCTTCCTGGCCGGGCCGCGGCGGCGGGCGATGAGGTCGGGGTTGACCGGCAGGACCGTGTAGCCGGCGTCCACGAGTCGTTCGACGAGCAGCCCGTGGCGGGTCTCGATGACCACCCGGACCTCGGCCGGGTCGGGCTCCAGGCGGGCGATGTGGGCCAGCAGCGCCTCGACCGCGGCGGGGGTGTGCTCGACCCGGCCGACCTCGACCACCCCCTGGTCGGCGCGTCCCAGGGCGACGAGGTGGAACTCCTCGGCCCAGTCGATGCCAACGGCAAGCACCATGCCTCCTTCGGTCGGTCACGATCCGGGCGGAGGCGCGGCGCCGTGCTGATGGACCAGTCCTCGCGGGACGACACCCTTGTGGGCGTCGGGCCTCCGGGGCCGGCCCCCTGGGACGCCGTCTCACGTCAGTCCTCGAGGGACAAGCGCCGCAAGCGTTCCCAGGGGGCGACCCCATGACTCAGGAGGGTAGAGCCATCAGCGCCCCCGGGGTTCAGTGGAGGCCTGAAGCCGGCCTCATGGTGCTGGCTAGAGGAGGACCACGGTCCATAACGCCGAAGGCGGTCGGGAACACGCCCATGTCGACCCCGATCTCGGCGATGATGCACTCGGCGGCCCGCTTGCCGACGCCGATGATGGTGTCCAGGCGGTCCCGGGCCGCAGCAAACGGGGGCCATCACGCGGCCGACCTGGCCGTCGAGCTGGGCGATCGCGCCCTCCAGGTGTTCCAGGTGCTCCAGCGCGACCCGCAGCAGGGCGTGGTGGTCGCCGAAGCGGCCGCGCAGTGCCTCCCGCGGCGCTGGGAGCTTGTTGCGCAGCCGTCCCCGGGCCAGCTCGGGAGCACCTTGGGGTCGCGCTCCCGGCCACCAGCGCGGTGAGCATGGCCCGGCCGGACACCCCCAGCAGGTCGGAGGCGACCGAGTCCAGCTTGCTGCCCGCGTCCTGGAGGGTCTTGTCGATAAGAGGTCGGCGCGGCTGACGATGCCGACCAGCCGGCCCCCTGGTCGACCACCGGCGGCCGCTTGACCCCGGTGGTGCGCATGCGCCGCGCTGCCTGGGCCACCGTCGCGTCGGGCGAGATGGAGACGACGGCGACGGCCATGAGGTCGCGCGCCACCGCCGCGGCCGCCTTCTTGCGCTCGGCCCAGCGCCGCTTGGTCCAGACCAGCGGGACGTCGTGCGCGGGGTCCGGGTACTCCTCCTTGAGGAGAAGGTCGGCCTCGGAGACGAGGCTGAGCACGCGTCTGTCGTCATCCACCACCGACACCGCGCTCACCCGGTGCCCGACGAGCCGCGCGACGACCTCCTTGAACGGCGTCGTGGGCTCGACCGTCACCACCTGGGTCATCAGGTCCTGTACCAGGCTGTGCATCGGGTCCTCCCCCGGTTCGACCCTGATGCCATGAAATCGCCTGCCTGGTCTGCTCCGCAGGGCCGATGGTCCCGCGCCGGCGGTGCTGCCCGGCCCTTGCAGGCCCAAGGCGCCGCTGGCCAGACTGCTCGTAGGCGCTGCAAGGAGGCCCTCGGCTGCAAGGAGGCCGACGTGCGGGTCAGGGATGTCATGTCGAGCCCGGTGGTCACGGTGCCGCCGGACATGCGGCTCAAGGAGGTCGCCGACCTGCTGGTCACGAACGGGATCAGCGCCGTGCCGGTGGTGGATGCCGGCGAGCTGGTCGGCATCGTGTCCGAGGCCGACCTGGTCCCCCTCGAGCTGGCCCCCGACCCCCGTGCCCACCTCGCTCCGCTGCCCGACCCGCCCGCTGGCGTCCCCCGGATGACCGCCGAGGTGATGACGCGGGCGGTGGTTGCACTGCCCGAGGACGCCGACGCCGCCGAGGCGGGTAGGCTCATGCTGGAGCGGGGCGTCAAGTCGATCCCGATCGTTCGGGGGCCGCCAGGTCGTCGGCATCGTGGCCAGGCGGGACCTGCTCGAGGTGCTCGCCCGCAGCGACGAGGAGATCGCCCACGACCTGGAGGCGCTGCTGGCTGCGGAGCTGGGGGCGCCGGGCCCGTACCGGGTGAGGGTGCGCGACGGGATCGCGGAACTGGCCGGCCCGGCCGACCCGACCAGCCGCCAGCTGGCCACACTGCTGGCCTGCGGCGTGCCCGGGGTCGTCGAGGTCCGGTTCGACGAGGAGTGATTGGGAATGACCACCTATCCGGGGCATCGGGAGGCCGACGTCGTGCTGCGGGACGGCTCGACCGTGCACGTACGGCCGGTCAGGCCCGCCGACGCGCCCGCGGTGGAGCAGATGCTGAAGGGACTGTCCGACAGGAGCCGGTGGCTGCGCTTCTTCTCCGGCTTTCCCAACCTGGGGAGCGCCGTCAGCTGGGCGACCGAGGTCGACTACCAGCGGCGCTACGGCCTGGTCGCGACCACCGGTGGAGACGGCCGGGTGGTCGCCCACGCCGGCTGGGAGCGCGAGGCCGACCGGCCGGAGCGGGCGGAGGTGGCCTTGGAGATCGCCGACGCCTTGCAGGGCAAGGGGCTCGGCACGATCCTGCTCGGCCAGCTCGCCGAGGCGGCCGACGAGGTGGGCGTCCAGGTGCTCGGCGCCGAGGTGCTCCCGGAGAACTATCAGATGGTCCGGGTGTCCGCGACTGCGGCTTCCCGGTCAAGACCCACACCATCCCCGGGGTGCTCCTGATCGAGATGCCAACCTCCCTGTCGTCTGAGGCGCTGGAGCGGTTCGAGCGGCGCGAGCAGGTGGCCGCCACGGCGGCCATGCACACCTTCTTCGCACCGCGGTCGGTGGCGGTGATCGGCGCCTCCCGCCGTCGTGGCACCGTCGCCGGCGAGCTGTTCCACAACCTGCTTGCGGCCGGGTTCAACGGCCCGGTCTACCCGGTCAACCCCAATGCCCCGGTGGTCCAGTCGGTCCTGGCCTACAAGTCGGTCCTGGACGTGCCCGGCCCGGTCGACCTGGCTGTCCTGGTCGTGCCAGCGCCGTGCGTCGTCCAGGCTGCTCGGCAGTGCGCCACCAAGGGCGTGCGGGCGATCGTGGTCATCTCGGCCGGCTTCGCCGAGACCGGGCCGGAGGGCGGCGAGCGCCAGCGGGAGCTGCTGGCGGTCTGCCGGGCCGCCGGCATGCGCCTGATCGGGCCCAACTGCCTCGGGATCCTCAACACCGATCCGGAGGTGCGCCTTGACGCCACCTTCGGGCCGGTCGTCCCGCTTCCCGGGCGGGTGGGGTTCCTGTCGCAGAGCGGCGCCCTCGGCCTGGCCATCATCGACTACGCCAATGCGCTCGGGCTGGGGCTGTCGTCGTTCGTGTCGGTCGGCAACAAGGCCGACATCTCCGGCAACGACCTGCTGCATTTCTGGGAGCAGGACGACCGGACCGGTCTGGTGCTGCTGTACCTGGAGTCGTTCGGCAACCCGCGCAAGTTCGCCCGGATCGCCCGCCGGGTGGCCCGGACCAAGCCGGTGCTGGCGGTCAAGAGCGGCCGTTCGGCCGCCGGCGCGAGAGCCACCTCCTCCCACACCGGGGCCCTGCTGGCCGCCTCCGACGTCACCGTGGCCGCGCTGTTCCACCAGGCGGGAGTGATCCGCACCGACACCCTGGCCGAACTGTTCGACGTGGCCTCGCTGTTCGCCAACCAGCCGACCCCGGGTGGCCGACGGGTCGGGATCGTGACCAACGCCGGCGGCCCCGGGATCATGTGCGCCGACGCCTGCGAGGCCGGCGGGCTGGAGGTCGTCCAGCTCTCCGACCAGCTGCGGGCGAGGCTGGCCGAGGGCCTGCCCGCCGAGGCGGCGCTGGCCAACCCGGTCGACATGCTGGCGTCGGCGCCGCCTGAGCACTACCGGCGGACGGTCGAGCTGGTGGCCTGCTCCGGGGAGGTCGACGCCGTCATCGTGATCTTCATCCCGCCGCTGCGCACCGACCCGGCCGAGGTCGCCCGCGCGGTCCGCGACGCGACCGCGGCGGCTGGACCGGTCCCGGTGCTGAGCGTCGTGATGTCCGCCCACGAGCTGCCGCGGGAAGCGGACGGGGCAGGCCCGCGGGTTCCCCGCTACCGCTTCCCGGAGGACGCCGCCCGCGCGCTGGTCCGCGCCGTCGACTACGGCAGCTGGCGGCAGCGCCCGGAGGGTCACGTCCCCGAGCTGCCCGAGGTCCGCCGCGACGAGGCCGCCGCCCTGCTGGCCGCCGCCCTGGCCGCGGGGCCACAGCCTCGCTGGCTGGCGCCGGAGGAGGTCGCCAAGCTGCTGGACTGCTACGGCCTGCCCATGGCTCCCTGGCGCCTGACCGGCTCGCCCGAGGAGGCCAGCGCGGCCGCCGTCGAGCTCGGCGGGCCGGTCGCCCTCAAGGCGGTCGGGCCGCGGCTGGTCCACAAGACCGAGGCCCATGCCGTCCAGCTCGGTCTGTCTGGCGCCAAGCAGGTGCGGAGCGCCGCCACGAAGATGGCCGAGGCCGTCACCGCCGAGGGCTACACGGTTGACGGGTTCCTGGTCCAGCGCATGGTCGGCGACGGGGTCGAGCTGCTGGTCGGCGTCGTCCACGACGCCTCGTTCGGTCCCGTGATCGCCTGCGGGGCCGGCGGGGTCGCGGTCGAGCTCCTCAAGGACGTGGCCGTGCGGATCACCCCGCTGACCGACCTGGACGCGGCCGAGATGGTCCGCTCGCTCGCGACCTTCCCGCTGCTCGACGGCTACAGGGGCTCCCCCAGGGCCGACGTCGCTGCCCTCGAGGACCTGTTGCTGCGGGTCAGCGCGCTGGTCGAGGCGCACCCGGAGATCGCCGAGCTGGACTGCAACCCCGTCAAGGCCCTGCCGGACGGGGCGGTGATCGTCGACGCCAGAGTCCGGGTCGAGGCGGCCAGCCCACCGCTGCCGCTGGCCGCCCGCCGCCGGTAGCCCGCGGAGACTACAGCGGCCAGGTGTGGGGCGACGTCCTTCAGGTGGGCGTCCGGCTTCACGGTGACCACGGGCGTCGTCATCAGGTCCTTTGCGTGCATCTCCACCCTCCATCGTGTGCCTTCGGGTGGAGTGTGGCCCGCCCTGGGGCGGGCGGGCAGGGTCGCCCGGCCCGGCCCGGGCGGGCCAGATGACCGAGGGCCAACCTCAGGCGCCTGGGGTGGTGGTGTGGCGGGCCAGGTAGGCGGCCGCCTCGGCCCGGCGGGCCACCTCCAGCTTGGCCAGGATGCTGGACACGTAGTTCTTGACCGTCTTCTCGGCCAGGCCCAGCTCCTCGCCCACCTGCCGGTTGGTCCTGCCGTCGGCGACCAGCCCCAGGATGCGCTCTTCCTGCGGCGACAGCCGGGCCAGCTTCTCGTCGCGCAGCAGATGCTTGCCCTTGCGCAGCCGGTCCAGCACCCCCCGGGTCACGGCCGGGTCCAGCAGGCTCTGGCCCGCCCCGACCGCCCGGATGGCGCGGACCAGCTCGCCGCCCTGGATCTGCTTGAGCACGTACCCGGCCGCGCCCGCCATGATCGAGGCGTAGAGCGCCTCGTCGTCGGCGAACGAGGTCAGCATCAGCACCTGGGTCTTGGGGCGGGCCGCGCGGATGTCGCGGGTGGCCTCGATGCCCGAGCCGTCCGACAGGCGCACGTCCATCACGACCACGTCGGGCAGGGCCCGGTCGGCCTCGGCGACCGCCTGGCGCATGCTGGCGGCCTCGGCGCACACCACGACGTCGTCGCTGGCGGCCAGCAGCGCCTTGATGCCGTCGCGGACCACCTCGTGGTCGTCGACCAGCATCACCCGCAGCGGGGGCGCGTCCATGGGACCATCCTAGCAGCCGAGACCGCCACGCCATCCCCGTCCTGAGGGGTGAGCGCCGCCCACGCGGACCGGGCAGACCTCACGCCCAGTATCGTACGTCCCGACAGCTGCCGTTGGAGGGAGGAAGGGCCGATGGGCGGAGGAGTGGCGTGACCGCGGAGAACACCGGCCGGTGCCGTGCTGCGCCGCTCCCGCTCGATCGCATCGAGGCGTTCGTGTTCGATGTCGACGGCGTGGTCACCGACACCGCCCGGGTACACCAGGCCGCCTGGAAGCGGCTGTTCGACGAGTACCTGCGGGCGCGGGGCGCCCGCCTCGGCGAGCCCTTCCGGCCCTTCGAGGAGGCCGACTACCTGCGCGACGTGGACGGCATCCCCCGCTACGACGGCGTGGCCGGCTTCCTGGCCTCCCGGGGCGTGGAGCTGCCCCGCGGCGAGCCGAACGACCCGCCCGACCGCGAGACGGTGTGCGGGCTCGGCAACCGCAAGAACGGCTACTTCCTCCAGGAGCTGGCTGAGGGTGGCGCGCGGCCGTTCCCCCTCCACGGTGGCATTCCTGCGGGCGCTGCGGGCCCGGGGGGTGCCCGCGGCGGCGATCTCGTCGAGCCGCAACGCCGGTGCCGTACTCGATGCCGCTGGTGTGCGCAGCCTGTTCGACGCGCAGGTCGACGGCGTGGAGGCCGCGCGGCTCGGGCTGGCCGGCAAGCCCGACCCCGCGCTGTTGCTCGAGGCGACCCGGCGGCTGGGCGTGGCGCCGGAGCGGGCCGCGGTCGTGGGGGACGCCCTGGCGGGCGTGGAGGCCGGCCACCGGGGTGGCTTCGGCCTGGTCGTCGGCGTGGACCGGGTCGGGCAGGCGGCTGCCCTGGCCGCAGCCACCGCCTGGATGGTGGACGTCGCCATGCAGGCCTTCCGCGATCGCGACGCCGGCGGCTGCCACCGATCGACGATTGCGTCCACGATCTGAACCGGTCGATACTGGCCGCCGTCCTGGGGGCCGCTGTGCCGCTGGACCAGCTGGCCTGGGGCGTGTATGTGCACGAGGCTGCCCGCCAGCTCGAGCGGGCCGGCGACCATGCCGTGGACATCGCCGAGCAGGTCTGGTTCCTGGTCACCGGCCAGCTGGAGGAGTTCGACGGCGCGCCCTCTGCGCCGGCGTCGACGTCATCAGGCCCAACCGCTACGACGCCGCCACCGACCCACCGGTCGACGCGGCCCCGATGACCGAGGAGGTCGGCATGCAGTCGCAGATGCACGCGCAGACCCGGGAGAACCTGCTCAGGGCCATGCGCAGGGAGGCGTTCGCGTTCGCCAGGTACATGCTCTGCGCGGTCGAGGCGCGCAAGCACGGGCAGCCCGAGGTTGCCGACCTGTTCGAGAAGGTGGCCGAGCAGGAGTATTTCGGACACTTCGCCGCACAGGCCCTTGACCTCGGCCTGATCAGCACCGAGGCCGAGAACCTGCACCTGGCCATCGAAGAGGAGGCCTACGAGGCAGACACCATGTACCGCGCCTTCGAGGCGCAGGCCCACGCGGTCGGCGACCACGCCGCCGCCGAGCGCTTCCGGCGACTGGGCGAGGACGAGCGGCGCAACCGCGAGGGGTTCCTGGCTGCCCTACGGGCGCTGGACCCGGCCGACCCGGCCGAGTAGGCGGGGCATGCCATGACGCCGTTCCGGTCCGGGGGGCCTTCGACCCTGGCTGGCTCGGGGTTGGTCGCTGAGCATGCTCGGCCATGGATGCTGCTGCCGGAGGCCGGGGGTGGAGCGTGCTTGTTCGGGGAGCTGGCGCAGAGATCGTCGATCCTGGCGACCTCGCGGAGATCCGGACCTTCCCCTGCAGGCCTGGACGTTCAAGGATGGCCAGGCGGATCGGTTCCTGCAGATCGAGACGACCCTGGTCACATGAGGTCCTTGGACCCTCGCCCCGGGGGCGAACTCGCTGTTCGAGGACAACGCCGAGTTCTGCCTGGGTATCCGGCTCGACGGCATCGCCGACGAGCTGGTCCGCCGCAGCGTCTGGATCATCGGGGGCGACGGCTGGGCCTACGACATCGGCTCGGCCGGGCTCGACGCGGTCCTCGCCTCCGGGCACGACGTCAACGTGCTCGTGCTCGACACCGAGGTCTACTCCAACACCGGCGGCCAGGCCTCCAAGGCCACCCCCGCGCGGCGCGGTGGCCAAGTTCGCCGCCCGCGGCAAGCCGACCGGCAAGAAGGACCTCGGCCTGCTCGCGATGGCCTACGGCAACGTCTATGTCGCCCACGTCGCGCTCGGCGCGAGCGACATGCAGACCGTGAAGGCGCTGCTCGAGGCGGAGGCCTGGCCCGGACCCTCGCTCGTCATCGCCTACTCGACCTGCATCGCGCACGGCTTTGACATGTCGGGCTCCATGGCCCATCAGCGCGACGCCGTCCGCTCCGGCCATTGGCCCCTGTACCGCTACCACCCCGACGCCGAGCGGCCCTTCCAGCTCGACTCCAAAGCGCCGTCGCTGCCGCTGCGCCGGTTCGCAGAGACCGAGGCCCGGTTCGCCATGCTGGCCCGCACCGCCCCGGAGGAGTTCGACCAGCTCATGGGGCTGGCCGAGGAGGACGTGCGCGAGCGCTGGAGGTACTACGAGCAGCTCGCCGGCCTGTCCCGCACCGCCCCGCACCTGCCCCCGTTCCCGCTCGCCGCGGCCGGGCCGTCCGAAGGGGAAGCCCCGTGACCGACCTGCGCACCCGCGACCTGGGCCTGGAGCTGCGCTCGCCGCTGGTCGCGTCGGCCTCACCGCTCACCGGCGACCTCGACGACCTGCGCCGGCTAGAGGACGCCGGCGCGGCCGCCGCGGTGCTGCCGTCGTTGTTCGAGGAGCAGCTCACCCTGACCTCAGCTACCGACATGGGTGAGGGGCCCCGCAGGACCCCTCACCCGCAACCACCCCGCCGGTCAGGCCGGCGTCGGGGTCGGCCGACCCCTTGGCGTGGCCTGCCGCCCCGGCAGGTGGACGCCCGGGCCCGGTCCAGCAGCCAGTAGTCGGCCCCCAGCTGCCCCGCGACCCGCCACGCCGCGATCAGCAGCACCTCGGCCAGCAGGCACGCCGGGTTGACCCCAGCCACCCCCGAGAACCTGAACGCGAAGTGTAAGGTCGCCCCCAGTGCCGCCGCGATCCCGGTGAAGATCCCGGCGAGCAGCGCGACCCCGATCACGACCTCGCCCACCGCGACCGTCCACGCCCTCGGCCACCGGCCTGAGGGTCGGGCCACGCGTACGAGGCGACGAGCTCCTCGGCAATCTCGCGGTGGATCTCGTCGTCGGGGCGCAGGAACACCTTCAGCAGGTCGGCGCGGCTGGCGATGCCGACCACGCGGCCCTCACCGACGACCACCGGCAGCAGCGTCACCCTCGCCTTGGCGGCCAGCCGGGCCGCTTCCGCCACCGTGGCGCCAGGCCCGACCCCGTGAGGCCGGGTTTGGCCAGGGCGGGGAACGGCAAGCGGCTGCTCGTGGCCGACGTCGAGGGCCGCCTGTGCCAAGCCGGAACATGACGTGGCGGCGCCCCCAGGGGTGCCGCCGGTCAGCGTGCTCAGCGTGCGACGAGCACCGGCACCGTGCTCAGGTGGAGCACCTTGTGGGTCACGCTCCCGAGCACCAGGGCCGCCAGGTCGGTCATGCCGCGCGAGCCCATCACGATCAGGCCGGCACCATGCTCCTGGGCCGCCTCGACCAGGACCTTGGCTGCATGCCCGGCGAGCGCGCGGCGGATGTCGGTCCGCGCCGGCACGCCGCTGTCCTTCAGCTCCTTGGCGTACCGCTCCGCCTTCTCGATGGACTCGCGGTCCATGTCCAGCTCGTAGGCGCCGCCGCCGCGGATCGGCAGGATCTCGGTGACGTGCATGACGACGACCTCGTCGCCGTCGGTGACCGCGAGCTTGCAGGCCAGCTGCGCGGCCTTCTCGGCGCCCGGCGACGCGTCCACAGCCAGCAGGATGGTCTTGAACATCGGGGTCTCCTCTCGATCGATGCTGCTTGGCTTGGAGCATCCGGCGTCCGATGACGACCGCAGAGGGCCGAAGGTCCCCTCGCCCGCAGGCACTCCGGTCTGACCTGGTCAACCTTGGTCAGAGCGGTCCAGGGTCCCCCAATCGAAGGGGCTTCCGGGCCTACCGGCGGTGTCCAGCGCCTGCGACGCTCGAGCGAGAAGGTCCGAGGTTCGGAGAGCCGGGATGGACCAGCTCGCAGGGGAGGTGTCGGACATGGCCATCGCCAGGGGCACCATCGTGGTGGTCGACGGTGAACGCGGGGTCTTCAAGGTCGTCGACCAGGCCCCCGGCCCAGCGCCGACGCTCTGGCTGCTCGACGCCGAGCGGCACTGGCGGGCGTTCCGTGAACGCCATGTGCACCCCCTCGGAGCCCGCTGCCCGCGCCACCCCCATGCCGTGGCGGACGGGCACCCGCACCGGCGCTGCCCCGCCTGCGAGGCGATCTGGCAACGCGACCACGAGCTGGTGGCCTTGAGGAGCGGTGGACGATGAAGACGAGGAGCCCCGCGGCGGTGTCGCTTGACCTTCGGGGCCTGCCGTCCCCGCTGCCGGTCGCCAAGGTTGCCGTGGCGATGGCGCGGCTACACCCCGGCGACCTCGTCGAGGTGCTCGCCACGGACCGCGGCGCCGCCCGCGATTTCGCAGTCTGGTGCCGGGCGACCGGGAACGAGCTGCTTGAACAGGGTGAGGAGGCCGGCGCCTTCTGGTTCGTCATCCGGAAACGGTGACGGAGCTGGTCCGGCGCTTCCTCGCCTTCGCGCCGGCACCAGGCACCCGGTTGCACGCCGGGCGGGCTGACTGTCGGCGTGGGTCACGTGCGACCACGCGAAGAGCCAATTGATTGAATGTGCCGTCGTTGCGGTGGTTGGCGTTTGCTGGGGAGACGGAGACAGTCGGGAGGTAGGGCCGTACGAGGTCGACGTCGATGCGCTTCACCCTGGCCATCACGGTGGTGATGGGCACCGAGCTAGCGCGGATCTGGTCCTCGGCAGGACGACGGCCATCCGGAAGCCGTTCAGGAGCGGGGAACCCCGCGCCGGCGGCCGACCGTGAAGTAGGCGAGCGGGCCGACGAAGTTGACGAACGCGGCCGCGGCCCACAGCTTCTTGCTTCCTCGGATCTGCGCGCTCGGGCGATACCGCAGGTCCAGGAGCGCCGCCGCGGACAGGAGTTCCTGGACCACGACGGCGACGACGATCGCCGCCTGCTGGCGGCCGCTGAGCTCCTTCCAGCGCTTCCTTGGCACGCTGCGCCTCCTCTGGGGCTGCGCCTCCTCTGGTCGGTCATGGTGTCAGCCCCGGAACGCGATGGTGACCAGCAGCCAGAGGCCCGGGAACGATGCCAGAGGTCCCGGGAACACCGAGACCATCGGCCGGTGCACCCGCCACGAGCATGCCGCAGGCTGGTCGTGGAGGCGGATGCTCCCGCCCGAAGGAGGCGATCGAGATGACGACGACGACGCTGCCACGCGACGCGAGCCTCGAGAAGGCGCTCGGGACCGTGGGCGATGCCATGACCGGCGACGTCCTGGTCCTCGACGCCGGCCTGCCGGCCGACGTGGCCGTGCGCCGGCTCGAGCGGGCACGCGTGTCGGGCGCCCCGGTCACCCGGACCGGGAAGGTGGCGGGGGTGGTCACGCTGCGCGACCTGCTGGCGCCGACCGCGTTGGCACCCCTGGCACCGACCTCAGGGCCGTTCCTGCGCCACGAGCACCTGCTCACCGAGCTCAGCGTGGGTGACCTGATGACCCCCGAGCCGATCACCGTCCACACGGACTGGCCGCTGACCCGGGCCGTGCTCGCCATGGTCGAGCGGGGGGTGAACCGCGTCCCCGTGGTCGACGCACAAGGCCGTCCCGTCGGCATCCTGACCCGGGACGACGTGCTCTCCGCGCTGGCCGACAGCATCCGGACCGCGCGGGCCGCCGTGAGCCGGCCTGCACAAGGATCCAGGATGGCCCCGGACTAGGGAGTTGTCCGACGACGCTGGCCGGCCAGGAGCAATGACGGGACATGCGACCGCCGGGACCCGGACTCGCGCCACAGCAGCCCTGGGTTGGGCCAGCATCCGCCTGACAGTAGGCGATCAGCGCCTAGCCGTCCGCCGGGGCCGGGTGCGAGGCGAGCACCCGCAGGTAGTTGGCCCGCTCGTAGGCGGCCGGGTCGCGGACCGCGCGCTGGCTCAGCCGGCCGCGGACCTCTCCGAGGTGGTGGTGGCCGTGACGGGCCAGCCACGCGCGCACGCCGGCCTCGACGGTGCGGACGTGCCCGGGGCCGTGGCGCAGCAGCGCAGAGGTCATCATGACCACGTCAGCCCCGGCCAGCAGCGCCTTGACCGCGTCCTCTGCGGTGTGCACCCCCGTCGAGGCGGCCAGCGAGGCCGACACCTGGCCGTGCAGGATCGCGATCCAGCGCAGCGGCAGCCGCAGCTCCGCCGAGGTGCTGAGCTCCAGGCAGGCCACGACCTCGAGGGCCTCCACGTCCAGGTCGGGCTGGTAGAAGCGGTTGAACAGCACCAGCCCGTCGGCGCCCACCCCGGCCAGCCGCCCGGCCAGGTTGATAATCGAGCTGAAGTAGGGGCTCATCTTGACCGCGAGCGGGATCCGCAGGGTCCTGCGCACGCTGCGGACCAGGTCGACATAGCCCAGCTCGACCTCCGAGCCGCTGCGTCCCGGGCTTGAGGAGATGTAGTAGACGTTCAGCTCCAGCGCGTCCGCGCCGGCCTGCTCGAGCAGGGCCGCGTACCGGGTCCAGCCGCCCAGCGAGACGCCGTTGAGGCTGGCGATCACCGGGACCGACAGGGCGGCCCTGGCCTGCTCGACGAGCTTCAGGTAGGCGACAGGGCCGGCGCCGTGCTCGGCCGGGTCGGGCAGGTCGGCGAGCGCCTCGGCCATGCTGGCCCCGCCGGCCAGGCGCCGTTCGAGCTCGCGCGCCTGCCCGCGGACCTCCTCCTCGAACAGCGACGGCAGCACCACTGCCGCAGCGCCGGCGTCCTCCAGCCGGCGCAGCCCGTCGATCGTGCCGGTGAGCGGCGACGCGGAGGCGACCAGCGGGGTGCGCAGGTCCAGGCCCAGGTAGCGGGTGCGCAGGTCGGCCACGGCGATCCCTCCTTCAGGCCAGCCGGGCGACCGTGCCGAGCAGGTCGCGGACGGAGACCATCCCGACCAGCGTCCCGCCGTCGGTCACCGGCAGGTGGCGGCACCCGAGCTCGAGCAGGGTCAGCACGACGTCGCGCACGTCGGCGTCGGCGTCGATCGACGCTGGTGCCTGGGTCATGAAGTCGGCCGCGGTGGCCACCTCGGGGTCGACGCCCTCGGCGATCGCGCGGGTCAGGTCCCGCTCGGTCACGATGCCCGCCAGGCGGCCGCCGACCGTGACCACGAGGGAGCCCACCTGGTTGTCCTGCATCCTGGTCGCGACGTCGGCGAGCCGCTCGTCGCCGTCGGCTGTGACCACCCATGGACGGTAGATCGCCCGCACCTTCACCGCGCTCACCTCACTCGGTCGTTCCGTCTCATCGGCGACGCTACGACCGTCGGGCGGCCGCAGGTAGGGACTTGTGACCCGCTGGCGGGGTGCCGATCAGCCCAGGCGCGGGCTGGCATCCCAGAGCGGCGAGCGTCACCCCGGCCGGAGGGCCCTGGTCGTCGGTCCTTCGCCTCCTGGTGGGGTGTGCCCGACCACAAAGCTGGACGCAGGATCGCCGGCGATGCAGCCCGACATGGGGCCCCCTCACCGCTCGGACCGGCCACCCGACCCCGTTGCCCCGGGACCTCCGGCCTGTGCAGGGCCTCCCCGCATGCCCTACGGTCGGGCTGGCCCGCTGGTGTGGCGGGTCGGCAGGAACGGCCCGACCCAGGATGAGGGAAGGTACATCGTGCGCGATGACCGCTGGCGGGAGCTGACCGCCGAGGAGTGCCGCAAGCGGCTGGCCGAACGCCACCTCGGCCGCCTGGCCCTGCTCGACCAGGACGGACCGGTGATCTTCCCGGTCAACTACGTCTTCGACCGGCTGGCCGTTGTGTTCCGCACCGACCCGGGCACCAAGCTGGACGCCGCCGCGCGCGGGGCCCGGGTCGCGTTCGAGGTCGACGCGGTCGACGAGGCCAACCGCACCGGCTGGAGCGTCCTGGTCCGGGGCGACGCGGTCGCGGTGGCCGACCCGAGCGAGCTGCGCCGCCTGCGCACCCTGCCCTTGTACCCGTGGGCGCCCGGGGGCCGGCCCCACTACGTGCGGATCGTGCCGGCGGTGGTCAGCGGCCGGCTGATCGGCCTGCCCGAGGACCTGCCCCCCAACTGGTGGGGATGACCCACGCCCGACCGCCACCGCGAGGAGCCACCATGCCAGCCAGTGACCGGGACCCGGTCGTCGTCCTCGGCGGGGGGATCGTCGGCTGCGCGATCGCCCTGCACCTGGCCGGCGGGGCGGACCGGCTCGGGCATGGCTCGCGTCCCTTCGGGCGGTGCGGCCCGCGCCTCCCGGGCGGTGCGGGCCTGCGACCGCGCCAGCCGACCGGGACGTCCACGCCGACGGGCCGGTCCGCCGATGCTAGGCTGCCGGTGATGAACGGCTGGCACGACCGCAGCGACCGGCTCCTGGAGGCGGGGCTCGCCCTGTCTTCCGAGCTGTCGCTGCCCGCGATCCTGCAGCGCATCGTCGACCTCGCTGCCGAGATCACCGGCGCCCGCTACGGGGCGCTGGGCGTGCTCGGCGCCGACGCCACCATCACCGAGTTCATCACCACCGGCGTCACCGCCGAGGAGCGGGCCGCGATCGGGCCGCCCCCGGTCGGCCACGGCATCCTGGGCGTACTCATCCACGACGCCCGCACGCTGCGCCTGCGCCGCATCGCCGACGACCCCCGGTCGGTCGGGTTCCCGCCCAACCACCCGCCGATGGGCTCGTTCCTGGGCGCCCCGGTGACCGCCCGCGGCAAGGTCTTCGGCAACCTCTACCTGACCGACAAGCAGGGCGCGGAGGAGTTCGACGCCGACGACGAGCGGGCCCTGGAGGTCCTGGCCGCGCAGGCCGGGGTGGCAATCGAGAACGCGCGCCTGTACCAGCAGGCCCACCACCGCGCGCAGCGTCTGGAGGCCATCCGCGCGATCACCACGGCGATCCTGGCCGGGACCGAGCTCGACGCTGCCCTGGGCCTGGTCGCCCGCCACGCCCGGGAGCTGGTCGGCGCGGACCTGGCCACGATCGCCACGCCGGCTGCCCAGGGGACGCTGGTGGTGCAGGCCGCCGCCGGCCTGCACGCGGCCCAGCTCCGGGGAGCCTCATTCCCGACCGAGAGTTCGGTCTCCGGGGCGGTCATCGGCACCGGCAAGGCGGTAGTGCTGGCCGACGCCGCCGCCGACGACCAGACCTGGCAGCCGATCATCCGCGTGGGCGGGATCGGGCCGGCGCTGTTCGTCCCCCTGACCGCGCAAGGACGGCCGTTCGGCACCCTGATGGTCGCCAACGCCGCCGGCGGCGCCCGCTTCGGTGACGCTGACGTCGGCCTCACCGAGACGTTCGCCGAGCAGGCCTCGGTGGTCCTCGAGCACGCCCGCCTGCAGCGTGAGCTGCAGCGGCTGGCCGTGCTCGAAGACCGCGAGCGGATCGCCAAGGAGCTGCACGACGGGGCGATCCAGTCGCTGTTCGCGGTCGGGATGAGCCTGCAGGCCACCGCCACGCTGGCCCGTGACGCCGGCATCCAGGGCCGCATCGAGGGGGCCGTGGAGGCGATGGACCGCGTCATCGGCGACCTGCGCAACTACATCTTCGGGCTGCGCCCGGGCATCCTGGCCGACCGGCAGCTCGACCAGGCCCTGCGCCAGCTCGTCGAGGAGTTCGCCGAACGCACCGGCATCGTCGCGGTGGCCGAGATCGACCCGGCGGTCGCCGCCGAGCTGGCCCACCGGGCCGGCGACCTGGTCCAGCTCACCCGGGAGGCGCTGTCCAACGTCGGCAGGCACGCGGGCGCGCCGACCTGCCGGGTGTCGCTGTACGCCAGCGACGGGGACTGGGTGCTGGAGATCCAAGACGACGGCCGCGGCTTCGACCCCGACCGTTCCCACAGCGGCCACGGGCTGGGGAACCTGCGCGAGCGGGCCGCGGCGCTCGGCGGCCGCGCCGAGGTCTCCAGCGTCCTGGCCGAAGGCACCCTGGTCCGCGTGGTGATCCCACGCTGAGGCACCGACGGCCCCCCTGCCCCGGGACGTTCGGCCCTAGGTGACGGCCCACGCCGGCGGCACCCTGGCCCCATGTTCATTCGCTACTTCGTGGAGCTGCCGCTCCCGCCCGATCACGTCGAGTGGGCGTTGCTGGCCACCCCCGAGCACTGGCTGCCCGCTCTAGTTGGGGACGCAGCGACTCGTGGCGAAGGCCTCCTGGCCGAGGTCGGCATCGGCCCGCCCAGCCGCCGGGTCGGCCTGCCGGTCACCGTCCGGCTCGGCGACCCCGTCCGGTTCCCGAGCAAGACGCTGCTGCCGATGACCTGGGAGCCGGTCAAGGGGGGCAGTCTCTTCCCGACCCTGGACGCCGACATCGAGGTGGGCCCGCTCGGCCCCCAGCGGACCCAGCTCTCGATCAACGGGCGCTACCAGCCGCCGCTCGGCCGCCTGGGCCGGGCAGTCGACCGGGCGCTGCTCCACCGGGTGGCCGAGGCGACCGTCAAGGACTTCCTCGACCGAGTCGCCGAGACCGTCCAGGCGCGGATCGACCCGACGGAATCACCTCCTGGGGAGCGCCACCGCCCCATGCCGTACTCCCCCATCCCTGGCGGAGAACGTCGATGACCAACGGGAAGCGTGCGGGGGTGACGGAGGCGGCGACCATCCCCACCCACTTCCCCGGCCTGCTCGGCCCGGCGATCGCAGCGTTCGTCATGACAGCCGCCGTGCAGGGCCGCACCGGAGTCCACGGCCTGGCGGCCCGCATCGGCCGCTGGCACGTCGCTCCTCGCTGGTACCTGATCGCCGTGGCGACCCCGCCCGCGTTCTTCGCCGTCGCCGCCCGCGATGTGGCCATGGTCGCTCCTCTCGTCCTTCGCGCTGCTGCCCGGCTACGACGATGCTGTATAGACCCGGGCGAGGGCCGACATCGCCCGGAATCACCAACTTCGTGTCCGGTCCCGTGTGGTCAGTTCTGACCACACGCTCGGTCAGAGCAGGCCGTGCTCGAAGGCGAAGGCGCTCGCCGCAGTACGCGACGCCACACCGAGCTTGGCGAAGATGTTCTGCACGTGGCGGGCGACGGTGTGTTCGCTGAGCACAAGGTCGGCGGCGATCGCCCGGTTGCTCTTGCCGGCGGCGACGAGACGGAGCACCTGCACCTCACGCGCGGTCAGATCCCAAGCGTGATCAGTCCGAGCCCGATCGGCCGTACGCCGCGCTGGCCTGCTGGGCCGGGCTTCTCGAACACCCGACGACCATGAAGATCACGATCTACGGCTGGAGTACCAGGCGGACTGATCAACGAGTACGAGCAGGTCGCGTAACGAAAGGTGGATTCTGGAGCCCGACAGGTTCGAGCTGAAGCCACTGATCCTCATGGAGACAGGAGGGAACTAGATGCATCTCTTCATCTCATGGTCCGGGGGAAGGAGTCACCGCCTTGCGGGTGCGATGAAAGAATGGCTGGAGTCCCACTTCCCAAATGAGATCACCGCATTCGTGTCGTCGGAGATCGAGAAGGGAAGGCAGTGGTTCCCAGCGGTCGAGAGCCAGCTCCGGAAGGCGGATGCCGGGCTCGTGTGCCTGACCCCCGAGAGTCTCAAGTCCGACTGGGTTGCATTCGAAGCTGGCGCCCTCGCCACCGCGGTGGCGCTCCACAAGCGTGAGGCGCGGATCTTCACCTATCTGCTCGACCTCAGCCCCGCGTCGCTCCCTGGTCCCCTTGCGGTGTACCAGTCGACTGTGGCAACGATGGACGACACGCTTCGCCTCGTGAACAGCCTCCTGAGCTACCTCGAGATCAAACCGAAAGATGCCACGAGCTTCGCTGCTCAATGGGACGACCTGCAGAGGAAGTTGGATGCGATCGGCTCCCAACCGGTCACGAGTGTCTTCCCCAAGCTGCCGACCCTCTTCGAGCGAAAGACCTTCGTGGAACCGGTCGACGAGTGCATGGATCAGTCATGGTTCCAGCGCTACGACGGCGCCGTCGCCACGCGCGAGGCCCTGCGCGCTCAAGCCGACCTGGTGGTCGCTGAATGCGGTGAGACCGCCGCGGAGATGTTCCGCGAGCTGCTCGCCCAAGTCGACGGATACGCAATGGACATGCGCGCCCTCCTCTTCAAGCCCGAGACGTTCGACCTCACTGATGACGGCCGTCGGGCCGTCCCGACCGGCATCCGCACCGCTCTCGAGCGCCGCCGCACGGCCGTCCATGGCTTGGCGGCCCAGCTGACGGACCAGCGGCAGCAGCCGGTGGTGTCCGAAGCCTACCGGTTCGACCGTGCCGCCTCGTTCGCAGAGAAGAAGAGCATCATCCACCGAATCGAGCGGCGGCTGGATACCGCAGAGGATCGGTCGAATGCCGAGTCGGGCACCGTCATGGGATCGATGACCAGCGACTGGACACTCGACCGCATCACCGCGTACCTGGTCGGTGAGCGCGGCCAGAGGGACCCCGATGGGGCGTTGGAAGCTGCAAGGCGTGAGCTCGAGCTGGTTCGCGCGGCGAACCAGCCCAGCCTGCTTGCACTGCATTACAGCCTTCGTTGGATACGAGCGACGTCGCCATTGGATTCCTCGGTCGCGCCGCACGTGCGCAAATTGGTGGCCGAGCTTCGGGAGTTCCTCGATGAACACCGGCTGGACGCGGGCGGACAACTCCGCGCACTTCTGGCGGAGATCGAACGGCCGGTCGTCACATCGGGGTAGTCGACACCCAAATGAGTTGGCGAACAACCTCGCCATGACCCCGGGGACCTGGACGACATGCGGACACTGCCGAGGGGAGGTGGCCGACACATCCCGGCGGGCAGCTGACGCGTTCGCGTTCATCTCCTACAGTCACGCCCTCGACGGCCCGCTTTACACACGTAGCGCCAGCCCCCGACGACCTTCACATACGTCTCGTCGACCTGCCAGCCAGTCTTCCTCATGTGATGGTGGAAACCCGAGGAGAGTCCATGCCCTGCCTGCCCTGGGTAAGGCAGACGATCCGGGTCTTGGTCGTTCCGGCGCCAGCATGCCGAGGTGCGCGCACTCGACCCGGCCAGGTCATCCGGCGGCGACCCCTAACCGCCCCAGACGCCGGTGGCGGGCACCGATCCGTACAGTAGTGGAGCACCTGCCAAACAGTAGTGGAGCACCTGCCAAGGGGACGGAGATGGGGATCGTGGATCCGTGGGTGGTGGTGGGCCTCGACAACGGCGGCACCAGCAACAACGCCACGGTGCTCGACGCTTCGGGGCGGTTCCTGGTGGACCGGCTGGTCGAGACCCCGAGCTACGTGCGCGAAGGCCCGGAGGTCGCGGTCCAGGCGCTGGCCGGGGCGTTTGAGCGCGTCCTGGAGGTCACCGGTACGGCCAGGTCGTCGGTGCGTGCCGTGGGCCTGGACACACCCGGACCGGCGAGCGCGGTGGGCGTCATCTCGTCGAAGGGCTCGACCAACTTCTCGCATCCGGCCTGGCGCGGGTTCGACGTCCGCGGCGCGCTCGAGGGCCGCTTGGGGCTGCCCGTCGTCTACAACAACGACGCCAACGCCGCGGCGTTGTACGCCCACCACGTGCGCTTCGGAGCCGAGGCGGCGCGGCACTCGTCCATCTCGGCGATCATCGGCACCGGGTTGGGCGGTGGCGTGATCGAGGCTGGGCGGGTCGTGCGGGGAGCCGCCGGGATGGCTGGGGAGTTGGGTCACGTCCAGATCCCGATGCAGGGGCTGCTCGGCGAGGGGCAGCCGCTCCCCGAGTGCAACTGCGGCTTGGTCGGCGACGCCGAGAGCGTCGCCTCCCTGACCGGCATCGAGAAGAACCTGCTGCCCTACTGGTTGACCAGGTTCGCCGGCCACGAGCTCGGCAGGGTGGAGCCGCCGGGGATGGCGGCCAAGCTGGTCCGCGCCTACGGCGAGAAGAAGGACCCGCTGGCCCTCAAGATCTTCGAGCAGCAGGCGATGGCGCTGGGGCGGTTGTTCACGATCGCCGCCAACTTCATCGATCCGAGTACCTACTTCGTCGGCGGGGGCGTGGTCGAGGCCGCGCCGCGGTTCCGTGACTGGTTCCTGGCCAAGGTGCAGGCGCACACGGCGCTGCGCGAGGAACAGGCGAGGGTGGCGACCTTCGCCCTGGCACCCCACCTGGACATGGCTGGGGCGCGCGGCGCTGCAATCGCCGCCCTCGAAACGCTCCGGCATGCCGGTCTCCCTGAGACCCTCTGACCAGACCCCCGATGAGACCCTCTGACCAGACCCCGGGGGGACACGACCGCGCGACCTGGGCGCCCTCGGCGTAGGTGAGCGGGTGATCGGAGGTGATCGGACGTTCCTGCCCCGTCACCTACGCCGAGCGGAACCGACCTACAGGAAGCTCGCCAGGAACCGGGTGGCGGCCGGCAATGCCTCTTCCGGGTCGCCGCGCAGGCGGCATTCGAACGTCACCCAGCGGTCGTAGCCGGTGGCGCGCAGCGCGTCGAACACGGCGGCGAAGTCCAGGTGACCGGTGCCCGGCTGGAGCCGGTTGGAGTCATCGACGTGCACGTGCGCCAGCCACGGCCCGGCGTCGAGGATCGCCTTGGCGAGGTCGTCCTCCTCGATGTTCATGTGGTAGAGGTCGGCGCACACCCGCACCGAGTCCAGCTTGAGCTCCCGCTCGACCTCCTCGCCAAGGCTGACGGCCTGCTCGAGCCGGTTGACCATGTAGTCCTCGTAACGGTTGAGCGCCTCGACCGCAAGCCAGACGCCCTCGCGCGCGGCGTGCTCGCCCAGCACCGCCAGCGCCTCCAGCAACACCTTGCGGTCCTCGGCGGGACCGCGGGGCGGTACGAACGGGGGCAGCCGCAGGCTGAACATCCCCCAGCTGGCCGGGGTGAGGACCCCGTCACCGCCGAGCTCGGCGATCACGCTGAGCTGGGAGCGCAGCTGCTCGACGGCGTCGCGCCGCTTGTCGGCGTCGAAGTCGCCGATGAAATGGTCCATCTCCGGGCAGACGGTCGACATGACCACGCCGGCTCGGGCGGCGGCGCGCAGCTCCGGCAGGCGCGCGGCGAACTGGCCGTCACCCCGGCCACGAAGCTCGATGCCGGCGAACCCGGCCTGGCGCGCGAAGTCGAACTTGGCCTCCAGGCTGTCGCCTGGCAGCAGCTGCTCCTGGCAGGAGAGCCTCATGCCGATCACACCCCCCGGGGTGAAGCGGAGGCTGCAGAGCGCCCGCTCATGTCCTAGGCTGAGCATAACCCTCGGAAGGAGTCGAACACCGGTGCCTCGCGCGCTCGTCCTGGATGGTCCGCGCAAGGTGGTGTTGTGCGAGCAGCCCTCCCGTCCGTTGCGGCCGGGCGAGGTCCGGCTGCGCGCCCGGCTCAGCGCGATCAGCCACGGCACCGAGCTCAGTCTGTACCGCGGCACCTCGGCGTTCGCGGACAAGGTCTTCGACCGGGGCCTGCGCGCCTTCGTCGCCCCCCACGCCGGCAGTGTCGCCGCCTACCCGGTGATGCTCGGCTACGAGATGGTCAGCGAGGTCGTCGAGGCCGCACCCGACGTCACCGAGGTGCGGGTCGGCGACCTGGTCCACACCGGGACCCCGCACCAGGAGGAGACGCTGCTCGACATGGCCGCGTCGCTGGCGGCCACCTACCCGCTGGTGCGGCTGCCCACAGACGAGCGACCCGAGCGGGCACTGTTCATCAGCCTGGCCGCGGTGGCGCTGCAGGCCGTCCACGACGCCCAGCTCAAGCTGGGGGACGCGGTGAGCGTGCACGGGCTGGGCGCGATCGGCCTGCTGACGGTGCAGATGTGCGCGCTGGAGGGCATCCAGAGCGTCTTCGCGGTCGACCCGGACCCGCACCGGCGGCAGCTTGCCGCGGGCCTGGGCGCCACGCACGTGCTCGACCCGGACCGGGACGGCCCGATCGGCCTGGCCATCCGCGAGCTGAACGGCGGTGCCGGTGTCGACGTCGCCATCGAGGTGTCCGGGTCGGACCGGGCGTTGCAGGACGCGCTGGCGGCAGCTGGGCTGGGTGGGACGGTCGTCGCGGCCAGCTTCTACCAGGGCGGTGCGGGCCACGTGCGGCTCGGGGAGGAGTTCCACCACAACCGGCTGTCGCTGATCGCCTCGATCGGCGCGTGGGGCGCGCCGCACCGGAACGCGCCGCTGTGGCACCGGCGCCGGGTGATGGACACGGTCGTGCGGCTGCTGTACAGCGACCATGTCGCGGTCGGCGGCCTGCTCGGCCAGCGATTCAGCTTCGAGGACGCTCCGGCCGCCTACGAGTGGATCGACGAGCACCCGCACGCGGCCGTGAAGGTCGCGCTCACCTACTGAGGATCCACCGGCTTCTACTGAGGATCCACCGGCTTCGTCGACCGATCCCTCTGGGCGACGTCCTCTCCCTCTGGGCGACGTCCTCTCCCTCTGGGCGACGTCCTGCGCGTGCAGGGCTTCGACACCACGGTTGTCCCGGCCGAGAAGGCCAAGCCGACCGACGACCACGACCCGGGCTTCCGGTACTCGGGCGGGTCGCGTGGACGGGAGCGGCGGTTGCCCAGCGACCCCCTGGGGAATTGCCAGAATGACGCTCCGATGTGCGACCGGGAGGTGGCGGATGCGCAAGTACATCATCATGGGCGTCCAGGGCAGCGGCAAGGGCACCCAGGCCAAGCTGCTCGCCGAGACGTCCTCATCTCCCACCGGCCGACGGCGCCCGGCGTCTGTGACATGTGCGGCGGCGAGCTCGTCCCGCGGCCCGACGACACGCCAGAGGCGGTCCGCGCCCGCCTGCGCGACTACCATGCCAAGACCAAGCCCGTCCTGGACCTGTTCCGCGCCAAGGAGGTCGTGTTCCGCGCCAAGGAGGTCGTGCTGGCGGTCGATGCGACCAGGCCGCCGGCGGCGGTGCAGGCCAACATTCGCACAGAGCTGGGTGTCCAGGCGGCGTCCGCCTGAGCTGACAGGAGGTCGGCTCCGGCGATGACGAGCACGGGCATAGGTCGCGCCGACGTTGCCTTGTCGGTGGCGGCAACGGCGCAGCCGCGCGCGAGCACCCGGTCGCCGATCACGAAGTCGTCGGCCAGTGGTCGAGCGGCTGTTCCGCTGGCCGGCAGACCCCCGTCGCGGTGTCTTCGAGCCCGCGGCGGGACGATGATGGCGCCGTGCGCAGCGTGACGGCGCTGCTGGACCGTCCAGGAGGAAGCCATGGCCCGTGACATGCTGGTGGTGCAGCTCCCGCTGCTGGAGAAGGTGCTGCGCACGGTCGCCGTCTACCTGTTCCTGGTGCTGGCGCTGCGCCTTGGCGGCAAGCGGACGCTCGCCCAGCTCAACAGCTTCGACCTCGTGGTCTTGCTGCTGCTGTCCAACACGGTCCAGAACGCCATCATCGGCCCGGACAACTCGCTGCTCGGGGGCCTGATCGGCGCTGCCGTCCTGGTGGCCGCCAACTACGCCGTCGTGCGGCTGGGGTTCCGGCACCCGGCGCTGGCGCGAACCCTCCAGGGGCCCCCCACCGTGCTGGTCGACAAGGGCAGGGCGCTGGACGGCAACCTGCGCCGCTCCCTGATCACCAGGGAGGAGCTGATGGCGGCGGTCCGCCGCCAGGGCGCCCACAACCTCAGGGACATCCAGGTCGTGGTGCTGGAGGCCAACGGCGCGCTCACCGTCGAGCAGCACGACCGCACCGCCGAGATCCTTCGGCGCCTGCACCGCATCGAGGCGGCGCTGGCGCCCGGTCAGGGCTCGGGGCCCGCACGCTGAGCCACCCGGACGGCCAGCGCCGCCACGTCACCTCCGCCGGGGTCCTGGCCCGGCTCGGCCTGCCCGCCTCCCGCATCGTCCTGGGCGCCCCCGCCGGCTGGAATCTCGAGGTGCCTGCCAGCTGGTATCGCGACCACCCCGAGATGGGCTGGCGCCCGGGCAGCGCAAAGCACCTTGCCAGGGATGCTTGGGGCGCTCACAGTGCGGCACTCATCGGTATGAGCGATCGGTCGGCGTCCACGCGATGTTCCACGCCTCGACCTGGACCTGAGCCCGTGCGGGTCCTGCTGACCGGGTGGCCGAGCTTCCTGCATGGCGAGGCGACGGCCGGTGACGTGTTGAGCATGCAGCGGGTGCACGCGGCCCTGCAGGCCGCGGGGGTGGCCTGCGAGTTGGCGTGGAGCCCGGTGTTCCGCCCCGGCGCGCTCACCCTGGACGACGCCGTGCCGTGAGCTTCCCCCGGTTCTCCGGAGGCCGGATTACTTGGTTCCAGCCGTCGTAGCCTGCTTCAGGCTGCGATAGTAGTCGGCCTCGAACTCGACGGGGCTGCGCCAGCCGAGGCGCCGTTGGATGCG
>Ga0210378_10000251_pt1 | contig 26358 bp, 18 predicted proteins | sample PLM1_60_b1redo_FD_155465 | JGI IMG/M metagenome (GOLD analysis project Ga0210378, IMG submission 155465) | Groundwater sediment microbial communities from an aquifer in East River, Colorado, USA - PLM1_60_b1 redo | ecosystem: Environmental > Terrestrial > Soil > Riparian zone | place: USA: East...
CCCGGCAGCGGCTGTACCTGTCGCGCGCGATCATCCGCTCGGCGTGGGGGCAGCCGATGGTCAACCCGGCGTCCCGGTTCTTCGACGACGTGCCGCCGTCGCTCGTGGACTGGCGGCGGACGGCGCCGGCGGAGCGGTCGGCGCCGGTCGGCCGCAGCACCTTCGGCCGACGTAGCGCCGTCGGTGGCGCCGTCGGTGGCGGCGAGGCGCGCGGTGCGCGCTCGGCACCGTACAAGTCCTGGGAGTCCCGCCCGTCAGGGCCGATGCTGTCGCTCGAGGTCGGCGACCGGGTCAGCCACGACAAGTACGGGCTCGGCACCGTGGTGGCGACCGATGGCTCCGGTCCGATGGCCAATGTGACCATCGACTTCGGCACCGGCAGCAACATCAGGATCCTGCTCCGCGGCGGCCCGCCGATGATGAAGCTCTAGATGTCGAGGCCCTTGCTGCGCAGCCAGGTCAGCGGGTTGATCTTCGCGCCGCTCGGGTTCCACACCTCGAAGTGCAGGTGTGGGCCGGTGGACTGGCCACGGTTGCCCATCGTCGCGATCTGCTGGCCGGCCTTGACGCTCTGACCCTCGCGGACCAGCGAGCGGTCGATGTGGCCGTAGACGGTGATGGTGCCGTCGGCGTGCTGGAGGCGGATCCACATGCCGAAGCCACTGGCGGGGCCGGACTCGACGACCACGCCGTCGGCGGCGGCCAGGATCGGCGTTCCGAGCCGGTTGGCGATGTCGATACCCCAGTGCATGGTGCCCCAGCGCATCGCGTAGCGGGAGGTCAGCGTGCCGGTGGTCGGCACGACGAACAGCGGGCGGCGGGCCTCGGCCTCGCGGGCGGCGCGCTCGGTGCCGATGCGCTCGCCCTTGGCCAGGTTCTCGAGCTGGCTCTGGTCGTTGCGCGCGAACGCCAGCACCTGCGGGCGGAGCAGCTGCTCTGCGGTCGTGCCGCCGCCCATGCCCGACCAGGTCAGCCTGTCCGAGCCGGCGGCGGGTGTCCCGTCACCGTCCGACGACTGCGCGGTGTTGACGGTCGCGCCGGCGGCGACGAACGCACCGGCCGCGACGGCGGCCAGCACGATGCGGCCACGCAGCGCGGGTGGTGGTGCGGGGAGCCGGTGAGACCCGCCAGAGCGCGCGCGGGCGCGTTCATACGCCCGCGGTGTCTCTGAGGAGGGTCTCTGGCCGCCGTGGGAGCGGTGTTGAGCCAAGACCTGCCCTTCCGTATCGAGGAGTCAGGTTTAGCGGGGCGCCAGGCGGGGAAACCTGGCTGAGGCGGCAGGGTGACCGTCTCGATGCCCTCTGCGTGACCAGACCGTGACAACGGACGCGGGGACGTTAACGAGCCGGAATCGCCGGGAGCAAACCTATCCGCGGCGTGTCTGCCGAACGGTCGATCATGTGCGACGAGCGGCCGGCCGGATATGCTGCGCGTTACCCGTGCGCAGCCGCTGGTCGACCGTCGTGCACGTTTAGCGTGCAGGCGGTGTGATCGCGATCACGCAGGCGGACGGCGTCTGCTCGTAGATCGACAGTGACCTGGGCGGCGTTACATCCCCACACGGTTGGTAACGTCGGCCTCGATGACCACACGCAGCTCGCCCGTGTTCCTCGCGGTGTTCTCCGGCGTGCGGGTGGCGATCGGGCCGTCGCTGCTGGCCGCACTCGGTGCGGCGACCCTGGCCGGCGGCCTGCTGGCGGTGGCCCCGGTGCTCGCGGTCGCCGCCGCCGACGACGGCGCCCGCACCGTACCGGCGTTCACCGCCGGCCCGCTGCTCGCCATGCTCGCGGTGGCCCCCGTCATGCTGTCCTGGGTACTGGCGCTCGGCGGCCGGCTCGGGCCGGCCGCCGGGGTGCTGGCCGGCCTCGCCGCCCTTGCGCCGGGCCGGGCCCTGCTCGACCTGCAACTGCTGGTGGCACCGTGGCGTGCCGCGCGGCCAGAGCTGCTCGTATCCACCAGCCTCGCGCCGCTGCGGCCCGGCGCCGCACCATGGGCGCTGCTGCTCGGCCACCTGCTGACCGCCGCCGCCGGTGTGCTGGCCGTCCTCGCCGTCCGCCGCGTCGTGGAGCCGCCGCCCGCGTTCCCCGCCTCCGACGTCCTGCCGGCGGGGTTCCCCGCGGCCGCCGTGCCGCCGACGGCGGGGTCGCCGGCGCTGGCCGCCGTGCTGTGCGCCGGTGCCGTCGTCGCCGCTGGGCTGGTGTCGGCGCCCTACCGGTCGGCCGACCCGTACCTGCTGCCACGGTCGGCCGTCGACGCCCCACCGCTGGTCGGTCTCGGGTTGCTGGCGCTGGCCGCCGGCGTTGTCGTGGCGGCATGCCTGGCCGCCACCGCGCACGACCACGGCGCCGGGCGCGGCGCGTTGCTCGGCATCGGCCTTGGCGTCGTCGCGGTGGCGCTGCCCGCGGTGCTCGCGGCCGCGTTGAGCCAGCCGCTGACAGTGACCTGGGGGCCGTTCGCCGCGCTGGCCGGGGCCGCCGGGCTGGCCGGAGCCGTCGGGCTCGTCGGCCGCCGCACCGCGGTGGCGAGCACGGAGCTGCGACTGCCGGCGCTGAGCCGGCTGAACGCCGCCGCCGGCGTGCTCGCCGTGCTGGCCGGCGTTTTCGCGCTACTCGGTGCCGCCGTCGACCAGGTTTCCGTGCCGGCCGGGCTGCCGGAACCGGTGCTCTACCCGGCCAGGTTGCTCGTCCCGGCCGGGCTCGTGCTGGCCGCTATCGGCGCCGCCCTCCTGCTCGGCTCGCGCCCGGCCGCCGGGCGTTCCGCCGCGGTGGCGAGACCGGCGTTGACGGTGGCCTGGGCTGGGGTGGCGCTGGCCGGCATGGCGGTGCTGGACGCCGCGCTCACCGCGACGCAGTTCGGCGGCGTGCGGGCCGGGGTCGGGGTCTGGGCCACGGCGCTGGCGCTGCTGCTCGCGCCGGCCGCCGGCTGCGTCGCCGCCGTCGCCGGCAGCGTCGAGCGGGACGAGGTGGACCTGAGCGAGTTGCACGCCGTGCCACCGGTCGCTGCTTGCGGCCTGATCGCCGCCGGTCTGGCCGTCCCCGCGTTCGGGCTGCCGCTGCGCACCGCGCCGGGCTACGCCGAGGCCGGCCTGTGGTCCAACTTCGAGGTCGGCTCGTGGGGACTGCTGGCCGCCGTGCTCGCGGTGGTCGCCGCGGCAATGCTCGCGCCGTGGAGCCGGCCCTCGCGCGCCGTCGGCCTGCTGCTCGGCGCGGCCACCGTGCTCGCCGTCCACCTCGCGCGTCTCCCGCTGACCGGCGGCCGGGCCGGCTCGGCGGCCACGGTGGCTGCCGGCACGTTGGTCGGCCTGGCCTGCCTCGTCGTCCTGCTTGCCGGTGCCCTGCTCGCGTGGCGGGAGCACCGTTTGGCACCAAGTACTGTGCTGGGCGAGGCGAACTGAGCCTCGCCCAGGAGGAGCCATGAGCGGTCGGATCCGTGTCATCGTCGCCAAGCCGGGTCTTGACGGCCACGACCGCGGCGCCAAGGTCGTCGCGCGGGCGCTGCGCGACGCCGGTATGGAGGTCGTCTACACCGGGCTGCACCAGACGCCGGAGCAGATCGTAGAGACCGCGCTGCAGGAGGACGCCAACGCGGTGGGTCTCTCGGTGCTCTCCGGCGCGCACATGACGCTGTTCGCCAAGGTCGTCGAGCTACTCAAGAGCAAGGGCGCCGAGGACGTCGTCGTGTTCGGCGGCGGCATCATCCCGGACGAGGACATCCCCAAGCTGACCGAGCTCGGCGTCGCCAAGGTCTTCACCCCCGGCGCGCCCACCAAGGACATCGTCAACTGGATCCGCGCCAACGTCGCCGAGTCAGACGAGTAGCCAGCTCGCGAGACCGCGGACACCCCGCCGGCCGGCCACGGGCGGCCGCCGCCGCCGCGCCCCAGCCGCGGCGATAAGGTCTCAGCCGCAGCTGGAAGACCGTCAGGAGTTGTCGCGTGGACCTGTACGAGTACCAGGCCAAGGACCTTTTCGCCGCCCACGGCGTCCCGGTGCTGCCGGGCCGGGTGGCCACCACCCCGGAGGAAGCCGAGGCGGCCGCCGCCGAGTTCGGCCGGCCGGTCGTGGTGAAGGCCCAGGTCAAGACCGGTGGCCGCGGCAAGGCCGGCGGGGTGAAGCTGGCCGAGACCCCCGAGGAGACCCGAGCCAGGGCGAGCGCCATCCTCGGCATGGACATCAAGGGGCACACCGTGCACCGGGTGCTGGTCACCCCGGCCAGCGACATCGCGCAGGAATACTACCTCTCCTTCCTGCTCGACCGGGCCAACCGCACGTTCCTTGCGATGGCCAGCGTCGAGGGCGGCATGGACATCGAGGAGGTGGCCGCGACCAAGCCGGAGGCGCTGGCCAAGATCGCCATCGACCCGCTGGACGGCGTGGACGAGGCCAAGGCCCGCGAGATCGTCGAGGCCGCGAGGTTCCCGGCAGAGATCGCCGACCAGGTCGTCGACGTCGTGACGGCGCTGTGGCAGGCCTTCGTCAAGGAGGACGCCACGCTGGTCGAGGTGAACCCGCTGGTCCGCGACCCCGCCGACCACGTGGTCGCGCTGGACGGCAAGGTCACGCTGGACGACAACGCCGACTTCCGGCACCCGGACCACGCGCAGTTCGTCGACACGGCCGCCGAGGACCCGCTGGAGGCACGGGCCAAGGAGAAGGACCTCAACTACGTCAAGCTGGACGGCGAGGTCGGGATCATCGGCAACGGCGCCGGCCTGGTCATGTCGACGCTGGACGTGGTCGCCTACGCCGGCGAAGCCCTGCCCACTCCTTCTGGCGTCGGCGTCAAGCCGGCCAACTTCCTCGATATCGGCGGCGGCGCGTCGGCCGAGGTGATGGCCAACGGGCTGGAGATCATCCTGTCCGACCCCGACGTGCGTAGCGTGTTCGTCAACGTGTTCGGCGGCATCACCGCGTGCGACGCGGTGGCCAACGGCATCGTGCAGGCCTTCGAGCTGCTCGACTCCCGCGGCGAGGCCGTGACCAGACCGATCGTAGTGCGGCTCGACGGCAACAACGCCGAGGAGGGTCGCCGCATCCTCACCGAGGCGAACCTTGCCGGCCTGCAGCAGGTTGACACCATGGACAACGCGGCCCGCACGGCCGCCCAGCTTGCCGCGGTAGGGGTGTGAATCGACGATGGCGATCTTCCTGACCGAGCACTCCAAGATCATCGTGCAGGGCATGACCGGCGCGGAGGGCACCAGGCACACCCGCCGGATGCTCACGGCCGGCACCACGGTGGTCGGCGGGGTCAACCCGCGCAAGGCCGGCCAGATGGTCAGCTTCGACGCGCACCCGGGTGCGGGTGTCCCGCAGAACCCGGGTGCGGGTGTCCCGCAGAACACCGTGGTGCCGGTGTTCGCCACGGTGGCCGACGCGATGAGCGAGACCGGCGCCGATGTCAGCGTCGTCTTCGTGCCGCCGAAGTTCGCCAAGGACGCCGTGTTCGAGGCCATCGACGCCGGCATCCGGCTGACTGTGGTGATCACCGAGGGCATCCCAGTGCACGACACCGCGTCGTTCTGGGCACACGCCTGCGCGACCGGCGCAGCGTCCAACGGATCTGGAACCCGCATCGTCGGCCCGAACTGCCCAGGCGTGATCTCGCCAGGGAAGTCCAACGCCGGCATCATCCCCGCCGACATCACCACGGCCGGCCGGGTCGGGCTGGTGTCCAAGTCCGGCACGCTGACCTACCAGATGATGTACGAGCTGCGCGACGTCGGCTTCTCCACCTGCGTGGGCATCGGCGGCGACCCGGTGATCGGCACCACGCACATCGACTGCCTGCAGGCGTTCCAGGACGACCCCGACACGGACGCCATCGTGATGATCGGCGAGATCGGCGGCGACGCCGAGGAGCGGGCCGCCGAGTACATCAAGGCGAACCTCAGCAAGCCGGTGGTCGGCTACGTCGCCGGCTTCACCGCGCCGGAGGGCAAGACGATGGGCCACGCCGGCGCGATCGTCTCCGGCTCGTCTGGAACCGCGGCCGCGAAGAAGGAGGCGCTGGAGGCTGCCGGGGTGCGGGTCGGCAAGACCCCGTCGGAGACCGCCGAGCTGATGCACGAGGTGATGCGCGCGCTCGTCTGATGTGCCGAATCGCCACACGGGGTGGCGCGTGATCCGATAGCGTTCGCACGCCCATCACCGCCCCAGAGGAGGCTCACGCCATGTCCGTGCCGTTCGGCGGCTCCCAGCCGGCCGTACCGCAGCCCCACTCGCCGGGCGACCCGAGCGCCGGGCAGAACCTCGGGTTCATGCTCGCGCTGGTCGCGGCCGGCCTCGGCCTGGTGAGCTACGCCTGCTCCTTCAGCGACGACGCCTTCGCCGCCGGCGTGCCCGGCCTCGTATTGCCGCTGCTGCTGGGCGGCGGCCTGCTGGCCGGTGCCAGCGCGCTGCCCAAGCGGCCCAACACGCTGTTGACGGCCACCCTGCTGACCGCGCTCGGCACCCTGATCCTGCTGCTTATCGTGATCAAGAACAGCTCCGACATCGGCGCGATCGTCGTAGTGATCCTCATTGCCGGGCTGCTGCAGCTGGCCGCGTGCGCGGTCGCCCTGCTGATGGACCACGGCGTGATCAAGCTTGCGCCCAAGGTGCCGCCATACGGTGCGCCGGCCGGTGGCTGGTCGCCACAGTCCGGCGCGTTCCCGCAACAGGGGTACGGGCCCGCGCCCGGCTACGGCCAGCAGCCAGGCCAATACGGACAGCAGTACGGTGGTGCCCCGGCCGGCGGTGGCCAGCCGCCGTACGGCCAGGGCGGTCCAGGTGGCCCCGGTTCTCCCGGTGGTCCGGGTCCTCAGGGTGGTCCGGGTCCTCAGGGTGGTCCGGGTCCTCAGGGTGGTCCCGGCGGCCAGGGTGGCCCCGGCGGTCCCGGCGGCCAGCTCGGGCACGGTGGCCAGCCGGGCCAGGCCGGTGGGTCGCAGTCCGAGTCGCGGCCCACACCCCCGTTCGGCCAGCAGCCGTACGGCCAGCAGTCCTACGGCGGCGGCCAGGGCCACCCCGGCACCCCGCCCGGTGGCTTCTGATCCCGTGACGTGACGACGCCGGCCCGGCTCCCGCAATGGGCCGGCGTCGCTGCGCACCGATCGTTTCGATCGTCGTGGCGGCCGCGCGGTGCGCCAGATGACCATCGCCCGATCTGGGCACGAGCGGCGCGTTGTACCCCGAACGGCCGCGCCGCGCTGCAACGGTGGACGCGTGACCGCGCCGCAACCGGACCTCCCCGCCGGGGCTGAGCTGGCCGAAGATGCCCAGCTCACCGACGGTCCGGTCGCCACCCGCACCGGTCCAGCCGCCATCCTGCCGCTCCGTACACCCATTGCGGCCCTGGCCGCCGCGGCTGCCGGCGTTGGCGATGGCACGGCCGCCAGCCGCACCGGCGTAAGTGGCGATCAGCCGGCTGCAGTGCGGCGGCTGCGGTGGCCGGAGGCGTCGACGGTGCGGGTCCTGCTCGCCGCCGTTACCGGCCCGGTGCTGGCAAGCTATGCGGCCACCGTCGCCCTGGTGGCGCTGCTGTCCGTCACGGCGGGCGCAGAGTGGTCGCTGGCCGGTACGCTGCGCGCCGCCGTGCCGTTCTGGCTGGCCGCGCACCAGGTCCCGCTGTCCATCACGGCGCCGGGCGCGGCCGCCGCGCCATTCGGGGTGTTGCCGCTGCTGCCCACCGTCGGACTCGCCGTGCTGGTTGCCCGATCGGCCGGTGGTGCCGCGGTCAGGCTGGGCTGGTACGAGCCGGTGCGGCTGGGGCTGCTCGCCGCCGTGTTCGGCGGCGTGCACGGCGGGCTCGGTCTGCTCGTCGCCGTGCTCGCGCCCTCGTCGCGGATCGCCGCCGCGCCGGCGCACGCCCTCCTCGGCTGCGCCGTGATATCCGCCATGGCCGCGACCTGCGGCGGGATGCGCGCCGCACGCCTCGACACCGTGGCGTCCCCGCTGCTACCACCGTGGGCTGTTCGCGGCGTGCGCGCCGGACTCGCCGGACTCGCCGCCCTGCTGGCCGCCGGCGCGCTGTGCACCTTCGGCGGGCTCTTGCTCTCCGCCGCAACGGCGCACGAGGTGCTCGCCGGCTGGGGCGGCGCGATCGGCGGCCAGTTCGGCGTCACCGCGCTGTCCATCGCGTACTTGCCCAATGCCGCCGTCGCCGCGCTGTCCTGGACGTCAGGCCCAGGCCTGTCCGTCGGCGCCGTTTCGGTGACCCCCTTCAGCACGACGGCCGGCCCCCTGCCCGCCGTGCCACTCCTCGCCGCACTGCCAGAGCCGGGGCCGGCCCCGTGGCGAGTCCTCGTCTTCGCCCTGCCGCTGCTGGCCGGCGTCCTGGTCGCCCGGCACTGCCGCCGAATCCCCGGCGACCCGACCGACCGGCTGCACGCAGTCGTCACAGCCGGCGCCGTCGCCTCGTCCGGCTGCTTCGTCCTCGCCATCCTCGCCGGCGGCCGCCTCGGCGGCGGCGCCTTCGACCCGGTACGCATCCCCCCGGCCTCCCTCGCCATTGCCGTCTTCGTCTGGCTCGTACTCCCGGCCGGCCTGATCGTCGGCCTCGCCGACCGCTCCACGCGCGGTCCCGGAGTCCTGGCCGACGCCGTACCCGAGCCGGACCCAGAACTTGAGCGTTACGCCGAGGTCGAGCTGGGCGCCGAGCCCGTGTTGGACGTCACACCGAAGCAGCGCGCTGAATCCGGCTCGGATGTCGCGCCAGAGGCAGCAGCGGGACCGGGCGACCGCGATGATCGTCGAAAGTGGCGACGCCGGTTTCAGGTCTGGAACTGCGGCCGACACTTCCGGTGATCACGGAACCTGCGAACCCGACGCGGTACGGCCTGAGCGGCTCACGTGGTGGGCAGGTCCGGCTGGGCCTGCACGGCGCACGGCCGCATCGCACCGGACCCGGCGGGGGCACCGCGACGAAGCAGCACCGCATCGACGGGGACACGGCCGCAGCACGGCGCCAACGGGCCTGCCTCGGCGTCGAGGCCAGCGGCACGTCGCTGGCCAGAGGGTCGGGCGGCCACCCGACTGATCGTGAGGCCGCGGCCCGTGACTACCCTGATCGCGTCCGAATTGTTCGGTCCCAGGAGCATCCGCTGACACCAGTCCAGCCGCAGGTTCGACGCCGGCTCGAGCTTCCCGTCCCGGCCAGGCTCGTCGTTCTGGTGTCCGGGTCGGGCACCCTGTTGCAGGCGTTGTTGGACGCTGGCGAGGGCTGTCCGGTGCACGTAGTGGCGGTCGGCGCCGACCGCGACGGCATCGAGGGGCTGCGCCGGGCCGAGCCGGCCGGGGTGCCGTCGTTCGTGGTGAGGCTGTCCGACCACCCCGACCGCGCAAGCTGGGACGCGGCCCTCACCGCCACGGTGGCCGAGCACCGCCCGGACCTGGTCGTGCTGGCCGGTTTCATGAAACTGCTCGGCCCGGCGTTCCTCGGCAGCTTCGGCGGCCGAGTGATCAACAGCCATCCGGCGTTGCTGCCTGCCTTCCCAGGGCCGCACGCCGTGCGGGACGCGCTGGCGTACGGCGCCAAGGTCACCGGCTGTTCGATCATCCTGGTTGACGACGGCGTGGACACCGGCCCGGTGCTCGCCCAGCAGCCGGTGTCGGTCGAGCCGGCGGACGACGAGCAGACCCTGCACGAGCGGATCAAGATCGTCGAACGGCGGCTGCTCGTCGACGTGGTGGCCGCACTGGCCCGCCATGGCGCCACTATCACCGGACGAGAGGTGAGCATCCCGTGAGCGGTGACGAACCGGTGCCGGTGCGCCGGGCGCTGGTCAGCGTCTCGGACAAGACCGGTCTGGTCGAGCTGGCCGCCGCGCTGCACCATACGGGCGTACGGCTGGTCTCGACCGGATCCACGGCGACCAGAATCGCGAACGCCGGAATCCCGGTGTCCGCGGTGGAGGACGTCACCGGGTTTCCGGAGTGCCTGGACGGCCGTGTGAAGACGCTGCACCCACAAGTGCATGGCGGCCTGCTGGCGGACCTGCGGCGGGCCGAGCACCTGGCACAGCTTCGGCAGTTGGGAATCGAGCCCTTCGACCTCCTCGTTGTCAACCTGTATCCGTTCACGCAGACGGTAGCCTCGGGGGCCGACAACGAGGACTGCGTCGAGCAGATCGATATCGGCGGGCCTGCGATGGTGCGGGCAGCGGCGAAGAACCATGCCAACGTGGCGGTTGTCGTCGATCCGAGCCGGTACGCCTGGGTCGCCGAGCGGGTGCGCGCCGGTGGCTTCACGCTGGCCGAGCGGCAGTCGCTGGCCGTGGCCGCGTTCCGGCACACCGCGTCGTACGACATCGCGGTGGCGTCCTGGATGGGCAACGTGCTGGCTCCGGACGACGACGGCACCGGCTTCCCCGGCTGGCTCGGCGCGTCGTGGCGGCGCGGCTCGGTGCTGCGCTACGGCGAGAACCCGCACCAGCGGGGGGCGCTCTACCTCGCCGGCGACCGCGCGCCGGCCGGGCTGGCCGGCGCGCGGCAGCTGCACGGCAAGGAGATGTCGTTCAACAACTACGTCGATGCGGACGCCGCGGTGCGTGCGGCGTATGACCATGCGCTGCCGTGCGTCGCGATCATCAAGCACGCCAACCCGTGCGGCATCGCGGTGTCCACTGTGGACGATATTGCCGGCGCGCACCTCAAGGCGCACGCGTGCGACCCGGTGAGCGCGTTCGGCGGGGTGATCGCGTCGAACCGGGCGGTCACGGTTGTGATGGCCGAGCAGGTCGCCGAGGTGTTCACCGAGGTCATCGTGGCGCCCGGGTACGCCGACGGTGCCGTGGACGTGTTGGCGCGCAAGAAGAACCTGCGGATCATGGTGGCCGGTGAGCCAGTGCGCGGCGGCGTCGAGCTGCGCCCTGTTTCCGGCGGGATGCTGCTACAGGACAGGGACGCGCTGGATGCGCTCGGCGACGACCCGGCCGGCTGGACGCTTGCCTGCGGCGACCCGGTGGACACCGAGACCCTCGCCGAGCTCGCCTTCGCCTGGCGGAGCTGCCGGGCGGTGAAGTCCAACGCCATCGTGGTGGCCGCCGGCGGCGCCACCGTCGGCATCGGCATGGGCCAGGTGAACCGGGTGGACGCCGCCCGGCTCGCGGTGACCCGCGGCGGCGAGCGCTGTGCCGCAGCGGTGGCCGCGTCGGACGCGTTCTTCCCGTTCCCCGACGGGTTGCAGGTGCTGCTCGACGCCGGTGTGCGGGCGGTGGTGCAGCCTGGCGGCTCGGTACGCGACGCGGAGGTCATCGAGGCCGCGAAGGTGGCCGGGGTGCCGCTTTACCTGACCGGGACCAGGCACTTCGCCCACTGATCGCGTCGCTAGGGCAACCGCCCCTGTGGGGGTGACGTAACGTCGTGCCGAGATGTGCAACCCGCCTCACCTTGCGGGACGCGGTGGTTGCGCCGTCGCGGCCGTGGAACCCGCCGCAACGGCAAGCAGCGCTTGGATGATCTCCTTGGGCTCTGGCGGGTCACCAGGGACATGCGCCACGACGGCGCGGCGCATGTCCTCGGGCAGATCCGTCGTCGCGTATGAGCAGGAGAACAGGTACGCGAGCTCGCCGACGATGCGGTCGGTGTGCTCGTGGCGACGATCGACATCGGCGTAGTCGCCGATCGTGACGATCGACTTTGGTTCTGGCATCACCGCGAACGCCTCCCGAGCGGGATCGAGCATGTTACGCGTCAATGGCCCGGTGAGCAGCAACACGTCGGCATGACTCGGCGAGGCGACAAAGTGGATGCCATACTGGGCGAGATCATAAATGGGGTTGGTCAAGGCCGCCAGTTCCGACTCGAAGACGTTGCTCGACCCACCGTCGATGTGGCGAATAAAGATCGACGTCTTCACCGCGCCGTATGTTTCGGTGGAAAGGTGCCGGGAAAACAGCACTCGTGGTATCGCCAGCCAGCCGGTTCTCATTCCGCACCCGCCCTCACAAGTCGTTGCCCGCGTACGAGAGGTTGAAACTCTGGTTGACCAAAGGGAAATCAGCCAGCACCGTTTCGCCGTCCGCCCTCGGCAACACGGAATGTCGCAGCGCCGGCCAGTTCAGCATCGACGGGTCCCGGACCTTGCAGCGGTAGATGCCGTTCATCTTGTCCTGCATCAGCCAGTAGACCACGTCGCCGCGGAAGCCCTCGGCATACCCGCAGGCGAATGTGTAGTTGTTCTCCGGGCGCACCCGCGGCTCGGCCAGGAGACAAGCTTGCTGTTCCGGCGGTTCGGCGGTCCAGCTGTCGAGGATTGCGATGGCGATATTGCCCGCCGCACGAACCTCGTCGACCCGGATGAGGAATCGGGCGTATACGTCTCCGGCTTGCGCTTCCCGACTTTCCGCCGCGTCCGGTTCTGGACGGCCGGCGGTATCCAGCAGCGCGCGGTCGTACACACCGGTCGGGTGGTCCCATCGGCTGTCACGCGGAACTCCGCTGGCGCGCGCGACGAGGCCGGTGACGCCGAGCCTGAGCGCCTGCTCCCCGGTGAGGATGCCGACACCGATCGTCCGGTCGCGAAACGCGGGGTCTCCTTTCATCCTCCTCGCCAGAGCGTCGAACACGCCAAGGTTTTCGCGTAGCGTTTCTCGGAGGTCGGTCACGTCCAAGCGTCCTGGGATCGTCACCCCGCCGGGCCGGTTGATCCGGCGCAGGTAGCGATGGCCGGTCAGGCGTTTGTTGAGGCGTAGCAATTGTTCGCGGACGATGCCGAAATCGGAGGAGAGCCGGTCCATGGCGACGTCTTCGGCCAGTGCGGCGACATCGCCGATGTGGTTGTGGATCCGTTCGAGCTCGAGGAAGAGTGCCCGCAGCAGTTCCGCGGCGGGCGGCGCCGGCACCTCCGTCAGAGTTTCGGCGGCACGGCAATACGCGAGCGAATGCGCGAACGACGAATCGCCGGACACCTGCTCGGCCAGCCACCAACCGTCCAACAGATCGAGGTGCGACTGGAACAGCCGCTCGATGCCCCGGTGGGTGTAGCCGAGGCGGAGGTCGAGGTCCTCGATGGCCTCGCCGGCGATCGTGAACAGGAACTGCCCCGGCTCGATGATGCCCGCGTGGATCGGTCCGACCGGCAGGACCAGGCAGCCCGGCTCGCATCCGGCCCCGCGCGGCGGCGCGGGCCTCGGGATGTCATGGTCGGCGTGGTCGGCCACCTGCCGCCGGAGAGCTTCCGTGGTTCGTTCCCGCCGCAGTGGATGCAACTCGGGGGGATATGCCTCGTGCAACCAGGAGCCGGTCGTGAGCTGGTCCTGACGGGCTCCTTCCGGACGCAGACCCACCATGTCGAGCATCTCCCGCTCGAAACAGTCCACCGCCGGAAACTGTTCGTACAGCGACGGATACCTCGTCCGGCCGTGCTCCAGCAGATATTCCACGAGAACGAACAGGTCGGTCGTCGGGTGCGAGAACATGTAGTAGATCTTGAAGCGACGGTCCTCCAGTTCCCTCTCGTCGTTCGCTACCACGGTAACCAGGTAAAACCGCTCCCCGCTGAGGAACCGCGCAAGGTCGAGCAGCAGATTCACTCGGCGCACCTGGACGAGCAACTGGTCGTCCACTGGGGAGGAGAGTTGTTCGCCGTACCGCGAAAGCTGGTGGATGAGTTCGTCGCGGACCTGTTCCGTCGTGGCGATCACCGACATCCCTCGCTCCCACAAACGATGACGATGCTTTCTTCGAGCAGTCGCCGCAGATCGATTGGACCGGAGTCCGGTATCACCAACCCCAGGACCACCACGACCACGAGCAACGAGAGCAGCGGTATCACCTGGCGCGGCCTTTCCGCCCGAACATGGTCGGGCGGCTTGCCCAGCAGGATGCGGCTCAGATGGCGGATCAGGCCACCGAAGATCAGCGTCACGGAAAGCAGGAAAACTACGATCGACACGGCCAACCACACGGTCGGCTGGACGATCACCTTCGCCACGGCGCCCCACAGTATGAGGAACTCGCTCAGGAAGATGCTGAACGGCGGCGAGCCGACTAGTGCGAGACCACCGAGGGCAAGGCAGGATCCGGTCCACGGCATCGCCCGGAGCACGCCTTCGCGGCCGGGTTCGGCCGGCCCGGTGGCCTGGTCTGACGGGTAGTTGTCCTGGATGTTCCCGTAGGCCAGGAACATGAGCGACTTGGTCACCCCGTGGTTCAGCACGTGCAGCAGCGCGCCGAACAACGCAATCGGACCCCCGATACCGATCCCCAGCGTGATTATCCCCATGTGCTCCAGGCTGTGGTAAGCGAGTATCCGCTTGAACGGATTTTGCTTGAGGATGAACGGCGTCGCGACTACCAACGAGATCAGACCGGTGCCGAGCAACATGTGAGACGTGAAGAGTCCGCCGTCGCGCAGGGCCGCATTGGTGATGGTGAAGAAGCGCAGGATTGCGTACAGCGCCGATTTGAGCAGTACACCGGACAGCAATGCACTGACCGGGTACGGCGCCTGCCCATGCGCGTCCGGCAGCCAGGTGTGCATAGGCGCAAAGCCAGCCTTCGTGCCGTATCCGATGAGTACGAACAGGAACGACAGGCGCACCAGGTTCGGATCGAGGTCCCTGGCCAGCCCAACCAGGTCGGGCCAGCTCATCGACGGATGCGGGTATTTGTCGAGCGGGATCGCACTTGCCAGGAACAGCGTGCCCAGCAGTGCGAAGATGATTCCGGTTGAGGTGATGATGATGTACTTCCAGGCGGCCTCGAAATGCTCGCGGCTGCGCTCCGAGGCCACCAGGACGGTGGATGTGACCGTCGTGAGCTCGATCCCGATCCAGAGGACGGCCAGGTTCGACACCATCGGGACGAGAACCATGGTGAAATGGAACAGGTTGAACAGCGAGTAGAAGAGGGTCCGGTCCAGGGCGCCCGTTCCGGACCGGCGGGCCCAGCAGGGACCCGCGTAGCAGGACGCCACGAACGCCACCAAGCTGACCAGCAGGAGGAAGAAGACGCTCAGCGAGTCGAGGTAGAACTCCATGAAACCGACCCGGAACCGCAATGCACCATGGGAGATGCCGGCAATCATCAGGATCAGGACCAGGGATGCCAACGAGGTGCCGGTCGTGATGTAGTCCTGCAACCGGTTGACCACGTCGTCACCGGTGCGTGCCGCCCACGCTTTCGGCAGCCACACGAGAACGGCACCGGCAAGTGGGGCCAGCAGCAGCAGCTCGGCCAGGAATTCGCTCGACAAGAGCACCCCTATCCGCTCAGCCGGCTGTTGTCGATGACCTCGATGCTCGCCGAGGCTCGATGCAGTTCCGGCAGGATCCACAACAGGATGGTCAGCGTGACGAGGACGTAGAAGAACAGGCTGGCCACGAACAGGAATGCCAGGGCCGACGGAGCGATCCGGACGGCGGCAAGGAACAGGCCATGCTCTATGACCAGCAGGCCGATGACCTGTGCGATGATGTCGCGCTTGTTGCTCATCGTGAACAATCCCTGCAGGAGCAGCGCGATCGTCACCGCCAGGCTCGGCACCACCTCGCTATCGAGCGCGAGCTTCCCTTCCACGCCCCGCGCCAGCCGGTATGCCACCAGGACGGCGGTGGCGATCAGCATCATGTCGATGGCGGCCGACGGCCCCCTGCGCAGCCGCGAATGCCCGTGTTGCAGCCAGATGAGATCGGCGCGCGCCGGAGCGTTCCGCAGGCTGTCGCGGAGTTCGGCGGCACGCGCTCGCAACCCGGAAGGGCCAGGGTTGCGTTGGTCGTCCGGCAGCGCCCGAATGAGCGACGCTCGACCGAGCAGCGGCGCCACCGCCAGGGCGAGGGCGGCTGGTAGCAACGCCAGCAGCGCCACCGCCAATCGGGTCTGCTCCGACTCCAGGCTGGTCAACAGCACCACGAAGGTCAGCACCCAGGACTGGGCCTGGTACAGCGTCACCATCTGCTTCAGCGTCGTGGAGGCGGAGATGAGCAGGGCCATGATGACCATCAGATAGGACAGCAGAGTCACCAGCTGCTGGATCAGACCGTCGCCGGGCATCTCGTCAGCTGCCCGGCTGGATGTAGCCGACGACCAGGATGACGATGGTGAACAGCAGCACGCCGGTGGCCAGGATCAGCGGAGTGACGATTGCCCTGATGCGTATCTTGCCGCGGCTGGTCTCCCACCATGCCAGCACGACCAGCAGCGCTCCTATCTTTGCGAGATAGACGGCGAACGCGATGAGCAACGTCAGGGGTGTGTGGCCGTCGAGCCCGCCGGGCGGGAATGCCAGAAACGCGACGAGGGAAAGCGCGAAGGTGAGCTTCATGGCGTCCGCCCACTTCATCAGCGCGAGCAGGCGGCCGCTGTACTCGAGCTTGGTGCCGTCCTCGATCATCGTCAGCTCCAGGTGGGTCGCCGGGTTGTCGAACGGCAGCCGTCCGCTCTCGGCCAGCAGCACGAAGCAGAGCGCTCCGATCGCCAGCGGGATGGTCGGCGAGTCGAGGAGTCGATTCGTGTCCGGAGCCGCCGTGGCGAACAGCGGCAGGTTGGTCGTCGCCCGGCTCATGGCAAAGACGTAGATCGCGACCAGCAACGTGGGCTCGGCCAGGACGTGGATGAACCATTGCCGGCCGCTGCTCATCGGTCCGAACGGCGATCCGGCATCGAAGGCCGCCAGCGTGGTGACTAACTTGGCCAGGCCGAGCAGCCCGACCACCAGGAGCAGGTCCATGCCGGGTCCCGGCGGCACGTAGATCGTGGGCAGGGCGAGCCCCAGCAGCAGGAAACAGGTGAATACCGCGGGCGGGGCGAACAGGAAGATGCCGGACGCCGAATCCGGCACGGTCGGCCGTATGCGCAACAGCTTTCTCAGGTCTCGGTAGGGCTGCAGCGGATCCGGGCCGCGCCGGCCCTGCAGGCGCGCCTTGAGCCAATTCACCACTCCGACCGACAGCGGCGACAGGACCGAATAGATGGTTGCCTGCGGGATCGGCTGCCACCAGGACATCATCTCCAACCCCATTCAGCGAGACACCGTCAGTACGGCCAAGACGAGCACGACCGCGGCGAAGATGTAGAGCAGGTAGTTGCGGATGTCGCCGTTCTGGAAGCGCTCACCGATCCGCTGCGAGGCCATGGTGACGGCGACGACGATGCCGTTGAAAAGCCGGTTGGTCAGTTCGACGACGCTGCGGCGTGGCGACAGCCGGACCACGACGGGCAGGGGCGCTTCGCGCGAAGCCGCGCGCTCGCGGGCGACCGGCTCCCACAGCAACGCCGAGACGGCGCCGCCCGTGTACCGCATGCTGCGTGGTTCGAACGGCTTCCCGCCGACCCAGACCGGCCGTTTGGTCCAGCCGCGGGCTCTGACCAGGACCGTCAACAGGGTCGGCAGGCCGGCAAGCAGCGCGAGCGGCAGCATCGGCAACACCGCCCGGTAGGGAGCGGTACCGGGCCCGCTCGGCAGCTGGATGGTCAGCGCGGCCGGGGTGGCACGCAGTATCGAAGCGTCGTAGCCGAGGGTCGAAACCGCGGTCGACAGCCAGGGCACGAGCAGCCAGGGCTGCAGGCCCAGAATGAGGCAGATACCCGCCAGCACAGCCATGACCGAGCGCATCGGCCAGCCGTCCCGGCGAGACGTCTCGATGCCGGCCGGATCGCCGAGAAGCGACTCGCCGGCAATCTTCACGAATGCCAGCGCGGTGACCGCGAACGCCATCGCCAAGGTGATCAGTGCGATCACCAGCGCCGCCATGGCGATGAGTGCCACGACCGCCTGGGTCCGGTATACGGCCTGACCGCCGAAGAGCGACTGCAGCGCCAGCCATTCGCTGATGAACCCGTTCAACGGTGGCAGCCCGGCAATGGCCACGGCACCCACCAGGAACGTGACGCCGGTCCATGGCGAGCGTCGCAGCATCCCGCCGAGCGCTCTGATCTCGACGGTGCCGGTCTGCTTCTCGATGCTGCCGGTGCCGAGAAACAGCAAGGTCTTGAACAGAGCGTGGTTGACGACGTGGTACAGGCTGGCCAGCAAGCCGAGGGTTGCCGCCCCACGGATGGCCGGAAAGGCGTCGAAGCGATGGTCGCTGAACAGCAGGACCAGGCCGACGCCGACCACGATGATGCCGACGTTCTCCACGCTGTGATAAGCCAGGGCCGTCTTGAGATCCTTGCCGAGCAGCGCGTAGAAGACCGTGACGAGCGCGGTCGTGCCGCCCAGCACCAGCAGCACGGCACCCCACCACCAGGCGATCGACCCGATCATGCCCTCGCAGAAGAACCGGATCATGAGGTACACCGGGATCTTCAGCATGACCGCGGACATCATCGCGTGGGTGTTCGTTGGCAGCTGCGGGTGGACGGTCGGCACCCAGAAGTGGAACGGCGTGATGCCGGCGCGGATGGCGAGCCCGAGCAGGACCAGACCGAAGCTCACGGCCGGTATCGGGGACCCCCCGGCCGAGCGCAGTGCGTCGAAGTCCAGCGCCGAGTTCCGCACGACGACCGGAAGCAGCCCGGCCAGCAGGCACATCAGGCCCAAGTGGCTGACGATCAGGTAGGTGCGCACGGCCGTCCTGCTGGCCTGCGGCGAGCCGTCGCGCCGTCCGCGGTAGCGGACCAGGTTCGCGGAGCACAGTGTGATCAGCTCCAGCGAGATGAGCAGCCAGAACACGTTGTTCACCAGCACGGCCAGCAGGGTGGCCGCCACGAACAGGTTGAACGAGCCGGCGACGGTGTGCCGGAGTGGATCATCCCGCAGCCAGCCGACCGAGTAGACCGCGATGCAGACGGCGCAGAAGGCCACGACGGACACGAACAGCGCCGCCAGCCCGTCGATGTGGATGGTCAGGTCCGGCGCCGGCACACCCGCGACCGGTGCGGGCAGGGTCGCCACCGTCACGGTCCGGACGCATCCGGTGGCGCCGGGTGCGCCGGTGCACGACACCAGGTGCCAGACGGCGGCCGCCAACCCGGTCGTGCCGCCGGCGGTGGCGAGCGCAAGGGCGGCACCCGTCGCCCACGTCTTGGCCCCGTCCGGACCGACCCATCGCAGCCGGCGGAAGAAGTACGTGCTGTAGCCGCAGGCCGCACCGGCCAGCAGCAATGCGATGGCGAGCCCGAACGGCTCCGCGCCGGACCCCACCGGCGGGTCAGCCACGCCCCACCCCCCGCGAGTCCTCCGCCTTCAGCGTCTGGTAGGCGGCCTGCAGGAGGTCCTCACGCTCGTGGCGCTTGAGGAGCAGGCGGCGGAACAGGGGGATGCCGAAGGCGTACCCGCCACCCGGCACCTTGCGCACGGCGTCCACCACCAGCAGCCGCTGCAGGCTGTCGTCGAACGCCGATGCGGCGCGCGCGCGGCTGGCCGGCGCCTGGTCGAGCAGGCGCAGCAGCATGGCATTCTTCAGCTCGTCGTGGCGCAGGGCGCCGGGATGGTGCAGCAACGCCAGCAGGATCAGCCTGCCGATCCCCCCTGCCCTGTCCCACAGGTATGCGAAGTGCTCCGACGCGGCGCTGCCCTCGTTCAACATGTGCCGTTCGATCACGTGCAGAACCGTCTTGTACTGGACGAAGTTCGTGTGCGTCCTCCTGTTGACGTGGTCGACGACCTCGCTGCACACCAGCTGGATGAAGTACGGGTAGCGGCCCGCTTCCTCGACGATCGCGTCGACCGCGTCGTCGGCGAAGACCAGGGCCGTGCCCCGGTCCTGTCCCCATGGGCCGAGAACGAGGCGCCGCGCGGCATCGGGCTCCAGCCGCGCCAGCGGGATGATCTTGAACACGTTGAACAGCGGCGACTCGTAGTCGCGGACCTCGTTATACAGGCCGAGGGCGCTCGCGACGATCCACGTCACGCCCTGGACGGCGGAGATGGCGGCGCGCAGCGGCCCGTAGAAGGACGACTTCTCGGCCATCCGGTCCAGGATGTCGAATTCGTCGACGAGCATGACCGGACGTATGCCGCGTGCCTCGCGCACGACCGCCTCGAGGGCCTTGACGAACTGCGTCGACGTCACCCACGGCTCGTCGAGCAGCATGTCGCTCAGCTTGCAGCGCAAACCGACGTTGCGAAGCGCGGCGAGAACCGCGTGATGGAAGCTGGTCGGTGTGGGTATTCCGTCCGGCCAGTCGATCGCCTGCAGGTCCAGGATCACCGGCGCCGTCGAGTCGAGCGCCTCGTGCCAGGTCTGGGGAAGCTCGAACCAGCTGCGCACCCCGGAGCGTCCGTCGGTGTCGGTCAGCACCGCGCGCACCATGTACAGCAGCGAGGTCTTTCCGGTCCGGCGCGCGCCGCGTAGCAGGATGTTCTGCGGACCGCGGATCGCCAGGTGGCCGAGCAGTTGCTCCAACTCGCTGCGGCGGCCGTAGAACTGGCGGTGCTTCTGCAACGGCACGCCGAAGACATACGGGTTCGGTTTCTTCCTGAAGGGGCCGCTTTCCAACCCGCTGACCCGCATGACGAATTCGAGCGTGCGCTGCTGCCGCTCCTGGGCGGCGTCAGCGCACGACACCATGCAGCGAATCGGAAAGGCGTCGTCGCCGGTGAGCGACCGAACCGAGAACCTGAACCGGTGCTCCTCTTCCGGCGCAAGGCGGGACAGCGTCTGTTTGAAGCTCTGATCGAGCAACTCGAAGGCGTCGGATATGTCGAGCTCGACCTCGACCTCCCGCGCCTCGACGCTGCCGACGTTCGTCACCGAGAAGACGATGCCGCTGTCGTGCTGATGTGGGGCGATCGCGTGCGTCTTGAGCTCGACCTCCAACGACGCACCACCCCGCAGCCGCCGCACCAGTTCCTGGGTCTCGTCGATGGCACGGTCGTACAGAAAGGCGAGGATGCGGTCCTGGTGGTAGGGCGCGAAGATGAGACGCCGGCCATTGGACAGCCGGTCGCCGCAGGCCATCAGTCGCTCGATCTTGTCACGCACCGGGATGTGCGCGGCCTTGGTCCGGCGAACCGTGTCACCGATGGCCGCGTAATGCTGGAAGCTCTCGTGGAATGGCACCGACAGCAGTTCCATGGGCCGCGCCATCTCCGTCGCCCGGCTTACCACCTGCGGAAAGCTCTCGGCCGCCAGCTTGATGAGTTCCTCGTACGCCTCGGCCCGGCCGCCACCGCGCATCAGATCGAGCAACGCATTGCCAAGCTCCTGCAGGGACTTGACCAGTTCGGCGATTTCCGTGTCCTGCCGGTCGCGGTGCATGGTCTTGTGCGGGCGCGCGGTCAGCTCGGCGGCCATCTGTTCCAGGGTGACCCGGATCTCGGTCCCGGCCTTGAGCGCGCACCCATACCAGTGATCGAGCGCGAGGTAATAGGAGCGCCGGGGCCCGTCGGTGGTCTGCACGAGCATGCCGAGCACCCGGTGCAGGGTCGCGTACGACTCCAGCAACCACTCGTTGCGGCGGCCCTGCCGGGTGCGCCATGGATCGGTGAGGCTGAAGATCGCGCAGCAGTGCGTCATGGTCTCGAACAGGCTCTCCAGCGAGACCTGGAACTGCTCGCGCCGGTCACGCGGCGCGTCCAGGAGGTCCTGCACGAGCAGCCAGGCGTTGCGGGCGAGGATCTCGGTCCGCCCGACCTTGCGCAGCACCGGCCCCAGATCGGACCAGAACCGGCCGCCGCCGTCCGAGCCGAGCAGGCCGCGCAACGGCAGCAGGGAGAAGACGACGGGCGATGCCGCTTGCGCCAGCTCCTCCCGAGCGTCGTCAAGGGAACGTCGGCGGACACCGTTGCTGGAGCGGCCCCGGCTGCCCTCCAGCGGGCGCCGGTAGACGTAGGTTCCCGCTCCGCCATTCAGGAATGCGTCGAAATCGCCGTCCGGAAGTACGGCGATCAAATCGTCGACGTCGCTCTGGGTGAGGCGCAGCTCCAGGGCGATGGCGTACGCCCGCTCACCGTCGGCCTGGGCTCCGGTGTCATTCCAGCGGCGATGGAAGGCCTGCGCGAGCAGGCGCAATGTTTCGGCAAGCTCGGCATCGAGATGAGCCCTCCGCAGGCTGGTCCGCAGCTCGATCGGATAGCGGTTGTCCAGCTGCCCCGGGTGCGACGCCTCGATGAGCGGCCGCACCTCCTCCAGCGCCACGAACGTCTCGGCGGGCCGGACGCCGGAATCGGACATCGAATCGAGGGACGCCGCACCGAGGTGAATGGCGTCGTTGCGTGCCGGAACGAAGGCGACCATGCCGCGCAGCTGCGCCGGCGGTAGGCAGGCGATCCTGTCCGGCGTTGACATCGCGGTAATTTCAGCCATGGCGCGATGCCGGAAGGCATCGTTGGGGCTGTTCGCCATGATCTCGTCGAAATTCCTGCTCAGGTAGTCGGCGAACTCCGCCCAGGTCTTGTGCAGAAACGTCACCTGCCCGCGATCGCGCAGAACGCGGTCGAGCCGGACGAAATGGGGCCCCTTGGTGGGGATGTCCGACCGGATCAGGTCGACCGAGGGCAGGCCGAGGGTCGGCCCATCGTATTCCATCAGATCAGCGCCCGGCAGGTCGTCGACCGTGATCGCCATTCTGTGCGGTGGCCGCGCTCCCCGTGCCGGCCCCAGATAGACCAGCAGCAGGTCGTCGCTGAACGCCTTGCTGAAAACGGCGATCAGGCCGGGCAACAGCTCATCCGGCAGGGCACGCTTGATGCGCTCGACCCGCTCGAACGGAACCCGATCCATGCCGGTCCTACCTTTCGGCCGTGGTGGCGTTCGGCGCAGCCCGCCGCTGGTCGTCACCCGACGGGCGACGGCTGCTGCGGCGCCGGACCGACCATTCGAGGAACAACGGGATGAGAACCGCGGCCACCAGGCCGACCGCGGCCTTCTGCATGTCGTGCAGATGCGGGACGGGGGCGACGGCCAGCGACCGGCTTTCGGACGGGCAGGTGGAGCCGGCCGCCGAGACTTTGATCTCCAGTGGAATGCTCGAATGGATGCCAGGAAGCAGCCTGCCCGGCTGGGTCGGCGTAAACGCAACGACCAGGGTTCGCTGCTCGCCGGGCTTGAGCCGGTCGAAGGCTATGGAGTTGTCGCTGCTCACGCTCATCCGCGCGGTCCCATCGGGCGGAAAGCCGACCACGACGGAGCCGTCGACGACATCCGAGGTGCCGCCGTCGTTGACGACGGTCACCTGCAGGCTCTGCTCGTCGCCGGTCGAGACGAACGACGGGTGGGACACCCGAACCTGCAGGCCGGACGCCGCTCCGGCGCACTGCGCAACGGTGAAGCTCGCGGTCGGGATCAAGAACGCGGTGCCGACGGCCAGCGCCGCCAGCAGGACGACGAGCCAGGCCAGCAGCGTCACCTTGAGCACCCTGCCGGCGACGAGGCGTTGGGTGGCTCGGCCGAGCCTGACCAGCGGTCCGGTGCGGTGGGCGCCAGCCAGGCGTGCCGCCGTGCGCCACTGCCTCCACAGACCCAGCCGCAGGACATACTGCCGATCCTCGCGGGTCAGCAGGCCGCTTTCGGTGAGGGCGTGCAGGGCACCATCCGGCACGGCAAGTTCCCTGACGTCCCGGACGGCGATACCCGCTGGGTTGACCGCCGCCCGGTCGAGCACGGCCACCGCACCGCGTGGCAGGTATACCTCGGCGATGTTCGACAGGGCGACGTCGACCAAACGGGACCGCGCCGCGGACTGAATGGCAGACGTTATCTCGGCCGACGAGGGTCGCCGGCCGGCCGGGTCGACGCGCCGCGCATTCAGCAGCGCCTTCAGCACGGCCTTGGTGAAGTAGGGGTGGCCACCCGCCGCGTCGAACAGCGCACCGTGCGCGTTCTCGTCAAGCTCAAGGCGATCGCCGACGAGCCAATCGATGAACTCGTGGGACTCGGCGGCCGACCAGGGCCGAAGCTCGATGATGGTCGCCTGGTTCAGAAATGGGCTGCCGTACGAGCGCTGGACCTGCTCCGGTATCCGCGACATGGTGAACAGGAATCGGATCGGCAGCTTCGTGTGCTCCGTGAGGTGCAGGATGAGGTCGAGAATCAGCCGCGCCTCTTGTCCATCGCATCCCTGCAGCAGGCTGTCGAGCTCGTCGATATACAGCAGGAACCGCAGCTCCGGTGCCTGTGCGGTGAGCCGCTGGATAATCCTGACGAAACTGGCGACGGTGGTGGTTCCGAACGTGCCGTTGGGGTCGAGTAGATCGGCGGCATCGCCGCCGGCTCTCTCCTGGACGCCGTGGGCGATCTCCGCCATGAGGTTCTCGCGCGAGCCGGCATGCGCCAGCCTGACGACGGCAAACGACGCTTGGCCCTCTGCCCAATGCGCGATGACGTTCAGCAGCGAGGTCTTCCCGATGAGCCGTCCGCCGAGAATGACCATCGTTCGACGGGCCGGCCGGAGCAGCGCGTCCCGGATCTCGGCCACCGGCTCGGCCCGATCGAAGAAGTCATCCGCCTCTTCGACGGCATTGGGAAACATGAGCTCGCGGACGGCCGTCATGTGGTCGTCCTCGGGATCCGGCGCACGACGTCGGGACTGACGTAGTAACCACGACCGCGTCGCGTCTCGATGTGTTTGGACGCCTTGCCGCCGAGCTCCTCTCGCAGCCGGTAGACCAGCGCATCGAGGCGGCCCTCGCGGATTCCGTCCATCAGAACCTCGTCCGGCCACACTTCCGTCGCGATCGTGTACCGGTCGATGACGCTGCCGGCGTGCGCGACGAGGAAGTTGAGGAAGCGGTATTCCTGGGCGGTCAGGGCCACCTCGTCGGCGCCGAGGAATACCCGTCCGCGGCCGTCGTCGATGAGCAGAACCGGCAGGTCACCGGCGGCCTCGTGGTGCGGGACCGCCATCGGCCTCGCCGTGGTTTCCGGTTGCCTGCCGCCCGGCCATGGCCTTCTTCTCAACCACTCGCCGAGCAGGCCGAATGCCTGGGTGTATCGGCCGGCGTCGTCGGCTCGGAGGTAGCGGCGCTGCAGCAGGCCGTGGACGACGCCGGGTGGCCCATCGATTTCCGCGGCGTTCACGGTGCCGGTGCCGAATGCCAATTGCCGCAGAACGCCCAGCTCTTCCACGGTGAAATGCGCCGTGACTATGTTGTCGAGCGTGAAGTCGACCGCGGTCGACTTCACGGCCGCATCGATCGCGTCGCGAAGGTCGTCGACCGTGACAACGGCGTCCGGGGCGGCCGGCCGGTCCATTTCTCGGAGCGTGTGCAGGAGCGCCTTGGTGAGATACGGATGTCCGCCACCGGCGGCGAAGAGGAGTTGGTGCGCGTTCTCGTCGAACGTGCAGGTGCCTTGAAGGAGCCGCGCGACGAAAGCGCGCACCTCGTCGGGCGTCCATGGTGCCAGAAAGGCGATCCGGGCCGAGCTCATGAACTGGCTTGCATCGGAATGCAGGATCTGCGGCGCCATGCGGGTGAGGGTGAAGATGAACTTGATGGGCAGGCTCGTCTTGTCGATGACGTGGAGGATGAAGCCCAAGATCTGGTTCGCCGATGCGTCGTCCGGGCAGTTCACCAGCATGCTGTCGAGTTCCTCCAGGCACAGCAGGAACGTCTTTCCCGGCACCCCTGCGCTCAACTCGCCGGCAACCCGAACAAACTCTGTGATGGTCGGCATGCAGAACTGCCCTTGGGCGTTCCTGAGCCCGAGCCGGAAGAGAGTCGTGCCGGCCTCGGCCGCCATGCCATCGAGTATCTCCTCCATGAACGTGTCCCGCGAAATTACATGTGGCAGCGTTTGCACGCTGAATTGGGGTTCCAGCTTCGACCATTCGAGCGCGACGTTGAGCAGCGAGGTTTTTCCCATCACACGCTCGCCCATGATGACGATCGGACGCCTGGCCGGGGATCGCAGCGTGTCCTGGATGAGTACGAGCTCGGCGTCCCTGTCGAATAGATCGGAGCTCGAATTGATCGGATTTGGAAAGTTGAGTTCCAACCGGGGCGTCACAGGTTCCGGCCGCCTTCCACGGTGCGAGCCGAGGCGCGCACCAGTGAGTGGCGTCGCCGGCTGTGTCGTATGTCGCGGTGTGCGCTGGGCGCAGGCAGGACGAATCGTTTCATGGGATCATCCAGGCCACTTGTTAGCTAACTGACAGAAGTCTGACGGTTGCGTGATGGGGCGTCTGCCGAGCGCCGGGCCAGAATGCCGGGGCCGCGGCCGTGCGTAACCGGGGTTCGTTGCGGGCGTCGACAGCATGCGCGGTGCGTACGCGGATCCCCTGACCTTCAGTTCCGCGATACCGGGCGCCTTCGGACCAGGCCCGCCATCAACCGTGCTCATTAGCATAATTCGAACAACGAATGTCGGTGCGAGCCGCTGTGCACCACGCCGATACACCTCAACATAAGCTCTCCTCATTTTAGGCTCGGCCGGGGGCGTCCACCCGTTACTGTCATGATCCACGATTTGCACCGCGCGTTACAAGGATTCCCGGCGGCTCCGGTCGAAGATCGAGAATAACGGCCGGCCGTTGCGAAAGGGCGGGGCCGAAGGTG
>Ga0210378_10000252_pt1 | contig 26338 bp, 25 predicted proteins | sample PLM1_60_b1redo_FD_155465 | JGI IMG/M metagenome (GOLD analysis project Ga0210378, IMG submission 155465) | Groundwater sediment microbial communities from an aquifer in East River, Colorado, USA - PLM1_60_b1 redo | ecosystem: Environmental > Terrestrial > Soil > Riparian zone | place: USA: East...
CCGGTGCGCTGTTCGTCTTCGGGCGCGACGGCGACATGACCACGCTCACCGCCCGGTTCAGCTCCGCCGTCGGCATCTACGCCGGTTCCGACGTCCGCGTGCTGGGCGTGAAGATCGGCGAGATCACCGCAGTCGAGCCGGACGGTCCGAGTGTCCGGATCCAGATGGCCTACGACGACAAGTACAAGGTGCCGGCCGACGCCGTGGCCGTCATCGTGCCGCCGTCCGTGGTGAGCGACCGGTACGTGCAGCTCGCGCCGGTCTACTCGTCCGGCCCGATGCTTGCCGACGGCGCCGACCTGCCGCTGGCGCGTACTGCCACCCCGGTCGAGCTGGACGACATCTACAAGAGCCTCAACGACCTCAACAGCGCGCTCGGCCCCGACGGCGCCAACGTCGACAGCGCGCTGAGCCGCCTCCTCAAGGTCGGCCGGGAGAACCTCGAAGGCCAGGGCGACGAGATCAACGGCACGATCAAGGATCTGTCGACGGCCGCGACGACGCTGAGCGAGGGCCGCGAGGACCTGTTCGGCACGGTCCGCAACCTCCAGCAGTTCACGACCGCGCTGGCCAGCAGCGATGCGCAGGTGCGGAGGTTCAACGACAACCTCGCCACGGTCAGCCGCCAGCTCGACGCCGAGAAGGAGGAGCTGGCGGCCGCGATCCGGAACCTGTCGCTCGCGCTCGCCCAGGTGGCGTCGTTCGTCAAGGAGAACCGGCAGGCGCTCACGTCGAACGTCGCGGCGCTCAGCGAGGTCAGCGCGATCCTGGTGCGCCAGAAAGAGGCGCTGACCACGTTCCTCGACGTCGCGCCCACTGCCCTGTCGAACCTGAACCTCTCCTACAACCCGTCTTCGGGGACGCTCGACACCCGCAACAACTTCGCCGCCTCCAACGACGTGCCGATCTTCGTCTGCACCGCGCTCGCCCGGCTGCCCGTCCAGCAGATCCCGCAGCAGTGCTTCACGCTCGTCGAGCTGCTGGCGAAGAATGGCCTCGCGATGCCGGAGGGGCTGAAGCCGCTGCTCAAGCTGCTGCCGCTGCGCCAGGTGCCGGGGGCGTACAACCCGTCGCCGAACGACCCGCCGCCGGCCAGCTCGCCTGTCCCGGCCGCACCGGTTCCGGCCGCGCCGAGCCCGCTCAACCCGCTGGACAAGACGCTCGGCGGCATCCTCAAGGGGGGCTCATGAGTTTCCTGATGCGTGCGGCGGCCGCTGCCACGGCGCTCGCCCTGCTCGCCGGGTGCGGCTCGCAGGGGATCTATGGCGTTTCCCTGCCAGGCGGCGCCGGCCGCGACGGATACCGGGTCACCGCCCAGTTCGACGACGTCCTCGATCTCGTGCCGCAGGCCGCCGTGAAGGTCGACGACGTCACGGTCGGCAGCGTGGAGCGGATCCGGCTCGTGAACTTCACCGCCGAGGTCCGGCTCCGCGTCGACGAGAAGGTCGTGCTGCCGGACAACGCGGTCGCCTCGATCCGCCAGTCGAGCCTGTTGGGCGAGAAGTTCGTGTCGCTGGCGCCGCCGCCCGCCACGCCCGCCCAGGGCAAGCTCGGCGATGGCGATGTCATCCCGCTCGCCCGTAGCGGCCGCAGCATCGAGGTCGAAGAGGTCTTCTCGGCGCTGTCGCTGCTGCTCAACGGTGGCGGCATCGAGCAGCTCCGGACGATCAACCGCGAACTCTCCGCGGCGCTGGGCGGACGCGAGGACAAGCTCCGCAGCGTGCTGCACGAGCTGGATACGTTCGTCGGCGGCCTGGACGACCAGAAGGCCGACATCGTCCGGGCGGTGGAAGAGCTGGACCGCCTCACCGCGACGCTCAACGCCCAGAAGCAGACGATCACGACCGCGCTGGACGAGATCGGGCCCGGGCTCAAGGTGCTCGCCGACCAGCGCGCCCAGCTCGTCGCGATGCTGCAGGCGCTGTCCCGACTCGGCGCCGTCGGCACGCGGGTGATCAACGCGAGCCGCGACGACGTCCTCGCCGACCTGCGTGCGCTCCAGCCCACGCTCGAACAGCTGAACAAGGCCGGCAACTACCTGCCGAAGGCGCTGGAGATCATGCTGACGTTCCCGTTCCCGCAGACGATCGCGAACGGCGTCCGGGGCGACTTCACCAACCTCTACGCCACCGCCGACCTCGACCTGCGGAACATCCTCGACAACCTGCTGGTCGAGCCGGTGCCGCCGGCCAACGGCGACCCGCTGCCGGTGCCCACGCCGTCGGTGTCGTCGCCGGCCGGGCCGCCGGGCGTGCAGCTGCCCGGGCTGCTGCCCACGCCGTCGGCCTCGCCGGGCGCCCCCGCGCCGGGCCAGTTGGCCAACCCCGGCCTCGCCGACCTGCTGCTCGGGGGGTTGCTCGGATGATTCCCCGCAAGGTCAAGCTCCAGGTGATGATCTTCGCGGTCATCTCCGCGCTCGGTGTCAGCTTCGTCGGCGTGCGGTACGTCGGGGTCGGCGACGCGATCGTCGGCGACGGCTACGTCGTCCACGCGGACTTCGCGCAGTCCGGCGGCATCTTCACGAACGCCGCCGTCACGTACCGCGGCGTCCAGGTCGGCCGGGTCGGCTCGCTGCAGCTGCGGCCGGACGGCGTCCGGGTCGACCTCCGGCTGGACGGTGGAGTCGAGGTGCCGGCCGACACCAGGGCCGTCGTGACGAACCGATCGGCCGTGGGCGAGCAGTACGTCGACCTGCGGCCGGACACGCGCGGCGGCCCGCGGTTGAAGGACGGCAGCGTCATCCCGCGCGCCCGGACCAGCGGCCCGCTCGCCGTCGAAACGCTCCTGCTCAACCTCGACAAGCTCGTCACGTCCGTCGACAAGCAGGATTTGAAGATCGTGATCGACGAGCTGGGACGCGCCTTCGACGGCGCCGGCCAGTCGCTGCAGGCCCTCCTCGACTCCGGCGACGCGCTGCTCGCCGAGGCGGACGCCAGCCTGTCCGAGACAGTCGCGCTGATCCGGGACGGCAAGACCGTGCTGGACACCCAGGCGGTGTCCGGTACGGCGATCCGGTCGTGGGCGGACTCGCTCGCATCGCTCTCGGATCAGCTTCGCAAGAGCGACCCGGACCTGCGGCGGCTGCTCGTCAACGGGCCGGTCGCCACGATCGAGGTGATCGCGCTGCTCAAGGAGTTGCGCCCGTCGCTCGGCTTCCTGCTCGGCAACCTGGTCGTGGTCGGCCAGATCCAGGCCCGCCGGATCGACGGGCTGGAGCAGATCCTCGCTACGTACCCGGCCGTCGTCGCTGGCGCGATGACCGTCGTCCCCGGCGACGGCACCGCGCACTTCGGCCTTGTCCTCAACGTGGACGACCCGCCGCCCTGCGTCTACGCCAAGTCCCGGCCGCTGACGTGCAGCAACGGCGAGATGGCCAAGGGCGGCAGCGTCCGCGGCGAACGGAACGCCCCGCGTCCCGGTGGGCGGGAAGCAGGGGCGGCTCCGCTCGAGTCCGGGGCGGCGAGTACCAGCGCCGCCCCGGCGCAGAGCCCGTCGGTCGACCCGTTCACCGGGCTCGCGCTCGGACCGGACGGCAAGCCGCTCCAGCTCGGCAGCACCGGCGGCCAGCAGGCCGTCCTCGGCGACCAGTCGTGGAAGGCGCTGCTCCTCGGCCCCCTCGCGGGCTGATCAGCTTCACAGGAGAGGAATGACGAACATGGCACGTCGTCCGTTGACGTTGGCGCTGGTGGTGGCCCTGGTGGTTGTTGCCGCAGCCACCGGCTGGTTCGGGTACCGGTACAGCGAGCACCGCACCGCCGACCGCACCCGAACCGAGGCTGTCGCCGCCGCACGGCAGGCCATGAAGAACTTCATGGAGGTCAACCCCGGCAGCCTCGACGAGGACCTGCAGCGGGTCGCCGACGCGGCCACGGGCGACTTCAAGTCCGAGTTCGAGCGCGACCGGCCCAAGCTCAAGAAGGCGTACGCCGACAAGAAGATCGAGGCGCACGGGGACGTCCTCGCCGCCGCCGTCGACAGCAAAGGCAGTGACGGCGATTCGGTGCGTGTCCTGCTCGTCGTCGACCAGAACGTGAAGTCCGGCTCGGCCTCGCAGCTGCGCCACTACCGGATCCAGCTCGACATGGCGTCGGAGAACGACCGCTGGCTGGTCTCGACGCTGTCGTTCGTGAGCTGAGGAGCCGCTATGACCCGCCGTCCCGTGCCCCGCGCCCTCCGCCGCGCCACCCACCACGATGCGCCGACTGCCCAGCACGACGCCCCGCCCGTAGCGGAGCAGGTGGCCGTCGAGCCGACGCCGCTGCGGCCGTCGCCCCGACCGCGGCCCCGACCGACGCCGATCGCCGAGCCCGCCGAGTCCGCGGAGCCCGCCGAGCCCGCCGAACCTCTCGAGCCCGCCGAACCTTTCGAGCCTGAGCTGACCGCCGTTCCGGACTTCGCGGAACCGTCGTTCTCCTGGCGGGTGGCGGCGCTCGCGGTCGCCGTCACGCTGCTGACCGTGGCCGGCGGCTGGCTGTTCTGGCTGGACCACCAGGCCGCCGGCGCCGACGATGCCCGCCGCGATGGGCTGGCCGCCTCGATCACTGCCGCCGAGACGATCCTGTCGTACGACCACCGCCGGATCGACGCCGACATCGCCGCCGCGACCAAGCTCACCACCGGCCAGTTCCGCAAGGACTACGCCGACACCAGCAAGACCGTGGCGCCGGTCGCCAAGGAGTACAAGGCCGTCGTCAAGGCCACGGTGAAGGCCAGTTCTGTGGTCAGCGCCGAGCAGGGGCGCGTGGTCACCCTGCTGTTCGTCGACCAGGCCACCCAGAGCACGCGCGTCCAGGGCACCAAGGTCGATCAGGCCCGGGTCCGGATCACGATGGTCGAGACCGGCGCCGGCTGGCGGGCGGAGAAGATCGAAGCCCTCTGAGCCGCGGACGGCGGCGGTCGGGCGGGCGGGCGTACGGCTGGCCCTGTGATGCGGCGCGCCGCACGAGCGTGCGCGCCGCATCACACGGGCACCAAACCGCCCCGCGGCACCCCGCCAGCAGGTCGATATGTCCGGCATCGGACACCGTAAGCCGCGCCCGTATCATCACCGGATGGGCGATATCAGCCGGATTAAGGGGCGAAACGTGCACTCAACGCGTGTCAACCCCTTGACCGGGAGCCCGAGCGCGGGCACGCTTCTTGTTGATCGCGCTGCGTCACGGGCGGCTAACGATTGGAGGGGTCTGGTCTGGTGATTCCGACCTCCCGACGCCCGAGTGGACAGCAGTGTGCCTTGCGGCTACACTGCTAGTTTGCGCTGCCTTCCGACTTTCGTGCCCGCCTTGACGCGGGTCGATCGGGGTGCGCGCACAACGACGGCGACGGTCCTCGGAAGGACGCACCTTGGCAGTCTCCCGCCCCGGCAAGACCACCTCTCGGAACAGCGCAGGCAACCCGCACGGACCGCTCCGAATCTCCTTCGGGAAGATTTCGGAGCAGCTCGAGGTGCCCAACCTGCTGGCTCTGCAGACGGACTCCTTCGACTGGCTGATCGGAAACGAGGCGTGGCAGGCCCGCGTCTCCGGTGACCCGCACGCCGCCTCCGGGCTCGCGGAGATCCTCGAGGAGATCAGTCCTATCGAGGACTTCTCGGGCTCGATGTCCCTGTCCTTCTCCAACCCGCGCTTCGAAGAGGTCAAGGCCTCGATCGAGGAGTGCAAGGAGAAGGACCTCACCTACTGCGCGCCGCTGTTCGTCACGGCCGAGTTCACCAACAACACGACTGGCGAGATCAAGAGCCAGACCGTGTTCATGGGTGACTTCCCCGTGATGACCAGCAAGGGCACATTCATCATCAACGGCACCGAGCGGGTCGTCGTCTCCCAGCTGGTGCGCTCGCCGGGTGTCTACTTCTCCAAGGACCCCGACAAGACGTCCGACAAGGACGTCTCCAGCGTCAAGGTCATCCCGAGCCGGGGTGCCTGGCTGGAGTTCGACGTCGACAAGCGCGACACCATCGGCGTCCGCATCGACCGCAAGCGCCGCCAGGCCGTCACCGTGCTGCTCAAGGCCCTCGGCTGGACCGACGAGCGCATCCGTGAGCACTTCTCGTGGAGCGAGATCATCCTCGCGACGCTCGAGCAGGACCACATCGCCAGCCAGGACGAGGCCCTGCTGGACATCTACCGCAAGCTGCGTCCGGGCGAGCCGCCGACGAAGGAGAACGCCCAGACCCTGCTGGACAACCTCTTCTTCAACCCGAAGCGGTATGACCTGGCCAAGGTCGGCCGGTACAAGATCAACAAGAAGCTCGAGGTCGCCCAGCCGATCATCACGGGCACGCTCACCGAGGACGACATCGTCGCCACGATCGAGTACCTGGTGAAGCTCCACACCTCGGTGGAGAACTTCGAGGCCGACGACATCGACCACTTCGGCAACCGTCGCCTGCGTACGGTCGGTGAGCTGATCCAGAACCAGGTCCGGGTCGGTCTCTCCCGTATGGAGCGCGTGGTCCGCGAGCGGATGACCACTCAGGACGTCGAGGCGATCACGCCGCAGACCCTGATCAACATCCGGCCGGTCGTCGCCTCCATCAAGGAGTTCTTCGGCACCAGCCAGCTGTCCCAGTTCATGGACCAGACCAACCCCCTCGCGGGCCTCACCCACCGTCGGCGCCTGTCCGCGCTCGGCCCGGGTGGTCTCTCGCGTGAGCGGGCCGGCTTCGAGGTCCGTGACGTCCACCCGTCGCACTACGGCCGGATGTGTCCGATCGAGACCCCGGAAGGCCCGAACATCGGCCTCATCGGCGCGCTCTCGACGTTCGCCCGTGTGAACGCGTTCGGGTTCATCGAGACCCCGTACCGCAAGGTCGAGAAGGGCGTCGTCACGGCCCAGATCGACTACCTCACCGCGGACGAGGAGGACCGATTCGTCAAGGCGCAGGCCAACGCGCCGCTCGACGCCAAGGGCCGGTTCGCCGAGGAGCGCGTGCTGGTTCGTCGTAAGGGTGGTGAGGTCGACTACGTCACCCCGGACGCCGTGGACTACATGGACGTCTCGCCGCGACAGATGGTCTCCGTCGCCACGGCGATGATCCCGTTCCTCGAGCACGACGATGCCAACCGTGCCCTCATGGGCGCGAACATGCAGCGTCAGGCCGTTCCGCTGCTGCGCAGCGAAGCGCCGCTCGTCGGCACCGGCATGGAGGCTCGCGCCGCCAAGGACGCCGGTGACGTGCTCGTCGCCGAGCAGGACGGCGTGGTCGAGGACCTCTGCGCCGACTACATCACCGTCATGCACGACGACGGCACCCGCCGCACCTACCTGCTGCACAAGTTCCGCCGCAGCAACCAGGGCACCTGCATCAACCAGCGGCCGATCGTGGCCGAGGGTGCCCGGGTCGAGGCCGGCCAGATCATCGCCGACGGTCCGTGCACCGACTCCGGTGAGATGGCACTCGGCAAGAACCTGCTGGTCGCGTTCATGCCGTGGGAGGGCCACAACTACGAGGACGCGATCATCCTGTCGCAGCGCCTCGTGCAGGACGACGTCCTCACCTCGATCCACATCGACGAGCACGAGGTCGACGCCCGGGACACCAAGCTCGGCGCCGAGGAGATCACCCGGGACATCCCGAACGTCTCCGAGGAGATCCTCGCCGACCTCGACGAGCGCGGCATCATCCGGATCGGCGCCGACGTCGACCAGGGCGACATCCTGGTCGGCAAGGTGACCCCGAAGGGTGAGACCGAGCTGACCCCCGAAGAGCGCCTGCTCCGCGCGATCTTCGGGGAGAAGGCGCGCGAGGTCCGCGACACCTCCCTGAAGGTGCCGCACGGCGAGCGCGGCAAGGTCATCGGCGTCAGCGTGTTCAGCCGGGACGAGGGCGCCGAGCTCTCGCCGGGCGTGAACGAGCTGGTCCGGGTGTACGTCGCCCAGAAGCGGAAGATCCAGGACGGCGACAAGCTCGCCGGCCGCCACGGCAACAAGGGCGTCATCGCCAAGATCCTGCCGCCGGAGGACATGCCGTTCCTCTCCGACGGCACCCCGGTCGACATCGTGCTCAACCCGCTCGGCGTCCCGGGCCGGATGAACGTCGGCCAGGTCCTGGAAACCCACCTCGGGTGGGTGGCCAAGACCGGCTGGGAGATCGACGGCGACGATGAGCCGTGGAAGAAGTCGCTGCGCTCGATCGAGGCCCACTCGTCCGAGCCGAACACCCGCACGGCCACCCCGGTCTTCGACGGTGCCCGTGAGGACGAGATCACCGGTCTGCTGGGCTCGACCCTGCCGACCCGTGACGGCGAGCGCCTCATCGGTGAGTCCGGCAAGGCGCGCCTGTTCGACGGTCGTTCCGGGGAGCCTTTCCCCGACCCGATCTCGGTGGGCTACATCTACATCCTGAAGCTCCTGCACCTGGTGGACGACAAGATCCACGCCCGCTCCACCGGCCCGTACTCGATGATCACGCAGCAGCCGCTGGGTGGTAAGGCGCAGTTCGGTGGTCAGCGCTTCGGTGAGATGGAGTGCTGGGCCATGCAGGCCTACGGCGCCGCGTACGCGCTGCAGGAGCTGCTCACCATCAAGTCCGATGACGTCCTGGGCCGCGTGAAGGTGTACGAGGCCATCGTCAAGGGCGAGAACATCCCCGAGCCCGGCATCCCGGAGTCGTTCAAGGTGCTCCTCAAGGAGCTCCAGTCGCTGTGTCTCAACGTCGAGGTGCTCTCCAGCGACGGCGTCCAGATCGAGATGCGTGACTCTGACGACGAGGTCTTCCGCGCTGCGGAAGAGCTGGGTATCGACCTGTCGCGGCGGGAGCCGAGCAGCGTCGAAGAGGTCTAACGGATGAACCCGGGGCTTTCGCTGAGAGCCCCGGGTTTCCCCACAGACGACATCGGACAGCCAGACCCCGGAAGAGGGAATTGATCAAGTGCTCGACGTCAACTTCTTCGACGAGCTGCGTATCGGACTCGCCACAGCTGACGACATTCGCCAGTGGTCGCACGGTGAGGTCAAGAAGCCAGAAACCATCAACTACCGCACGCTGAAGCCAGAAAAGGACGGCCTTTTCTGCGAGAAGATCTTCGGTCCCACCCGGGACTGGGAGTGCTACTGCGGGAAGTACAAGCGGGTCCGCTTCAAGGGCATCATCTGCGAGCGGTGCGGCGTCGAGGTCACTCGCGCCAAGGTGCGCCGTGAGCGGATGGGCCACATCGAGTTGGCCGCTCCCGTCACCCACATCTGGTACTTCAAGGGCGTCCCGAGCCGGTTGGGCTACCTGCTCGACCTGGCCCCCAAGGACCTCGAGAAGATCATCTACTTCGCGGCGTACCTGATCACCAGCGTCGACGCCGAGGCGCGCCACCGTGACCTGCCGACGATCGAGGCCGAGATCTCGGTCGAGCGCAAGCGGGTCGAGGAGCGGCGTGACTCCGACATCGACACCCGCGCCAAGAAGCTCGAGGCCGACCTCGCCGAGCTGGAGGCCGAGGGCGCCAAGAGCGACGTCCGCCGCAAGGTCAAGGAGGGTGGCGAGCGTGAGATGCGCCAGCTCCGGGACCGGGCACAGCGGGAGATCGACCGCCTCGACGAGGTGCTCGACACCTTCCGCAAGCTCGACGTCAAGCAGCTGATCCCGGACGAGCTGCTCTACCGCGAGCTGCGCGACCGCTTCGGTGAGTACTTCGAGGGCGGCATGGGTGCCGAGGCGCTGCAGAAGCTGGTCCTCGGCTTCGACCTCGTCGCCGAGGCCGAGAACCTGCGCGAGACGATCCGCTCGGGCAAGGGTCAGAAGAAGATCCGTGCCCTCAAGCGGCTCAAGGTCGTCGCCAGCTTCCTCAACACCCGCAACAGCCCGGCCGGCATGGTGCTGGACTGCATCCCGGTGATCCCGCCGGACCTGCGCCCGATGGTGCAGCTCGACGGTGGCCGGTTCGCCACGTCCGACCTGAACGACCTGTACCGCCGCGTGATCAACCGGAACAACCGGCTCAAGCGCCTGCTCGACCTGGGTGCTCCGGAGATCATCGTCAACAACGAGAAGCGGATGCTGCAGGAGGCCGTCGACGCGCTGTTCGACAACGGCCGCCGTGGTCGTCCGGTCACCGGTCCGGGTAACCGCCCGCTGAAGTCCCTGAGCGACATGCTCAAGGGCAAGCAGGGCCGGTTCCGGCAGAACCTGCTCGGTAAGCGCGTCGACTACTCCGGCCGTTCGGTCATCGTCGTCGGCCCGCAGCTCAAACTGCACCAGTGCGGCCTGCCGAAGCAGATGGCGCTGGAACTGTTCAAGCCGTTCGTCATGAAGCGGCTGGTCGACCTGAACCACGCGCAGAACATCAAGTCCGCCAAGCGCATGGTCGAGCGTTCGCGCCCGGTTGTGTGGGACGTGCTGGAAGAGGTCATCACCGAGCACCCGGTGCTGCTCAACCGTGCACCGACCCTGCACCGCCTCGGCATCCAGGCCTTCGAGCCGCAGCTGGTCGAGGGCAAGGCCATCCAGATCCACCCGCTCGTCTGCACCGCGTTCAACGCGGACTTCGACGGCGACCAGATGGCCGTGCACCTTCCGCTGTCCGCGGAGGCGCAGGCCGAGGCCCGGATCCTGATGCTGTCGTCCAACAACATCCTGTCGCCGGCGTCCGGTCGTCCGATCACCGCGCCGACCCAGGACATGGTGCTGGGGCTCTACCACCTCACCGCGGTCCGCGAGGGCCGGCCGGGCGAGGGGCGGATCTTCGGCTCGTACGCCGAGGCGATCATGGCCTCCGACAACCACGAGCTGCACCTGCAGGCCAAGGTCAAGATCCGGCTTGCGGACGTGGCCAGCGTCGACAACGGCGAGGGCGAGGCCTGGACCGCTCCCGAGGGCTGGGAGCCCGGCCAGCCGGTGCTCGTCGAGACCACCCTCGGCCGCGTGATCTTCAACGACGCGCTGCCGGAGGACTACCGGTTCGTCAACTACGACGTCCGGAAGCCGCAGCTCTCGGCGATCGTCAACGACCTCGCCGAGCGGTACCCGAAGGTGCAGGTCGCGGCCACCCTGGACGCGCTCAAGTCGGCTGGCTTCTACTGGGCCACCCGGGCCGGCGTCACGATCTCGATCGAGGACGTCGTCTCGCCGCCGAGCAAGGCCGCGATCCTGGAGAAGTACGAGGCCGACGCCGACAAGATCGAGAAGCAGTACCAGCGTGGTGTGATCACGGGCGAGGAGCGCCGCCAGGAGCTCATCGAGATCTGGACCAAGGCGACCAACGAGGTCGCCAAGGCGATGGAGCTCAACTTCCCGCGCACCAACCCGATCTGGATGATGGTCAACTCGGGCGCCCGAGGAAACATGATCCAGGTGCGGCAGATCGCCGGTATGCGTGGTCTGGTGGCCAACCCCAAGGGCGAGACCATCCCGCGGCCGATCAAGTCGAGCTTCCGCGAGGGTCTGTCCGTGCTGGAGTACTTCATCTCCACGCACGGCGCCCGTAAGGGTCTGGCGGACACCGCCCTGCGGACCGCCGACTCGGGCTACCTGACCCGTCGTCTGGTCGACGTCTCGCAGGACGTGATCATCCGCGAGGACGACTGCGGCACCGACCGTGGCGTCAAGGTCACGATCGGCACCGTCACCGACGGCAAGCTCGTCCGGGACCCGCACGCGGAGACCAGCGTCTACGCGCGCACCCTGGCCGAGGCCGCGGTCGACACCAAGGGCAACGTGGTCGTGCCGGCCGGCACTGACCTCGGTGACGTCCTCATGGACACCCTGGTCGCGGCTGGTGTGCCCGAGGTGAAGGTGCGCTGCGTCCTCACCTGCGAGTCGGCGCTGGGCGTCTGCGCCGTTTGCTACGGCCGTTCGCTGGCCACCGGCAAGCTCGTGGACGTCGGCGAGGCGGTCGGCATCATCGCCGCCCAGTCGATCGGTGAGCCCGGTACCCAGCTGACGATGCGTACCTTCCACACCGGTGGTGTGGCCGGTGACGACATCACCCACGGTCTGCCGCGTGTGGTCGAGCTGTTCGAGGCCCGCGTGCCCAAGGGCAAGGCTCCGATCTCCGAGGTCGCCGGCCGCGTCCGGATCGAGGAGACCGACAAGTCGCGGAAGATCGTCGTGGTGCCGGACGACGGCAGTGACGAGATCGTCTACGACAAGGTCAGCCGCCGGCTCCGGCTGCGGATCGCCGACAACGACCACGTCGAGGTGGGCGAGCAGCTCACCGACGGTGTCATCGACCCGCACGAGGTGCTCCGGATCCAGGGCCCCCGCGCGGTGCAGCTGCACCTGGTCAACGAGGTCCAGAACGTGTACCGGTCGCAGGGTCAGTCGATCCACGACAAGCACATCGAGGTCATCGTCCGGCAGATGCTGCGCCGGGTGACGATCATCGACTCCGGCGCCACCGAGTTCCTGCCGGGCTCGCTCACCGAGCGTTCCCAGTTCGAGTCGGAGAACCGGCGGGTCGTGTCCGAGGGCGCTGAGCCGGCCTCGGGACGTCCGGTGCTGATGGGTATCACCAAGGCGTCGCTGGCCACGGACTCGTGGCTGTCGGCGGCCTCCTTCCAGGAGACGACCCGCGTCCTCACCGATGCGGCGATCCAGGCCAAGAGCGACTCGCTCCTCGGCCTGAAGGAGAACGTGATCATCGGAAAGCTCATCCCGGCAGGTACCGGCATCAACCGGTACCGCAACATCCGGGTCGAGCCCACCGAGGAGGCGCGCGCCCAGGTGTACTCGATGACGTCCTACGACGAGGGCGAGTACGGCGGCTTCGGCACCGGCAGTGGCCAGGCCGTTCCGCTGGACGACTTCGACTACGGCGGCTACAACCGCTGAGTTGATCCGAAGGGGCCCCGGACTTTCCGTCCGGGGCCCCTTCGACGTCCGCTGGCTTCCGTTGAGTTGTGGAGTTTCGAGGGTTGTCGGGCCCGCCCGACCCTCGAAACTCCACAACTCAACGGGTTGGGGGTTGGGGTTGGGTCGGCGGGATAAACCGGATGCGCGTTCGGCATGATGAAGCGGTGACGAGCCCGCTAGTGCCGCCGCCCGGTGGCCAGCCCAGGGGAGTGCCGTACCCGGCCGCCGGTTGGACGGCGCCGGTACCTGCTGACCAGCTGCGGCACCCGCTCGATCCCGACGTGCGCACGTCGACGAAGGCCACCGGCATCCTCACGCTCGGGATCACCGCGATCCTGCTCATGTTCTGCATCGGCGGAGCGGTCCCGGCCGTGCTGGCGCTCGCCCTCGCGCGCGGCGCCCGGGCGGAGCTGGAGGAGGCGGAAGGCTTCCTCGCTGGCGATGGCGCGCTGCGGGCCGGCGTCTTCCTGAGCTGGATCGCGCTCGCGGTGAGCGTCATCGTCCTCGTCGTGTTTCTGATCGTCGTGTTGCTGACTTATGGGGCCAATCCGGCCCCCGAGTTCGGCGACAATGTGGACTAGGGCACGTCTTCGGCACGTTCGGGCTGGTCGCGTGGACTAGGTGACCGCTGATCTGGCAACGTGTTCCGGGCTGGTCCAGCCGTGACCGGCAGCAGGGGGACCCGACCGGCGGTCGGCGCGGGCCGTAGCGCAGAAGGAGAACGATGACCGAGCAGCCCGGCCACGAGCCGAAGCCCGATCAGGGCCCCGATCAGCGGGATGTGGCGCCGTCCGAAGAGACCACCGCCATCGACCCGTCGCAGGTTCCGCCGGGTGGTTACAGCCTGCCGTCCTCGGGCGGGCCGGCCGGCGGGCAGCAGCCGCCCGTGGCGCCGCACAGCCCGAGTTACAGCTTGCCGAACTACGACCAGTCGCCGTACGACCAGCCGCCGTACGACCAGCCCGGTCCGTCCACGCCACCCGCGCAGTCCGAGGGGTACGACAGCGGCTACGGCACGCCCACCGGCTACAGCCCTGGCACGCCGCCCGCCACCACCTACGGCACCCCGCCGGCCGCGCCCACGTCGGGCGGCTACGGCACCCCGCCGGCCCCGGCGCCCGGCGGGTACGAGCCCCCGCCGCCCAGCACGTACGGCACGCCGCCGGCCACCACCTACGGCACCCCGCCGTCCAGCACATACGGCACGCCGCCACCCAGCACATACGGCCAGCCGCCGTCCAGCACCCCGCCGTCGAGTGCCCCGCCGTCCAGCACCTATGGCACCCCGCCGTCCAGCACGTACGGCACGCCGCCGTCCAGCGCTCCGCCGTCCAGCACCTATGGCACCCCGGGTGGCTACGACCCGGCCGGCGGCGCACCGGGAGCCGGCACCTACGGCACTCCGCCCGCAGCGCCCACGTCCGGCGGTTACGGCACCCCGCCCGGCTACGGCAACCCGCCGTCGGCGGGCAGTTACGACCCCACGAGCGGGGCGCCCGGTGGCTACCCGCCGCCCGCGTCGCCCACCTCGGGCGGTTACGGCACCCCGCCGACCTACGGCACTCCGCCCGCGGCGCCGACGTCCGGCGGGTACGGCACTCCGCCCAGCCCGTACGGCCAGCCCACTTCGGGCGGGTATGACCCGGTCAGCGGCGCGCCGGCGTCCGGCGGCTACCCGCCAGCTCCGGCCTACGGTGAGCAGCCCGGATACCCGTCCGGCGGATACCCGGCTGGCGGCTACCAGGACCCGGACTACGGCTCGGTGGCAGGCGCTGCGGCGCCGTACGGGCAGGATCCGTATGGAATGCCCGTCCCGGCTCGCACCGAGCCGATGGCCCAGGCCGCCATGGGGCTCGGTATCGCGTCGACCCCGCTGGCGCTGTTCGGCTGCTGCTGCGGTCCGATCGGCTTCCTGGGCCTGATCGCCGGCATCGTCGGCGTCGTGCTCGGGATCGTCGCCAGGAAGAACATCGCCCAGTCCGGCGGTATGAAGGGTGGCGACAAGGAGGCGAAGGTCGGCCTGATCACCGGCAGCGTCGGCATCGGCGTCTCGCTGCTGATCATCGTCCTGGTGGTCGTCCTCAACGTCGCGAACCTCGGCGCCAGCAGCCTCAGCTAGTTCGAGGGCCGGCGGGAGGGTCCTGGACGGGCCCTCCCGCCGCCCTGTGACCAGGCACACGCCCTGTTCAACACGGGTGTGACCGGCGCCGTTTTGACCTGCGGCATTCACATAGGTAGTCTTCACTCTTGTGCCTGGGGGAGTATCCGGGCACCCTCGCGCGCCCAGTAGGGCTGCGCGTGAACCTCCCCTTAGTGAGCGGCGTATAACCGCTTCGGGGCCTCGTGCGGGCGACACGCCCGACCGCGGGGGTCGGAGGAAGCCGGGATCCCCCGGCGAAACCAGCAAGACCAGACAGCTTGTTCGAGAAGGAAGCGGAGACCCGGTGCCCACGATCCAGCAGCTGGTCCGCAAGGGCCGCCAGGACAAGGTCGAGAAGACCAAGACCCCGGCGCTCAAGGGCAGCCCGCAGCGGCGCGGCGTCTGCACGCGCGTCTACACCACCACGCCGAAGAAGCCGAACTCGGCGCTTCGCAAGGTGGCGCGTGTGAAGCTCTCGAGCGGCATCGAGGTGACGGCTTACATCCCGGGTGTCGGCCACAACCTGCAGGAGCACTCCATCGTGCTGGTGCGCGGCGGCCGTGTGAAGGACCTCCCGGGCGTTCGCTACAAGATCATCCGTGGCTCGCTGGACACCCAGGGCGTCCGGAACCGCAAGCAGGCCCGCAGCCGCTACGGCGCGAAGAAGGAGAAGAGCTAATGCCCCGCAAGGGCCCAGCCCCGAAGCACCCGGTCGTCGTCGACCCGGTCTACGGCTCCCCGCTCGTCACGAGCCTCGTTAACAAGGTGCTGCTCTCCGGCAAGCGGTCCATCGCGGAGCGCATTGTCTACGGCGCGCTCGAGGGCGCCCGTGAGAAGACCGGCACCGACCCGGTGATCACGCTCAAGCGTGCGCTGGACAACGTCAAGCCCGCCCTCGAGGTGAAGAGCCGCCGCGTTGGTGGCGCCACCTACCAGGTGCCGGTCGAGGTGCGCGCTGGTCGCGCCACCACGCTGGCGCTGCGCTGGCTGATCACCTACAGCCGGGCGCGCCGCGAGAAGACCATGACCGAGCGGCTGATGAACGAGCTGCTGGACGCGAGCAACGGCCTCGGCGCCGCGGTGAAGCGCCGCGAGGACACGCACAAGATGGCGGAGTCCAACAAGGCCTTCGCGCACTACCGCTGGTGAAACACCCGCGACTGTTCTACACAGTGACGAGTTGAGAGAGAAGAGCAGTGGCTACTAACGCCGCCCTGGCCGATACCCGGAACATCGGGATCATGGCCCACATCGACGCGGGTAAGACAACCACGACCGAGCGGATCCTGTTCTACACCGGTATCAACTACAAGATCGGTGAAGTCCACGATGGCGCCGCCACCATGGACTGGATGGAGCAGGAGCAGGAGCGGGGCATCACCATCACCTCCGCTGCTACCAAGTGTCAGTGGAACGGCGTCGACATCAACATCATCGACACCCCTGGCCACGTCGACTTCACCGTCGAGGTGGAGCGTTCGCTGCGGGTGCTCGATGGTGCGGTCGCGGTGTACGACGGTGTGGCCGGTGTCGAGCCGCAGACCGAGACGGTCTGGCGCCAGGCGGACAAGTACAACGTCCCGCGCATGTGCTTCGTCAACAAGCTCGACCGCACCGGTGCGAACTTCTTCCGCTGCGTCGAGATGATGAAGGAGCGGCTGAACGCCACCACGCTCGTTATCCAGCTGCCGATCGGCAGCGAGGCTGACTTCACCGGCGTCGTCGACCTGGTCCAGATGAAGGCCCTCGTGTACCCCGTCGAGGCCAAGTTGGGCGAGGCGTACAACATCGAGGAGATCCCGGCTGAGCTGGCCGAGCAGGCCGCGGAGTACCGCGAGCTGCTGCTGGAGACCCTGTCTGAGGCCGACGACGAGATCATGGAGGCCTACCTCAGCGGCGAGGACCTCTCTGTCGAGCAGCTCAAGGCCGGTATCCGCCGCGCCACGATCGGCGGCAAGCTCAACCCGGTGCTCACCGGCTCCGCGTTCAAGAACAAGGGCGTCCAGCCCATGCTCGACGCGGTCGTCGACTACCTGCCCAGCCCGCTGGACGTCCCGGCGATCGAGGGCACGGCGATGGACGGCGAGACCGTCCTGACCCGCCACCCCGACCCGAGCGAGCCGTTCAGCGCGCTGGCGTTCAAGATCCAGAGCGACAAGCACCTCGGCACCCTGACCTACATGCGGGTCTACTCCGGCAAGCTCGACGCTGGTTCTCCGGTGATCAACTCCACCAAAGACCGCAAAGAGCGCATCGGCAAGATCTACCAGATGCACGCGATCAAGCGTGAGGAGCTGCCGAGCGTCAGCGCCGGCGACATCGTCGCCGTCCAGGGCCTCAAGCAGACCACCACCGGTGACACGCTGTGCGACCCGAACAACCCGATCATCCTGGAGTCGATGACCTTCCCCGACCCGGTCATCTCGGTCGCCATCGAGCCGAAGACCAAGTCGGACCAGGAGAAGCTCGGCACCGCGATCCAGAAGCTCGCTCAAGAGGACCCGACGTTCAAGGTCCACAACGACGAGGAGACGGGTCAGACCATCATCGAGGGGATGGGCGAGCTCCACCTCGAGGTGCTGGTCGACCGGATGAAGCGCGAGTTCGGCGTCGAGGCGAACGTCGGCAAGCCGCAGGTCGCCTACCGCGAGACGATCCGTCGCACGGTGGAGAAGCACGACTACACCCACAAGAAGCAGACCGGTGGGTCGGGTCAGTTCGCGAAGGTGCAGATCGCACTGGAGCCGCTGGACCAGACCTCGGACGGTCCGAGCTACGAGTTCGAGAATAAGGTCACCGGTGGTCGCATCCCGAAGGAGTACATCCCTTCGGTCGACGCCGGCGCCCAGGACGCCATGCAGTACGGCGTGCTGGCCGGCTACCCGCTGGTCGGAATCAAGCTCACCCTGCTCGACGGTGCCTACCACGAGGTCGACTCGTCCGAGATGGCGTTCAAGATCGCGGGTTCGATCGCGTTCAAGGAAGCCGCTCGGAAGGCCGACCCGGTGCTGCTCGAGCCGATGATGGCGGTCGAGGTCGTCACCCCGGAGGACAACATGGGCGACGTCATCGGTGACCTCAACTCCCGGCGGGGGCTCATCCAGGCGATGGAGGAGCGCGGGGGTGCCCGCGTCGTCCGCGCCGTGGTGCCGCTGTCGGAGATGTTCGGCTACGTCGGCGATCTGCGGTCGAAGACCCAGGGCCGCGCGAGCTACACCATGCAGTTCGACTCCTACGCCGAGGTTCCCGGGAACGTGGCGAAGGAGATCATCGCGAAGGCCACGGGCGAATAGCCCGGACCGCAGTCCCTGTCCCAGACGCGTCGTACGGCGTACCACGTAATCAGTCCACAGGAGGACCCAGTGGCGAAGGCGAAGTTCGAGCGGACCAAGCCGCACGTCAACATCGGCACCATCGGTCACATTGACCACGGCAAGACCACGCTGACCGCGGCTATCACCAAGGTCCTGCACGACAAGTACCCGGACATCAACCCCTTCACGCCGTTCGACCAGATCGACAAGGCGCCGGAGGAGCGGCAGCGCGGTATCACCATCTCGATCGCGCACGTCGAGTACCAGACGGAGAAGCGTCACTACGCTCACGTCGACTGCCCGGGTCACGCGGACTACATCAAGAACATGATCACCGGTGCCGCGCAGATGGACGGCGCGATCCTGGTCGTCTCGGCGACCGACGGCCCGATGCCGCAGACCAAGGAGCACGTGCTCCTCGCGAAGCAGGTCGGCGTTCCGTACATCGTGGTGGCGCTGAACAAGGCCGACATGGTCGACGACGAGGAGATCCTCGAGCTCGTCGAGCTGGAGGTCCGTGAGCTGCTCAACCAGTACGAGTTCCCGGGCGACGACACCCCGATCGTGCGTCTCTCCGCGCTCAAGGCGCTCGAGGGCGACGCCGAGTGGGGCGAGAAGATCCTTGAGCTAATGAACGCTGTCGACGAGTCGATCCCGGAGCCGGAGCGCGAGGTCGACAAGCCGTTCCTCATGCCGATCGAGGACGTCTTCACGATCACCGGCCGCGGCACCGTGGTCACCGGTCGTGTCGAGCGGGGCATCCTGAAGGTCAACGAGACCGTCGACATCGTTGGCATCAAGGAAGGCAAGCAGACGACGACCGTCACCGGCGTCGAGATGTTCCGCAAGCTGCTCGACGAGGCTCGCGCTGGCGAGAACGTCGGTCTGCTGCTCCGCGGCATCAAGCGTGAGGACGTCGAGCGCGGCCAGGTTGTCATCAAGCCGGGCACGACCACCCCGCACACCGACTTCGAGGCGAACGTCTACATCCTCTCCAAGGACGAGGGTGGCCGGCACACGCCGTTCTTCAACAACTACCGCCCGCAGTTCTACTTCCGCACCACGGACGTGACCGGCGTGGTGACCCTCCCCGAGGGCACCGAGATGGTCATGCCTGGCGACAACACTGAGATGACGATCGCGCTCATCCAGCCCATCGCCATGGAAGAGGGCCTGAAGTTCGCGATTCGCGAGGGTGGCCGCACCGTCGGCGCCGGTCGCGTCACCAAGATCAACAAGTAAGACCGCGTAGGGCGGCGGCCGGGTCGCAACCGACTCGGCCGCCGTACCGCGAGGCCAGCCCAGCTGGCCATGGTCACCCCAGTCAGCAGCGTCATCGAAGAAGAAGGACACCGAAGCCACCATGGCGGGACAGAAGATCCGCATCCGGCTCAAGGCCTACGACCACGAGGTCATCGACAGCTCGGCGCGCAAGATCGTCGACACGGTGACCCGTACCGGCGCGTCTGTCGCAGGTCCGGTGCCGCTGCCGACTGAGAAGAACGTGTACTGCGTCATCCGCTCGCCGCACAAGTACAAGGACTCGCGCGAGCACTTCGAGATGCGCACCCACAAGCGCCTCATCGACATCCTCGACCCGACCCCGAAGACGGTTGACTCGCTCATGCGGCTCGACCTGCCCGCGGGTGTCGACATCGAGATCAAGCTGTAGGGACCGCGACAGACATGGACAGGCAGATCAAGGGCCTCCTGGGCGAGAAGCTCGGCATGACCCAGGTCTTCGACGAGAACAACCGGATCGTTCCGGTGACCGTCGTCAAGGCCGGGCCGAACGTCGTCACCCAGGTGCGCACTCCGGACAAGGACGGATACTCCGCCGTCCAGCTCGCGTTCGGCGCGGTCGACCCCCGGAAGGTCACCAAGCCGCTGGCGGGTCACTACAAGAAGGCTGGCGTGACGCCGCGCCGCCACACCGTCGAGCTGCGTACCGTCGACGCCGCCGAGTACACGACCGGCCAGGAGCTGGCCGCTGACGTGTTCGAGGCCGGCCAGAAGGTCGACGTCGTGGGCAACAGCAAGGGCAAGGGCACCGCGGGCGTCATGAAGCGCCACGGCTTCAAGGGCCTCGGCGCCGGCCACGGCACCCAGCGCAAGCACCGCTCGCCGGGTTCCATCGGCGGCTGCGCGACCCCGGGCCGCGTCTTCAAGGGCCTGCGTATGGCCGGCCGTATGGGCAACGTCCGCACCACCACGATGAACCTCGTCGTGCACAGGGTCGACGCAGACAAGGGCCTCATCCTCATCAAGGGCGCCATCCCCGGCCCCAAGGGTGGTCTGGTGCTCGTCCGTACCGCTGCCAAGACCGAGCTCGCGAAGGGTGGTGTGGCGAAGTGACCACGGTTGACATCCTCGACACCAAGGGCTCGAAGGCGGGCACGGCGGAGCTGCCGGCCGAGATCTTCGACGTCCAGGCCAACATCCCGCTGATGCACCAGGTCGTCGTGGCCCAGCTTGCGGCCGCCCGCCAGGGCACGCACAAGACGAAGACCCGCGGTGAGGTCTCCGGCGGTGGCGCCAAGCCCTACAAGCAGAAGGGCACCGGCCGCGCCCGCCAGGGTTCGACCCGTGCGCCGCAGTTCGTCGGTGGTGGCGTCGTCCACGGCCCCACGCCGCGTGACTACTCGCAGCGGACCCCGAAGAAGATGAAGGCTGCCGCCCTGCGTGGCGCCCTCTCCGACCGGGCCCGCAACGGCCGGGTCCACGTCCTCGAGTCCCTCGTGGTCGGCGAGAAGCCGTCGACGAAGATCGCCGTCGGCGCGATCGCCAACATCGCGACCTCGCGTCACGTGCTGGTGGTCATCCCCCGCACGGACGAGGCCGCCTGGAAGAGCCTGCGCAACATCCAGAGCGTGCACCTCATCGCTCCGGACCAGCTCAACACCTACGACGTGCTGGTCAGCGACGACGTCGTGTTCACCTCCGCCGCGCTGGAGGCCTTCGTGGCCGGCGCGCCGAAGGGCAAGAGCGCGACGGCGTCCGCCCGCTCCGGCGAGGTTGAGAAGGGTGACGACAAGTGAGCGAGCGTAGCGAGCGAACCAGGCGAAACAGCAGCGCCGCGAACGCGGTCGCCGAGCGCAGCGAGGTGGGCAAGTGAGTGACGTCTTCAAGGACCACCGCGATGTGTTGCTCGCTCCGGTCATCTCGGAGAAGAGCTACGGGCTGCTGGACCAGAACAAGTACACGTTCATCGTGAGCCCGGACGCCAACAAGACCGAGATCAAGATCGCGGTCGAGAAGGTGTTCAACGTGAAGGTTCAGAGCGTGAACACCATGAACCGCCAGGGCAAGCGCAAGCGCACTAAGCAGGGCTTCGGCAAGCGCAAGGACACGAAGCGCGCGGTCGTCAGCCTCGCCGCCGGTGACCGGATCGAGATCTTCGGGGGGCCGGTCGCCTGACGGCCGACCGACCTACACGAGCTGAGGGATAGAGATGGGCATCCGCAAGTACAAGCCGACGACGCCGGGCCGTCGTGGCGCGAGCGTGGCCGACTTCGTCGAGATCACCCGCGACACGCCGGAGAAGTCGCTGGTGCGTCCGCTGCACTCCAAGGGCGGTCGTAACGTCCACGGCCGGGTCACCACGCGTCACCAGGGCGGCGGGCACAAGCGCGCGTACCGGGTGATCGACTTCCGCCGTGCCGACAAGGACGGCGTGCCGGCCAAGGTCGCGCACATCGAGTACGACCCGAACCGCACGGCGCGCATCGCGCTGCTGCACTTCGCGGATGGCGAGAAGCGCTACATCATCTGCCCGAACAAGCTGTCGCAGGGCGATCGGATCGAGACCGGCCCGTCGGCCGACATCAAGCCGGGCAACAACTTGCCGCTGCGCAACATCCCGGTCGGTACGGTGATCCACGCGATCGAGCTCCGTCCCGGTGGCGGCGCGAAGATCGCCCGGTCCGCCGGCGCGAGCGTGCAGCTCGTCGCGAAGGAGGGCCCATACGCGCAGCTGCGTATGCCCTCGGGCGAGATCCGCAACGTCGACGTCCGGTGCCGCGCCACGGTTGGCGAGGTCGGCAACGCCGAGCAGTCCAACATCAACTGGGGTAAGGCCGGCCGTATGCGCTGGAAGGGCAAGCGCCCGACCGTGCGTGGTGTCGCCATGAACCCGATTGACCACCCGCACGGCGGTGGTGAGGGTAAGACCTCCGGCGGCCGTCACCCGGTGAACCCGAAGGGTAAGCCGGAGGGTCGCACCCGCCGCCGTAAGGCGAGCGACGCAATGATCGTCCGTCGTCGCAAGACCAACAAGAAGCGCTAACCGGGTAACCAGAGGACGTAGACAGCCATGCCACGCAGCCTGAAGAAGGGCCCGTTCGTCGACGGCCACCTGCTCAAGAAGGTGGACGTCCAGAACGAGAAGGGCACCAAGAACGTCATCAAGACCTGGTCCCGGCGTTCGACGATCATCCCGGACATGCTCGGGCACACCATTGCGGTGCACGACGGCCGCAAGCATGTGCCGGTGTTCGTGACCGAGGCGATGGTCGGGCACAAGCTCGGCGAGTTCGCCCCGACCCGCACGTTCAAGGGCCACGAGAAGGACGACCGGAAGAGTCGCCGCCGCTAACGCGGACCGGTCGGACTCGGGAGACGGATAAGAGAGCAGACAGATGGCAGTGATGGACGGCAAGCGCGTGAATCCGCGCCGCGAGCAGCTGCTCGGTGACGCCCCTGGTGGGTTCGCCGAGGCGAAGTTCGTGCGTGTCACCCCGATGAAGGCACGCCGCGTGGTCGACCTCATCCGCGGTCTCCCGGCAGGCGAGGCCCTGACGGTGTTGCAGTTCGCCCCGCAGTCCGCGAGCGAGCCGGTGTACAAGGTGCTGGCCAGCGCGGTGGCGAACGCCGAGAACAACGACCGGCTCGACCCCGACACTCTGCGCGTCGCTGTGGCGTTCGTCGACGAGGGCCCGACCATGAAGCGGTTCCGGCCGCGCGGCTTCGGCCGGGCGTACCGGGTTCGCAAGCGGACCAGCCACATCACCGTGGTGGTGGAGAGCGTCGCCGCCAAGGCACGTCCCGCCAAGAAGACCGCCGCGAAGAAGGCCGCTGCGCCCGCCAAGTCCGCCCCGAAGGCGGACCAGTCAGCGTCGGCGGCTAAGTCGGCGCCGGCGAAGAAGGCCGCCGCCAAGAAGGCTCCGGCCAAGACCGCCGAGACGTCTGAGAAGTCCGCGAAGGGAAGCGCCGAGTAATGGGTCAGAAGGTCAACCCGCACGGGTTCCGCCTCGGCATCACCACCGAGTGGAAGTCCCGCTGGTATGCGGACAAGCTCTACAAGGACTACGTCAAGGAAGACGTGGCCATTCGGCGGATGATGTCCAAGGGCATGGAGCGCGCGGGCATTTCCAAGGTCGAGATCGAGCGCACCCGGGACCGGGTCCGCGTCGACATCCACACTGCCCGTCCGGGCATCGTCATCGGCCGCCGTGGCGCCGAGGCCGACCGCATCCGCGGTGAGCTGGAGAAGCTCACCAGCAAGCAGGTGCAGTTGAACATCCTCGAGGTGAAGAACCCCGAGTCGGATGCGCAGCTGGTCGCCCAGGGCGTCGCCGAGCAGCTCTCCAGCCGGGTCAGCTTCCGCCGTGCCATGCGTAAGGCGATGCAGTCCGCGATGAAGAGCCCGGGCGTCAAGGGCATCCGGGTGCAGTGCGCCGGCCGCCTCGGCGGTGCCGAGATGAGCCGGTCCGAGTTCTACCGCGAGGGTCGCGTTCCGCTGCACACCCTCCGGGCGAACATCGACTACGGCATCTACGAGGCCCGCACCACCTTCGGCCGCATCGGCGTCAAGGTGTGGATCTACAAGGGTGACGTCGTGCAGAGCCGCGCCGAGCGTGAGGCCGCCGAGGCCGTCGTGCGGCAGGCTCGCCGGGAGCGTCCGGCCCGGGCCCGCCGTTCGGGCTCGACCGGCACCACCCCGACGGGCACCGACGCTGGTCGTGCCGCCAAGGGCGGTGCCCGCAAGGCCGCCGCCGAGGAGGCGCCCGCTGAGGCTGTCGTCGAGACGCCGGCCGTTGAAACCGCGGCTGTCGAGGCCCCGGCCGTTGAAACCGCGGCTGTCGAGACCCCGGCCGTCGAAACCCCGGTCGCTCCGGCGCCCGCGGTCGAGACGCCGGCGACCGACGGCAAGACCGCAGCTCAGGAGGGCTGACCCATGCTGATCCCTCGCAGGGTCAAGCACCGTAAGCAGCACCACCCCGATCGTCACGGGGCCGCTAAGGGCGGCACCCGAGTCGCGTTCGGCGAGTTCGGCATCCAGGCTCTGGAGCCGGCCTACGTCACGAACCGCCAGATCGAGGCGGCTCGTATCGCGATGACGCGGCACATCAAGCGTGGTGGCAAGGTGTGGATCAACATCTACCCGGACCGCCCGCTGACCAAGAAGCCCGCCGAAACCCGCATGGGTTCGGGTAAGGGTTCGCCGGAGTGGTGGGTCGCCAACATCAAGCCGGGCCGTGTGCTCTTCGAGCTCGCGTACCCGAACGAGACCATCGCCCGTGAGGCGATGCGGCGTGCGATCCACAAGCTGCCGATGAAGTGCCGGATCGTGAAGCGCGAAGTGGGTGACATCTGATGAGCAGCGGTCCTAACAAGCAGGCGACCGAGCTGCGCGAGATTGCCGACGAGGAGCTCGTCACGCGGCTGCGGGAAGCGAAGGAGGAGCTGTTCAACCTCCGCTTCCAGAACGCCACCGGTCAGCTGGATAACAACCGGCGGTTGCAGACCGTCCGCCGGGACATCGCCCGGATCTACACGGTGATGCGCGAGCGTGAGCTCGGTATCAGCAGCGCCGGCGCGACCGAGGTTTCGGCATGAGCGAGGAAGATACTGTGAGCGAGCAGAGCGTGCGCAACGACCGCAAGGTCCGTGAGGGCCTTGTCGTCAGCGACAAGATGGACAAGACGGTGGTCGTCGAGGTCGAGGACCGCGTCAAGCACCGCCTGTACGGCAAGGTGCTGCGCCGCACGAACAAGCTCAAGGCGCACGATGAGCAGAACGAGTGCGGCGTCGGCGACCGGGTGCTCCTGATGGAGACCCGTCCGCTGTCGGCCACCAAGCGCTGGCGCGTCGTCGAAATTCTCGAAAAGGCCAAGTAGTAAAGGCCTCCTCAGTCTGAGGGGCCAATCCGTTCCGCCAGGCTCACCAGTTGAGAACCGGCGCGACAACCAGGAGTTGACGTGATCCAGCAGGAGTCGCGACTGCGCGTCGCCGACAACACCGGTGCCAAGGAAATTTTGTGCATCCGTGTCCTCGGCGGTTCCGGTCGGCGGTACGCCGGCATCGGCGACATCATCGTGGGCACCGTCAAGGACGCCATCCCCGGGGCGGCCGTGAAGCGCGGTGACGTCGTCAAGGCGGTCGTCGTCCGCACCGTGAAGGAGAAGCGGCGTCCTGACGGTTCCTACATCCGTTTCGACGAGAACGCGGCCGTCCTGATCAAGGACGGTGGCGACCCTCGTGGTACCCGCATCTTCGGGCCGGTCGGGCGCGAGCTGCGTGACAAGAAGTTCATGAAGATCATCTCGCTGGCTCCGGAGGTGCTGTGAAGATGGCTAGTACTTCCGCAACCGGCCGCTCGGCCCAAGCCAAGTTGAAGGTCAAGAAGGGCGACACCGTCCAGGTCATCGCCGGCAAGGACAAGGGCGCCAAGGGCAAGATCATCCAGGTCTACCCGGAGACGCAGCGGGTCCTGGTCGAGGGTGTCAACCGGATCAAGAAGCACACCCGGGTCTCCACGACCCAGCGTGGCGCCAAGACCGGCGGCATCGTCACCCAGGAAGCGCCGATCCACATCAGCAACGTGATGGTCGTGGCCGGCGGCAAGCCGACGCGGGTCGGTTCTCGTGTCGAAGAGGTCACCCGCGACGACGGCCGGGTGGAGCAGAAGCGCGTCCGCGTCTCGCGGCGGACCGGTGAGGAAATCTGATGGCAAACACCGAGACCAAGTCGGTGAGCACGGCTCCCCGCCTCAAGCAGCGGTACCGCGCCGAGATCCTGCCCGCGCTGCGTGAGCAGTTCGAGTTCGCGAACGTCATGCAGGTGCCCGGCGTGGTCAAGGTCGTGGTGAACATGGGTGTC
>Ga0210378_10000253_pt1 | contig 26331 bp, 31 predicted proteins | sample PLM1_60_b1redo_FD_155465 | JGI IMG/M metagenome (GOLD analysis project Ga0210378, IMG submission 155465) | Groundwater sediment microbial communities from an aquifer in East River, Colorado, USA - PLM1_60_b1 redo | ecosystem: Environmental > Terrestrial > Soil > Riparian zone | place: USA: East...
CCACAGTCCGCCGTGCCGGCCCGCTGCTCCTGCCGGTGACGCCCGCCGGCTGCCCATCCTGCCGGCAGACCACACCAAACCCGCCACCGAGGCAGCATCACCCACACACGATCACGACGTAGCCCTGGTCAGGGACCCTCCCGTCTCCGCCAAGAGAACATCGGGAGGGTCCTTTGGCGTGCAGTCAACACCGACACGACCCCGAACACGAGCAAAGGCGACCCAAACGGGTCGCCCGCACGTCATCCTCACCCTGCGTGTCACCTCAGGCTGTTCTCATCCTCACTCAGCCTGTCGCCCTACAAGCATCCATGACTCAGTTTACGGTTCAGGTGCGTATTAGAACTCCGCAGGAGCTTCTTGCTGAACTGTTACGCATTCATTACCCTCTTGATGAAATACCTGAAGACTCCACGATCGAGCAGGATAGAGAAGAGCGTGCAAACTTATTGGCGTCCTTTCGAGAAATCGGCCTACTTGCTCAGGACATTGCTACAGATCTTCCTCTAACGCCAGACGTTGTTTCGAATGCTGAACCCCTTACGGCCCAGTCCATAATTCAAGGGCTAGACGCTTCAACGTTGCGCGAATACGCAGAGTTGAAGCATGAGCAGGACTACCGACAGAACCTTATCAGAGCACACTACGATCTTGCCATAAGTCAACGTAACTATTCAGGGTGACGTGGCGGGTAGCCAGGCGTTGCCCTCGAACAGCTGGCGCAGGGCCGCCAGAGGGTTGACGCCGTGCTTGCGCGCGGTCGAGACGTAGGAGCGCACGGTGAGGAACGCTTGTGCGCCGTCCAGGGTCCGCCAGCACCCCGCGATCTTCTGTTGGAGCTTGACCATGCGGATGTCGCGCTCTGCCAGATTGTTGGTGGGCGGGACCCGCAGGTCTTTGAGGAACTGGCAGACCTCGTCACGGTGGATGTCCAGCCGTTCCAGCAGGCACACCGCGGGCGGGCGCTTGGGCCGGCGGCGCTGGCCCGGCGAGCGTGGCGTGGGGGGGTTGGCGGCGTGGCCCTTGGCGAGGATCTGCCCGTAGCGGCCCTGCAATCCCTGCAGGACAGCGGCGTCCAGCCGGTCGGCACCGCCAGCACGGGCCGTTGCGGCCTGCCCGCACGCCATCGACAGCCACTCGGCCATCTCGCCAGCCCACCCCTGGCCGGGGGTGGCGGCGGCCTCGTCCAGCTCCCGGAGCAGGTGCGCCACGCACAGCGCATGGGTGGCGTTGGGGTAGCGCCAGTACGGCGCCCAGCCGTCGTGCACCGCCACCCCGGTGAACCCCGGTAGGACCCCCGCGGCGTCCATCGCCTCGACACCCCGCTTGGGATGGACCGTGAACCAGCTCAGCAGCGCGGTCGAGGCCGAGTGGACCCAGTGCAGCCGCCCGGCGACCCTGGCGCCGGTCTCGTCGAAGGGGCGACCTCGGCGGCGGCGAGCTGCGCGCAGACGGCCCTGGTGAACCCGCTCAGCTCCAGCCCGGCCGCGCCCTCGGCCGCAAGCCCGGCCAGCAGCCCGGTGCTGACCGGCACGCCCAGCGCATCGGCCAGCAGCCCCGCGGCCCGCTCGACCGGCAGGTGCTGCCACACGCCCAGGTAGGTCGCCAGCGCCCGCACCCCAGCGCCGTAGCATGCCGCCGCGCGCGCCTGGGCAGGGAACCCCGCCGCGGTGACGTGCCCGCACCCGCACAGGCGCCGCTCGGCGCGGTGCTCGGTCGCCCACAGCCGCACCTCGGGCAGGTCGAAGACCTGCCGGGCCTCCACCCCGACCACCGGCGCCAGCGTCAGGTCCCCACCGCACCCCCCGCACGCCACCGGCCGGTGGGCCACGACCTCGTCAGGCTCGGGCACCTGGGCCAGGTGCGCGCCGGGCGCGCCGGGCTGCTTGCCGGGCTTGCGGCCCCCACCACGCCGCTCCCGCCTGGGCGCGGGCGGCTTGCCGAGCCCGTCGGACGACGGTGGCTTCGACGAGTTCCCCGAGTGCCTGCCGAGCTGACGCTCCAGCTCGGCCACCCGCGCCTGCAACGCATCGATCACACGGGCCTGCTCGGCGTTGACCGCCCGCAGCTCCACAATGACCGCCGCCTGGACAGCAACGGTCACGTCAACGTCAGGATCGGGGAGCAGGTCACGGCCTCCGGCACGTCGAGCGGTCACGCCCGCTTGCCCATGGGCCTACCGGAGAGCTACCCCACAACCCCCCACGCAGTCAACCCGCCCACAAGGCGACCCCAAGCCCCTGAATAGTTACAAGTCAACTACCTTGGCTAGTTGTAATTACAGCTCCACTTGCGCCCTTCTTTGCAAGCTTCATGTCTGAAGCCGGCAAAGACACTTACAAGCAGTTCCAAGCGCTGGTCGGTCGCATCTTCGCTGCGCGACGGAGAAAGCGCACGTCGTCGGACAGACTGGATCTGCGAGACTCGGCGTCGGGACTGGTTATCCAAGTTCGTGAAGACCTGCCAGATAAGGCGTATCGGCAGCTGGTTACAATTGATCTACCCACTTCTATCGAAGGGCAGCGCTCGTCTGCCATAGAGTGGCATTTTGGGATAAACTCCTGGATTTGGCGAACGGGAGTGAAGTTGGAAGTAGCCATTCCCGAAAGACAGTACAATCCCTTTGATTTCCTGCTGACCGAACCTGAGGATAAGCGTGATAGGGAACCAAGTGAACGAGATACAGAGGAGCCCGCGATGATCCTCCAAGGGTCACGAAGAGAGGGCCCTTTGAAAGCCTATCCTGTGGACATCATCCTCCGGTGGGACGCCGCCACATGCCGTTGGGTATTACCGTCGCGACCACCGGGCTAGCGACAATGCCATCCGGTTTGCTGCTTTGACGTGGTAGTGTCCGCTCTTTGCCGCTTTGGGAAGGAGCGAACGCGACCGGATGGCGCCCGCCGCACCCACCCAGCTGCCCTCGCCGCCGCCGATCACCGACCGGATCGCGCTCGGCGCGCTGACCAGCACCTTCCCACCAGATCTCGTCGATGGGGTCATCCAGCAGACCGGTCGGGCTGAGCAGCGCCGCCGGCTGCTGCCCGCCCGCGTGGTCGTCTGCTTCGTGTTGGCGTTGGCGCTGTACAGCCATGCGGCCTATGAGGAGGTGCTGCGCTGCCTGGTGGAGGGGCTGGGCTGGGCGGTGCGGGCGCGGCGTGGCCGGCGCAGCTGGCCGTACTGGCACGTGCCGGGCGCATCCGCGCTGGCTGAGGCGCGCGAGCGGCTGGGCCCAGAGCCGCTGCGGCTGCTGTTTGCCCAGGCCGCCCGGCCGTTGGCGACCCACAAGACCCGGGGCGGGTGGTATCGCCACTGGCGGCTGCTGGTCTTGGACGGGACCTGCCTGGACACCCCCGACAGTCCTGCCAGCCAGGCGTTGGGTCGGGCCAGGAGCGGCCGTGGGGAGGGGGTGGGCGCCTTCCCGCAGGTGCGGGTGGTGGGGCTGGTGGAGGCGGGCACCCACGCGATCGTCGACGCCGCCCAGGGTCCCTGTCGCACCGGTGAGCAGACGCTGGCGCGCCAGCTGGCCCGCGATGACGGGCCGTTGGGGCCGGGGTGCTGCTGGTGGCCGACCGGCTGGTTGTCGGCGCCGAGCTGTGGCAGGCCATGGCCGGGACCGGCGCAGACCTGGTGTGGCGGGTCAAGTGCGGCAGCAAGACCGCTCCGAAGCTGCCCGTTGATCAGGTGCTGGCCGACGGGTCGTGGCTGTCGCGCCTGTATGCGGGCACCGACCGCCGCAAGCGCCATCCGGTCACGGTGCGGGTGATCGAGTACACCCTTTCCGGTCCTGGGCGGCGCACCAGTGTGGACCGCTACCGGCTGGTGACCACGATCCTGGACCCCGACCTGGCGCCCGCCCACGAGCTGGCGGCGCGGTCTACCGAGCGGTGGGGGATCGAGACCGCGCTGGCGGAGTTGAAGACGACCCAGCGCGGCCCCAGGCAGGTGCTGCGCTCCCGCTCCCCCGAGCTGGTCGCCCAGGAGGTGTGGGCGCACCTGCTGGTCCACTACGCCCTCCGCGCGGTGCTGCACACCGCCGCCCTGGCCGAGGACCTAGACCCCGACCGGCTGTCGTTCATCCGGACCTTGCGGGTCGTGCGCCGCCAGGTGACCGCCCAGCCGGCCTTTTCCCCCTGACCAGATCGTCGCCGCGGTCCGCGTGGCGGTCGAGGAGCTGCTCACCGGGCTGCTCCCCAAGCGCCGGCTGCGTGCCTTCCCCCGCGCGGTGAAGCGCAAGATGAGCAACTACCAGCTCAAACGCGCTGCCCATCGCGCCTGGCCGCAGCCGACCATGCCGCCCGCCAAGGCCGTCAGCGTCCTCCCGTCGACCCTCCCTGGCACAAGCTGCCGAAGCCCCTAACCGAATGGCATTGCCGCTAGTCGTGGGTAAACGGCTTGCACCGGCGGTGGGTCACGATGGCGTGCGGTGGGTGCCGTCGACTCAAGGCTCGCCCGCCTCGGCGCCGGTTTCGTGGCCGGCGTAGTAGGCCGCGCTGGGCGACAGCCGGCTGGGCTAGGTCTCCGTGCCCATCCCGGCTGCTCGCGCCCGCGCGATGGCATCGGCGCGGTCGGCCACCTGGAGCTTGGTGAAGATGTTCGAGATGTGGTTGCGGACGGTCTTGGGGCTGATGGACAGCCGTCTGGCGATGTCGGCGTTGCGGGCGCCCCTGGCGATCAGCTGCAGGAGTTCCCGCTCGCGCTCGGTCAGCTCGGGGAACGCGGCGGGTTGTGGCCGCGCGTGGATGCCGGCGAAGAAGCCGAGCACGCGCTCGGCGATGCCGGGTCCGAAGACTGCCTCGCCGCGTGCGACTGATTGCACGCCTCGCACGATGTCCTCCGGGCTCGCACCCTTGAGGAGGTATCCACGGGCCCCGGCGCGGACGGCCGCGAAGACCGAGTCGTCCTCGTCCAGCATGGTGAGGACGAGGACGGCCACGTGAGGGCTCGCGGCCACGATCCGTCGGGTGGCCTCGATGCCGCTGAGGCCGGGCAAGTGCAGGTCTATGATGACCGCGTCCGGCTGGAGCTCGCGGGCCGCGGCGACCGCTTCGGCGCCGTCGGAGCAAGCACCGGCAACGGCTAGGTCTGGCGCGGCCGCCAGGACGCCGGCGAGTCCGTCTCGGAAGACAGGGTGGTCGTCGACGATGAGGACCCGGGTTGGGTCGCCGCTCACGCGTGACCTCCCGACTCGTCCAACTGGGGGATGGGCAACACTGCTCGCACCATGGTGCCCCCGTCGTGAACGGTGCCGATCTCGCACATGCCGCGGACTTCGTCGGCGCGTTCCCGCATCGAGCGCAGACCGACGCCCGGGCGCATGTCGGTCGGCAGTCCGGGGCCGTCGTCGATGACTTCCACTCGCAGGGCAGGCGGCTGGTCATCGACGGAGACGTTCACTCTGACGTGGCTGGCGTGGGTGTGGCGGGCGACGTTGGCCAGTGCCTCGGTGGCGATGCGGTAGGCGGCGACCTCCAGGGCAGCGGGCAGCGGGGTGCCGTTGACGTGGTCGACCACGACCGTGCCGGGGTAGACCGCGTCCGCTCGCTCCCGTAAGGCGCTGGCCAGCCCGAGCTCGTCCAGGGCGGGCGGTCGCAGGTCGTCCACGATGCGTCGGATGTCGGCGACGACGGCGCGGATCCCCTCCTCCAGTGGGACGACCCAGCGAAGTGCCTCCTCTGGGGAGCCGGGCAGGGACTTGCGCGCGTTGCCGGCGTGCAGCGCGAGACCGGCCAGCGCCGATCCCACCCCGTCGTGCAGATCGCGCCGCAGCCTGCGGCGCTCCTCCTCGCGGGCCAGCACCAGTCGCTCCCGAGAATGCTGCAGATCGGCCTCCAGGCGAACCGCGTGCGCGGCCACGGCAACCTGGTGGGCGACGTCGTCGAGCAGTCGCAGGTCTGCCGCTGAGAGCTGTTCGGTCTTCGAGCGTTGCCCGATCAGCAGGGTCCCGACTCGCTCCCCCTGGTGCGCCAACTCGACGCGGTGCGGCTCCCCGCAGGAGGTTCCGTACGCCGCGACCGGTAGACCAGTGTCCCCATCCAGCTGGACCGCGACGTAGGAGAGTCGGAGCGCCTGGCCGACGGTCTCGACCACGGCCGGGAGCAGGCTGGCGGGGCTCACGGCGTCTGTGATGCGGTGGGACAGCCGGGACAGCGCCCGGGCGGGATCGTCCCGGTCGCCATACATGAGGCGGTTGACCCCCCGCTGCAGCCACTCCCGCAGCGGATAGGCCACGATCGCGACCGCCGCCACCACGAGCACCGACCAGCGCCACTCCAACGAGGATCCGGTGGCGCCAGCCACGGTGAGAACGACGGCGGCGTAGAAGGCCAGCACCGTCGCCGTCAGACCTCCGTACACCAGCGTCCGGTTGATCAGGGTGTCGATGTCGAACAGCCGGTATTTGACGATCGCGATCGTGATCGCGACTGGCAGCAGCGCCACGGGTCCTAGCGTGAGGACCGCTGCGACCACACCCCACTCGCCTATACCAAGGGCACCCAGGATCATAAGGGTGGTCCAGCCCGCCACGGCGATGCCGAGCGCCCAGATCAACCACCGCATCTGCTCGCGCTCGTCCCCCCGGGCACGCCGGCGGCGCACCACGACCGCGGCGAAAGAAGTGCCGATGGCCAGCGGGGTGAGCAGCATCAGCGCCGCGAGGGCGTAGGCAGCCTGGACCTGAACCGGCTTGGCCACCTCGGGGAAGTCCACCAGCGGCTCGGGTGCGAGAGCGAGCCCGAGGGTAGCCAGCCCGATCCACCAGGCCCCGGCGATCGCGACCGGTCGCCAGCGTGGACCCGGCAGCGTCCCGTCCGGGAAGAGCAGCGGCACGAAGAACATCAGCGGCATCAGGCCGGGGAACCAGTTCCAGTCCGCCAGCCACGCGCCGTACTCCGGCGCGGGCAGTCGACCCGGGTACAGGTACAGCCCGGCGATCGCGTACGCCCGTGCGACCGCGTCGACGATAGCCGTGCAGGCGGGGGCACACATGATCCAGCCGATCGGGTGCCGCGGGAACCGGCGCAGGATCACTGCCGCCAGCGCGGGGAAGACGGGCACGAGCACGACGCTGACCGCGTAGATCGGAACGAAGTCGACGACCGGCTCGGGAAGCCTGTCGCGGTTGCCCGCGACCAGCCACAGAATCCAGACCTGGGAGGCGGCGGTGGCCGCGGTGATCGCCCACGCCCACCGCTCGGCCGTGCGGCGCCTGCTCATGCCACCCTCGCCTCCCCTGCCTGGCCGGATGGGGGTGCAGCTAGCCGGCCGCGACCCGACTGGGCTTCATCATGACGCCGACAGCGGCCAGCCACAGCATGAACGCCAGCAGTGGCAGCATACCGAACAGGAAGGCGATCGGTAGCAGCGGGGCGATCACGATGCCCGCCCACAGCAGCCAGCCCGGCAGCAGCTGCGTACGCCGAGCGGCGATCCCCACCGCCAGGAGCACCAGCGACCCGCCCCACGCACTGACGTTCTGGACCTGGCTGGCCAGCATGTCCAACCCGTACCCGGTCGCCGGATCGGCCGGGAAGCCCTCACCGGTCCCCGAAGACACGTGGGCCGCGGCCGACGACGCTGCAGCCGCGACCGTGAAACCCACAGCCATCACCACCGCGCCCACCATGGCCAGGCGACGCGCCAGCGACGTCCCGCCCGATACGCGGTCCAGACACGCGGCGATGTGCGCCACGGCCCAGACCAGGCAGACACCGGCCAGCGGCCACAGCAAGTAAGCCACCAAACTCATCTGGTTGGTTCGGCTACCGTCGAGGAACGCCGCGGCGTAGTCGTCGAGCGAACCTCCCTGGTAGATGCGCGGTCCCACCGTCCAGATGACGAACCCCGCTGTGAACAGGACTAGGTAGGCGATCCCGGCGTAGCGCGACAGGTCGGTGCGCCGCGTGGTCGCGGTCGCTGCCTGCTGCTGGAGACTGGTCATGACGAACCTCCCCGATGATCAGACCGGCATCCCCACCATCAGCGACGCGCTGTCCCAACGTCATGGGACCGGCCGTCCCAAATCGCCCGAACCCGGTCCCAGGACTCATGGGATCGACCAACCGCGACCCCAGCCGCCTCGACCAGCCCCGCCGTCCCCGCCGAGCCGGGCCATATGAGTTTGGTGGCTTACTTGCTGTGGCCACTGGCAGGGGCGCCGCCCCCGCTACCTGGGCGTGCGGAAGAACCTGTTCGACCTGCGGCGGGTCGCGGTCGTGCAAAACCTGCACGTCCGGGCCCGCCAGCTCGAACACCAAGCCGCCTGACTACCTGGCCGACGCTCTAGTAGTCGCCCGAGGCCGCCCGAGGTGGCCGCTGGTCTGTGGCCGATTCGTCCTTGGTTGGTTGGTTGGTTGGTTGGTTGGTTGGTTGGTTGGCTGGTTGGTTGGGCTGGCAGCCTTTGGCGGCACCCAAGCAGCGGGCGCCGCGCGGGCGACAGCTTCCTGTAGCCCTGCTGTGCTGACGGGACACCGGACGGCGGCGCGCCGACCGCACGGCCACCAGACCACCAGCCAGCACGACTACGCTGCCGCCGTACTGCGCCTGCCCGGTGGGGACACCGCGGCCGTGCGGTTGGTGTCCGCAGTGGATGCTGCGGCTGTCCGGCCGTGGACCACGCGGTTGACAGCGTAAGGTCAACGCCCGTTCGGGCTCGAACGGCTTCTCGCAGGCAGACGCCGCGGCCCGCCTGAGCCGAACCGGCGCACGCTGGGTGCTGGCGGCCAGGTCGGTCAGCGATCCCAGGCAGGATGCTCCGGTGGCTGGCCGGATGCTGACCGGACCCGGGCAAGGTCTGTGCGAAGCGTTGTCGTCAGCGGATTCCCAGAGCCGACCCGTGCCTCAAAGATGGCCAGGGTGCGCTGGTCGTGGGTGCGGGCGCCGGGCGCCTCCCCAAGCTCGTCGAGCACGGTGGCGAGGCTCGCCCGGGTCTGGGCGACATCGGGGTGGTCGGGCCCAAGCCGCGCCTCGAAGACGGCCAGCGCGCGCTGGTAGTAGTCACGGGCAGCGGGCAGCTCCCCAAGCCGACAGAGCGCATTGCCGAGGTTGCCGAGACTGGTCGCCACGTCGGGGTGGTCGGCGCCGAGCCGGGCCTCCAAGATGGCCAGGGCACGCTGGTAGTAGTCGTGGGCAGCGGGCAGCTCCCCAAGCTCGTACTGCACGCTCCCGAGGCTGCTTAGGCTGTGGGCCACATGGGGGTGGTCGGCGCCGAGCCGGGCCTGGCGGATGCCCAAGGCGCGCTGGTGGGCGTCGCGGGCGGCGGGCAGCTCCCCACGGCGACAGAGCACGATCCCCAGGTTGTCAAGGCTACGAGCCACGTCGGGGTGGTCAGGGCCGGCACGCACCTGGCGGATGGCCAGGGCGCGCTGGTGGGCGTCGCGGGCGGCGTCGAGCTCGCCGAGGCGACGCAGCACGATCCCCAGGTTGTCGAGATTGCTGGCCACGTCGGGGTGGTCAGGGCCCAGGCGCGCCTGGAAGATGGCCAGGGCACGCTGGTAGTGGTCGCGGGCGGCGGGCAGCTCCCCAAGGCCGCGCAGCACGTTGCCGAGGTTGTTCAGGCTGGTGGCCACGTCGGGGTGGTCGGGGTCGAGCCGGGCCTGATGGATGGCCAGGGCGCGCTCGAACAGCTGCCGCGCCTGGCGGAGCTCCGCCCGCCACCACAGGTATCCGCCTGCCTGGTGCAGCAGGCCAGCGGTCGCCTCTAGACCTGCCCCGGTTTCGCGGAACAGCGATTACTTGCTTGGTTCGCTGTTGGGTGCTGCCATGCTCAGCATCGCCTCGTACTCCGCAGGACTCCGATAGCCAAGGGCAGAATGCCTCCTTGCTCGGTTGTAGCGTGCCTCGATCCACCAGAACACCTCAAGGCGCGCCTCGGCGCGGCTGGCCCAGTGGCGCCGGTCGATCAGCTCGCACTCAAGGCTGGCGAAGAACGCCTCGGTCAGGGCGTTGTCGAGGCTGTCGCCGACGGTTCCCATCGACGGGCGGATGCCCAGCTCACCGAGCCGCTTGCCGAAGGCGAGGCTGGTGTACTGAGCGCCGTGGTCGGAGTGGTGGACCAGCCCATCGGCGCCAGCGGCCAGGCCGCGGCGCCAGATCGCCAGCTCCAACGCGCTGACCACCAGCTCCGCGGTGGCACGCTCGGCCATGGCGTGGCCGACCGCCAGCCTGGAGCAGCCATCCAGCACCGCGGCCAGGTACAACGGTCCCTGGTCGGTGGGCAGCTCGGTCAGGTCCGCGCACCACAGGCGGTTGGGCCTGGGCGGGCTGAACGCTCGCTTGACCAGGTCCGGGGCCGGCGTGGCCTTGGGGTCGCGCCGGGTCAGCCCCGGTGGCCGCCGGCGCCGGTGGCAGCCGACCAGCTCCGCGGCCCGCATGAGTCGGGCCACCCGCTTGCGGCCCACGTGCACGCCGCAGGCGATCTGCAGCTCGGCGTGGACCCGAGGCGCGCCGTAGGTGGCGTCACTGTCGGCGTGGATCTGCCGGATCTGTCTGGTGAGCTGCTGGTCAGCTCGTGCTCGGGTGGAGGGGCCGCGACCGCGCCAGTCGTAGTAGCCAGAAGCCGAGACGCCCAGCACCCGGCAGCACCGTCGCAGCCCCCAGGCCTGCTGGTGCCCCTCGATGAACCGGTAGCGGGTCACCGGGTCGTCTCCTTGGCGAAAACAGCGGCGGCGGCCTTGAGGATCTCGCGTTCCATGCGCAGCTCGGCGTTCTCGCGGCGCAGCCGCACCAGCTCCTGCTGCTCGGCGGTCGTCAACAGGTCGTGGCGCTCGCCGCGGTCGGCCTGGTCGCGGCGAATCCAAAGCCGCAGCGTCTCGCGGTTGAGCCCCAGCTCTCTGGCGACTTGCGCGACCGTCTTGTCGCTGCTGCGGACCAGCTCAACCGCGTCCCGGCGGAACGCCTCCGGGTAGGGCCTGCTTGGCATCCCGAACCTCCCATGGGTGGCCTTGCTGCCAACTGTTGGGTGTTCCGGGAAACCGGGTCAACTCCACCGGCTGTGCTGGACCGCCACCGGCACCATCGCCAACCCCACCTGCGCCAGCCCACCCACTGGCGCGACCGTCTACGGGTTTGACGCCAACGGCAACCAGACCAGCGCCGGCGCTAACACCTACACCTACGACCTGGCCAACCAGCTCACCGCGGCCGTCACCGGGTCGACCACAACCACCTTCGCCTACGACGGCGACGGGGTCCGCTACCGGCGCGTCGACCAGGGGGCGACCAACACCCTGGTGTGGGACAAACACGGGCCGCTGCCCGAGGTGGCCCTGGAACGCAACAACGCCGGCTCCACCCTGTTCCGCTACACCTTCGGGCTTGCCCAGCTCACCGAGCGCACCACCGCCGGGACGTTCTTCTTCCACCACGACGGGCTGGGCAGCACCGCCAACCTCACCAACGCCACCGGCGCCACCCAGGTCTCCTACGCCTACGACCCGTTCGGGGCGCTGTTCAGCTCCACTGTCGCACCGGGCGCGCCCAAGGTGGTGCACCGGTTCACCGGCCAGTACTACGACACCACCCCCAACCTGTACAACCTGCGCGCCCGCGAGTACGATCCGGCGACCGGCCGGTTCCTCCAACGCGACCCGGTGCCATCCGATGCAGCTGACGGGTACACGTCCGCGTACCACTATGCGTTGTCGAACCCGCTGCGGTTCACCGATCCAAGCGGCCAGACCGTAATCGGCATCTGCATTAGCGCCACGGGTACACTGGGCGGTACGGCTAACTTGAGAGGATGCATCGGAAAGGATGAAAAAGGCTGGGGACTTATCGGGTCAGTTACGATAGGAGCAGCAACCGGGGTCGCAGGCGCCGTGACAGGAGGTCTGCTCTTCAGCAACGCTGACACCTTTGAGCAACTCAATGGACTCAGTGGCGATGTCACTGTCATTGGAGGGGAAGGCCAAGTAGGCGAATTTGGCATATCGAGCAACCTCATTACCAGAAACTGCGCAGGCGAGGTGATCGCGACCGGGTATACTGGATTTGGACCCGGGGGGACATTGACCGAACCTTTGATCCCAGCTATCGGCTATCTAGGAATCAGCGCCACCGGCACCAAGCGCTTATCAGGTGAAAACAGCTGTCAGTACATTGGCGTGAGCAATAAGTGATTAGCGCCCCCGCCAGCTGACCTGGCCTGGCCTGGTCGAGTACCCACTGATCTGGGTGTAGCGGTCTTGGAGCATCTACGTTGTCGCGCGGAGGCTCGTCAGTACGTGAAGACGTGGCTCCAGGGGCTGCGTGCCAGAGATGGTGCTTGTCGTCACCGGTCGCGTCGCCTGCCGCTTGTGCAACCACAGGGCCGGCAGGCGATGCTGGGGTTCGCCAAGCAGGCCGGCCTGACTTCACCGTAGGATGCGCCGACCATCACCAGCCTTCGACCATAGAGTGAGACAGTCATGGCTTCGTTTGACGAGTGGGACGGCAACCGTGCACAAGCCCCGTTTCCCGTATGGTTCTGGCGGGTCATAATGCCGCTCAATATAGGGATCATGGGGATCGTCGCCCTTGCCGTAATCGTCTTCGGGGATGCACGCTTCGGCATCGCGTTCTTGATCGTGGTGCTGTGGAACGGCTACTGGTGGTGCTGGCGGCTCGCGTTCGAACTCACCATTACCAACCGGGCGGTCCACTGGCGCGGCGCCCTCCGTGGCGGCAGCGTCCCTCTTGCCGACGTCGTTGCGATTGAGCCAGCACTGCTGCACCTGCTGGTGTCAATCCGGTCCAGGCAAGGCCGGCTCGTCGTGTACCCGAGAATGACTGGTCTGCTGGACACCATCAACCGCATGCAGCAGCTCTCCCCAACCATCGCGCTCAACCTGCCCCCGACGTGGCTTCGCAGACTCGAACGCCTCTGACCTGAGCTGCCACCGGCGTGCGGCAAGGAGCCGGGCCGTCGGGTTGCGGTACTAGCCCACGCCCGGGGTCTTCCACGACCTGCGCGTCCCTGGGTCGAAGGCGAATACTGGTAGGTGGTGGATATCTGACCAGGGCTGAATGCCTCGGTGAAGGTGACCTTGGTGGCTGGGATCGGGCCGTTGGGGCTGCGGTGGCCCGCCTGGTGGTCGTTGATGACAGCTCGTCGTTCAAGGACCGCTTGGATCAGGAGACGAGGTCGTAGAGGAGTCGGTAGAACGCGACCCGACCGGGATCGTGGTTGGCGCCGTAGGCGTGGAGGAACAGGTCCTCCCAGCCGGGCCCCAGGTTCCAGGTGATGCTCCACGACGCCACGGCAAGGTCCCACCAGCGGTCAGCGACGCCGAGCTCGCCGAGGTCGACGAACCCGGTGATCTCTCCGTCGGCGATGAGGACGTTGGGTGGGCAGTAGTCGCCGTGGCAGACGACCAGGTCCTCTGTGTCGGGGCGGAGCCGCTGGAGTTCGGCAAGCGCCGCTTCGGGGGTGAGGTGACGATGCTCGGGGTGGAAGTCCTCCTCGGGGTCGACCAGGCCGCCCTGGACCCGCGCTTGGGCGTGCGCGAGCGCGGCGTCGAGGCGGAAGTCGAAGGGGCAGGCCGCCACGGGGGCGGTGTGGAACCGGCGAAGGCCGCGGGCCAGCAGCGCAACCAGACGTTCAGGGTCGGCGGTCAGCTGGTCGTCGGTGGCGGGCCGCCCGGGCAGTCCCGCGGTCACCAGCCAGTCGAGCGTGCCGTCGGTGCCGCAGTCCAGCACCTCCGGGACGGGAAGATGGGCCTTGGCCCATCGCATCCGAGCGCCCTCGTCTGTCACGCGGGGGAAGCGTGATGCGGTGCCCAGCTTCAGGTAGCGCACGAGACCGGTGGGGTCCTGCAGCCGCCAGGTCGCGACCTCGGCGTGGACCAGCGACCACGACCATTCCAGGTAGCGGCGGCGAAGCTCGGCAGGAAGGTGCATCAAGTGTCACCTGGCAGAGTGTCTGGCCGGTGAGGGTTGCTCTCGCCGGGTGAGTTGGGCGGCGTAGCCGCTCCAGGTGCCGCCGGCGCTGGTTCTCCAGCTGTTGGCGGCGCCCGGGCTGATGCCGAGCAGGCGTGCGAGGACCGCGACGGGGAGTTGCGTGGCGAGGTCCAGGAGCGCTGCGGCTCGGCCGGGGCGAGCGGGGATGCCGAGCCGGCCGAGGCGGAGGGCGAGCCGGTCGGCGCCGATGGGCGGCCTGGGCGTCCGCCGGGGAACAGCCATGGCGAGGTTGGCGGGCTGCCGACGGTGGCGTGGCCCTTGCGGGTCGCCGCGAGGGCCACGACGAGGTCGGCGAGCGGCTCGGGGAGCAGCGCCGGGGCGGAGCCGAGCAGCAGGTGGACGCCGCCGGGGCCGTGGGTGATCCGGTCGAGGGACAGCCGGGCGATGGTGGTCACCGGTTGGGCGTAGCAGAGCACCAGCAGCCCGGCGACCCGGTCGGCCGGGTCAAGGTCGGTGTCGGTGAGCAGGCGGCGGGCGATCATCCAGCGCTGGTCGGCGTCGATGGGTCGGGTCGGGCCGCTCTTTGGCCGGGGCGGGAGGTCGAGGTCGACGGCGCGGCGGCGGGCCAGCGCCCAGCCGACGAAGTCGCGGGCGTTGTAGCGGGTGCGGCTGCCGGTCGCGAGCCACCGGTCGATGTCGGCCTGGCGGCAGGCGGCGAGCGACAGGCCTTCCGACCCGAGCCAGGCGAGGAACTGGCCGGCTGCGCACAGGCTGGCCCGGACCCTGGCTGCCTGCTCGCCGGTGGCGTGGCCGTCACCGAGGCGGCGGCGCAAGCGCCCAAGCAGGTGCCAGACGGCGAAGGTGCGCACCAGCCGCTGGTCGTCGGGATCGGCGATGGCGGCGACGGTCTGCGCGGTCCAGCGTTCCAGGCGGGCCAGGCGCTCGTCGCGGGCGGGGAGGCAGCCGGCGGCGACCAGGATGTGGCGCAGGTGGTCGACGGCCTTGTCGGGCAGCAGCTCGTCGAGCGCCTGGTGGGACGGCAAGCGGGTGCCGGCGCCGAGGTCGGCGAGCACGGCCGCCGCGGAGCTGCGCGCCAGCCACGTCAGCCCGGCGCGGGGCGGGTCGGTGGCCGCCAGGGTGCGGTGCACGAGCTCCAGGTCGGCGGGGACCACGCCGTCGGCGTCGCCGAGGAGCGCCCGAAGGCGCTGGTCCAACACGCAGCGGGCGCAGCGGCCGTGGGCGTAGCGGCGCTCGACCGCACCGCAGGCCTGGCAGGGTCGCGCGGCCCTGGGGTCGGTAGCGGTGCAGGAGGCACACAGCGGCCCCTCGGGTCGGCGCGCCATGACCCGGGCGGTGCGCCCGCAGCCGGCGCACGCCTGGGCGCGGCGGGAGCACGGCTCGCAGCGGGGTTGGCCGCTGCGGATCCGGTGGCAGGGCCGCGTGCGCCCACACGCCGAGCATACGGCGACCGGCGCCCGGTAGCAGGCGTGGCACCGCGGGCCCTGCGCGGTGCGCCGGACCACCGGGCGGCGGCGGCCGCAGCCGGCGCACGCCTGGAGGTTGGCGGGGTTGGCCTGCTGGCAGCGTGAGCAGCGGGGCTGGCCGTTGGCGTCACGGGCCGCCGGCGCTCGGACGGCCCCGCACCCCGCACACGGGGTGGCGCGCAACCGCTGGGAGCAGGCGGCGCAGATCCGCTGGCCGTCGTGGACCGCGCCCAGGTGGACGACCCGGCCGCAGCGGGGGCAGGCCGGTGGGATCACCCTGGTGGCCCCCAGGCGGCGGAGCTCGTCGATCAGCCGCAGCACGGCGGGCGGCCCGCTGGCCGCCGCCCCGGTGAGCAGCCCCGGGGTGTCCTGGAGCGCCCACGCCAGGCGGCGGCACGCGGCTGGCGCGGGGGCGGCCCGCTGGATGGCGCCGGTCACCGCTGCCGTCGATAGAGCCGGCTCGAGCCGGGCGATGCTGGCCCTGATGCTGGCGAGCGGGTCGGGCTGCTCGGGTGGGCAGTCGCGGCAGCGTGGCTGCCCGTGGCGGTCGCGGTAGGTCGCCCGGTGGTGGCGGCCACAGGCCGAGCAGGTGGTGGTCTGGTCCCGCGCCCGGGCGGCGCAAGGGTCACAGATCCGCTCGGCGCCGCGGCGCGAGCGCAGCGGGGACCCTCGCCCACAAGCGGCGCAGCAGGGCGCCACCAGGCGGGCCGCCCCCAGCGGCCGCAGCGCCCGGACCAGCTGGCCGACCGCCAACGGGGCAGACGAGCGGCCGGCGGTGAGCACGCGCGGGTCAGCGGTGATCGCCCACGCCAGACGGCGGCGCTTGGCGCGGCTGGGCGCGACCTGCTCCACCGTCGCCCGGACCACCTCGGGGTCCAGGTCGGGCTCCAGCCGGGCGACCGCTGCGACGATCCCCGCCACCGGATCGCCACCAAGGTCGGCCTCGCCGCCAGGCGGGAGGGTGCTCACCGCCGCTCGGGCGGCACGATCCGCGCCGGCTTGGGCCGAAACGCGCCCACCCCGCCGCTGCCGGCCGCCGCCGTGGGCGTGCGCGTGGCCGTGGCGGGGGCGGCGACCGGCTCGATCAGGTCGGCCATCTGGCAGTCCAGGATGTCCAGCAGGGCCACCAGCACCTTGAGGCTCAGCCGCTCGGGCGTCTCGGCGACCAGCCGGTAGACCTGGCTGGACGACAGGTGGATGCCCCGCTCGGCCAGCAGCGGGACTAGGTCGGTGGTGGCGAACATGCCGCGGGTGGCCATCAGCTGGCGCAGGTGCCAGCGGATGGCGGGCCTGCTGGTCATCGCAGCTCCCTCCCCGTCCCCTGCCCGTAGACGCGGGCCAGCGCCCGGGCCAGCACCTGGTTCTTGAAGTCGTTGCTGACCGAGGTGTAGCCGGCGGTGGTCGACGCGTAGGCGTGGCCGACCTGCTGCTGCACAAACCGCTCCGGGTAGCCGAACTCCACCAGGTGGGTCACATAGGCGTGGCGCAGGCAGTGCAGGCCGAGCTCGGGCGGCAGGCCGAGGGCGGCGCGGTAGACATCAAAGCGAGCGGCAAGGTCGGCGGCCTGCAGTCGACCACCGCGCTCGGTCACCCACAGCGCCGGATGGTCGGCCAGGCCGAAGCGGGGCCGGATGTTGGCGACGTAGTCCGCCACCGCCTCCACCGCCCAGCCCTTCACGCTGGCGACACTACGCCGCCGGGGCGGCTGGCCCCCCACCGCCTTGCCGTAGCGCACGCTGAGCAGCCCGAAGCGGCCGAACTGCGGCGCGGCCGGGTTGCGGCCGAAGTCGACGGTGTCCAGCATGACCACCTCCCGGCGCCGCAGCCCCCAGGCGTAGAGCACCTTGAACACGGTCGCGTCCCGGTAGGCGGCCAGCGCCCCCTTGCGCTTGCGCGTCTGCGCGACCTCGACCTGCGCGTCGGCGTAGTCGAACAACCCCTGCAGCTCCTCCCGGGTGAACGGACGCCTGCCCGGCCGCCCCTCGTAGTCGCTCGAGTGGGCGACGGTGTTCCACTCATGGCAGATCGGCACCGGGTGCGTGCCGAACCGCGCCTGGCACTCGGCCGCCCAGCCGTAGCGCGCATCCGCGAGATACTCGGTGAACAGCCGCAGCGCCACCTGGTAGACCCGCACGGTGGCATGGGCCAGACGCCGCTCGCCAACCAGCGTGGTGACCCACTCCTCGAGGTGGGCCGGCTGCCAGTGCCACGGGTAGTCGTTGGTGAACGAGGCGAACCGCCGGATCACCTGCGCACGGTCGGCGATGGTCTTCTCGCGCAGCATCCTGGCCTGCTGCTGCGCCCGCCAGCCCCGCAGCATCGCCTCGAACGTCGCCTCCTCGGGGTGCAAGTGGCGCACACCCCGGGCAAGCTCGAGGTGGGCCACACCCGCCAGATCGACACGCCCCACTGCCCCCACCCTCCGTCCCGTTGAGCGGGCGGATCATGCATCTGCTGCGACAGCGGTGCAAGCATGCCTGGTCAACACCCATACGCGATGCTGCCCACCGGGCGGCCAGCAACCCCACCATCCCCGCAGGTCGGGCGTCAGGCAGCGATTACAGAACCCGGCGAAAGCCCATCCACTGCAATTCCCGCGCGTTCATCGACTACCTGGCCATCGGCCCCCCCCCGGGGTGTTCGTGATCGACTCCAAGCAGTACACCGGCCGCGTCCACCAGAGCCTGGACGGGCGCGCCTGGCACAACCACGCCCCCCTCGCCCGCCAGCTCGAGGTCGTTCACTGGGAGGCCGCCACCATCGCCCAGATCCTCGGGATCCGGGTCGACCCGCTGGTGTGCGTCCACGGCGCCGAGGTCGCCTACGACGGCCTGATCGCAGGTGGCGTGGCGGTCGTGCCCGCCAGCCGACTGCGCGGCGCGCTCGGCGTCGACCCGGTCCTGTCTGCGGCCGAGGTGGGCGTGCTGGCCGCCATAGCGCAGACCCGGTTGCGCGCAGCCGCCTGACCGCAGACAACGTCCACGCCGCCAAGGGAACGGATCGGGCGGGCCGCACTCGGGGCAGCGAACGCGAGCAGGCGCCGCGACCGGTACCGAGACCGAGACCGACGGAGGCGGGTCAGTCCTGGCCAGCAGCCGCCGACGTTTCGCCGAGGGCGCGCACGACGATAGTAAGGCGCCCTCGGACTGTCACCACGTTGGAGTGGTCGGGGCCGAGCTGGGCCTCGCCGACGGCCAGGCCGCGCTCGAGGTGGGTGCGGGGCGCCGGCCGGGCGACACCTTCCTGTCGCCATCCACCCCGGTGGCCATGCGAGCAGGGGTGGACACCCCTGGCCGCAGGTGTCCGAGCGGCCGTCCAGCCAGGTGTCCAATTCGTGATCAGTGTCTACCTCGTGCCGCTCATCTCCGGCGCCGCCACCCCGGTGTTCCACCGCTACGACGACGAGGCCGACCTGCGGCCCAGCTTCGTCCACCACCGGAAGCCCAGGCCCATCCGGAAGCCTAGGCCAGCGTGCGGGCGACCGTAGCGCGCACGCTAGACAGCGTGCCTCCACGTTCGGCACACTGGTGTGGCGTGCCACCTGTGGGAGGAAGACGGAATGAGCGTCGCTGCGCGGGTCGACGGCGACCACTTTGAGTTGCCCGCCGAGGCAGCCGAGTTGCTGCGCCAGATCCGCCCCGATGACCGTCAGTGGTTCATCGCAGAGGTAACCCGGGCGCTTGAGGTCGCAAGCGAGACCAAGGACTTCGGGCCGCTGCAAGAGGTGCTTGAGGCGTGGGCGCTCACCGTCCGCTTCCAGCGGCGGCCAGATTATGAGGCGATCATCGAGCGGATGCAGCGCCGTGAGCACGGCGTGCCGGTCGACCTCGATGAACTTCGCCGCCCCCGCGCCTAACCGTGGGCTGGCGCGTCGAGCAGGCTGAGAAGTTCCGGCAGCAGGTCGAGCGGTGGAGCGACGCCGAACGGGTGATCCTGGCCAACGGCTGTCAAGCGCTGCTGCGCGGTGGCCCGCTGCCCGGCTCCTCCACCCTTCTAGTCCGGCAGATCCGCGACCAGCGTGCCGGCGAGAGCTACGCCGTGGAGTTCCCGAGGATCGTGATCGGCTACCAGGTGCTCGGCGAGGCCATCGTCGTCCAGTGGGCTGAGATCACCCGGGCTTGAGGACGGCTAGCGCGGCAGCTCGCGGAGGGCGGCGTGCACCGCGTCGTCGGCCCCCGGGCGGTCCCCGGCCGAGCCCCGGCGCACCGCCCGGTTCCCGCCCTGGGTGTCGGTGATCGACCAGGACCACACGCCCTTCTTCTTGGCATCGATGCGGCAGGCGTAGCGGCCCCACCGGCCGGTGTAGAACGTGTGCCCCTGGTTGTCGTGGCGCTCCCACGGCACGCTGATGGTCGTGGTCATGACTGGCAGGATACTCAAACGCCTGATCGTCTGTTCGACGCGCTCGCCCGCTCGTCACGGCGCCACCTGGCGGGCAAGGATCTCGATCACCCGGGCCTCGGCCAGCACCCGGTACAGCAGCCATACCGCCGGGATAGCCTGGTGCCCCGCCCGACCTTGGGAGGCACGCGGCTGGTGAGCGAGCTTGGCCCCAACGCCTACGGGGAGCTACCCGACCCCGGCCGGGTCGCCGACTGCTACCTCGGGCTGCTGCTCCCGCCCCCGTCGGCGGGCGAACCGGAGGCCGGCCGGGTGCTGGTCGTCGGCCCGGGAGCCCTGCTGCACCCCCACGTCCCGCAGCCGGCCGGGAGCCTGGTGTATGAGCTGCTGACGGGCCACCCCGAGCGGCAACCCCATGAGCTCGTGTTCCTCGCCGACCTTACTGGCGAGCTGCGCGCCTGGCCCCGCGACACCTGGGCGGCGGTCGGCGTCGACCCGGCCGCGGTCGCCGCCGCGGTGCTCGCGTGCTGGCGGCGCGGGAAGGTCCAGGGACTTGAGTTCGAGGGGGTGTCGTTTGCGGAGGCCCGCGCGCTCGAGCGGCCCGCGATGACGCTCGCGCGCGGGCAGCTCCGGGCCCAGCTCACCGGCCGGGTGCACCGGGCCTACTGGCGCTGGCTGCACCCCACCAGCGGCCGCCGGCCGGGCGACAGCTTCCTGTAGCAGCCACCTTCAGGTGGCCATGCGGGCCGGGGTGGACGCCTCTTGGCCAAGGTGTCCGAGCGGGTGTCCAGCCAGGGGTCCAGGGTCGTGATCAAATGTCCACCCCAAAGGCCGCCGGTGTCCGGGCGCGGTGTCCATCCGAAGGCCGCAGGTGTCCGGTGCGGTGTCCGCTGCGTGGACACCCCCGGACGGTCGGTGTCCGCATGGCCGTGCGGCCGGACGCCCAGCGGCCGCATCCGCCCTGGCTGGTCGGCCTGCGGCAGTGCCGCAGCCTACCCGCCCGCACTCCTCCGCAGCACCGTCTGGCCGGGTGTCCGGCCACTGCCGCGGTGACACCGCGCGCTGGACGCGCATCCATCGCGGTGTCCGCACTGCCGGCGCCGCGACCGCACACTTGCCGCCATGCCAACCGCACATCGGACGGTTGGGCGGCCAGGCCGTCCGGGCTGTCCGTCCTTCACCTGCACCAGGGTGTTGCGCAAAGGGCGGGGAGGCGGGCATTCCCACCGGCCTGCTGTAATGATCACGCGACCGCGTGGTGGACCGGTTCTGCGAGATCATCGCGTGGCTCACGGGCATGCTGGGCAGTTCCGCGCCACCGTCGCCGGGGAAGGTTCTCACCGTGTCCGGGCTCGCCGATCAAGCCACGTGCGAGGTGGTGCCGGCCCGCTCAGGAGCTCGGTTGCACGCCAGCGGGGGCTTTCAGGAGCCGTACCGAGAGGATCGCCCACACAAGCCCCACGCCAACGAGCAGGAAGGCTGAGAGCGTCTCGGTGTTCCAGGTGATGCTGCCGATGGCCGACAGCGCAATGAGCAGGCGGTCACCGGGATGAAGCAACCGCCGACGAAGTACGACCACCGCAAGACTGATCAGCCCGAACGCCAGGGCCAGGGTTCCGAAGATTGCGAACTCCACCACGGTGTTGAGGATCAGCAGCACTGGGGCGACAGCCAGCAGGTATCGCGCAGCGCGCCCGAGCCACCCTGCCTCGTGCAGTACGCGAGCCAGCCTGCTCCGAGCAAGTCCGACCACGACGAGGCCGGCGCCGACACCCAGGATGGGGAACAGCGAGTTCGCGTCCCGCTCCAGACCGAACCAGCCGGCGTTCATCGAGCCCATCGTGGCTCCACCCGCCGCGAACACGGCCGCGCCCAGCAGTGCCGACAAGCGGCGCCACATCGAGATCGCGTCCATGTGCCCCCTCGCCATGCTGGCTCGACGCAGCCAAGCGTGGTCGTTGGCCGCTGCTTGGTGTGGTTGGGGAGTATCCCAGGGGTGTCAAGCGGCGTGCGGACCGGTATCGCGAAACCGGGCAGTCGCTGGGTCAGGCGGCACGACGCCGCAGCGCGGGCCGGGTCGTGCTCCTGACCCTGTCGTTGTACGGGCGGGCACCGGACCGGCCGCAGACGGGGCCAGCAGCAGACTCCCGGACCCCTGTCCGAGTGGACACCGCGGGCGCAGTGCGGACATACGGTCGGACGTGCGGCGCGCGCTGCTGCGAAGACCGGCAGACAGCGGGACGGCGCGGGCGGCTGCTGGCCGTCCGAGCAGCGGAGCGCACCATCGGCACAGGCCGCGATCGGTGCCAGGCTGCGGCGATGCGACCGTGCGGGCGTCCATGACCAGACCGTGCGGGACGGTGCGGTGTCCACGGCAGACACCGGGCTGTCTGCCCGGACACCGCGGACATGGACGGCTGGACACCGCCCCCGGTCGGCGGTCGAGGTCGTGGCCGATGGGCTGGGGCCGAGCCTGCGGTGGGCGACGGCGACGACGACCAGGGCGACGAGGAGCCCGAGCCAGTAACGGCGACCGGGCCAGCATCGCTCTGCCTGGTGAAGCGGGGCGCCAGCCTGTTCCCCCCCCGGTACGGCTGGCGTTCCGCTCCGTCAAGTCCGTGCTGGTGAAGGTGGCTGTGAGGACTTCCTCTTCCCCCTCAAGGCCGGCCCTGCGGGCGGTCGCCTGCGGCGGCCGTCCTCGGCCGGCAACGATGCGACGGTCGCCGCGAAAACCGACCTCATCCAGCGCCGCGGGGGTCGACGCCGTGCGGTGACAGCCCACGCCGTCCTCACCGGCCAAGCGGTACGATTCCCGCGCCACGTAGGCATAGCGGGAGAGGTGGCATCCCATGCCCAGGCCCTCGGCCGACACCAGATCGGAGCGACTCCGCCGCTACTGGGACAAGCACGCCCCCAAGTACGACAAGCAGGTCGCCTCCTTCGAGCGCTGGTTCCTCGGAGACGGCCGCCAATGGGTCTGCTCCCAGGCCACCGGCGAGGTGTTGGAGGTCGCCATCGGGACCGGCCGCAACCTCCCCTTCTACCCGGAAGGTATCCGCCTGACCGGGATCGACTTCAGCCCCGCCATGCTGGAGCTGGCCCGACGCCAGGCCGACCAGCTGGGCCGCCGGGTGGACCTGCGCCTCGGCGACGCCCAGGCGCTGGAGCTGCCCGATGCCGCCTTCGACACGGTGGTCTGCACGCTGTCGCTGTGCGCCATCCCTGACGAGCGGCGCGCGGTGGCCGAGATGAAGCGGGTGCTGCGCCCCGGGTGGCCGGCTGCTGCTGTTGGACCACGTGGCCGGCGCGCCGCGGTGGTTTCGGGCGATCCAGTGGGTGTTGGAGCTGGTCACGCGGCCGGCGACAGGAGAACACTGGCTGCGGCGCCCGCTGCTGCAGGTGCAGGCCGAGGGCCTGGAGGTCGAACGGTGGGAGCGGTCCAAGCTCGGGATGGTGGAGCGGCTGGCCGCCCGCAGGCCGCCCGAGGATAACGGGGCGCCGCCGACCGCCGTGCCGTGAGGCACGTCCCCCTCATCCCGGTCCGCCGTGGGTCCGTGCCGCATCGGGAGCCCGCGGGCATCGGCGGGCACGAGGAACAGGGTGGTGGATCAGAGTTGGAGTCCCCTCACCCACGGCTGCCGCGGGCCTGGGCCCTTGCCAACGAGGCAGTGGTCGCCAGGGACGGGCCTCGCCCTGCACCCGAGGCCAACGACGGCCGCCAGGAAGGAGCATGTCCAGGCTCGCGGGCCGGCGTGCCATCTGCGTGCCATCCGCACCGGATTCGGGCGGTCGCTCACGGTCAGCCACGGTCACTCGTGTCACTCTGACCTGCCCTGCTCCTCTATAGGTGGGGGACAGCACGAATGGGAAGGATGTGCTCGCTCACCGCCTGGAACGATCTTGCCGTGCCCGGCCGATCGTTGCGGTCCCTGCGCGCCGAGGGACCGGGAACGCCGTACGGCGTCGGCGCCCGGACGGGACCGCAGCCACCCGGCGTGCCCTCTATGTGCCCTGACCAACGGGCACGAGCGGTCAACAGCGGTCAACCTTGGCAGCTGCCGCAGCGGCCCTGGCCTGAGCATTCGGCCTCGACCAGCACTGCCGTCTCCGGCCGACCGTGCTTCCCAAGCTCGCAGTGGAGGGACTCGAGCCGCGTTACGAACCGCTGGTCACGTCGAGCAACCGAGATGTGACGATCCGACCGTGACCACGGCTGCGGGCACAATCGGTCACCTCGGCACAGCAGGGTGTAACGGCGTCGACCCTTCCGGAGCTACTACTCCAGTCGCCCCCATGCGCCGACCGGAACGGACCGCCCGGGCGGCCCCGGAGGAGTCGCAGTGACCGACCAGCCACCGAGCTTGCAGCCACGGCCCGCGCCAAGGGTGTGGGTGCCCGACTCGCAACCTGGCCAGGGCGCGTGCCGGCAGGGCCCCGGCGTCCCGGTCCCCGAGCCGCCGCGTACGTCGGGGATCGCCGCGATCGCGCTCACCTACGCGCTGCTGTCCTTTGGGGCCTTCCCGATCGTCGGCGCGGTCATCGCGTTGTTCCTGGCAGACTCGGCCGCGACGGAGCTGCGCGCCTCCCCGAGGCAGCGGACCGGGCTCGGTATGGTGACCGCCGCCAGGATCCTCGCGTGGGTGCATCTCGGCATCGTCGCCGTGGTCATGGTGCTGTGGATCGTCGAGGTGTTCGTGAGCGTGAACGCCACCACCGGCGTCTGAGCGGCCAGGGTCGCCAGCCTGGCAGCCCGGCGGGGTGGCCTGCCTCGCCCAGCAGACCCGCGCCTCCTTCCCCGAGGCGCGGGTCACCGGGGACCTGCCCGCCGGGTCCGGGCACGCCGCGCCCGCGGTGGTCCCCCGGCCAGGTCTGGGCGTTTCGCAGCGCGCCGTACGCCGTCCGGGACCACCCCCGCAACCTCCGCCTCGACGAGCTGGACGACTGGCTGCGCCTGCTCGTCGCCTCCCACACCCCGCGCGACGACCGGTTCGCAGCAGCAGCCCAACCACGAGCCTGGCAAGCGGGACGCGCCGCCGGTGACGGGTGGTGCCGGTCGGATCGTCACGGGCGCGTTGTGAGCGGTTCGTCACGCGGCAACACCGATCGGAGGGTAGCGCTCGAATTGCTTTGGGTGTGTTGACCGGACTAGCAGACCTGGTTCGGGTTGCTTTCCTTCCGGACTCGCCTGGTTGGATACGGCGCCATGTCCAACGAACACAGCGCCGAGGTCGTTCGTGAGCTGACCGCCCTCGAGGACCGCATCAGCGAGGCCACCGATCGGGGCTGGCTCGGCGAGGTCGATGGCCTCCAGGTCAGCCTCACCGGCGCCCGGCAGAAGCTTGAGCAGATGCGCAAGCTCCTGGCCCAGCCGCCGGTGATCCCCTCGGCGCGCCAGGGATCTGGCGGCCCGGAGCAGGCAAGCAGCCGTGACCGGGCGGCCCGCCGGCCGCCATCATGGTGGTGGCCAGCTCGACCGTCGATGATCATGCCATCATGCATGTCCACCAAGGTGGCCCAGGGACAGTGAGCGGCGAACGGCCCCTGACCGGGCAGCCCACCCTGTGGTCGGCCACCCTGGACCTGGCCGACCATGCCGCGCTCGACCCCGGCGTGCCCGACGACTTGGGCCGCCATCCCGACGTTGGGGTGGCCGCCGACCAGGGCACTCGGGCTTGACCTGCACTGCACCAATGAATCCCGGTCCTGTTTGGGCCGTACTGCTTTACGCGGCGCCATGGTCAGCCCAGGCTGTGCATGCAGCGGCGTGACAGTGGGGGAACCATGACAATCGAAGCGCCTACTGCACGGCGACCGAAACGCCGGTGGTGGCGTACGGCGTGGGATAGGTTCGGCGCCGCAGCCCGCGCATTCCGTGGTCCAGTTCCGGAGCGAGAGCCGTTCACCCTGAAGCGGCTCAGCGACGAGATCCCCGAAATCGTCCAGCTCAGCGAGCGGGCGCCCGATGCCGTGGATGAACTTGAGACTGTGTACCTGCGCGCCCAGCGGTTCCTCGACGAGCGCGACCAGATCACCGTCGTGACGATGATCCGCGACCTCGTTGACACCTACCGCCAGATCCCACCTCCGCAGCCCGGCGCGGATCCCGTCGTGGAGCGTCTGGCGAAGCGGACCGCAGTCGTTACCGAGTTCGTCGAGGAACGGGCCGAGCACACGGCGCGACGGCACTACGCGCAAGGGCTCTACGTGGGTACGGCCATCAGCGTGGGAGTTCTGGCCCTCGTAGGCCTCGCCGCGGTGGGCGTGATCAACGCGTTCGTAAGCCTTGCTGGCGGCAAGGGATAGGGCGACAGCGAGTACCTGTCTCTCCGCGACAGCCTGGTGTGCATCGGCGGAGGCGCCGCCGGGGCCGCTGTGAGCGTCCTTCTCCGGCTGCAGAACATCGAGCGCGTCGACTACAAGACGGTCACGCGTCGCACGGCGGCGTACCGGATCGTGCTTGGTTGGTTCTTTGCTGCTGCACTGCTGTTCCTCGTCAAGGGGTGAGGTTCCCCCGCTTTCCCGGAGGCCCTGAAGCCTGGCTCAATGGAGCCGGCAGAAGGGAGCAGCACCATGCCTGCACCACGCCAGTACCCTCCGGAGCTGCGGGACCGGGCGGTGGAGCTGGTCT
>Ga0210378_10000254_pt1 | contig 26321 bp, 28 predicted proteins | sample PLM1_60_b1redo_FD_155465 | JGI IMG/M metagenome (GOLD analysis project Ga0210378, IMG submission 155465) | Groundwater sediment microbial communities from an aquifer in East River, Colorado, USA - PLM1_60_b1 redo | ecosystem: Environmental > Terrestrial > Soil > Riparian zone | place: USA: East...
CAGGACCACGTCGAAGACCCGCTTGGCCCGCCACGCCGCGCTGTGGAGCACGGAGCGGCGCACACGGCACAACGGGACCCCCCAGATCTGGTCGGTGCCAGGTCCCGTCGAGGTCATGCCGATGTCGAAGAAGCGGGGCACCACGTGGATCTCGACGTCGTTGACGACGGCGGTCCGCATGATGCTCACCCAGTCGGCCTCGCGCACGCGGCCGAATGCGACCACCACCCGGTGCACGTCGAACTTCCGCAGCACGCTCTCCAGATGGCTGACCGGGCCAAGGTACGGCAGCGGTAGGCCTCCGTCGGCCGGGGGCCCATCCAGGAAGCCGATCGGCTCCAGCCCGTACTCGGGCCGTTCACGCATCAGCCGTGCCAGCTCCAGGGCCACCGGTCCGGTCCCGACGATCAGCGTGGTCTCCCTGAGCATCCCCTTCCTGCGCGCCATCCGGATGGCCCTGTACGCCGTCGCCCGGACGGTGCATAGCGCCGGCACCGTGGCCAGGATCTGCAGCAGGACGGCTTGCTCGAGGCCCCCAAGGGCGAACGGCAAGCACAGTAGGGCCGGTAGGGCCAACCGGGTCACCAGGGTCGGCACCTCTGGCAGCACCTGCAGGCAGATGCGGGGCCGGTATCCGCCGGAGACGGTCAGCGAGGCCAGGACGCCGCAGGCGTACGCCCACCCAGCCACTGAGTACGAGCCGGCGGCCGTCATCGCGAGCAGCATCGCGGTCGCGTCGCCCAGGACGAGCAGCCATCGAGCTCGCCGCCGACTCGGCGAGCCAGGGCTCTTACGCGGGCGCAGCTTGACCAAGGAGGCGCGGCGGCGTCGGGCAGTGCCCTCACCGCGTCGGGACCAGATCGGGAGGGGGGCGTCGCTCCAGTTCGAGGCGTCAAGCGGACGCCGGGGCCCGCCCCCCTGCCTCCACGCCGTCATGACCGTCCTGTCATCGGCGTGCGCGTCCTGCCCGAGGCGATCGAGTAGACGAGCTCGAGGGCCTCCCGCTGCGCGGCTGGCTGATGCTGTTCGACGAGCAGTCGTGATCGCACCCGAAGGGCTTCCCGCGCTGGTCGATGCAGCAGCGATCGCGCGGCGGCGACCAGCGCCTCTGGGGTGTCGCAGAGCGTCGGCGCCTCCAGGGATTCCAGCGCGGGAATGCGCCTGGCCACGATCGGGAGGTCGAGCGCGGCCGCCTCCAGCACGCTCACCGGAAATCCCTCCCATGCCGCCGTGTGCGCGTAGACGTCGGCGCTTGCCAGGCGCTCGAGCGCCTCGTGCCTTGGCAGCCAGCCGGTCACCAGCGCCCCCGCGTCGCGGAGCGCCCGTTCCTCGTCCGGTCGACCGCCGCCTACCCAGATCCACCTGAGCGGCAGCCCCCACGCCCGACTGAGCCGGGCGGCGCGCCCGAAGAAGTCCGGTCCCTTCTGGGGCGAGATCCGCCCCAGCATGGCCAGCCGCAGCTCGCGCTGGGGCGAGGACTGGTCGAGCGACCCAGAAGGACGCGGCCGCAGGCCACGAACGACGTTCGGCAGGTGCACGACCGCCTGCCTGCCCGGAAGGCGCGCGGCCAGCTCCGCCTCCCGCGGACCGACCGCGGCCACGCACCCACCGGCGAGGCCGAGCGCGGCCTCGACGAGCCAGTACAGGCCGCGGACAGCCGCCGGCACGTCGCGCCGCTCGAACGGATAGGCGTGTGGCGTGTACACCAGCGACGCCCGAGGGGTACGCGCGAACAGCCTGACGTACACGCCGGCATAGGTCGAGTGGGCGTGGACGACGTCGGGACGGAGCTCCCCGACCCACCGGCGCACCGTCCGGATCTGCGCCAGCCGACCTTCCGGAAGCGGAACCAGCCGCGTCGCCAGGCGCTCCAGCTCGTCCCCGGTCTGTGCTGACGGTCGCCGGTAGGCCAGCACCGAGTGCGTGTAGTCCGGAGTGCTCCGGACGTAGTCCTCGAGGGCCGTCGCGATGCCAGACCCGAGCGCCTCGACCACGTGGAGGATGTGAAGGCCAGAGGGTGTGTGCTGGGCGGCGGTAGCGGTACGTGGGCGTCGAAGGACGTTGGTGGTGTTGCTGAATGGACCGGCCATCTCAGTTGAAACGCTCCAGCGCTCGCTTTCGTTACTTCGTAACGGTGGGTTCTTTGCATGCCTTCAAAAGCCCGCCCTGGAGGCGGACGAACAAGGGAGATTGCTCAGCTGGCCGGGTCGGCCGGCGAGATGCACTGATGGAGCCAGAGGTGGCTCCAGGGACCGGACAATTTTCGAGTCGTCATGCTAACAGAGTGTGGGAGAAGGCGCCTCTCGTGGACGTGGACCTACGGCATCGTGCGGCATCGTGCCAGGCTACCTACTACTCAGGGATCCGTGACACCAAACATGATTTCTGCAGACTGTTTCCCTGCAATGAACCGATTCGGACCCAGTTCAATTAGCTTGAAATGCTGCCTCACCGAGGCAGGCTCAATGAACGGTTTCGCGTCGTCGGTCGAGGAGAAGTCCCAGTACTGAGATGGTCTTCGACAGGGGAAATGTGGAGTGGCCGGCAGCGCAGCTCCTTCAGCAGAGCTCGGACGCTCTGGTCGTCATCCGGCTCGAGGACGGGCTGGTCGTCGACGTCAACGAGGCCCTTTTCGCCATGACCGGGCACCGGGGCGAGGACCTGATCGGCGGGAGCAGCCACCGCCTGCTGATCTGGACCACGGTGGCCGAGCACCTGGGGACGGAGGCCGGGCTGCGGGAGCTCAGGTCGGTCAGTGAGGTTCCCGCCGGGTTCCGGACCGGGGCCGGCGAGTTGCGTGTGGGCGACCTGTCGGTGCTGGTCGTCGGCCTCCAAGGCGGTCGCCATGCCGTCTGCGCCCTCCGTTCCGGCAGGGACCCGACGGCGGCCGAACGGCACACGATCGCCCAGCTCGAGCTGCGGCGCATCCTGCGCGGCGGAGGGGCATGGCTCCAGATGGCGGAGACCGCCGTCCAGCTCATCGGCGAGTGCCTACGCTGGGAATTCGGGGCTGTGTGGCGCGTGGATCCGGAGGCGGGGATCCTGCGCTGTGCGCACGTCTGGTGCGCACCGCTGGGCTGTCCCGGGGAGTTGGCCTCGGCGAGCACCGAGGCGACCTTCCGGATGGGCGAGGGCCTGCTGGGCCGGGTCTGGCTGACCGGAGAGGCCGCCTGGGTCCCGGACGTACAGCAGGATGCGGACCTCATGGGGACGCGAAGCGGGGGCGCTGGGCCGGTGCACGGCTGGTTCGCGGTGCCGGTGCCGGGCGATCACGAGGTGCTCGCGGTGCTCGAGCTGGTGAGCCAAGAGGTTCGTCACCGCGACGAGGAAACCCTGCACATCCTGGGCCGGTTCGGGTCCCTACTGGGCAGGATCGCCGCCGGAGAGGTCCTGATCGACCTGGATCGGGACGCAGTGGCCGGTCTGGAGCTTCAGCGGGATCCGCTGCTGCTACGCGAGCTGGCCCGCAACGTCGGCAGGCTGAACCGGCTCCTGGAAGGCATCGTCGAACCAGCCCGAGCTGAGCCCGAGCTCGCCGAGCCGGCACCGGCGTCCGTCCAGGAAGCGGCAAGAGACGGTGGAGGTCCCGGGCTGCCGGCCGGTCTGACGCTCAAGGCGGTGAGCGAGCGTACCGGCATTCCCGCGGCGACGGTCCGCACCTGGGAACGCCGGTACAGCTTCCTCCACCCGCTCCGCTCCTCCAGCGGCTACCGCCTCTACAGCAAGGAGGACATCGCCAGGATCCTGGAGATCAAGCGCCTGCTGGAGCAGGGCGTCAGGATCAGCGAGGCGATGGCCGCGGTGGCAGAACGGCCGCCGAACAGCGACAACCGCTAGCCGTGCTCAAACCCCGGGGGTGACGTCCGACACCGGCCGCCCGCCGATGGCGACCGTCCGCCGCAGCAGGTCGCGCAGGCCGACCAGCCGCCCGGCGGCCGGCCCGAGGCCTTCGGCAGCCGTCCCGCCGAGGGCGCCGTCGATCGCCTCCAGGTGGCGGTCGAGCAGCTCCCCGAGCGCGACGGCGACCTGGGCCTCGAGCCCGAGGGCGCGCCGGTGGTCGGCCAGGGACCGGTAGGCGTCGCGGACCACGCCGGCGTCCTGCAGCCCTCCGGCCTGCTCCGGCCCTGCCCGGCAGCCCTGGATGGCGGCCTCGGCGGCCGGTTGCAGGGCGACCGCCCGCTCGGCGAGGGCGAGCAGGGCGTCGCGGCCGGCCGGGTTGGCCCGCGCCCAGTCCGCTACCGAGGGCGAGCCCATGGCGACCTCAGGCCGCCTCGATGGTGGCGATGGTGGCCCCGGTGGGGACCGTCTGGCCCTCGGTGACCTCGAGGCCGACCACCGTGCCCGCCTGATGGGCGGTGACGTGGTTCTCCATCTTCATGGCTTCCAGGACGACCAGCGTCTGGCCGGCCTTGACGGTGTCGCCGTCGGCGACCAGCACCTTGACGATCGTGCCCTGCATGGGGGTCTTGACGACCTCCTTGCCCGGCCCCCCCGACTCGGCCCTGGCCAGCTCCAGCGCCTTGGGGGAGCGGGGTGTCCGGATCCGCTCCGGCACCTTGACCGCCTCCTGGGGGAACAGATCGACGTCGAAGCGCTTGCCCTCCAGCTCGATCACCAGCCGCCGGGGTGGCGGCTTGGCCGTCGGCTGGCCGGCGCCGTCCAGGATCGCCGGCTGCAGCGACGACAGGTCCATCCCCTGCTCGACCAGGACGGTCGAGACCTCGCCGGCCACGAACGCCGGGTGGTGCATGGCCAGGCGGTGGAACGGGATGGTGGTGGGCACGCCCTCGATCTCGAACTCGTCCAGCGCCCGCAGCATCCGCCGCCTTGCCTGGTCGCGGTCCTCTCCCCAGACGATCAGCTTGGCCAGCAGCGAGTCGTAGGCCTGGGGGACGGTGAACCCGGCACGCACGCCGGCGTCGACCCGCACCCCGGGGCCCGCCGGCTCCCGCCAGGCGGTGATCGGCCCGGGTACCGGCACGAACCTGGCCCCCGGGTCCTCGGCGTTGATGCGCGCCTCGATGGCGTGCCCGCGGGAGACGAGCCCGTCGTAGCTGGCCGGGATGCCCTCGCCGGCGGCCACGCGGAGCTGGGCGTGAACCAGGTCGATGCCGGCGGTCAGCTCGGTGACCGGATGCTCGACCTGGATGCGGGTGTTCATCTCCAGGAAGTAGAACTTCTGGCTGCCCGGCTCGTAGAGGAACTCGACGGTGCCGGCGTTCTCGTAGTCGGCGGCACGGGCGATGTCGCAGGCCGCCTTGCCCAGCGCGACCCGCACCTCCTCCGGCAGGCCGGGGGCTGGGGCCTCCTCGATCAGCTTCTGGTGGCGCCGCTGCAGCGAGCAGTCGCGCTCACCGAGGAACACCACCTCGCCGCGCCCGTCGGCCAGGATCTGGGCCTCGATGTGGCGGGGGGCTTCCAGGTAGCGCTCGGCGTAGACCTCGTCCCGGCCGAAGGCGGCCTTGGACTCCCGCCGGGCCGACTCCAGCCCGGCGGCGACGTCCGCGGCCGAACCGACCACCTTCATGCCCCGACCGCCGCCGCCGAACGCCGCCTTGAGGGCCAGCGGGTAGCCGTGGCGTTCGCCGAACGCGACCGCGGCCTCCGGGCCGGAGAGTGGCTCGACCGAGCCGGGGACCAGCGGGGCCTTGGCCTGCTCGGCGACCTTGCGGGCGGCGACCTTGTCGCCCATGGCCGCGATCGCCTCCGGTTTCGGCCCGACCCAGCGCAGGCCGGCGTCCAGCACCGCCTGCGCGAAGGCGGCGTTCTCGGCAAGGAAGCCGTAGCCGGGATGGACGGTGTCCACCTTGGCCCGGCGGGCGACCTCGACCAGGCCGTCGACGTTGAGATAGCTCTTCGCCGGGGCCGTCTCGCCGATGTGCCAGGCCTCGTCGGCGAGCTCGACGTGCAGCGCGTCCCGGTCGGCGTCGGAGTAGACCGCCACCGCCACCAGGCCGAGCTCGCGGCAGGCGCGCAGCACGCGCACGGCGATCTCGCCCCGGTTCGCGACCAGCACCTTCTCCACGACGGCTGCCTCCTCGCAATGCCCCCAACGGGCGTCGCGGTCAAGCGTAGCCCAGCCGCCACCCGCGGCGGCAACCAGATCAGGCGCAAAGGGTTTGGGGAACCTCATCGGGTGCAACCGCAACCTGGTGTGCGGCGAAGGTTCCAAGCAGAGGTACGAGCACCCGGAAGGCGGAGCAATTGAGCGAAGCAACCGTCCAGGCCTGGCCGTCCACCCCCGAGGAGTTCTGGTCCTGGCAACTGGAAGCCGCCTGCCAGCAGGTCGACACCACCCTGTTCTATTCGCCGGAGGGGGAGCGGGGGCCACGGAAGGAGCGCCGCGAGGCCGCGGCCAAGCAGATCTGCGGGTCCTGCAAGGTGGTGGAGGTCTGCGCCGCCTTCGCGATCGCCACCAGGGAGCCCTACGGCACCTGGGGCGGCCTGTCGGAGGGCGACCGCCGCGAGCTGATCCGTGGCATCGAGCCCCGGCGGGCCCAGCTCCGCTACCGCACCGCCCTCGCCGCCTGGGAGCGGGGAGCTGCTGACGCCTTCGGCGCCTGACGGTGACGGCTTGTTGTCGGCCGGAGGCCAACAACAAACAGATTCCGACCGGCAACCAACAGAATCCGACCGGCAGGTTCGCCGGTCGGGTCGGCTCAGAGGTCGCGGCCCCAGGTGGAGCGGAGGCTGGCCCCCCAGCGTGTGCCGGCCCGATACGCGCGTGCCCCGATGCCGGGGCGGGTGCTGGCCACCCAGGGGCCGAGCTCCTGGCTCTTGTCCCACGCCTCCACCCGGTCGATGGCCGCCGCCAGCACCTCGGCCTCGTCGCCCTCCGGCCTCCCCTTGACCAGCTGGAACCGCAGCCCGTCGGGGGTGTGCAGGACGATGATGTCGCCCGGCCCATGCCCCGGCCGGCGAATCTGCCGGCCGGAATCTGCTGGTTGTCGGCCGAAGGCCGACTCCGCGCCGTTCATAGTGGAATGTTGCCGTGCTTGCGGGGCGGGCGGACCTCGCGCTTGGTCACGCACATCTCCAGGGCCTGGATGAGGCGCGGGCGGGTCACCTGGGGCTCGATCACCTCGTCGATATAGCCCCGCTCGGCGGCCACGAACGGGTTGGCGAAGCGCTCGGTGTACTCGGCCACCAGCTCGTCGCGGCGGGCCACCGGGTCGGAGGCCTTCTCGATCTCCTTGCGGAAGATGATGTTGACCGCCCCCTGCGGCCCCATCACCGCGATCTCCGCGGTCGGCCAGGCGAAGTTGATGTCGGCCTTCAGCGGCTTGGAGGCCATCACGTCGTAGGCGCCGCCGTAGGCCTTGCGGGTGATCACGGTCAGCTTGGGCACGGTCGCCTCGGCGTAGGCGTACAGCAGCTTGGCCCCGTGCCGGATGATGCCGCCCCATTCCTGGCTGGTGCCTGGCATGAACCCGGGCACGTCGACGAAGCTGACGATGGGGATGTTGAAAGCGTCGCAGAAGCGCACGAACCGGGCCGCCTTGACCGAGGCGTTGATGTCCAGGACGCCGGCCAGGTGCAGCGGCTGGTTGCCGACGATCCCGACCGGCCGGCCGTTCAGGCGGGCAAGGCCGATCACGATCGACTCGGCGTGGGCCTGGAGGATCTCCAGGAACTCGCCGTCGTCGACCACCCTGGCGACCACCTCGCGGATGTCGTAGGGCTGGTTGGGATGGTCGGGGACCAGGTCGATCAGGGCCGGCTCCTCGCGGCGGGGGTCGTCGGTCGGCTGGCGCCGCGGCGGGTCCTCCATGTTGTTCAGGGGCAGGAAGCCGATCAGCTCGCGGGCCAGGTCGAAGCACTCGTCCTCGTCCTCGGCGGCGAAGTGGGCGGTGCCGGACTTGGTGGCGTGGGTCATGGCCCCGCCCAGCTCCTCGAAGGTCACGTCCTCACCGGTGACCGTCTTCACCACGTCGGGGCCGGTGATGAACATATAGGAGGTCTCCTTGACCATCAGGACGAAGTCGGTGATGGCGGGGGAGTAGACCGCGCCGCCGGCCGACGGGCCCATGATCAGGGAGAGCTGGGGCACCACCCCCGACGCCTGCACGTTGCGCCAGAAGATCTCGGCGTACCCGGAGAGGGCCACGACCCCTTCCTGGATGCGGGCCCCGCCGGAGTCGTTGATGCCGATGCACGGCACCCCCATCTTCAGCGACAGGTCCATGACCTTGCAGATCTTCTCGGCCATGACCTCGCCCAGCGAGCCGCCGAAGACGGTGAAGTCCTGCGAGAACAGGCAGACCCGGCGCCCGCCGATGGTGCCGTAGCCGGTGACGACGCCGTCGCCGGGGATGCGCCGCTTGTCCATGCCGAAGGCGGTCGCCCGGTGGACGGCCAGCATGTCGGTCTCCACGAACGAGCCGGGGTCGAGCAGGCCGTCGATCCGTTCGCGGGCGGTCAGCTTGCCCTTCTCGTGCTGGACCTCGACCGCCTTCTTGGAGCCGGCGTGCAGCGCCTGCTCCTTGCGGGAGCGCAGCTCCTCCACCCGTTCCTTCATCGTCTTCGGCTGCTGTGGCGCCACCTGGCCATCCTCCCCGCGCGTGCCCGCCTCGCGGAGCGAGGCCCCGCTGGTCGCTGCATTGTAGGCGGTAGGCTGGGCCGATCATGGAAGCGGTCGACAGGGAGTGGGCCAGGCGGGCCCTGCCGGGGTTCTTCACCCCACTGGAGGTCGTGGCCAGCGTGCCGACCACCATGGCAAGGGCGGCCGAGCTGGCCGGCGGCGGCGCGCCCGAGGGGGCGACGGTGGTCGCCGAGGAGCAGACCCAGGGCCGGGGCCGGCTGGGCCGCGCCTGGGTCGCGCCGCCGGGCAGCTCGCTGCTGCTGTCGGTGGTGCTGCGTCCCCCGCTGGCCAGGGAGGCAGTCTGGCTGGTGGTGGCCGCGGCCGGGGTGGCCCTTGCCGGGGCGGTGGACGCGGTCGCCCCGGGGGCGGCCCCGGCCGGCCTGAAGTGGCCCAACGACCTGGAGCTGGGCGGTCGCAAGGCGGCCGGCCTGCTCGCCGAGGCCCACCTGGACGGGGAGCGCCTGGCCGCGGTGCTGCTCGGCATGGGGGTGAACGTCGGCCAGGGCGCGGCCGACTTCCCGCCGGAGGTGGCGGCGAGGGCGACCAGCGTCAGCCTGGCCGCCGGGGCGCCGGTGGATCGGGCTGCGCTCCTGGCCGCCTGGGCCGACCGCTTCCTGGGCGCCTACCGCCGTCTCTGCGCCGGCCAGCCGGGCCAGGTGCTGGTCGCCTACCGGGAGCGCCTGGTCACCGTCGGCCGCCGCGTCCGGGCCGAGCGGCTCGGGTCCGACCCGGTCGTCGGCACCGCCGTCGACCTGACCGCGACCGGCGGCCTGGTTGTCCAGACCGCCTCGGGATCCCGCGTGGAGGTCCTGGCCGGCGACGTCCACCATCTGCGGCCGGCCTAGCGGCCGACCCAGACCGGGAGCTGGACCGAGTAGACGACCTCGCCGTCCTCGGGGCTGACCTCGAAGGCCTCAAGGGTCCAGCAGTGGGAGGAGGCCGGCGGGGTGAAGGTGAGTGCCCCCGAGAACGGTCCGCGGCCGGGGGCGCCGGTGGCAGAGGTGGCGTAGCTCTGGGCCATCACCCGCCCGCCGTCGTCGCGCAGGCGCAGGCTGACCGTTCCCTCGTACACGCTGGCCTCGCCCCGCACCACCAGCCGGTCACCCTCGACCAGGGCACCGGGCACCGGCTCGATCAGCGCGATCGGGGCCAGCGGGAGGGCCGGGTCGCGGACCAGCGGCCCGCCGAGCGGTCGCCCCTCGACCTTGACCACCACCCGCTCGACCGCCGGGAACTGGGTCACGGTGTGGACCAGGGCCTGCAGCGGCCAGCGCCGGCCGGGACCGGGCGGGGCCCGGAACGTCTGCCCGGTCAGGTCGACGATGGCCGTGCCCGCCTCGATCTGCATGGAGCGAAGGCGGGCGCCGGCCGGGAAGGGCCGCCGGGATTCGCGGGAGAGTGGCTGGCCGCCGAGCAGCTCGCCGACGGCCGCCGTGGCCACCGCCTTGGTGTAGGGCACCGGGTGCCACTCGGGCGCCAGATAGCGCCGCCCCCCGAAGGTGCGCACGTAGTAGACGGCGAGCTTGAGCTGCTTGCCGCTGAGGTGGGCGCCACGCTGCTTGACGGTGGCGGCCGACCGCGACGCCGGCGGCCCCGTGGTGGTGCTCGCGACCGGGTAGGCGGTGACCAACCCGTGCCCGCCGGACGAGGCGGCGCAGCCGGCCAGCGCCCAGAGCAGGCCAAAACAGGCCAGACCCGCCGTCAGGCGTCGCATCGAACTGGCCCCCCTGAGCCGAACGTCGGGCCACGCGAGCCCGCTGACGTCTACCATCGGCCACGCTGGTTGCGAACGTGCAACGGTGCGGCCTCGACATGGACCGGAGCACCGGCCAGGTATCGGCGCCGCATCAGGCATACTCGACCGAATGGCAGGCTCTGGCGCGTTCGCGCCGGGCGTACTTGGGCCGGTATTCCGGAGGAGGCGGGGGTGGCGTTCCCGGAGCGGCTGCTGTCCGAGGACGAAGAGCTGGTCTACGACCTGCGACCGCACTGGCTGACGCTGGTCGTGCCGGTGCTGATCACCGTCGCGGTGATGGTGGCGGTAGGGGCGGCGTGGGTGTTCATGCCCGGCGGCGACCTGCAGCAGCCGGCCCGGCTGGCCGTTGGCGTGCTCGGGGTGGTGGTGCTGCTGGCCACCGTGCTGGGCCGGGTGCTGCGCTGGGCCACCACCCACTTCGTGCTCACCACCGAGCGGCTGATCTTCCGCTCCGGCATCGTGGCCAAGTTCGGCCGCGAGATCCCGCTGGAGCGCATCAACGACGTCACCTTCTCCCAGTCGCTGCTCGAGCGGCTGATCGGCGCCGGCGACCTGCTGGTCGAGTCGGCCGGCGAGCACGGGCAGTCCCGCTTCTCCGACATCCGCGACCCCGAGGCGGTCCAGCTGGAGCTCTACCGCCAGATGGAGGCCAACGACCGGCGCCGCGCCGGCTACGCCAGCACCCAGCCGCACCCCGCCGTCCCCGACCGCACCCCCACCCCGCCGGCCAAGCCTCCGACCGCCCTCGACGACCTCGAGCGCCTCGCCAACCTGCGCGACCGCGGCGCGGTCACCGAGGAGGAGTTCCAGCGCATGAAGCGCGAGCTGCTGGACCGGATGTAGCCGAGCGCGCAGCCGTTGCGGCGGGTGTCGCGTTGCGGCACCGGAACGGCCGACGGCCCGGCCGGCCGGCCGGTAGGATCATCGGGTGACCCAAGCACCAGGGGAGCGGCCCGAACCGGCGTTGCGGGCGCTGGCCAAGCAGGCCAGGGCCGGCGGGGCCGAGCGCTACCACGCCAAGGCCCGCGAGCAGGGCAAGCTGTTCGCCCGGGAGCGGCTGCGCCGGCTGCTCGACTCCGCCGACGGCTTGGTGGAGGACGGGCTGCTGGCCAACGCGCTGGCCGGGGACCTGCCGGCCGACGGGGTGGTCACCGGCATCGGCGCCATCGGGGGGCGAACGGTGGCGGTGATGGCCAACGACTCGACCGTCAAGGCCGGCTCGTGGGGCGCCAGGACGGTGGAGAAGATCATCCGCATCCAGGAGTACGCCCTGCGCCACGAGGTCCCGATGGTGTGGCTGGTCGACTCGGCCGGGGCCCGCATCACCGACCAGGTGGAGATGTTCCCGGGCCGGCGGGGGGCCGGCAAGATCTTCTACAACCAGGTCCGGCTCTCGGGCAGGGTCCCCCAGGTCTGCTGCCTGTTCGGGCCGTCGGCGGCCGGTGGGGCCTACATCCCCGCCTTCTGCGACGTGGTGTTCATGGTCGAGGGCAACGCCTCCATGTACCTGGGCTCCCCGCGCATGGCCGAGATGGTCATCGGGGAGCGGACCACCCTTGAGGAGATGGGCGGCGCGGCCATGCACTGCCGGGTGTCGGGGTGCGGCGACCTGCTCTGCGCCGACGAGGACGAGGCGATCCGGGCGGCCCGCCGGTACCTCGCCTACTTCCCTGGCAGCTGGCGGGGCGAGCCGCCGGCCGAGGCGCCAAGGGGGCCGGCCTACGCCGGGCCGGTGGCCCCCCTGATCCCCACCGACGAGTCGCAGCCGTTCGACGTCTACCCGCTGGTCGCGGCCGTCTGCGACCAGCAGAGCTTCTTCGAGATCAAGCGCGAGTTCGCCGCCGAGGTGGTGACCGGCCTTGGCCGCATCGAGGGCCGCGCCGTCGGGATCGTCGCCAACCAGCCGCTGGTCAAGGGCGGGGTGCTGTTCGTCGACTCGGCCGACAAGGTGGCCCGCTTCGTCTGGCTGTGCGACGCCTTCAACCTGCCGCTGGTGTTCCTGGCCGACGTGCCCGGGTTCATGATCGGGACCCAGGTCGAGCGTCAGGGCATCATCCGCCACGGGGCCAAGCTGATCACCGCGGTCAGCGAGGCGACCGTGCCCAAGCTCTGCGTGGTCGTGCGCAAGGCCTACGGGGCCGGGCTGTACGCCATGTCCGGGCCCGGGTTCGAGCCCGACGCCACCCTGGCCCTGCCCACCGCCTCGATCGCGGTGATGGGGCCGGAGGCGGCCGTCAACGCCGTCTACTACAACAAGCTGGCCGCCCTGCCCCCCGGCGAGCGGCCGGCCGAGGTGGACCGGCTGCAGCGCGAGTACCGCGAGGACGTCGACCTGGTCCGCCTGGCCGCCGACCTGGTGGTCGACGCGGTCGTCGACCCCGACGACCTCCGCACCGAGCTGGCCCGTCGCCTGGCCGCCGCGCACGGCAAGGACCGCGAGTTCAGCCGGCGCAGACACGGGGTCCCGCCGGTATGAGGGTGAGGCAGGTGGCGACGGCTCCAGCCGGGCCATGGCACAGGCGCTCCTGGGTGGCGGTGGAGGGGAGCCGGAGCTCCCCCCACATGGGTCGAGGGCCGCGATGACACGCCCCTTCCGGACCGTGCTGGTCGCCAACCGGGGCGAGATCGCCGTGCGGGTGCTGCGGGCCTGCCGGGAGCTGGGGCTGGCCGGGGTGGCGGTCTACTCCGACCCCGACGCCGGCGCCCTGCACGTGCGCGAGGCCGACCGGGCGGTGCCGATCGGCGGGGCCGCGGTCGGCGACTCCTACCTCGACCCGGCCAAGCTGCTGGCCGCCGCCGCCAAGGCCGGCGCCGACGCCGTCCACCCCGGCTACGGGCTGCTCAGCGAGCACGCCGGCTTCGCGCAGGCCGTGGGCGAGGCCGGGCTGGTCTGGGTCGGCCCGCCGGCCGAGGCCATCCGGCAGATGGGCGACAAGCTCGCGGCCAGGCGGGCGGTGCTGGCCGCCGGGGTCGAGCCGGTGCCCGGCACCACCGAGCCGGTCACCGATCCCGGCGAGGTGGTCGCCTTCGGCGAGGCCAACGGCTGGCCGGTGGCGGTCAAGGCGGCAGCCGGCGGGGGCGGCCGCGGCATCCGCGTGGTCGCGGGCCCCGACCAGGCCGCGGCCGCCCTTGCCGCCGCGACCCGGGAGGCGCAGGCGGCGTTCGGCGACGGCGCCTGCTACCTGGAGCGCTACTTCGAGCGGCCCCGCCACGTCGAGGTCCAGGTCCTCGCCGACACCCACGGCGGCATCGTCCACCTGGGCGAGCGGGACTGCTCGGTGCAGCGGCGCCACCAGAAGCTGGTCGAGGAGGCGCCCTCGCCGGGGCTGCCGGCCGAGGTCCGCCGGCGGCTCCAGGCCTGGGCGGTGGCGGTGGCCAAGGCCTGCGGCTACGTCGGCGCCGGGACGGTCGAGTTCCTGTGGGACCCGGCCAGCCAGTCCTGCTGGTTCCTGGAGATGAACACCCGCATCCAGGTCGAGCACCCGATCACCGAGCAGGTCACCGGGGTCGACATCGTGGCCGCCCAGCTCCGCGTGGCGGCCGGCGAGCCCCTCGGCCTGGCCCAGGAGGACGTGCGGGTTCGCGGCCACGCGGTCGAGTGCCGGGTCAACGCCGAGGACCCGGCCATGGGCTTCCTGCCGACGCCGGGCACGATCACCGCCCTGCGCTGGCCGGGGGGTCCCGGCATCCGGGTCGACGCCGGCTACGAGCGCGGGGACGCCGTCTCCCAGTTCTACGACGACCTGCTCGGCAAGCTGATCGCCTGGGCTCCCGACCGCGACCGGGCGATCGCGCGGATGCGCGCCGCGCTCGACGAGCTGGTGGTGGAGGGCGTCGCCACCACCGCACCCGCCCTGGCGCGCGTCCTGGACCACGACGACTTCCGGGCCGGCCGGCACTGGACGACCTGGCTGGAGGAGGCGCTCGACCTCGGCGACCTGGCCGCTTCGGCGGCGCCGGAGCCCGAGGCCGACCTCACCGTCACCGTCGACGGCCGGGCCTGGCCGGTCCGCCTGTACCGGCACCGCCCGGCGGCCAGACCAACGGTGGATCAGGCGACCGTCGCGTCGCCGCTCGCCGGTACCCTGGCCAGGGTCGAGGTGGTCGCCGGCCAGCGCGTGGCCGAGGGGGAGCTGCTGGCCGTGGTCGAGGCCATGAAGATGGAGACGCCGCTGCTGGCACCGTTTTCTGGCGTCGTGGTGAGGGTATCATCGGCGATTGGCGGCTCGGTGGCCGCCGGTCAGGCCGTGGTCGAGCTCGAGGCCGGCGGGCCATCGTAGGAGGCCGCCCACCGGTCGTCGGAAGCGGGGATGTTGGAGGAACGGGGACGTCGAGAGTTTCGCGGGCACGCCGACCAGGTGGCGGCGGCCCGTCGTTTCGTTGTCGCGGCGATCCATCGCGGCGGCTCAGCCCGCGACGTCACCAGGCTGCTTGTCGGTGAGGCCGCGACCAACGCGGTGCTGCACTCCGGCTCTGGCGCCGACGGCGGGACCTTCGCGGTCGAGTACCTGATCTCCGGCGACCGGCTCCGGGTCGAGGTCCACGACGGCGGCGGCCCGGCCGGCCCGCGCCGCCGCATCCATCTGCTCGAGTCGGTGACCGGCCGGGGGCTCGACCTGTTCGAGGCCCTCTCCGACCGTTGGGGCGTCGACGGGGGACCGCAAGGCTGGACGGTCTGGTTCGAGCTGGACCTGGTGCACGCCGAAGTCGGGCGCTAGCCTTCCGGCCAGCGGGGGGTGCGCTTCTCGACCCAGGCGGCGATGCCCTCGCGGCGGTCGTCGGAGAGGACGGCCCGGCGCCAGGCCTGGTCCTCCACCTCCATGGCCGCCTCCTGGGACAGGTCGGCGCCCAGGTCCAGCGCCCATTTGGCCATCCGGACGGCGGTCGGGGCGTTGGCGGCGATCTCGGCCGCCAGGGCCTTGGCGGCGGTCGGCAGCTCGGCCCGCGGCACGACCCGGTCGGCGAGGCCGAGCCGGTGGGCCTCGGCGGCGCCGACCCGGCGGCCGGTCAGCACCAGGTCCTTGGCCACCGACCGGCCGACCCGGCGGGCCAGGAGCTGGGTGCCGCCGCCGGCGGGGACCAGGCCGAGGCGGACCTCCGGCAGCCCGAAGGTGGCGTCGTCGGCGGCCACCACCAGGTCGCAGGCCAGCGCCAGCTCGGTGCCGCCGCCAAGGGCGAAGCCGAACACCGCCGCCACCGTCGGCAGCGGGCAGCGGCGGACCGCGGCAAACCCGCGCCGGAACGCCTCCCGCTGCACGAACCAGCCGTGGTCGTCGAGGCCGGCCCGCTGCTTGAGGTCGGCGCCGACGCAGAAGGCGCGCTCGCCCGCGCCGGTCAGCACCACCGCCCGTACCGCCGGGTCGGTGCCCAGCGGCTCGACGGCATCGGCGAGGGCGACGGCCAGCTCGGTCGAGATCGCGTTCAGCGCTTCCGGTCGGTCGAGGCTGACGGTGGCCACCCGCTCGGCCACCTCGACCCGGACCAGGCTCACCTCCTGGTCACCCGCCGACGCTCCCGGCGTTGACCTCCTGGAAGGCCCAGGCCCAGGTGCGGGCGAGCCCGTCGGCCAGGTCGGCCTTGGGCCGCCAGCCGAGCACCCGCCCGGCCTGGGCGCAGTCAAGGGCGATCCGGGCCAGCTCGCCCGGCCGGGCCGGCGCGAACGCCGGCTCGGCCCCGAACCCGGCGACCTCGCGCAGTGCCTGGTACAGCTCAAGGACCGAGGTCTCGACCCCGGTGCCGATGTTGAGCCGGGCGCCGGGGGCGTCAGGGTGCTCGCCGCCGGCCACGAACGCGTCGACCACGTCCTCCACGAACACGTAGTCGCGGGTCTGCCGGCCGTCACCGAAGATGGTCACCGGCTCGTCGGCCAGCAGCCGGTTGCAGAAGATGGCCACCACCCCGGCCTCGCCGTGCGGGTCCTGCCGGGGCCCGTAGACGTTGCCGAGCCGCAGGCTGACCGGCTCCAGCCCGTGCAGCTCGGCGAAGCTGGCCAGGTAGTCCTCGGCCGACCGCTTGGCCACCCCGTAGGGGTTCGTCACCCCCGGCGGGTAGTGCTCGTTGATCGGCAGGGCCGACGGGTCGGGCTCGCCGTAGACGGTCCCGCCCGAGCTGGCGAAGACCAGGCGCCGGCTGCCCGCCTCCAGGGCGGCCTTGGCCACCGCGATGGTGCCGAGCACGTTGACCCTGGCGTCGTGCAGCGGGTCGCTGACGCTGCGGCGGACGTCGATCTGGGCGGCCAGGTGGTAGACGACCTCGGGGCGTGCCGCTGCGACCGCTCCGGCCAGGTCGGGCCCGGTCAGGTCGACCTCGGTGTGCTGGACGCGGCCGGAGGCGAACGCGTCGGCCAGGTTCTCCAGCCGCCCCGTGGACAGGTCGTCGACCACCGCCACCTCGTGCCCGGCGTGGGCCAGGCGGTCGACCAGCGCCGAGCCGATGAAGCCGGCACCGCCCGTGACCAGCGTTCGCATGCCGTCGCCTTTCGTCGGATCGGTCAGAGCGGTCATCGTAACCTCGTCAACCGCTGTCTTGTCGTCGGCCGCTGGATCGTGCAGGCTCCGTCGGGCAAGCCCGGCGGGAGGAGAGGCACGTGCAGGAGGCGGCCAGACCGGTGACGGTCGGGACCCGGGTGGTTGCCGCGACCCGCGGCTGGCTGCTCCCGTACCTGGTCATCGCCGTCATCGTGGTGGTCGAGCTGTTCGCCAGCCACCTGATCGTCGGCGGGTTCCTGGTGCTCGCCCCCCTGCTGGCCAGCCGGCTGTCGACCAGGCGTGGCCAGGTCATCGCCGTCGGCGTCGTCACCCTGGCCGCCGCCGCCGGGCTGGGGGTCTACAGCGGGAAGCTGGTCGGCGGCCAGCTCGGGATCCGCATGATCGTGATCACCCTGGCCACGCTGTTCGCCCTGGTCAACTGGGGTGCCTCGCAGCGCGAGCAGTCGGCGTTGGAGCGTGCCGCCGACACCATCCGGATGGCCGGGTCGCTGGCCGCCGGCCTGGAGCCGGAGGAGGCCTACGACCTGCTCGCCCGGTCGGCCCGGACGCTGTACGCGGCCAACGCGACCGCCGTCTACCGCCGTCAGGGCGAGCGGATGGTGGCGGTCGCCCAGGCGCGCGACCCGGACGTGCCGGCGATGCCGCCCCGGCTGGCCAGGGCGAGCTTCCCAGCCGCGTTCATGACCGTGACCCGGCGAGTCAGCGTTCGCTCGTCCACCGACCCGGAGGCGCCGATGCTGGAGGCGCGCGGCCTCCGCGAGCTGCTGTGGCTGCCGCTGCTGACCCGGGCCGGCGACCAGCTCGGCACCATCGTGCTCGCCTGGAAGCGCGACCCCAAGCTGTCGGCGCAGGCCCTGGAGGCCTCGGAGGCCTTCGCCGGCCTCGGCGCCCGGGCCATCTCCGGCTCCGAACGGGTGCGGGCCCAGACCGAGGTCCTGGAGCAGGTGCAGGCCCTGCTGCTGGCCACGCCGCCGTCCTGGGTGGCCGGGTTCCAGGTCGGGGTCAGGTACCAGTCGGCCAGCGGGCTGGCCCAGATCGGCGGTGACTTCTACGACGTGGTCGAGCTGGACGAGCGCGGGCTGGCCTTCATCCTGGCCGACGCCCGCGGCAAGGGACTGGAGGCGAGCTCGCTGGCCGCCGTCCTCAAGGGGGCCTTCCGGAGTCTCGCCGGCGAGGGCGCCGGACCGGCCCGCATCCTCAACCGGCTGGACCGGCTGGTGGCCCGGGAGGGGGGCGACGAGGACTTTGTGACCGCCCTGGCAGGCCGCCTCCATCCCGACGGCCGGATCCTGCTCGCCTCGGCCGGTCACCCGGCGCCCTTCGGCGCCGGCCCCCGGCTGGTCCAGGTGGCGGCGCCGCTGGGCCTCGGCACCCAGGCCAACGAGAGCCAGGGCCACCTGCGCCCCGGCGAGCGGCTGGTCTGCTACACCGATGGGCTGGTGGAGGCGCGCAACGCGGCAGGGGAGTTCATCGACCGGTCCCGGTTCGAGGAGGCGGTCGCCGCCGAGTCGCTGTTCGCGGCCCTCGACCGTCTGGTCGAGCTGGTCGACCGGCACGCCGATGGCCGCCACGACGACGACCTGGCCCTGCTCGGCCTGGAGTACGACCCCGGTAGCGATTCGGGTCGAAGCTGACGAGCCGGGTGGACGTCCTCGACCCCGGGGGACGGATGGACGACGCCCGCCGGGTGCCTGGATAGCATGGAGGCCTCGGGCGCGACCACGCACCCGGGCAGCCGCCGCCTCACAAGGGCCGCTCGCCAACCCAGGAGCCGACATGGACTTCGAGCTGTCACCCGAGCAGGAGGAGTTCCGCAAGATCGTCCGGGCCTTCGCCGAGGAGGTGGTGGCGCCCCGGGCGGAGGCGATGGACCGGGCCGAGGAGCTCGACCCGGTCGTGCTCGACCAGATGGCTGGCATGGGCCTGTTCGGGCTGCCGTTCCCCGAGGAGGTCGGGGGCATGGGTGCCGACTTCACCACCTTCTGCCTGGCCGTTGAGGAGCTGGGTCGGGTGGACTCCTCGGTGGCGATCACCCTGGAGGCCGCGGTCGGCCTCGGGGCCATGCCGATCTGGCGCTTCGGGAGCCCCGAGCAGCACCAGCGGTGGCTGCGCCCGCTGGCCGCCGGCGAGCAGCTGGCCTCCTTCGGGCTCACCGAGGCAGCCGGCGGCTCGGACGCCGGAGCCCTCCAGACCCGCGCCATCCTCGACGGCGACGAGTGGGTGATCGACGGCACCAAGGCGTTCATCACCAATGCGGGCCTCGACCGCTCCGGGCCGGTCATCCTCGCCGCCGTGACCGGGCAGCGGCCGGACGGCCGTAACGAGATCACCAACATCATCGTGCCCTCCGGCACCCCCGGGTACCAGGTCGGTCGCAAGTACGCCAAGGTCGGCTGGCACGCCTCCGACACCCGCGAGCTGGTCTTCGCGGGGTGCAGGGTGCCGCTGGCCAACACCCTGGGCGAGCGCGGCAGCGGCCTCGGCAACTTCCTGCGCATCCTGGAGGAGGGCCGGATCGCCGTTGCCGCCCTGGCCACCGGCCTGTGCCAGGGCTGCGTCGACGAGTGCACCAGCTACGCGCGCGAGCGCCAGGCGTTCGGGCAGCCGATCGCCGGCTTCCAGGCGGTCGCGTTCAAGATCGCCGACATGGAGGTGCGGGCCCACACCGCCCGCCTGGCCTGGCAGCGGGCCGCGGCCAGGCTGGACGCCGGCCAGCCGTTCGGCAAGGAGGCGGCCATCGCCAAGCTGTACGCCTCCGAGGCGGCCGTGACCTCGGCCCGCGACGCCGTCCAGGTCCACGGCGGCTACGGCTTCATGGAGGAGTTCCCGGTGGCCCGCTTCTACCGGGACGCCAAGGTCCTGGAGATCGGCGAGGGCACCAGCGAGGTCATGCGCATCCTCATCGCCCGCTCGGTCGGCCTCTAGCTGGGAGGGAAGCGTGTTCGACAAGGAGTTCTTCGCCACCTCCCTGCCGGTGGCCATCGGCCACTACACGGCCGCTGCGCCGCCGCCGAGTCCCCAGGTCCGCCTGCTCACCGCCGACGGCACCGAGTACGTCGTCCGCCGGGTGCTGGCCGCCGCCGCCACCTGGGTCAGCCTCGAGGTGATCGAGGACGAGGACGAGCCCCACCGGCGCTCCCTGTTGTTCGTCCCCTACGAGCACGTCCGCCGGGTGGTGTTCCGCCCCGCCGCCGACCGCCCCGAGCAGCTCGGCTTCCGCGACCACGTCCCGGGCGAGCTCGACTACGCCTCCCCACCACCCTCGCCCCCGCCCCCGGCCGCGCCGGCCACCACCCCGTCGACCTCGGGCCAACCCCCCGAGGTCGCCACCACCCCCCGCCCACTCCCCGGGACGTATAGACCTCGATGAAGCCGGCTCGTTCGAGCGCGCGCTTGAGCCGAGCTCCGGAGACCTCAGGGAGGCCTCGGGTCACGCGGGGACGCGGACGTTGATCGGGCGAACAATGGGTGGGGCGGGAGCCGGCTCGTCCTCGAAGTAGAGCTCGAGCGCCTCGGTGAGGTTGGCGAGCGCCTCATCCACGGTCGGCCCCTGGCTCACGACCGGAACTTCGATGCAGCGGGCCACAAACCAGTCGTCGTCGGATGTGACCACGGCCGTCATGTGGAGCGTCGTCCCTGGCTTCTCCATCGAACTCTCCTGAGAGAATACCGTCGGATTGATGCGGTAGGGGTATCGGGGAGTCCTGGCGCATTGCGCCGGGTCTGTCGGTGCCGGGTCACCCAGGCAGGGGCCGTCATTGGCCTCTTCGTCGGTTGCGCGATCGGCGCCGTGGCCGGTTGGTTTGCCCTTGTGTCGTGGGGAGCGAGGACGCGAGATGCTCACCTATCTTGTCGAGCACATCATCGATCTCGACCTCATCATGTGACTCTTGCCGGCCGTTTGATAGGTGAATGTGAGACAGCATGTCCTTGTGGCCTTCGTGCCGATCTAACCGCCAGATCAGCTTGTTGTCTGAGGTCCCATAGTGGAACTTGTAGTACGTCGCTTCGAGGTCTTGATTCACGATCAGCATGAAGTCCAACCAGCTGCCGTCGGAGAAGGTCAACCGCTGCCCCCCGAGGAAGAGCATCTGCCGTTGTCTTGTTTCGGGATCCTCGACGACCTCAGCAATCAGCGAGTCGTCCTCAAGCTGACCGCCACTGTAGGCGAGTTGCTCTGAGAACCAACTCCAGTAGTCGTCAAGGCTCCTGACCCAGCGCGGCCGCATCGTCAGCGGGCAAGCCGCATCCGTAACCGCCTGCGCCGCTTGCTACGTGGCTTGGCTGTTGAGGCTTGGAACGCCGCATACAGGGCCGACCAGGCATGGAAGTCTTCGGTCTCCTGTAGCTCACCGTCAGTGGTGAAGGCATCGGCCAACCGATCGGATGGCACTTCGTAGCGCCTCTCATACTCGTCTAGCCGCGCCTGCAAGTCCTTGACTGTGACGAAGCGTAGCTCCGTCTTCAGTCTGGACTGCCACTCAGACCGCATCGCTCTACTCCCGCCCCCCGTGGAACTGCAAGGTCAAGTGTCTCAGCAAGTACGCGAAACGCAATACTTCAGCGTTCGTAGTGTTCGGATCACAACGCTCGCTTCGCTAAGACCTCTTGTCCCTCCTACTCGTAGTCTTAAGCGTCGCGGAGCCGATATGCGTTACATGCGCGGCGATCACTGACCAACCGGCCGATAGGCCGAGGCGCCGACCTGCGGTGCGACTCACAAGATCAGTCATCCGGGCGGAGTCGCTGAGCTTTCTAGTGCTGAACCGGTAGTCGAACTCGGCCAGGTAGCGGAGCAGGTGCTTGGCGCTGACGTGGTGGTGGGTGCCGTCCACGCTGCGCTTGAGCTGGCTGAAGAACGTCTCGGCCACGTTCGTCGTCACGCCGTTGCGCACGCACTCCCCGGCCTTGTGGTCAACCGACTCATCCCGGCCATCGCTGGCGCGACCACCACATAGGCTGGGAACCCCTCGGTTTGCAGCACGGTGTAAGGCATGTCCACATCGGCGGTCAGCGCCTTGCGCAGCGTCCTGGCGGTCACGTCAGGGCACGACGCGGGACCGGACCTCGTCCGGCTGGCGGTCCACCAGCGCCAGCACGGGGTCTTGTCGGTCTTGCCTTGGCGGCCGGGCTTGTTGAGGTGCTTGTTCTTGGGGTTGCCGCCGATCTACGTCTCGTCCGCGACCACCGTGCCGCTCAGCAGCGACGCCAGTGGGTCACGGCGCATGGCCTCGCGGATGCGGTGCAGGACGAACCAGGCGGTCTTGGCCGTCAGGCCGTACTTGCGCTCAATCTCGCGAGCCGAGACGCCCTTCTTGGAGGCGCACATCTCGAAGACGACCAGAACCCAGGTGCGCACGGGAACCTTTGTGCCGTGGAAGATGGTCCCGGTCAGGACGCTGAACTGCTTGCGGCAGGCGGCGCAGAGCAGTCACGAACCAGTCGTCGTCAGGCCGAGCGCGCGTCGCGGATGGGCGCGCCAGGATGTGGACATCACTGCTCGGGTAACCCTACTTGGGCAGGATGCGACTATCTGCTGATGGACGATGCGGCACTGGTGCGGATGGCCCGGGAGGGGGACAAGCGGGCGTTTGCGGTGCTGCTGGCCAGGCACCGGCCGATGCTGGTGGCCATGTGCCGGCGGGTGCTGGGGGACGAGGGCTTGGCCGAGGACGCCGCGCAGGAGGCGGCGCTGCAGGCCCTGCTCGGGCTGGACCGGCTGGAGCGGCCGGAGCGGTTCGGGGCCTGGCTGGGCGGCATCGGGCTGAACGTCTGCCGGCGCTGGCGGCGCGACCGGATCCGCGAGCACTGGTCGCTGGCCGCGCTGACCGGGGGGCGGGCCGGTCCCGACCCGGTCCCGGCCGAGCCGGCCGAGCTGGCCGAGGCGGCCGAAGCGGCCCGGCGGGTGCGGGGGGCGGTCGGCCGGCTGCCGGCCGGGCAGCGGGCCGCGGTCGTCCTGTTCTACCTGGTGGGGATGGCCCAGCGGGAGGTCGCGGCCGTGCTCGGCATCGGCGTGGGGGCGGTCAAGACCCGACTGCACAAGGGCCGGGCCACCCTCCGCGACGAGCTGGCGGCATGGTGGAAGGAGGATGACATGACGGCATCCACGACCGGGCCGGTCCAGATGCGGGTGACCGAGGTCCGACGGCAGGCCGGGGAGGGCGAGCGCCCGGAGAAGGTGGCCATCCTGCTCCAGGAGGAGGCGGGGGAGCGGCGGCTGTGCATCTGGGTCGGCTCGTTCGAGGCCACCCAGATCGCGTTCGCACTGCAGGGCACCGAGCTGCCCCGGCCGATGGCCTACCAGTTCATGACCGCGCTGCTGGAGGCGACCGGTGGCCGGCTGGCCGAGGCGAGGGTCACCCGGCTGGACGACGGCACCTTCTATGCGGTGGCGGTCGTCGACGGGGCGGCCGGCCGCCACGAGGTCGACGCCCGCCCGAGCGACGCCCTCAACCTGGCCCTGCTGGCCGGCGCGCCGATCCGGGTCGACCCCGAGGTGCTGGCCGAGGCGTCCGGAACCGGCCGGGGGGCCGAGATGCTGGCCGAGGCGGCCGCCTACCCGCAGGACACGGCGGCGATCGTGGCCGAGTTCCAGGCCCAGATGGAGCGGGCGCGCGCCGAGTACCTGCGCCGCCGCTGAGCGCGCCGGCCCCGGTCAGCCGGCCGGGGCTCCTCGGGGGTCGGGACCCGGGTCGGGTGCAGGCCGGCCCTGGCCGCCTCCTCGGCGAACCAGACGGCGTCGCGGACCGCGCAGCCGCCCGGGTCGTTGTTGAAATAGACGTAGGCGTCGGCGTCGGGGCCCACCAGGTCGGCCAGCCGGCCCGCCCAGGCGGCCAGGGCGTGGCGGTGGTAGCACGGCCGCGGGTCGGCCGTACCCTCGTGCAGGCGCAGGTAGGTCCAGCCGGCGGTGCGCCAGACGGGGGTGCGTCGGTGCGGGCTGTCGGCCAGGCAAAGGGCGGCGCCGCGCTCGGTGAGCAGGTCGCGGACCTCGTCGCTCCACCAGCTGTCGTGGCGCGGCTCGACCTCTATATGACAGGGCCCGGGTCGGGATGGCTGTCGTAGGACCGGTCAGGAAGCCGACCGTCCACCCCTGGCGGTGCCGGCGACCGGCTGCAGGAGATGGCGGGGGTCGCTCTACTCCACGCCGTAGCGGTCGCGCATGGCCTGGTCGGAGGGGTCGATCTCGCGCTGGCCGGCGTCGCGGAGGCGCCGGTTGATCTGGTCCAGGTTCTTGCGGACCAGCTCCTTCTCGGCCTCGGTGATGCGGCCGCGGTGGGGCTCGCCGGCGTGCTCGAGGGTGGCGTAGTTGACCTTGCCGCGGCCCGACCGCCCGGCGGGGGCCGGCCCGCCGCCGCCCGAGCGGGGGCGGCTGCGGTGCTTGGTGATGAGCGCGTCCTGGACGGCCGACTCCATCACGCCCGGCCCGGCCAGCAGGTTGAAGTCGTCGAGGCTGACCACCATGCGCTCGCCTTTGCGGGCGCCGGGGGGGAGCCACTCGACGGTCACGAAGCGGCTGGCGCTGCGGAGCGACTCGATCTCGTCCGGGAGCACCTCCAGGGTTACCGGCAGGTCGGCGTATTCGGGATGCTCGTGAACCACGAGCCGTCCAAGGGACTGCTCGTCAGCCTCTTTGCCGGAAATGTCCGACACATGGACGACCTTGACTGCCATCAGGGCGGATTCCTCCTCAAAGCCAAAAGGGTTGCCGAAGCGCCATGACGGTAATGCAAAAGGTCGGGGCAGGCAAACACCCGGCGCCGATAGGATGCCGGCCTGTGGATGCCGATTCCCCACCGCTCCGCGCCAGACGGCGCTCCCGCTGGGCAACGGTCGCGGTCCTGGCCGTCGTCGCCGGGTTTTTCGTGGCCACGCTGGCCGCGCGCTGGAACGACGTCATTTCCTTGAAATGGCGGCTCCGACCCGGTGTTTTCGCGCTTGCCTGCGTGCTGCTGGCGCTCTCCTATGCCCTGGTCGCCTGCCTTTGGGGGCTGGCTCTGCGCCGGGCCGCCGGCACCCCGGTGGCCGCTGGCGCCCGCATCTGGTTCCTCTCCAACCTGGCCAGGTACGTCCCCGGCAACATCTGGAGCTACGTCGGGGCGGTCGAGCTGGCCAGGCGGGAGGGGGTGGCGCGGCGCACGACCCTGGCCGTCATGGCCCTCACCCAGGTCCTCTCGGTCGGGGTGGCGCTGCTGGCCGGCCTCCCCGTGCTGCTGGCCGAGCGGGCGAGGTTGGGCCGGCCGGCCCTGCTCGGGGCGGTCCTGGTGGTCGCGGGGGCCGCGCTGGCGGCGGTCTTCCGGCGCCAGCTGCTGGGCCTGGCTCGCCGGCGCCTCCCCGGGTTCGAGCCCGGCGACCTGGCTCCGTCGGCGGGGACGGTGGCCCTGCTGGTGGTCGGCTACGCCGCCTACTGGGCGGTGACCGGGCTGGCCTTCGCGGCTTTGGTCGCCAGCCTGTACCCGCTGCCCGCGGCCGACATCCCGTTGGTGGTGGCCGCCTACGCCGCCGCCTACGCGGCCGGCTTCCTCGCCCTGCTCACCCCGGCCGGGCTCGGGGTGCGCGAAGGCGTCCTGGTCGTCGCCCTCGCCCCCGTCCTGCCGGCTGGTCCGGCGCTGGTCGTGGCGCTCCTGTCCAGGGTCTGGATGATGCTGGCCGAGCTTGTCGGCGCCGGGGTCGCCCACCTGGCCGCCCGCCACCGTTCGGAGTCGGCGGGCGGCGGTTCCGAGACTCCCGGCGGCCGTTCGGAGTCCGCGGGTGGCCGTTCCGAGACTCCCGGTGGGGGAGCGTAGCCTACGGGCTGGTGGAGGAGGTCGGCGCCTCCATGTAAGAGGTCGGCGGCGCGCGGTGTTGGACAGGGCGAGAGGTACCTTGACCACAGGCAACCACAGAGGAGCGGCCGGTGAGCGCCGTGCGGGATGAGGTCGGGACTGGCGTCGGCGCGCGGGACCGCTTCGTGACCGTGTTCCGGGCTCGCTACCGCGAGCTGTACGGCCTCGGCTACCGGCTGCTCGGCGACCACGGCGAGGCCGAGGACGTTGTTCAGGAGACGTTCCTCAAGCTGGACGGGCAGCCGGTGCTCGACCGGCCGGACGAGGAGGTCGCGGCGTGGCTGCGCCGGGTCTGCCTGAACGCCGCCTACAACCGGCTGCGTGGCCAGCGCCGGGCCACGGCGCGGCTGGACCGCGCCGGCCGGGCCGAGCGGGTGGACGAAGAGACCGACACCGGCGACGGCCCGCTGCTGGACGTGCTGCGCGCCGAGCAGCAGCGGGCCGTGCGCCAGGCCCTGGCCGCCCTGCCGGAGCGGCAGCGCGCCTGCCTGCTGCTGCGCCACGCTGGCTTCTCCTACGCCGAGATCGCCGCGACCCTCGACCTGGCCATCGGCTCGATCGGGGTCCTGCTGGCCCGCGGCGAGCGGGCCTTCCGCGATGCCTACCTCGAACGGAACCAGACCGACCCGGGAGCCTATGATGCCGTGCCCTGACCTCGGTGCCCTACGCGCGTC